>Ga0247812_10000098_pt1 | contig 117238 bp, 112 predicted proteins | sample UWRJL149409B1_FD_178011 | JGI IMG/M metagenome (GOLD analysis project Ga0247812, IMG submission 178011) | Plant litter microbial communities from Arlington Agricultural Research Station in Wisconsin, United States - UWRJ-L149-409B-1 | ecosystem: Environmental > Terrestrial > Plant litter >... | reverse complement strand
GTCGGTGTTTGCTGCGCCTGTCCGATGAGGGCGTGATGCAGCGCCGACACGGGCATGGCTGGTTGTTCCTGCCGACGTTGAGCAGCCCGCAGACCCGCTTCGAGAGTTATCGTTTTCGCATGCTGCTGGAGCCATCCGGCTTGCTGGAACCGACCTTCAAGATCAATCCGGAACAGTTCCGCCGCTGCCGTGAACGCCAGCTCGAACTGCTTGAAGGACAGGTCGACGGACAGCGTTTTTTTGAAAGCAACGCCGAGTTTCATGAGCTGTTGGCGGCGGCGTCCGGCAATACCTACATCCTGCAGGCGATCCAGCAACAGAACCGGTTGCGGCGTCTGACCGAGTTTCATTCGGCAAGCAACGTCGAACGGGTCAAGGTCTCGTGCCGCGAGCACCTGGCGATTCTCGATGCCCTGGAGCAAGGGGATAACGAATGGGCGTCCACCCTGCTGCACCGACACCTGGAAGTGGCCAGCAAAATGGGTGTTGCACGCAACAAGGCTTAGCGTACGTAAGCCCGAGTGGGAGCAGCGGAGCAACAATTCAACCTGCTCGCGAAGCTGTTGCTTTGGCTGTTGCCGTTGCTGTTGCTGTTGCTGTTGCTTTGGCTTTTGATCTACCTGCCCCATTTCAGCAGGCCGAACGCAGGCGTTGCGCAGGGGGAAGCTCGGCATGGATGCCGAGCTAGCCGCGCACGGCCATGGATGGCCGATCGCGGCGTGCCCCCGGAGCAATGCCGGAGTGAGGGAACCCCGAGCCCCAGCGAGGGGCCGTATGGTGGGGCAAGACTTTTTGGTTCCTTTTGTGTCGTTTGACAAAAGGGACTCGCTGTAAGAGCGAAACCATAGGAGGCCGTTACCGCAGGAATGGATATGTACACCAGCAGAAAATTTGTCAGCTGCCAGGCCGCCATCGCGAGCAGGCTCACTCCTACAGTTCGAATGCGGAACATCCTTGAGAGATGCGGCGGCTGCCAGGCCGCCATCGCTGGCAAGCCAGCTCCCACAGTTAACGAGAGTGTGCCCGACGGACCGGGGTTGCTCGTCAAGCCGCCATCGCAACAGCGCACTCATTACCAGAGCGCCACGGTGTAACCGACGATCAACCGGTTTTCATTCGTGTCACGCAGGTAATTGGCCTTGCTCAACCCATTACGCCACCGCAAAGAAACCCCTTTGAGCGCCCCCGACTGGAATACGTACCCGAGGTCGATATCACGCTCCCACTCACGCCCCTCCCCCGCAAAACCCAACACCTGCGCCTGATCACCCTTGGCCCAACGCGTCGAAAACGTCAGCCCCGGAACACCCAGCGCCGCAAAATCAAAGTCGTAACGCGCATGCCAGACCCGCTCATTGGTCTGCGAAAAGTTACTCAGCTGATACTCGGAAAAGAGATAGGTATTAGTGCCATCAACATAGGTAAACGGCGTATCACCGAACTGTTCCTGATAACCGCCGCCCAGGCTGTGCCCTTTGTAGCTATAGGCCATCCGCGTACTCAGGGCGCGGTTATCGACCTTGCCCGCCAGCCCCGCACCCGCCTTGTCCGCGTCGAAGTAACGGATATCGGTTTTCAACGTGCCGCCGCCCAGCGCAAAGCTGTTCTTCAAGCCCACGTAATGCTGCTGATAGATGTCTTCCAGTTGAGCGAAGTGATACGTCAGCGTCAGGTTCGGATTGACCTTGTAATCACCCCCCATGAAACGAAACTGATCGCTTCTCGCCGAGCTCTTGTACGCGCCGCTTTGACTGGTCAGCCCCATGTCCTGGTAATCGGTCGATTCGCGCTGCTTCGTCCGGTCAATCTGGCCACCGGTCAGGTTCAGGCCGGTGATATCGGCGGATGTCACCTGAGTGCCGCGAAACGTCTGCGGGAACAATCGGCTGGTGTTGGGCTGCAAGGTGGGCAGGTCCGGCACCAGGTAACCGCTGCGCAGTTCGCTCTTGGCAAAGCGCATCTTCCCGGTCACACCCAGCTTGGAGTATTCATCGTGGGCGCGTTTGACGTAGCTCGGTTGACCGGGCTCTGGCTCGTTGTCTCGCGACAGCAGGCCGGAACCGGAGCGGTCGGGGCTGGAGTCGAGTTTAAGGCCGAGCATGCCGACCGCGTCGACCCCAAAGCCGACGGTGCCTTCGGTGAAACCCGACTTCAGACTGAGGATGAACCCCTGGGCCCATTCCTCGCGTTTCGATTGCCCGGCGTCTTCACGGTAGTCGCGATTGAAGTAGTAATTTTTCAGGTCCAGATCAGCCTTGCTGTCCTTGATGAAATCGGCCTGGGCCGGCACGCACATGAGGCCGCCCCCCATCAGGCCCACGCTCTTCAAAATCAGGTTGAAGTTGTTGTTATTCATTGTCTTGGCTCCTGGCAGTCGTGATTGTCGAGTCGGTCTTATTGTTTTTTCGGGCATGACTTCTCCCATCGCGCCAGTGTCGAGGCTGGCGCGCGGGGTGCAGTCAGGGTGTTAAATCAAAAGTTGGCAGGTCGTATTCGGTAACCGCCGTCAACGAGCTTTTCCAACGGGCTGGCCGCCGCGAGCAACTGGCGCGTATACGGGTGCTGCGGATGGTCAAAGATCTGCTCGCGCCCTCCCACCTCCACCACTTCGCCCTGGTGCATGACGGCCACCCGGTGCGCAATGCGTTCAACGGCCGCCAGGTCATGGGAGATGAACAGACAGGCAAAACCGTACTGCGCCTGCAAGCGCTCGAACAGCTCGAGAATCTGCTTCTGGATCGTCATGTCCAGGGCAGAAATCGGCTCGTCGGCGATCACCAGTTGCGGGTGGCGAACCAGCGCCCGGCCAATCGCAACGCGCTGGCGTTGCCCGCCGGAGAGCTGGTGGGGAAACCGGTCGACAAACTGCTCGGCCAGCCCGACATCTCGCAGGGTTTGCGCCACTCGTTCTCGCCGCTGATCCACATTCAGCCCCGGCTCATGGCGCAACGGCTCTGCCAGAATCTCACCGATTTTCATCCGCGGATTGAGGGACGAATAAGGGTCCTGAAAGATCATCTGGCACTGCAATCGATGGGTGCGATTGGCGGCCTTGAGGATGTCCACGCCCTTGAAGCGTATTGCACCGGAACAGGGCTTGATCAAGCCCACCAGCGAGCGGCCAAGGGTGGTTTTCCCCGACCCGCTGCCGCCCACCAGTGCCAGGGTTTCACCCGGTGCAATCGCCAGGCTGGCCGAATGCACGACACGCTTGTACTGGCGTTTCCCCCAGAACGAAGTGGGTCCGGGATGTTCGATACAGACCTGATCGACTTCCACCAACGGCCCGCTGCTGGCCGGTAGCGGCGCCAATTCACCACGGCGGGGCAACGCTTCCAGCAACTGTCGGGTGTACTCGGCCTTCGGGGCCAGCAGGATGTCCTGGATGGTGCCCTGCTCTACCGATTTGCCGTGGCGCATCACCACCACTTTGTGGGCATAGCGCGCCACCAGCGACAGGTCGTGACTGATGAACAGGATCGCCGTGCCTTGCTCCCGGGTCAGTTCGAGCATCAGCTCGATCACGTCCAGCTGAGCCAGGCAGTCCAATGCGGTGGTCGGCTCGTCGGCAATCAACAGGGCCGGACGCAACAGCATCACCGAGGCCAGCATGATCCGTTGGCGCATGCCGCCGGAGAACTGATGCGGGTACGATTCCAGGCAACGTTCGGCGTCTTTGATACCGATGCGTTGCAGCATCGTCACGCAGCGCTCGCGGATCTGTGCGGCATTCAGATCGGTGTGCAGCTGCAAGGCTTCGCTCATCTGCTGACCGATCTTCAAGGCCGGATTGAGCGACACCATCGGTTCCTGAAACACCATGCCGATACTCGCCCCACGAATGGCCCTAAGCTGCGCGGTGTCGAGGTTGACCAGATCGCGGCCCTGGAAATCCAGCCGTCCGCCACAGACTTGCATCGGCTGAGGCAGCAGGCCGATCGCTGCCCGGGCAGCCATGGTCTTGCCGCTGCCCGACTCGCCGACCAGGGCAACAATCTCGCCCGGTGCGACGCTGAAGCTGAGGTCGTCAACCGCCAGCGTGCCATGCTCACCCACGCGAATTTTCAGGTTTTTCACGTTCAGCAAAACGTTGTCGGCTGCCATGCTCATTTCCTCATCCGGGGGTCGAGACGATCACGCAGGGCATCGCCGAACAGATTGATTGCCAACAGTGCCAGACAGATGAACAGCCCCGGGAAGATTCCCAGCCAAGGCGCCGAGGCGATGTACGGCCGACTACTGGCGAGCATGTTGCCCCAGGTCGCGGCCGGTGGTGGAACGCCCAGCCCGAGGAAGCTCAAGGCGCTTTCCGAGAGCAGCGCCCAGCCGAACATGCTGGTGGCCAGCACGCACAGCGGCGCCAGGCAGTTAGGTGCAATATGGCGCAGCATGGTGTAGAGCTCGGAGTTGCCGATCACGCGCGATGCCTCGATGTATTCCAGTTCGCGCAGCGACAGCACCGTGCCACGCACCACCCGCACCACCGATGGCGTGTAGGCAATGCCCAGCGCCAGAACGATGCCGTACTTGCTGGCACCGATGATTGCCATGATGCCCAGCGCCATGAGGATGCCCGGGAACGCCAGCAGCGCATCGTTGAACATCATCAGCAAACGGTCGGTCCAGCCACGCAGGTAACCGGCAAGCATGCCGATCAGCGTCCCGGCGAAGACCGCAACACTGACCGTCAGCAAGCTGATCCACAGGCTCGTACGGGCGCCGATCAGCAACCGGCTGAACACGTCGCGACCGAACTCATCGGTGCCCAGCCAATGCAGGGACGATGGCGCCTGGAACCGCGACAACAGGTCGATGCGCAGCGGATCGAACGGCGTCCAGACCAGCCCCAGCAAGGCCAGGAAAATCAGTATCAGCAGCAGGCTGCCACCGATCAGCGCGTTGGCGGGCGGCCAGGCACGCGGGGGTTTGGCGGGCGTCTTCATGGCGCCGGCAGCGGGTGCCACGGGTAGATTCGAACTCATAACTTCACCCTTGGATCGAACAGCGGGTAGAGCAGATCCACACAAAGGTTGACCAGCACATAGATGAAGGTGATCAGCAACAGACAGCCCTGCAGCACCGGATAATCACGGGCGAAAATCGCGTCCACCATCAGCCGGCCGATGCCCGGCAACGTGAACACGGTTTCGAGTACTGCAATGCCGCCCAGAAGGTTGCCCAGGATCAGCCCGACCAGGGTCCAGGTCGGCGCAAACGCATTTGGCAAGGCGTGCCGCCACAGCACTGCACGCTCGGACAGGCCTTTGGCGCGGGCATGGGCAATGTACTCAAGGCGCAGTACTTCAATGGTGCTGGCCCGAGCCATGCGAGTGATCGCGCCCAGCTCCACCAGTGTCAGGGTGACCACCGGCAACACCAGATAACTCATCGCTTTCCAGGGCGCTTCGGCAAAACTGACGTACCCCACCACCGGCAACCAGCCGAGCTTGATGCCGAAGGCGTGCAGCAACAGCAAGCCGAGCCAGAAGCTGGGAATCGACAGCAGCAGCGTGGCCGTGGTGACCAGCCCCAGGTCCAGCGCGCTGTTCTGCTTCCACGCTGCGATCAGCCCGACCGGCACCGCAATCAGGGTGGCCAGCAGCACCGACACCAGAACGATGATGGCACTGACGCTGAAGCGCTCGAGAATCAGCGGCAACACCGCTTGTTTGGTGCTGATGGAGAACCCCAGATCGCCGCTGAGGACGGCTTTGATCCAGATCAGAAACTGGGTCACCAACGTGTGATCCAGCCCCAGGTTCTGGCGCATGTCGGCCAGGCTCTGTGCGTCGGCCATGTCGCCGAGCATCAACAGTGCCGGATCACCGGGGATGAGGCGAATCAATGCGAACACCATCACCGAGATCAGTAACAGGGTCGGTATCGCCATCCCGAGTTTTTGCAGGATAAAACGCAACATGATCAGACTCCGCCTTACTGTGCCGCGAGGCTGACGCCCCACAGACGAGGCTTGGCCACCGGCCAGGAGTGATAGCCACGGACGCTGTCCCGTAGCGCGCCAATGATGGTGCCGTTGTAGATGATCACCATCGGCGTGTCTTGAATCATCATCTTGTGCAGCTGATCGAACAACGCCTGGCGTTTACCCGTGTCGCTCTGGCGCACGGCATCACGCAGCAGCGCCTGGGCTTGCGGGTTGTCCCAGACCTTGCGCGGCTCCTTGCTCTTGTCGCCCATCAGCGAATCGAAGCCCAGTGCCGGGTCCAGCCGGGACGAATAGGAGAACGACATCATCTGGTAGTTACCGCTCTGGTAACGCTCCAGCTGGGTGCCCCATTCCAGGGTTTCCATCTCGATATTCAAGCCACTTCCCTGCGCCATGGCCTGGCTCAGCACACCCATGTCGAACATTTGCTGATAGCGTTTGTTGACGATCATCTTGATCGGCTGACCGTGATAGCCCGCCTCTTTCAACAGGCGTTGAGCTTCCTGCGGATCGTATTTATAGCCCTGCCTGGCGGCGGCGCTATAGAAGGCACTGGTCTGCGGAACGGCCGAGTTGTTGGGCTCGGACAGCCCGTTGGACAAGGCGGTGACCATTTGTCCGTAGTCCAGGGAATGCGCAATTGCCTGACGGATGCGCACATCCTTGAGCAACGGATCGTTGGTCTGGAACAGCAGGCCGCAGATCGCCATGATCGGGCTGACGGAGACCTGAATCCCCGGCAGTGTCTTGAGCTCCTGGGCATCGCTGGCGGTCACATCGGGCAGCAAGTCGATGTTGTTCGAGAGCAAGGCGGCCTTGGCCGACGAAGCATCGGGAATGATCATGAAGCGCAGCACGTCGACCAACGCCTGTTTCTTGCCGGTAAATCCGTCTGGCCCGGCATCGTCACGGGCGCTGTAATCCTTGAAACGCGCCAACTCCACCGCCTGGCCTGGTTTCCAGTCCGCCAGGGTGAAAGGCCCGGTACCGATGGGCGCCTTCCATTTGCCGTCTGCGGCCACTGAATCCGGGTGCAGAATGCCGCCACCGCCGCAATCCGGCCGCGCCATGGAAGCGAGAAACAGCCCGCTTGGCTGGTCGAGCTGGAACACCACGGTGAGTGGATCGGGCGTGGCAATGCTGGTGATTTTCGCCCCGCCTCGCCCATCGAATTCCGCCAGGCAGCGCCACTGGGTCTTGGGGTTGAGGTAATGCTCCCAGGTCCACTTGACGTCGGCAGCGCTCAGCGTGGCGCCGTTATGAAAGTGCACCCCTTCGCGCAGTTTGAAGGTGTAGGTCAGGCCGTCATCGGAGACCTGAACCTCCCGGGCCAGCAAGGGGCCGACGGACGCGTCTTCGCGATGGGCCACCAGACCCTCGACGATGTGCAGCATGACCGTGTCGGTATTTTCGTCACGGTTGACGCCCGGCTCGGTGCTGCGGATGTCGGCGTTGAGGCCGACTCGCAACGTGGTCGTGGCCTGGGCCTGCGCAAACGCAGCACCGAGGGCGACCACGCCGAGGGCTTGCAAAGTGACGCAGAGAGATTTGTTCAATATGCGATGCACGGGAGAGGTTCTCCTTCGCTGAAAAGTCCGGCCAGGGGCAGAGCCGGCTTCAAGCCTGTGTTTATGTCGTTTTTGTTATGGCCTGACCTTGATCAGCGCCGCATGCGATTTTGTTTTTTTAAATTCGCACGGACATATTCACAGCATGCTGATTGCTTGTAAATGTTTTTTTGAGCATTTAAAAACATTGTTCTGTTTTTTTGCCCTCAGCCCTCCCTCATGTTCAGCGGCTCGCTCAAAGCCTGAACCGATCCACCGACTGCGACAGCTTGCCCGCCAACGTGGCCAGTTCATCGGTCGTCGTGGCGGTCTGGCCGATCACTCGACTGTTGTCTTCAGACATGCCGGCGATCATTTCCACCTGATGGGCAATTTCGTTGCTGGCCAGGCTTTGCTCGCCAATCGTGCGGCTGATGTCGTTGACCAGTTGAGTGGTGTTCAGCGTGGCGTCGAGAATTGCCCGGATCGCCCGCTCGACCTCGGCGGTGACGGCCATGCCTTTGTCGACCTGCGCAACGCCGGCCTCCATGCTGGTGACGGCTTCACGGGTGCTTAGCTGAATGCGCGCAACCATGTCGGCGATTTCCTGGGTGGAGGCGCTGGTGCGACCCGCCAGGCTGCGGACTTCGTCGGCCACCACGGCAAATCCGCGTCCCTGCTCACCGGCGCGCGCGGCTTCAATGGCGGCGTTGAGTGCCAGCAGGTTGGTTTGATCGGCAATGCCCTTGATCACCTGAATGATGCTGAAAATCCCTTCGGACTCTTTGTCCAGCGTGCGGATGACCTGAGCGGACTGCTGCGCCGAACGCGCGATGCCATCCATATCATTGACCACTTGGTGGATCACCCGGCCGCCATCCTTGGCCAGCGTTTCCGCCTGATTGGCCATGTTCAGCGCGCGCTCGGCGTGCCGGGTGATTTCCTCGATACTCGCGGTCATTTCGCTGGCTGCTGCGGCCATGGTGCTGGCGGCACTGCTCTGCTGCTGACTGCTACCGGCCACTTCATGACAACCACTGCTCAGACGCTCGCTCATGCCGCTCACGCCGTGAGCGTTGCTGCGAACCACCTCGATCATGCCGCGCAGGTCGCGCTGCATGGTCGCCAGGCTGCGGATCAACGTGCTGGCTTCGTCCTTTGCGGTGGGCTCGACAATCGGCTCACTCAAATTGCCCCGGGCGATGCTGTCGGCGATACGACTGGCCGATTGCAGCGGACCCATGATGCTCAACATCACCCAGCGTCCCTGGGCGAGCAACAACAGCAGGCTGGCGATGAGTACGCCACCCAGGGCCATGTTGGCGTTGCTGATGGCTTGCTGCGTGCCGACACTGGTCTGCCGGGTATCGGTTTCAATCAACTCGCTGAGGGCGGCCATCTGCCCCTCGAGCTGGCTGAACGCCGCGTTGAAGGTTCCCAGGTCTTTTTGCGCTGCGTCGGGATTTTCCAGCGCCAGCCCGACTATGCGTTCGGCCGCACTGATGTAGGTATCGAGGCTCGGCTTGACCTTGTTCAGCCCCGTCTTGATGTTGTCGTTGACCGGCAGCTTGAGGTTATTGCCCAGCACCTCACGAAAACGCGCGGCATGTTCGTCGATGGAACTGCGCACCTCGGCTTTGCTGCTGGTGCTTTTGCCCAACCCGACCAGCATCGCGGACAGGACGTCGGCGCGCAGGGCGTCATGCATCATGTCCGCTTCAAGGTGGTTGCGCAGCGCGGCCATGCTGACCTCATTGTCGTTCACCGCCCCCGCCATGTGCGTATTACCCAGATATCCGGCCAGGCTCATGATCAAGGCCGTGAGCAGGCCGGTGCCAATCAGCAGAATCAAGCGTAATTTTATCGACACTTTGGGCATTCCTGGTCAGTTGGGTAAAACCATGCGCGGATGGTTTCTCTGAACAGGTTATCGACCGGGTGAGCGGGTAATTGAAGGCGATTTCCAAACGACTGTTTCTTTACGACCTGTGGTCAGGGTCGGCCAGCATGGCGCGCAAAGTCATCGCGTTACTCACTGCAAAACCGCTGGCGGTGTTATCGAAGATGCACCAGATCACGCTTCGGGCTTGCGTCGCCAGGTGCATGTGCTGCGCCAGGTTTTCCAGCCGGTCGCGGTCATAGTTGCTGTGATAAATGCGCGGGGAACCGTGCCAGCGCCAGTACTGAATCCCCGGCCACCCGCCCGGTGCGTCACCGCCCGGGATAGGCGATGGATCAGCCGCCACTCGCCCGATGCGCTTTTCGACCAATACGGCGTCGGCGTTCAGCCAACTCTCGTGCCGGGGCTCAAGCACCACAGGGCCAGCGTAACGCTGGCGCAACGCGCTAAAGAATGCATCGGCGACGGCTTCGTCATAGGCCAGCGACGGCGGCAACTGCACCAGTAAACAGCCCAGCGAGTCCCCGAGCGCGGTGCATTGGGAAAGGAATTCCTCCAGCAACGACTCGCAGTCCTGCAAGCGCTGAACATCGGTAATGAGTTTTGGCATTTTGACCGAAAACCGGAACGTCGCCGGCACCGATTCGGCCCAGCGCGCATAGGTTTGAGGTCGATGCGGGCGGTAGAAAGAACTGTTGATTTCGACCGCCGTCAGTTGCGACGCGTATCGCTGCAGGTGGGTGCCGTCAGCCGTGAACAGCGGCCAATGCTCGCGAGGCAAGCTCCAGCCGGCACAACCGACGTAGACAGGTGGCATGTGATTGGCCTCGCTCAGTAACCGGTTTTTTTCACCTTAGTTCAATCGATTACCGCCCCTTCAACATCGTTCAAACAAATCGGTTTATCGAACCCCTCCCCAAGCGATGGGTCTGCTCTTGTATAACTTCTCGGAAATACTCCAATGCTCGCTCAAAACACGCTTGTCTTACTCGCTCGGGGCGGATACGCCGCTCGAGGTGTTCTTTATCTGATTATTGGCATTTTCGCTCTGTTGGCGGCTCATGACTCAACAAAACCCAAAGACAGTCACAAAAGCCTGGAGGCGCTGTTAAGCCAGCCATTCGGATATGTCCTGGTCGGGCTAGTCGTGGCCGGTTTGCTGGCCTTCGCCGGATGGCGAGTTCTGCAAGCGATTCGCGACGTCGATCATCACGGTACGCAACTCAAGGGTTGGGTGATTCGTGCAGGTTTATTGGCGGGAGGTCTGGTTAACGGTGCCCTTGCGTTTTTTGCATTGGGCCTGCTCATCACCGGCCTTCGCAGTTCAGGCAACTCCGGAGGTGAGAACACAAAAGATTTACTGGCGCATCTTCTGTCCTGGGATCACTCGAACGTGTTGGTCTACCTCGTTGCACTCGTGCCATTGGGTGTCGGCATTGCTCACATCATCAAAGGATGGAAGGCGACCTTCGAGAAGTACTTTGAAGCTGACGAAGATGTAATGCGTTACATACGCCCGGTGTCTCGATTTGGACTGATAGCCCGAGGCGTGGTGTTTATCGAGATCGCCCTGCTGCTCGCGATGAGCGGTTCCCGGTTTGAAGCCACGAATCCCCCGGGCTTGAAGGAAGCCCTTGATGCCCTTCAGAACCTGCCAGCCGGCGCTTTGATTCTGATGGTGATGGCGCTGGGGTTGATTGCCTTTTCGGCCTACAGTTTTTCCGAAGCGGCCTGGCGAAAAATAAATATGGATGTGCCGGGGGTTTCTGGGTCGTAGTCGACAGGTGCTGTTGTTGAAGGTTGAGATAAGGACACCGCGGGCTCGGGCGAGTTAAGTGTCCGGGTCCAGAATTTTCAGCCACGGCCAGCGCACCTGATAACTCCTGGCTTTTTGCTCGAACAGATGCCGCTGAAGGTTGACCGGGTTGATCCGCAACAGACCTTCCTCGATGTCACTCAATCCATAAGGCGCATACACCTCGCCCGTCGGTACGTCGACGCCGATACAGGTTCCCGCGATCAGGTATCGATCAACCCCCTCCTTCGCCGAGTTCAGCTGGGGATACGCCCCGCCAAACCGCTCGCCGTACCAGAGGTGAACCCGTGCCTGGTTCTTGATTTCAATGCTCACATCGAGGTCGTGGAACAGTTCGCCGGCAGCCTGGATGACGTCATTCTCGGCCTCCCATGACACGTCCTCATCAAAGTAGAAAACGTCATAGTCCTTGATGCCCCATGCGACGGGACGCTCAGCCTGATGGTTCCAGACCGCTTGAAACAGGCAGCCTGCGGTGAGCATGCACTGGTTCAGGCCAAGCGCGGGCAAACGCTTGAGTATTTCGGCGTTTGCCGGGTTGGTCATGGCGATGTCGATCAAGCGTTGGGTGGTCAGTGTCATGCGCACTCCTTGTCCGGTATGAAAATCCCTGGAGACGGACAATACATTAGAAACGTCAGCGTTCTTGCCACTAAAATAGCGCCTTTCGATTCCCGGGATCACGAGCATCATGGATGAACTGCACCGAGGAAGCTGCCTGTGCGGCGCCGTCACCTATCACGTGTCGGGCGCGCTGAAAGCCGTTACGCATTGCCATTGCAGTCAATGCAGAAAGGGTCACGGGGCAGCGTTTGCAAGCTATGCCAGCGCACCTCGCTCGACGCTGTCGATTGACCGGGGCATGCATGTCCTGAAGACCTTTCATTCGTCTGAAGGGGTCGCGCGACAGTTTTGTGGCGAGTGCGGGTCTTCGCTGTTCTGGTCTGACTCGAAGGGTGATTTTTCGGACTGGGTATCGGTGGCGATCAGCACGCTGGACACGGCGCTTCTGATCAAGAAACACAAACATGTGCACGTCGAGTCGAAAGCGTCTTGGTATCCGATTGACGAACCGTTAACGGCTTACCAAGGGTAAGGTCACGACGAACTCGCTGCCCTTGCCATCGCCGTCGCTCATGCCGATCACGGTACCGCCATGAGCCTCAACCAATTCGCGCACCACCGTCAGGCCAATGCCCAGGCCGGCCCCGTTGAAGCCGACAGCATGAACGTCCTGCACGAAGGGCTCGAAAATGAACGGCAGCGCCTTGGCCGAAATACCGATGCCATCGTCGCGAATGCTCATCGTCAGGCTGTCACCTTCGACCGTGACCGCAAGCGTGACGACGCCACCTGCGGGCGTGTATTTGGCGGCGTTGCCCAGCAAGTTGCCAAGGATTTGTGTAAGCCGCACGGGATCGCCGTCTACCGCCAGCGTTTGCTCGGGTAACTCTGCGGTGAACAACAAATGATGCGCCGTCATCAGCGGGCGGCACACCTCGATCGCGTCCAGGATGATCGGCACCATGTCGATCAAGCAGCAGTTGAGACGCAGCTTGCCGGTACTGGCGCGCGAGACATCGAGCAAATCATCCACCAGCCGTGACATGTGCCGAACCTGACCTTCGATCAGCTTCTGCATGCGCGGCAGCTCATCACTGGGCACCCGCACCAGCCGGCCGGCGATCATGCTGATGGGCGTCAGCGGGTTGCGCAATTCGTGGGCGACGAGGGTCAGGATGTTGCGTTGCTGCTCCAGCGAGTGCTCAGCCGACGCTTGCAACTGTTGCGCGCTGAGGGCGGCGATCACCAGTTGTTCGTTGGCTTCGCGCATCTCCAGGAGCATCTGCTGCTCTTGCTCGGTACGCTGTGGTTTTTCTGCATCGGACTGGGCCAGCAGGATCGCCAGCACCAGCTGTTGATTGGCCTCGATCAACTGTTCGACCTGCTGGCTATCCACCAGCCGGCTACTGGTGTCACTCAACTCCTTTTGCAGCGCCGCCAGTACGGCTCGCGCTTCCACGGTTTTCTGACCGAGCAGGAACAATTCGCGAGTGGCAAATGCCAGCGCTTCCTCGTTCCGGCTATCGGTCCCGTTCATGATCTTGGCTCATCCATTGTCGAGGACTGTGTGCTGCCGGGTTGGTCGGCCACCGAGCAACCCTTCCTGATCGGGCAGCATCTCACCGATCTGCAACCCGTTATCGTCGACGCGATACAGGCGCAACTCATCAGAGTGAGCACTGGCCCGTACCTTGACCACGGCCATGATGCGCAGCAAGCGGCTCTGCACTTCAATGTAGCGCTGCACGATGATCGCATCGGTGAGAAACGCCGTGCCGTAAGGACTGAATCGCAAGTCGGTATAGCGGTCTTCCAGTTCCGAGGTCATCAGCACGCTGACGCCCGCGCCGGTCAATGCAGTGACCATGCGCGACAGCGACTCGCGAAAGTCTTCGCGGAAGGTCGGTGCCAGCGCCAGCTCGAAGCCCGACAGCGAATCGATCACCACGCGAGTTGCTTTCAACCGGTCGATTTCGCTGAGCAGCAACTGGACGATTTCATCAATGGACAGGTCGGGTGCGCGACTGTCCACCAGGCCCACTTTGCCGGCCTGGATCAGGTTGGCCAACGTAGCGTTCTGGGAATGGTTGGGACGCTGTTCAAACACCGCAATCACACCGGTTTCCCCGTTGCGCGCACCTTCGGCAAGGAAGGTCGCGGCGAGGATACTTTTGCCCGAACCCGACGGCCCCGCCACCAACAGTGAATAACCCCGAGGCAACCCGCCGCCGAGCATCTTGTCGAGTTGCGGCACGCCCATCTTCAAGCGCTTGACAGGGAACTCCAGCGGCGTATCAACAAGGTGGTGTGCTGCCGGCGCAAAGACTTTGATCCCCGACGTGGCAATGCGGAACGTGTGCAGCCCTGGCAGCGTCGGCTGGCCGCGCATCTTCATGATTTCCATCTTGCGGACCATGGAGTTGCGTTGAACGCTTTGACGCAGCCAGATCAGGCCATCGGCCACGGTGAAAATCGGGTTGGTGTCGGTTTCGGTGAAGTACTCGCCGATCAGGAAGGTCGTGGCCTGCCAGGTCGTCATCAACATGCCCAGTTGCTGGACGAACTGCGGCAGGTTGTTGTTCGGGTTGTCCTGGGTCTGGCTGGCCAGCACCACCGAACGGAACGAGTCGACGAACACCAGCGCCGGGGAATGGGTTTCCACCTCGCTGACAATGCGCCGCAGCACTTCGTCCAGGTCACCGGCCAGGGTGTCGTCGGCCAGGTTGATGTAGCGAATCGAATGGTTGATCGCTTCACTGTCGAAAAAATCGAACTGCTGCTGGTAACGCAGCATCTTCAGTGGCGGTTCGCCGAGCACGGTAAAGAACAACGCCGGGCGCTCCGGTGTCGCCAGGGCGAACATCATCTGGTGCGCCAGGGTGGTTTTGCCGCAACCTGGCGGGCCAGCGATCAGGTTGAACGAAAATTCCGGCAGACCTCCACCCAGCACCTCGTCCAGGCCTGGCACGCCGGTGGCCAGACGGTTGATCGTTACTTTGGTGCTCATGGCGAAATTTCCTGCGAAGGGGTGTCGCTCAAAGAAGGTCCCCACACGTCACGAAGCAAACGTGCGGTGAGCGAGGGCCCGATCAGCGTGGTCAACAACTCGTAAAACGTGGTCAGCAGCACTTCACCGAAAAACAATCCATCGGTTTCGCTCTGTTCAACGAGCACGGACTTGAGGGCAATAAGATCCAGCGTCGACTGCACACTGTCGTAGGTGCCGGCCAGACGTGGATGGTTTGAGGCGCACAGGTGGATGCTGCGGCGATAAAGCGCGACAACCCCTTGTTGGCCGATGATGGGCGTGAGGGCTGCGCCCATATCCTGCAAGGTGGTAACGAGCGCCTGGGCTATCCTGGCAATGTCAGCGTTGGGACCCACACGGTGCGCCAGAGAAGCTACGATCTGGCGGCTCTCTTCGCTTTGCGCGGTCATGGCAAACTGATATCTGATGGTCAGAACTCGATAGTACACCCTCTGTCAGGCCTTGATACGTTAATACACACCTCGTTGGGGCGGGTGACCGAAAACGTTGATGCGCATCAGAACTTTCTTTTTCCAGCTTGATCTGTAGATTCAATAAGACTATAAATTAGTCTATAGATTAAGCGTTAAGGAAGTTTTCATGGCCGTTACCCTTCAAGCACAAGCATTTTCCAAGAGCCAATGTGTCACCGGCCTTCGCGCGGCCGTCGGCATCATCGAAAAGTGGGGCGCTTCCAGCGAACAGGCCTGCCGGATCCTGCGTATATCCCGCAGCACCCATACCCGCGCGAAGCAACGCGACCCTGATTGGTCCGTGTTGCTGGATGCCGATCAGATGCAGCGCATCAGCTTTGTGCTCAACATCCACGCGGCGCTGCGCCTGGTGTTTGATAATCCCGAAAATGTGTATGGCTTCCCGGCGATGCCCAATGCGAACGAGTTTTTCAACGGGCGTACTCCGTTGGACATCATGTCTCAGGGCGACATGATTTCGCTGTATGAAACCTTCCGCCGCATCGACGTGCTGCGAGGCGCGCAATGGTGACGCTGAAGCAGCTGCCCGAGTTCACTGGCGAACTGCTGCAGGCTTATCGGCTGGTCAACTCGAAATTCCCGCCCATCGACCTGTTCGATGACGTCGCCGACGCGCAAGAATTCGAGGTGCTGTATCAGTTGCAGGCGCTCACCAATCCCAGGCTGAAAAACGAAATCGGTCAGCTTGAGATGATTGCGCGAAGCGAGATCCCTTTCGGTATTCCTGGCTGCTCTTACGCAATAGCCCCCTTCACCCACGTCAACCCTGCCGGCTCACGATTCAGCGATGGCAGCTTTGGCGTGTTGTACCTGGCAGCATCCATGGAAACCGCGCTCGCCGAAGTGCAGCATCACCAGGGTTTGTACTGGTCGAAAGTCCGGGGCCTGAACTATGAGCGGTTTGTATTCCGGGGTTTGTCCTGCTCCTTCATCAATACGGCGATGAAAGATGCCACCTCCATCGCGAGCACAGATCCGATCTACGCGCCGGACGATTACTCGCATTCCCATCGTTTGGGCAAGGCCATCAAAGAGGCCCGTTGCCCCGGCATTCGTTATCACTCGGTGCGCCTGCAAGGTGGCTACTGCTGGGCACTGATGACACCCAGGCCCGTCTCACAGATTATCCAGACGGCCCATTATGAAATGATCTGGAACGGGCAGATCACCGGGGTCAATAAAATCAGCGAAGCGTGATCGAGACCGGTCATCTGCCCTCTTCATCGCGAGCAAGCTCAGCTCCTACAGGGATTGGTGGCGCGCACAAAATCCCGCACCCGGCGAAGATCCAATTGTAGGAGTGAGCCTGCTCGCGATGGCGGCCTGACAGCCAACAATTTCTCGTCCGCAATAGCCAGTTTCTGCAGATCATTATCCATATCGAGCACGTTTCAGTGTCGCGATGATGCACCGAATTGGGAGGTTTATTAAAAAGCAAAAAGCTGTGCGATTACCGGTCAACTGCCTTTGTCCCCTCGTTGACCACGTCATACCCTTGGGCGCTGCAACTGTGTATCCACAACAAAAACATAAGCGAGAAATCACTTTGAAGCGTCCGATCCAAACCCCTTTATGTCTGGCCTTGCTGGCTGCCGTTGCCACCACTTCAAGCCAGGCCGCCGACCTCAATTGGGTGGACCCGGCGGTCACCTCGGTCAATCAGGAAGTCATCGATCTGCGTCACACCATCCACCAGCATCCGGAACTGGGAAACCTCGAATTCAAGACCGCTGCCCTGGTCTCCGAGCGTCTCAAGGCATCGAACATCGAGGTGCGCACGCAAGTCGGCAAGACCGGCGTCGTCGGTGTCCTGAAAGGTGGTTTGCCCGGTCCTGTGGTAGCCCTGCGTGCCGACATGGATGCGTTGCCGGTCAAGGAGATGACCAACCTTCCCTTCGCCAGTCAGGCGACGAGCGTCAGGCTAGGCAAGAGCGTGCCGGTGATGCACGCCTGTGGCCACGATACCCATACGGCGATGCTGCTGGGTGCCGCCAAGGTACTGGCCGAACATCGGGATCAGGTTCGCGGCACGGTGGTGTTCCTGTTCCAGCCGGCCGAAGAAGGCGCTGCGGACGTCGACGAATTCCAGACCGACACCCTGATCGGCGCGCAAGCTATGATCCGCGATGGCGCCCTCGACTCACCGAAGGTCGAAGCGGTATTCGGCGTGCACGTGATGGCGGGATACCCGACCGGGCACCTTTATTACAAGTCCGGGACCGTGCTCAACAGCAGCGATTCATTCCGCATCACGCTCAAGGGGCAGCAGACCCACGGCTCCGCGCCCTGGAGCGGGATCGATCCGATTGTCACCAGCCAGAGCATCATCAGCGGCTTGCAGACCCTGGTCAGCCGGCGCATCGATTTGACCAAGGGCATGGGCGTGATCAGCGTCGGCACGATCAATTCCGGCTCGGCGGCGAACATCATCCCCGAGACTCTGGAGATGACCGGGACCATTCGCACCAACAACGCCGATATCCGCGACACCATCCTGCAAAAAATGCCACCACTGGTTAGCGGCATCGCCAGCGCATATGAAACCGAAGCCAAGCTGCTGCTCGTGAACAACGCACCGGTGACCACCAACGACCCGAAACTCACCGAGGCCATGGTGCCGGCATTGGAACTGGCCGCGCCGGGCAAAGTCGAGCGGCTTGAGGCGTCATTGTCACCCAGCGAAGATTTCTCTTACTACGCGCGCAAGGTGCCCGGACTCTTCGTGTTCCTTGGCGCGACGCCCGAAGGCCAGGACATGAGCAAGGCGCCGAACAACCACAGCCCTTACTTCACCGCCGATGACGCCACCCTCGCCACCGGCGTGAAGGCGCATGTGCAGTTCGTCATGAACTATCCCGGGCGATCGGCTGTGACACCTTGACTAAAGCCGAAAGCGTTGCTGCAGGGCATGGGAAAGCAGGTCCACCGCTTCATCGCCGGCTGATGACAGCGAACGCATAAACACAATCTCGTGCGCCTGTATGGCGGGAAAACCGTCGAGGATCTGCATGTTTTCCGTCACACGGGCGCGGTCGATCAAACTGATCGCCAGCCCGGCCTCCACACAGGCCTTGATGGCCTGATTAGAGGGGCTTTCCAGCACCACGCGAGCGCGTCGGCCACTGTGCTTGAGCGATTCCATCATGGCTTGCCGATAAGGGCATTGCGCCGCATGCACGGCCAGCGGCAGTGGATCCGTCGTGGCCATCGCGGTATTGGCCGGCCCCACCCAGACAGGCGTGGTGGAGACCAGTAACTGCGCCTGCGCGCTCGACTGCCCCTCGGGTTGCGCAATCACAGCGGCCTGAAGCCTTCCCCGCAGTACCTGATCACGCAGCGCATAACTGGGCGCTGTCTTTAACTCCAACACCACGTTGGGCCAGGCGGCGGCGAATGTCGGCAGGATGTCGCGGATCACGTGGGTGGCATATTCATCGGGCACGCCCAAGGTGATGCGCCCTGACAAATGGGTGCCATGCAGGTCGGCCAGCACCCGGTCGTGGGTGCACAGCAACTCTGTCGTCGACACCAGCAGGCGTTTGCCCAGCGCGGTCAGGGAGACTGACTGATTATCGCGATTGAGCAAGCGGCCGCCGGCGACTGCTTCAAGCCGCTGGATATGCACACTCACCGCTGCCGGGCTCTTGTGCAACTGCTCGGCTGCCGCACTGAATTTGCCTATCCGCGCCACGGCATGAAAAGTACGCACCAGCTCAATATCGAGGATCGCTGTCATGATTCCGTCTTCGTGAATGACTCATGCATTTAATTTTGATTTATTAGATTACGCTGATTTCGTAGCCTGTGGCGATGAACCAGCACACTCCGATTTCAAGTCATCAGCAAGCCACGCCTGACTGGCGCCAGACGCTTCCCCTGCCCTTGCTTGAGGCCGGGTTGATTCTGACGTGGAGCTCCGGATTCGTCGGTGCGCGATTCTCGCTTGATTACGCGCCCCCCTTACTGGTGGTGTTCTGGCGTTGCGTCGTGATCACGCTCATCCTGTTTCCTTTCGTCGCCAGGCCATTGCGCCAGACCTCGCTTGCCGTGCTGTTGAAGAACGCAGGCATCGGTCTTCTGGCCATGGCGGGCTATCTGGCCGGTGTGGTGCAAGGTATTGCCCTGGGCGTGCCGGCGGGACTTGCGGCGCTGTTCGCGGACCTGTTGCCGATGGGCATGGCCTTGCTCGCGGCGGTCGTTCTTGGGCAACGAATGGTCTGGCAAGTCTGGGCGGGGCTGGTCATCGGCCTTATCGGCGTGGTGCTGGTGACCCATGGCGCGCTGGGATGGGGCAACGCGCCTCTGTGGGCTTATGGCCTGCCGCTGCTGGGCATGCTGTCGCTCGCTGTGGCGACGCTCTGGCAAAAGCATTTACCCGCTTCGCAATCCCTGGGGCTGCTGCCCAACCTCTGGCTGCAATGTGCGGTCTCCAGCGTTGCATTCGCCATCGTCGAGGGCGCGCAGGGCAGCCTGGCGCCGATACCCGGCACAGGGTTTGCGCTGAGCGTGCTGTGGACGGTCGGTTTATCGACACTCGGCGGGTATGGGCTTTACTGGATCTGCCTGCGCCGCGCCACGGCCACTCGAGTCGCCAGCGTCTTGTACTTGAGCCCACCCGTGACGATGCTCTGGGCCTGGGCCATGTTCGATGAACCGTTGTCATGGCAAATGATCGCAGGCATGGCCGTGTCCGGGATTGGCATCTGGCTAGTGGTGCGTTCGGAGGGTCGGCAAACATCGCGTCAAAACTGATGTTCGCTGATTCCGTACCTGTCCTATTCTTTTCTCCAGGCAACCACACCGGACAGCGAAATGCATGATCCCGAATCCACCCTCCTCCACAGCTGGCACCACAACGCCCACTCCTGGATAGAGGCTATCCGAACCGGCAGCATCGACAGCCGCCTCAAGGTCACCGACCAGGCCATCCTGCTGGCAGTGCTGGGCCGTCAGCCCGAGCGCGTGCTCGACCTGGGCTGCGGTGAAGGCTGGCTATTGCGTGCGTTGAGCGAACGCTCCATCGAAGCGATCGGTGTGGATGGCGACGCTACGCTGGTTGAGTTTGCACGCACCTCGAGCGCCTGCCGGGTGCACCTGGCGAACTATGAAGAATTGGTGGCGGCGAAGGTCGACATTGGCAATGCGTATGACGTGATCTGCGCCAACTTCGCCCTGCTGCATCAGGACATCATTCCTCTGCTCGCCGCCATGAATGCCCTGCTCGCCCCTGGAGGCGCGCTGCTGATCCAGACATTGCATCCATGGGCCGCAGCAGGCGGCGACTATCAGGATGGGTGGCGAGAAGAAACGTTCGAGGGGTTCAAAGGGGATTGGCAGCCCATGCCCTGGTACTTCCGGACTCTGTCCAGTTGGGTCAACGCGCTGGACATGGCCGGGTTTCGCCTCGCCAGTGTGCAGGAACCCCAGCACCCGCAAAGTCCGGTGCCGCAGTCGCTTCTGCTGGTGGCGGAGCAATGAAAACGTGGCGACGGCCAACCCTGCGAAAATTCATCTTAAACGCTTACAATCGCGCCCTTCATTTCCAATCAGGCACCCCGTCAGGCTATGGCGCTCGACCCTCCCACCCTCTTGATACTGTCCATCGCCCTCGCAGCGGCCGCCGCGCTGTACCTGGCGATTGAGTGGCGCAACGTTCGGGAGCCCTCGCTGCTGTTCTGGAGCGCGGGTTTTGCGACGATCACCGTGGGATCGACCCTGGCCTTGCTGCGCGGAAGCGGCCTGTTGTTGATCGGCATCTGGTTTGCCAACGGTCTGCTGGTGACCGCTCACTGGCTGTTCCTGATGGGCGTTGCGCGCTTCACAGAGGCGCGACTGTCACGCGCCTGGTACCTGATTTTTGTCGCATGGATCGCCATGCTGATGTTGCCGGGGGAGCAGCCCTGGTCGAAGGTCATGCTGCTGGTCAATTCGCTGTTGGTCGCCCTGCCGACGCTCAAGGCAAGCATGCTCCTGCGCCCCCACGGCAAATCCCTGAGTGTGGGAGCGGGGCAACTGCGCTATGTGTTGCTGATCCACGGGCTGTTCTACCTCGTCAAGGCATTAACGGCGGTGGTTCCAGGCACGCTGATCGATCTTGCTGCCTTGCGTGGCGAGATCATCCAGATTTCGTTGGTCGAAGGTGCGATGGCGATCATGCTGATTGCATTGTCGATGACCGGATCCGAGCGCTATCGACGGGAGAAACGGATCGCACGGCTGGCCTCCCGTGATCCGTTGACCGCCCTGTACAACCGCCGCGCCCTGGAGATGCGAGCGCCGCGACTCATGGAGAAAGCTTCGACCGAGCGGCCGGGTGCCTTGTTGTTGATCGACATCGACAACTTCAAACTGGTCAACGATTTGTACGGCCATACTGCCGGTGACCGGTTGCTTGTCGCACTGAGCGAAATGATTCGTTCGGGACTGCCGGAAGGCGCGCTGGCCGCCCGGTTGGGGGGTGACGAATTCGTGATTTTGCTGAAAAACGCATCGACCGAACGCATTGAGACGTTGGGTAGCGCGCTGCGTGAAGAGTTTCATAAAGCGGCTGTCCAGACATTTGCCACGCCTGAACCGGTCACCCTGAGCATCGGCGCCAGCCTGTTCGATCAGCCGCCTGCCAGCCTGGCGGCATTGATCGAGCAAGGTGACGCTGCGCTCTACGAGTCCAAACGCGGCGGACGCGACAGCATCCGCCTGGTCGATCGGACCCGCGCGAGTGGCGAGGCACAGTGGACTCGTTGACTCGCCGCTCCCAGGCGCTTGTGCAGATGACTTACCAGCGCATGCCCTTGAACGGATTCCAACCCTGCTCGCCCTTCTGTTCCTTCAGGTAATAAGCGTAGTTAGTGGAAAGTGCATACAACATGTTCATCGCAAACCCTACGGCAAAGTTGACCTGCTTGGCATAGCTGAACTCGACCAGCGCGAAGACAACATCCAGCACGAGGGTGAGCGCAATAATGATCGCAATCAGCGTCAGGTTCTTTTTCCACAGTCCCAGCACAAACAGGTAAATCGGGCCAAAGAAGAACGCGATAATGTTTGCGTTGATGGTTATCTTCCGTTTAAAGGGAAGCTGCTGGAGTGCCGGTTTGTATCCCGGCGCATTCGGCGCACCGTAGGTATCGAAAAATGCAAAACGCTCCTGCCATTTCGCGCTGTACTTGCTGTGGTCCTGCACTTGATCTGTCGTGCTCATTCGATAATTCCCTGTAGTCCCTGAATGGTGTGTTTCTTCCAGACTTCCTTAAAAGTGCGGTGTGTCGTGTGCTGCCGACCCACAGTACTCTCATTTCAAATGCAATGATTACGATTCAGGTACATCGGAGAAAAGGATCGGCTGCCAGGTCGCCTCGCTTTGTTTTTGATTTGCTGTTGATCTTGATCTTCTTGCCCCATCGGCAGGCCGAGCGCAGGTTCTGCGCAGTGGGCAACCCGGCAAGGATGCCGGGTTAGCCGCGCACGGCCATGGATGGCCGATCGCGGCGGGCCCACGGAGCAGGACCGGAGTGAGGGTATGCCGAGCCCAGGCGAGGCACCGGACGAAAGGGGCAAGAGCGTTTGGTTACTTGGCGCTCTTCCAAGTGACTCGCTGTAAGAGCGAAACCAATAGAAGCCGTGACCGCAGGAATGGATATGTACACCATCAAAAATTTCACTGCCGATCAGACCGCCATCGCGAGCAAGCTCGCTCCTACAGTTTGATCCGGTTACATCAGGAAAGAATCGGTCGGCTATCAGGCCACCATCGCTGGCAAGCCAGCTCCCACACTTGATCGGGTGACATTCGGGAGAGAATGGTCGGCTGTCAGGCCGCCTAATTTTGGCTTTTGATCTGCCTTTGATCTGCCTTTGATCTGCCTTTGATCTGCCTTTGATCTGCTTTTGATCTGCTTTTGATCTTCTTGCCCCATCGGCAGGCCGAGCGCAGGTTCTGCGCAGTGGGCAACCCGGCATGGATGCCGGGTTAGCCGCGCACGGCCATGGATGGCCGATCGCGGCGGGCCCACGGAGCAGGACCGGAGCGAGGGTATGCCGAGCCCAGGCGAGGCACCGGACGAAAGGGGCAAGAGCGTTTGGTTACTTGGCGCTCTTCCAAGTGACTCGCTGTAAGAGCGAAACCAATAGAAGCCGTGACCGCAGGAATGGATATGTACACCGGCAAGAATCTCACCGCCGATCAGACCGCTATCGCGAGCAGGCTCGCTCCTACAGTTTGATCCGGTTACATCAGGAAAGAATCGGTCGGCTATCAGGCCGCCATCGCTGGCAAGCCAGCTCCCACACTTGATCGGGTGACATTCGGGAGAGAATGGTCGGCTGTCAGGCCGCCTAGTTTTGGCTTTTGATCTGCTTTTGATCTGCTTTTGATCTGCTTTTGATCTTCTTGCCCCATGGGGAGGCCGAGCGCAGGTTCTGCGCAGTGGGCAACCCGGCATGGATGCCGGGTTAGCCGCGCACGGCCATGGATGGCCGATCGCGGCGGGCCCACGGAGCAGGACCGGAGTGAGGGTATGCCGAGCCCAGGCGAGGCACCGGACGAAAGGGGCAAGAGCGTTTGGTTACTTGGCGCTTTTCCAAGTGACTCGCTGTAAGAGCGAACCGATAGAAGCCGTAACCGCAGGTATGGATATGTACACCGGCAAAAATCTCACCGCCGATCAGACCGCTATCGCGAGCAGGCTCGCTCCTACAGTTTGATCCGGTTACATCAGGAAAAAATCGGTCGGCTATCAGGCCGCCATCGCTGGCAAGCCAGCTCCCACACTTGATCGGGTGACATTCGGGAGAGAATGGTCGGCTCTCAGGCCGCTATCGCGAGCAGACCTACTCCTCCAGTCGACCCGGATTTTCACGATCGCGCTCATACCGTCTCGTCAACGGAAACGACGGTAACCAGGATTCACGCCGCACGATCCAGCTCTCGTAGGTCGGCGTGAGTTGGTCCGGTGCATCGAGGGACCCCAGGTTCACTTCGATTTCGTCGTCGGTGCGCGCAAAGACCGAGGAGCCACAACGAGGGCAGAAAAACCGACCGGCGTAGTCCCGTGTTTCGCCCTCGATGGTCACCGCCTCCTGATGAAATATGGCGCTCGCGTGAAACAAGGCCCCGTGGTGTTTGCGGCAGTCGAGGCAATGACACAGGCCCACCCGATAAGGCCGACCAATCGCCTCGAGGCGAACGTTGCCACACAGGCAACCACCGTTGAATCGCTCCATGCTGCACCTCCTCTGAAAACCTGTGGCATGTACGCGACATCGTGCGGATCAAGCGCCGGTCACCCCTTCAGAGCCGCCTCAATCGCCGCGACGTCGATCTTTTTCATCTGCATCATCGCTTCGAAGGCACGCTTGGCCGCCGCTCGATCAGGGCTGGCGATGGCCGTCGACAAGATGCGTGGCGTGATCTGCCATGACAAACCCCACTTGTCCTGGCACCAGCCACAGACGTTCTCGCTACCGCCATTGCCGATAATCGCGTCCCACAAACGGTCCGTTTCAGCCTGATCGTCGGTCGCCACCTGAAATGAAAACGCCTCGTTGTGTGTGACCCCCGATCCGCCGTTCAGACCCAGGCAAGGAATGCCCATCACCGTGAACTCGACCGTCAAGACATCGCCCTGCTTGCCCGCCGGATAATCACCCGGCGCCCGATTGACGGCCCCTACGGCACTGTCCGGGAACGTCTTGGCATAAAACGTCGCTGCATCCAGGGCCGTGCCGTCGTACCAGAGACAAATCGTATTTTTACTGATCATCTTGGTTCTCCAGGATAGAACTGAGACAACAATTCTAGCAGTGGATACGCAGATCCAATTGTAGGAACAAAGCTTGCTCCCACAGGTGACCAGGCATGCACACCCGTTCAGTGACTGGTGAAGATGTAGTTGTGGGAGTGATGTATCATCCGCCCGGGCCGATGCTGCCCGCCGCTCGCTTCCGAAAGGACAGGTGAAAGCATCTCTTCTCTCCAAATCCTGTTGATTCTCTTGAAGGTCGAGGTTTGGCAACGCGAGCACCCACATGCCTGGACCACAGGAGGAACAATGATTTCAATCGAGCAAGCCAAGCAGATGGCCAAGCGGTTGCGCACTTCGCTGGAAGGTCGCAATCAAGAGGTGTCCCACGCCACCGCGCTTGAAACAGTGGCGCAGCAGTTGGGCTACAAGGACTGGAACACCGCAGCAGCGCTGCTGCCACAGGAAAACGCCACGCCCGGGATAACGTTCGACAAAGCCATCCCGATTTTGCGGATGTTTGACGAGGCCAAGGCGCGTGAGTTCTACCTGGATTTCCTGGGGTTCAGCGTCGAATTCGAACACCGTTTCGAAGCCGATCTACCGCTGTACCTGGGCATCAGCCGCAACGGCCTGCACCTTCATCTCTCGGAGCATCATGGCGATGCGAGCCCTGGCTCGACGATATTCGTCCCGATGCAAAATATCGAACTGCTGCGGGACGAGTTACAGGGCAAACGCTACGGGTACGGACGGCCGGATATCGTTGAACAGGGCTGGGGAAAGATCCTTGAGGTCTACGATCCTTTCGGTAACCGGATCCGGTTCTGCCAAAGCTGACCTCGCCGTGCGGACTGGGTAACCCGGTCCGCTTCGGTCATCTTCAAGCAGTTGAAAACCCCGGTCGCTCCTGGCAAAGGTCAGAGAGCGTCAGGGCTCGCCCCTGACTCTGGCACGTTGAGAAAGGTGTTCCAGACCTCATAAGCATCGTGATGCCGTCGAGTCGCCTCTTCCCATACGGGCCCGGACACACATCTGGAGGAGACCAGCTGCATCATGCCCATGGTAGCGGCGTCGAGTTCGATTAGAAGTTCGTGAGATTTGGTTCTGAAGTCGTCTACCGATGTCATTGAGTGCGCCCCGGGCGGATATCACCGCCATTGCGAAGCAAACCTCCACCGTTCATCGAGTGAATCCATCCGAGATAATTCATACCGTCTGACCGCCGGTACGTACACGTCTTCACCCTACTCCCTGTATCAGCTGCCGAAGGCTGCATTCGGCGGCTGCTAAAGGGGTGCCCAGAATGCTTTTCAGTCGGTACTGTCCGGCCAAGGCGTCAACACCTGATAACCCTCGTCTGTGACCGCCACCATGTGTTCCCACTGCGCTGAGAGGGACTGATCCTTGGTGACCACGGTCCAGCCATCGGCCAGGGTTTTCACATGGCGTTTGCCGGCGTTCAACATGGGTTCGATGGTAAAGATCATGCCGGTCTTGAGCGTCATCCCCTGGCCGGGATAGCCATAGTGAAGAATCTGCGGCTCATCGTGATAAACCTTGCCGATTCCGTGACCGCAGTATTCGCGCACGACGCTGAAACCGCCTTTCTCCGCAACCGTCTGAATCGCGTGACCAATGTCACCCAGCGTAGCGCCGGGGCGAACCGTGCGAATGCCGGCCCACATCGCCTCATAAGTGGTGTTGATCAGCCGTAGTGCGTCCGGAGCGGGATCACCCACGCAGTACATGCGGCTGGTGTCGCCGAACCAGCCATCCTTCACCACGGCAATGTCGATGTTGACGATGTCGCCATCCTTCAGTGGCGTCTTCGACGGGATGCCATGGCAGACCACATGATTCACGGACGCACAGACCGTTTTGGGGAATCCGTGATAGCCGACGTTGCCGGGAATGGCTTTCTGCACATTGACGATGTAGTCGTGGCAACGCTGATCAAGCTCGTCGGTCGTCACTCCCGCCTTCACGTAAGGAGCAATCATCGCCAGCACCTCGGCGGCCAGCATGCCCGCCACACGGGACTGTGCTATTTGTGCCGGCGTGTTGATCGGGACGTGCGCCTTCATTGCTTGGCTCCCATGGCCGCATGAACCTGATCTGCCCGAGGAAATTCCTCCAGCGTACCCAACGCCTTCAAATCAAGCCCCCCTGCCAGTTCGGCACGAATCAGCAAGCGACAGATGTCACTGTGATCAAGATTTGGATGGAGCTCCGCCAGCATGCCGATGCGCATCCAGTGTTCGGCCTGGGCGTTTATCGAGCGACTCAACGCATCGCTGGCGACCCGTAGATTCTCGTGCATGTGCTCTGAAATTTTTACGATACCCATTACCTTGCCTAATATGAAATGCATATGAAACGTATATTAAGTATGAAGCCTGTGGATTGCAAATGCTCGGACATCAACCCCCTGCCCTTTGAAGATCAGGGTTGGTATAACGTCAGGCTTCGCAGAACAACAAAAACAGGAGTCGAACATGTCCGAGCTGAACCTGCACCCCAACGCCTTGGCGTCCTTGAGCCAGTGGCACCAGATGATTGCCAACGCTGATTTGCACGCCTTGCCCGAATTGCTGGCACCCGACGTGGTCTTCCGCTCGCCGATGGCGCACACGCCCTACCCCGGTGCCGCCGTGGTGGCGATGATTCTCACCACGGTGTTCGACGTCTTCGAGAATTTCAAATATCACCGTGAACTGGCCACCGCGGACGGTTTGAATGTGGTGCTGGAGTTCAGCGCCAACGTGAACGGAAAAGAGTTGAAGGGCATCGACATGATTCGGTTCAACGAAGAAGGCAAGATTGTCGATTTCGAAGTAATGGTCCGGCCGTTGAGTGGCTTGCAGGCGTTGGGGGAACAGATGGGGCAGCGGCTGGGTACTTACCTGGCGGCGAGCAAGGCTTGAGTTTGGGGTAATTTGTTGAAAGATCGCAGCCTCGTTGCATTCGGCAGCGGCTACAGGGATCGGCGGGACGCGTTTTTGTAGCAGCTGGCGAAGCCTGCGTTGGGGCGCGAAGCGGCCCTGTTTTTCAAGCCGACATCACATTGTTCTGGCCAGCGACCGCTACGCAGTCGAACGCAGGCTTCGCCAGCTGCTACAGAGATCCACGTCTGCAGGAGCGGTGTAGGAGCTGTCGAGTGAAACGAGGCTGCGATCTTTTGATCTTTCTTTACCCCGACTCCAACCCACCAGCACAACCGGCCAGCCATCCACAGTTGCGAATGACACCATCCCGACCTATGGTCCATGCCAGACGTCGCCCGTTTTTGGTGCGACGACTTGCAGCGAATTGCTGTCCATCCATTGCGAATTTAGTAGCGAGGTGACGACATGCCCAGCGACTCCCGCCCTGCCGTGCTCGAACTGATCGGCAACACGCCACTGGTGCGTGTCAGCCGCTTCGATACCGGCCCGTGCACCCTGTTTCTCAAACTCGAATCACAGAACCCCGGCGGTTCGATCAAGGATCGCATCGGCCTGGCGATGATCGACGCCGCTGAACGCGATGGTCGCCTCAAACCCGGCGGCACTATCGTCGAAGCCACCGCCGGCAACACCGGTCTTGGCCTGGCCCTGGTCGGCCGCGCCAAGGGCTATCGAGTGGTCCTGGTGGTGCCCGACAAAATGTCCACCGAGAAAGTCCTGCACTTGAAGGCGATGGGCGCCGAAGTGCACATCACCCGCTCCGACGTCGGCAAAGGTCATCCCGAGTACTACCAGGATGTTGCCGCGCGCCTGGCTCAGGACATTCCCGACGCGTTCTTCGCCGACCAATTCAACAACCCGGCCAATCCCCTCGCTCACGAATGCAGCACCGCGCCTGAAATCTGGGCGCAGACCCAGCATGATCTGGACGCCATCGTAGTCGGCGTCGGTTCCGCTGGCACCCTGACCGGATTGACGCGTTTTTTCAGCCGCGTGCAACCGGATCTCGAAATGGTGCTGGCCGACCCGGTGGGCTCGGTGATGGCCGAGTACAGCCGCAGCGGCACGCTCGGCACGCCGGGGTCCTGGGCCGTCGAAGGCATCGGCGAAGACTTTATCCCGTCAATTGCCGACCTCTCCAGTGTGCGCAAGGCTTACTCGATCAGCGACGAAGAAAGCTTCGATCACGCCCGCCAACTGCTGCGCGCCGAAGGCATTCTCGGTGGTTCTTCCACCGGTACTCTTCTAGCGGCGGCGTTGCGCTACTGCCGCGAACAAACCGAGCCCAAGCGCGTGGTCAGTTTCGTCTGCGACACCGGCACCCGCTACCTGTCCAAGGTTTACAACGACCAGTGGATGAACGATCAAGGCCTGCTGCAGTACAAACGCTACGGCGATTTGCGCGACCTGATCGCCCGGCGTTTCGAAGATGGCCGGGTGATCAGCGTCGGTCCGGACGACACCCTGCTCACGGCGTTCCAGCGCATGCGCCTGGCCGATGTCTCGCAGCTGCCGGTGCTGGTGAACGGGCAACAACTGGTCGGCGTGATCGATGAATCCGACATCCTGCTCGGCATGCAGGAAGACGCGTCGCACTTTCGCATGACCGTCGCCACCGCTATGACCGACAAGGTTCAAACCCTGCCGCCCGGCGCCGGCCTGGCAGAACTCCAGGCGGAGCTCGACCGCGGACTGGTGGCAATCATCGCCGACGCTGCGGGGTTCCACGGCCTGATCACTCGCGTCGACCTGCTCAATCATTTACGGAGATCCCTTGCATGAGTCAGCACGATGAAACCGCCCCGCCACATGCGTTCGCCACCCGCGTGATCCACGCCGGGCAGACGCCGGACCCGTCCACCGGGGCGTTGATGCCGCCGATCTACGCCAACTCCACCTACCTGCAACAGAGCCCCGGCGTGCACAAAGGTCTCGACTACGGCCGCTCACACAACCCGACGCGTTTTGCCCTGGAACGCTGCGTCGCCGACCTCGAAAGCGGCACCCAGGCATTTGCCTTCGCCTCGGGGCTGGCCACGATCTCCACCGTACTCGAACTGCTCGATGCCAATGCACACATCGTCTCCGGCAATGACCTCTACGGCGGCACTTTCCGCCTGTTCGACAAGGTCCGCCAGCGCAGCGCCGGGCACCGATTCAGTTTCGTCGACCTGACCGACCTGTCGGCCTTCGAAGCTGCGCTGCAGGACGACACGCGCATGGTCATGGTCGAGACACCCAGCAATCCTCTGCTGCGCCTCACCGACCTCGCTGCCATCGCTCGCCTCTGCCGTGCCCGAGGCATCATCTGCGTGGCGGACAACACCTTCGCCAGCCCCTGGATTCAGCGCCCGCTGGAACTGGGCTTCGACATCGTGCTGCACTCGACCACCAAATACCTCAATGGCCACTCTGACGTGATCGGCGGCATCGCCGTGGTCGGACAAAACCCTGAACTGGCCGAGCGACTGGGCTTCCTGCAAAACGCCGTCGGCGCCATCGCCGGCCCGTTCGACGCGTTCCTTACCCTGCGCGGCGTAAAAACCCTGGCACTGCGCATGGAACGCCACTGCAGCAACGCACTGGAACTGGCGCAATGGCTGGAACGCCAACCGCAAGTCGCACGCGTCTACTATCCGGGCCTGCCGTCACACCCCCAGCACGAGCTGGCACAGCGGCAAATGCGTGGTTTCGGCGGCATGATCTCCCTTGATCTGAACAGTGATCTGGCAGGCGCCAGGCGTTTCCTCGAAAGCGTGCAAATCTTCGCCCTGGCCGAGAGCCTGGGCGGCGTCGAAAGCCTGATCGAACACCCGGCAATCATGACCCACGCCACCATCCCCGCCGACACCCGCGCACAACTGGGCATCGGCGATGCGCTGGTGCGCTTGTCAGTGGGCGTCGAAGATGTGGAAGACTTGCGAGCGGATCTGGCTCAGGCGCTGGCGCGGGTGTGACAAGCGTTCGGTAGCGACACCAGCGGGGCACCGAGCCGCCCCGCTACTTCATCAAACACTTGTGCATGATGATCGTGCGCTCGTCACCGTGAAACTCATCGCGGGTTTTTCGATACCCCAACGAAGCATAAAAGCCCTCGGCAGTGATTGAAGACGGCACCCGCAAAACATCCAGGCCCGCGTCGATGGCCGCCACATGAATGACCGCCATGAGCTGCCGACCGATGCCGCACCCTTGATAGTGCGGGTCGACAAACACGCTTCGTACAACGTCCTTATCCAGGCTGGCGGTTGCGACGACCTGTTGATCGACCGTCGCCACATAGACCTGACGCTGCGCCATCAACCCAAGAATCCCTTGCGGGGAAAACCCCTGCTCCACGCGCGCGATGACGTCGGGCGAGTAATCCTGCGCGTTGGAATCACGCAGTGATCTGATCGTGATGAGGCTGATTGCTTCTGCATCGAGGGCTGTTGCGAGTCGAATATGACAATCCATTGGGTGTGCCTCCGCTCCGTGGAAAGGCCCATCGTAAACGGATGCGGCGATGGACGATAGATTGGGAGTAGTCGCCATAGATGTTGGGCAGAACCGGAGAAAAACGTCTACCGCGCATGATGGATAAGGAAAAAGTCATAGGTAACTTCCTACCACGTATAACGAGTAGTACTTATTAAGGGTTTCGGACTACAAAAAAAGTGAGCTGAACTCCCTATATCTTTTTCGCTATTGACGCACAGCCTCGGCCAGCAATATGTTTGCAGGAATCTCTGTCATAAAGCATTGCTTCGAGTGAAAAAAATTGAATCCGCGCCACCAAAAACTTTATAGAGCCCTTAAGCTGGCGCGCAATGATATTGCTTGCGTGGTGGACGGAGGTTTATTTAATGACGTGCATTGCGTGATCAAGGCGGGGGAGCATTTCTACATAAAATCGTTTTCAGACCAGGCTAAAGCCCTGAGTTTCCCTCCCCTGCCAACCACCGCTCTACAGCGGTATGAAATTGCTGTTGCCTTGCATGAGCAAGCTCAAACGGTAGTCACGAGCAACGTGTATGTGCCTCGATTGATGGCTGTGGATCTCGAAAACAGAGCCATTGCCATGGAGGGTGCCAAAGGGATTTACCTGTTTGAATACATGGTGAATCAAGCGACATTCTCTTTGGCTGTTGAAAGGGTTGCACACGTTTTAATATGGCTCAAATCCTTTCATGAATTAAAAAATTCGAACACACCTATTCTAAAAATCAACAGTGAAGCCTTCAAACGCTACAAAGCAATTCTTCAATACCAAAAATCTTTCGAATTCTTACAAAACAAAAACCTTGAGGAAGCAAATGCTTTTCTAAACGAACACCTGACAATAGAAGAGACTTTATTGCACGGAGATTTGAACTCCAGAAATATTATTATTTGCGAAGACGGACGCATTGCAATAATAGATTTCGAGCAAGGTCAATTGGGCTGTGGCACACACGACGCCGCCTATTTGATATCTGAAATAGTCATTGCTGCTTCGGTCATCGACGAGGATATCGAAGCAGTGATCAACTTGCTCTGGCACTGTTATGAAATTGACACCCGCAATATTGCCAAGTACAGGCGCTTCAGGCGTCACCTGAGTTTCCAAGTTCTGTACCGTCTGAAAGGGCCGTCTCAGGCTATCTGGACGGGACATTTGAACGACAAGGTAAAAGCCAACATTGATGCCTGGTGTGCCCAGGAATTCAGCAGCCGATTATGAGCTGCACCAGCTTCTCAGATCCGTTGATGTACTCATTTTCCTTTCTCACGGAATATCGAAAGCGAGCGCGTCGAAGTGAACGCTGATCACGGGTTTTAGACAGGAATAGTTATTGAGAAATGGCAGGGGCGGCTGGATTCGAACCAACGCATGGCAGGATCAAAACCTGCTGCCTTACCGCTTGGCGACGCCCCTGTATCTGTTGCGATGTGCGCGATGCACGGTGTTTCTGTGTCGCTGGTTTGTGAGCAACAGGAAGTGTTGCTGCGTTCGCTGTCAGCGCCGTAAGGCCCTGTGCAGGAATGCGCGGAAATTTATCAACTTTCGCTTCATCATGGAAGCCCAAAATAAGATTTTTTTCGTTTTAAAACAGTCGCTTGCCTCTACCACTATTGGCCAGGACACTCAACCAAAAAGTGCCAGCTGGTTATCCGGCCGGTCAGGCACCCAGGCAATTTCGTGTGGGCCACTCTCGGGACGCGATTAATGAGCTATACCGGTTAGTTTCCCATTGCAGTTCTTCAACGTTGGAGGTTCGCAATGAAACTCGCAGGTTCACTGGCCCTCCTGATGATCACCGCCAGCATGGCGGGCTGCTCGACTTCATCAAACCATGGCGTGAATGTTCCGTTGGTTGCCACTCGGCAGAACACCGGGCAGATCGGGTCCGTCACATTGACGAGCCAGGACAAGCAAACCGGCCTCAGCTTTTTCATCAGCGGAGCGCCGAGCGGGGTGACGCTACCCTTGCGCCTCTACACCTTTATCAATAAAGGCAGCTGCCAGCAACCTGGTCCGGTCGCCTACGCATTGAATGATCAGGTCAACACCGAACGCCAGGCCGTACGCGGTTGGACGATGTCCAGAACGGCACCTGTTGAGCTGTCGGTCCTGCTGTCCAATGAGCACTCAATATTGGTGCGAACGGCGCCGGAGAGTGGCAACGTCGATATCTTTTGCGGGGATATCAAGCAAGCAAGTACGGGGTAGGTGCTCCATTGGTAGCCGTCACCCCGAATATCCCTGTGGCGAGGGAGTTTACTTCCTCGCCAAAGGCTATGTGCCAATCAGGGATTTACTTCGTGCTTTGCCAGCAACTCGGCAATTCTTTTACGCAGATCTCCGTGAATTTCCTCTGAATAGGCGATCGCGGTTTTCCAGTCGTAGAACCACACAGGCATCTTGCGTTTGTCGTCCGGCTCGGAGTCGTAGCGCGGAAAAATGTGGCAATGCAGCTCAGGCTCTGAATTGCCCAGTATCTCGTAGTTCATACGAAGTGCATCGGTGGCCTGTAAAACCGCGTCTCCGATGCGCGCCATATCGAGCAGGTAGGTCGCGCGGGCTTGTGCATCCAGATCGTTCAGGCTTGATACGACAGGATCGGGCAGCAGCAGGCAGTATCCAGGTAGAAACTGCACGTCGCCCATGACCGCCCAACCGGACGCCATTCGGCAAATGACCTTATCGTTTGTTCCGTTGCGTGCCATCTCTACACGTTGCGATATCAGAGGCATTACGGGTCCTTAGCAGTGTTGTCCATGGCATCGAATGCACAGTCTGGGGCAGGCATTGCGGATGAACGCGGTCGGTGGCGCCGCACGCTGAGTGACGCCACGGACGAACACACCGACTCAGCCCTTGGCTGCCATCGCGGTCACTTCCACGCGCATGCCTTCCACGGCCAGAGCCGCCACGCCAACGGCGGCGCGAACCGGCCAGGGCTTGGCGAAGAAGCGTTTGTATACCTCGTTGAAGGCGGCGCGATCAGCCATGTCGGTGAGGTAGATGGTCAGGTGCAGGACGCGGTCCATGGAACTGCCGGCGCGCTCCAGCGCAACCTTGAGTGCCTGCAGGGTGCATTCGCTTTGCACTGTGATATCGCCCAGTTCCAGACTGCCGTCGGCACGGGTGGGGATCTGCGTGGAGACCAGCAGCCCGCCGAAACCGGTGACGTCGGACGAGATGGAATCCTCGTCAGGATCGGGAACGTAGGTGATGTCGTGGTTGGCCATGGGAATCTCTTGGTAAGGGGTCAATGGGTTGGCGGGCCGCTGAAAAAATGAATGCGGCGACGCCTTCTGCCGGGGCAGTTTACAACCCACATCGTCGAGTTCGCCATGCGCTCCGGCATCTTGCGTGTGTTGGGCAGCGGGCCGGGCCGCACGATCCCTTCTGATTGCGCCCTGCCCGACACCATTGCGCATCGACGCGCAACGGTGCGGATGATGGCATTACTTGTCGGACTTGATGCTGGTCCAGACGCGCGTACGCACGCGTTCAAGCTTTTGCGGAAGGGGCTGCACGACATACAGCGTCTTGAGGGCTTCGCTGGTCGGCGTGAGGTTCGGATTGCCGGTGATGTCCTTGTTGATCAACGCAAGCGAGTCCTTGTTGGCGTTGGGGTAGCCAAGGAAATCACTGATGGGGGCGATGACTTTCGGGTCCAGCAGGGTGTTGAGAAACTCGTGGGCCTCTTCGACGTTCTTCGCGCTTTTTGGAATCGCGAAGGTGTCAAACCAGATCGGCGCGCCTTCTTTTGGCAAACGCCAATCCACCACCACACCGTTGCCGGCTTCTTTGGCGCGATTGCCAAACTGGTAGAAGCTGCCCGAGTAGCCGATGGCAACGCAGATATCACCATTGGCGATGTCGGTCATGTACTTGGCGGAGTTGAAATAGGTGACGTAGGGCCGAATCTTCATCATCAGCGCCTTGGCTTTCTCATAGTCGTCCGGGTTCTGGCTGTTCGGATCCAGCCCCAGATAATGCAAAGCCAGGGGCAGGATTTCCGACGGTGAGTCGAGCATCGCCACGCCGCAGGCTTTGAGCTTTTCCATGTTCTCGGGCTTGAACACCAGGTCCCAACTGTCCACCGGCGCATTGTCACCCAGGGCCGCCTTGACCTTGGCGGGGTTGAAGCCGATCAGTACGGTGCCGTACATGTAAGGCACGCCGTACAGATTGCCGGGGTCATTCTTGTTCAGCAGCTTGAGCAATTCAGGGTCTTGATGGCTCCAGTTCGGCAGTTTGGACTTGTCGAGTTTCTGGAAAACCCCCGCCTTGATCTGGGTTTCGATGAATTGGTTCGAGGGCACCACCAGGTCGTACCCCGAGTTGCCCGTCAGCAGCTTGGCTTCCAGGGACTCGTTGGTGTCGAAGGTGTCCCAGGTCACTTTGATGCCGGTGTCCTTTGCGAAATCCTTGGGCACGGACGGCAGGATGTAGTCCGCCCAGTTGTACACCCTCAGCTCGCGCTGTTCAGCCTGCACGGCGCTGGCGAGCAGCGTCAGCCCACACACAGTGGCGCCCAGTATGCGTTTCATCGTGACCATGGATTTTCCCCAAGTGTGACGTTAGTACGACGGTTTTTATGTTCTGTACACGGCAGCGGTTTTGAAAAAAGCCAAGGGCAAGATTTTGGTTGTTATATCGCTGGGCGCTCGGCAACACGCGCTCTTGTTCGATTCTTGCTGACAGTCGGGGTTGATCACAGTGCGAGGTTGGCCAAAAGGAGATCGAAGTGGCCAAAATCCATGTCCGCATTTGGACGATCAACGATCTATTGTGTGCGGCGAAGATGGATCTCGATGAACGAAAAAGCCCGCGCGAGGCGGGCTTGGAATTCGAGTAGGTGGCCAGTGCTGGTATCTGGCTTACAAGGTTTATCAGGACTCCCACACAAGCGTTTTGTGCGCTAGTGCTTCACACGGCATCAGGGCTGGATCTCAGCGCGGAGATCTTTCTAACCGTGTACCCTTCGGAACGCTGCCCCGCGTTTCCTCGCTATCCGCTTGCGCATCAGTCTGCGTCTTCACCTACAGGTTTGAGAATAGCAAAGCCCCCGCAAAAACGTGTTCGCGTTTTAGATTGATTCGGCCTGACATTAGAACTGCCGGAAGCAAGAAAAACCAAGCTTGTCCCGTCGTCTTTTTTCGGTATACGTGGGGTGAATCAGGCTCGTATAGTCGATCCACCATAAAGGGAAGCTACACCGACCCGTTCAACAGTCCGGCCGGTAATCAGTAGCCAATACGCGCCCTCTGAAAAAGCCCAATTTCACTAACGGGATGAACCGCAAAATGACGACGCAAACTGAAACTGCCATTCTCGCCGGAGGCTGCTTCTGGGGGATGCAGGATCTGCTCAGACGCTACCCCGGCGTGATGTCCACGCGGGTGGGCTATTCGGGTGGAGACGTGCCCAACGCCACCTACCGCAACCATGGCACCCACGCCGAAGCGCTGGAAATCGTATTCAATCCGGATCAGATCAGTTATCGGCAAATCCTCGAATTCTTCTTCCAGATCCACGATCCGACAACGAAGAATCGCCAGGGCAACGATGTGGGAACCAGCTACCGCTCTGCCCTCTTCTACCTCAGTGAGGAACAGAAACGAGTCGCGGAAAACACCGTGGCCGACGCCGATGCGTCAGGCCTCTGGCCGGACAAGGTCGTCACCGAAATCGCACCTGCCGGACCGTTCTGGGAAGCCGAACCCGAGCACCAGGACTACCTCGAACAGTATCCGAATGGCTATACCTGCCATTTCATCCGGCCGAACTGGAAGTTACCCAAACGCAAATAGTCCCGAATCACCGCATAACTCTGTGGCGAGGGGATTCATCCCCGATTCACCGCACAACCCTGTGGCGAGGGGATTTATCCCCGTTCGGCTGCGTAGCAGTCGTAAAACCATCACACGCGGGTGTACCTGATACACCTCGGTTGCAGGTTTTGGGGCCGCTTCGCAGCCCAACGGGGCGGTGCGACGTTTCGATAAATCCCCTCGCCACAATTAGATCCCCTCGCAACAATATTGTGCCCGCCTGAAGCTTTTCTTCAGTGAACAGCATTACCTTTCCACAGGGTTATGCGATCACGGATCCACCTGCCCCATCAGCTCGGCCACCGTTTCCGGGCGTTTGGCGTAACGCTGCGCCAGCACCGCGCAAACCATCAACTGAATCTGATGGAACAGCATCACCGGCAATATCAGCACACCAATGGTGCTACCGGCGAACAACACCTGCGCCATTGGCACGCCGGTAGCCAGGCTCTTCTTCGAACCGCAGAAAAGGATGGTGATGCGATCTTCCTGATTGAAGCCAAAAGCCTTGCCAAGCACCGTCGCCGCCACGATGACCAACGCCAGCAAGATGCAGCACACGACCACCAGCCCCGCCAGTTCCCACAGGGGAATCTGATGCCAGATGCCCTCAGTCACCGCCTCGCTGAAAGCCCCGTAGACCACCAGCAGGATCGACCCCTGATCAACGAACCTCAGCCAGCTTTTGTTGCGCGCCACCCAGGCGCCGATCCAGCGACGGGCGATCTGCCCCAGAATAAACGGCAACAGCAATTGCACGCTGATCTTCAGAATCGCGTCGAGCGTCGAGCCGCCATCGCCATGAACGTCCAGCATCAGCGTGACCAGCAATGGAGTCAGAAAAATCCCGAACAGGCTCGACGCCGCCGCACTGCAAATCGCTGCGGGAATATTGCCCCGCGCCAGCGAGGTGAAGGCAATGGCCGACTGCACCGTGGCGGGCAGCGCGCAGAGGTAAAGCATGCCCATGTAAAGTTCATCGCCGATCATGGGCGCCATCAACGGTTTGAGCGCCAGGCCGAGCAATGGGAACAGCACAAACGTCAGGCCGAACACCAGCAGGTGCAGGCGCCAGTGGCCAGCGCCGGCGATGATCGACTCGCGGGACAGCTTCGCCCCGTGCAAAAAGAACAGCAGCGCGATGGCACTGTTGGTCAACCAGCCAAAGCCGACCGCGACTTGCCCGCTGGCAGGCAGCACGCTGGCGATGATCACCACGCCGATCAAGGTCAGGGTGAAGTTATCGGGGAGGAAACGAGGGCGTGTCATCAGAGAGATATCCGGGGGTTGCCAAGGACGTGGGAACGACTCTAACGTGACTGGTGATGACCGACTAACGCCGATGAGCCAGCTGATGCCGCCAAAAGGACATGACAAAAGCGTAAGACGCAGTATTCCCGGGCTTCCCAGCCTGCCGAGACCTGTCTACGGACGTACCGAATCGCTGCCGAACCGTGCGCTGACCCGACGCCACAGCCACCCGTGGGTGCAATTGTCGTACGCGATCCAGGGCGTGCTTGAAGTGCAAACCAGTGCCGGACGCTTCGTTGCTCCGCCCGAGCGTGCGGTGTGGATTCCGGCGGGCATGCCGCACCGGGTCTTCAGTTCGCCGCGCACGGAAATGCGCAGCCTGTACCTCGATTGCAGCGTCACGGCCTGGGCGCCGCAGCGCTGCCATGTCCTCGGCGTCAGCAATCTGCTGAGGGAGCTGATCCACGCGTTCAGCAAGATCCCGGTGGAATATGAGCAGGACGGTGCGCAGGGACGGCTGACGCAGGTGCTGCTGGATCAGCTGGCCGAGGCACCCCAGATAGACTTGATGTTGCCACTGCCCCAGGACAGCCGATTGCGGCAGATTTATCACAGCCTGCAACTGCACCCGGAACAACAGACGACGCTGGCTCACTGGAGCCAGAAATTCAACGTGAGCGAGAAAACCCTGAGCCGATTGTTCCTGCGCGACACCGGCCTGACGTTCCGCGCATGGCGCCAACGCTTGCGCCTGCTCGGCGCGCTGACGCCCCTGGAACAGGGCGCGCGGGTTACTGATGTGTCACTGGCCTGCGGGTATGATTCAACTTCGGCGTTTATCGCGGCGTTTCGGCAACAGTTTGGCGATACGCCAGGGGAATTTTTTCGATAGAGAAAACACTCAACAGCGGCCAAACCTGGTACCTGACACACCGCCATCACAGGCAATCCGACACCCTGCAGGAGCTGCCGAGTGAAACGAGGCTGCGATCTTTTGATCTTGATCTTCCCAAACCACAAACACAGCAAGATCAAGAGATCGCAGCCTTCGGCAGCTCCTACAGGTCGGGTTACCCCACAGGCCGCTAAATCATCGGCGAACTGCTGACCACCCGCAGTGCCAGGCCTTCATAAGCATCCAGCGTGATGGTGAACTCCCCCTCGTCTGTCAGGTCGCCTTCCACCCGTTCATTGATGATATCGACCACCGGCCCCGGCGCGATGTTGGGCAGGTGCAGGGTTTCCGTGATCGGCGTCGAACCGAAGTTCAGCGCGGTGATTTGCGTGCCTTTGCCGGCCGGCAGTTCGTGAACCATGATCAGCAGGCCGGGGTGCTGCACGTCCGGCACGAGGATCTGGCGACTGGCGGCAATGTCATAAGCGCGGCGCGCGGCGAGGATTTTTTTCAGCTGCGAGGCAAACGAATCCGGGTCCTTCAATTGGGTCGGCAAGCTGCCGTACAAGGTCTTGGGACGGGGCATCTGACCCGCCGACAATGGCGCGTCCGGGCTGAGGTCCACCAGATCGTAGGCACCGCGATGAATCCAGCGGGTATCGCCATCGAGCATCAGGTCCGCGACCTGTTCTGCCGGCAATGGCAACGCACCGACCAGGTCCCAACCCGACAAGGCAAACACCCCCGGCTGCATGGCGTTGTACATCACCAACAGCAGGTGCACCTGACGAATCTGCTGGATATCCGCGTCCGTGATCGCGTCGAGATCGCGAATCCCCAGTGCCGCAGTGATGATGCTGGCGGTGGTGCACGACACACCGTTGGTGACGAATTTCAGATTGTAGGGTGCATGCTCCCCGGCGAGACGTTCGTACATCTGCTCGCGAATGTGTTCGCGCAAGATGCTGCCGGGAAAGGTTTGCCCCTGATACAGGTAGGTGTCATGGGCGTGCAGCGTCCAGAAATGCACCAGTTCGAGGGTCAGCTCATCGTGGTTTTGCAACGCGTGGATCAGCGAGCCCGGATCGATGCCCAGGGTGTGCATCTGGCGCAACATCAAGCGCAGGAATTCGGTATCGCCCATCAGCAGGGCATGCTGGTAGGCCGGGCGAGTGATGAAGTCATAAGACAGGTCGGCGCCGCCGTGGGACATGGCGGCAATGTCGTCGACCGTGAGGTTCAGCTCCTGAAAACTGAAGCCGCCGGCTTTGCGAATGGCACCGGCCAGCAACTGGTTACCGGTGATCGACAACGGGTGGCTTTCCGACCAGGCGGTGCCATCGAGCTTGCGCTCCACGCCAAGAAAGCCGTTGGCGTCCAGACGCAGGATCTTCGCGCCCATCACGTCGATGGCATGCAGTGCGTCACCGATGATCATCTGCTGCGCGGCGAACGTCGGGTCCAGCCAGTTCAACGACGGCTGCCCTTCCTTGAAGTAATGCAGGTACACCCAACGCCGCGGCTTGCCGTCGACGCCGATCACCACCGGTGTCGCGCTCCAGTCGGTTTCCTTGACCCCGGGTTCGAAGAAAATCACCCGTTGCAACTGACCGACGATGTAATGCTTGTCCCGCAGGATGTCGACCTGCTGCGGGCTGAGGTTCTGCGCATCGCGACCTTCGGCAATGTCCGGCAGCAGCGGCCAGTCCTCCTCGCGAATTTCCACCATGTGGTAGAGACCCGGGTAGTCCTCATACGCCATCTCGGCCAGGCGGAAATCCGCGCCTTTGCCGGTGTGGGACGGGATCACGTCGTCGATGATCACGGCGTTGTGCGCGGCGGCCATGCGGGTCAGGGCCTGCAACTGCGCCTCGGTGCCCAGCTGCGGGTCGATCTCGAAACTGATGCGGTCGAAATTGCCATCGATGGTCGGTGTCTGCTCCGTGCCTCGCAAACCGCCCGACATCTTCAGCGGGCCATTGTGAATGCCCTGGATGCCGATTCTCGACAGTGCATGCCACAGGGTTTCATCGCCCAACGCCTCGAGCACGGTGCCGTCTTCGCGAGTGACGATGGACGCCGGATACGCGGTGAACCACACCGACGCCAGCGCCGACGCATCCCGAGGCCGGGTATGGGCGTAGGGCTGCTGCCACAGTCGACCCTGGCCCGAGTAGAGCTTGGCCCGCTGCCGCGCCGCGTGCAGCATCGATTGTTCTACCAGCCAGGACACATGGTTTTTTTCCGCCGCCGTCATAAAACAATCACCTGTTGTCTGGGTTCAAAATCGCACTCGGCCATCTCGCTTCAATGGCACCGCTCGTTTTCATATGAGGCCCTGACGGGGCATTCGTTGCATCTCTGGCGTCGACCCATGCCACTATCGAGTGATTGCAGTCGCCACCATCGCACAGGTAATATTGAGAGCGATTCTCACTCACATCTGGAAAGCCGACCGGTGCAACCCTCTTCGACCCGCAAGCTGGGCTTCTTTTTCAGCGACCATCACCGCTGGCTGCTGCAGCATATCCAGCAACGCCTGCGCAATCACGCGGACGCCGAGGACACCGCCGCCGACACCTTTTGCCAGTTGCTGGCGGCGCGGGTTGATCCCGACAGCATCGAACAACCTCGTGCGTATTTGTCGACCATCGCCCGGCGACTGATTTTCGATCGTCATCGGCGGCGCAAGCTCGAGCTGGCCTATGTCGAGCGCCTGTCCTTGCTGCCCGAAGCGCTGGCCCCCTCTCCCGAAGAACAACTGCTGCTGATCGAAGCGCTGGTCGCCATCGACCGTGCCATCGATGGCTTGCCACAGGTCGTCAAGGCCACCTTCCTCTACAGCCAGCTGGACGGCCTGAGCTACGTGGCCATCGCGCAGAAACTGGGGCTGTCGGAACGCACGGTCAGCCGCTACATGAAACAAGCCCTGCGTCAGTGCTACCTGAGTGAGTTGACACCATGAGCACTCGGCGCCTGGACCCTGTCAGCGAGGAGGCCATCGACTGGATGGTCAAGCTGCGTGCCGCGACGCCCGATGCCGCCTTGCAAGCGCGCTTCAATACCTGGCTGGGAGCAGAACCCGCGCACCTGCAGGCCTGGACGACCTTGCAGGAACGCCTTGGCGGGTCCTTCAACACCGTCCGCACCCTGGACCGGCGCCTGCCCGGCCAGGCCGGTGAAGCCCGGCAAATCCTGCTTCAGCCCCACGGATCGCGACGGGATGCGCTGCGGGTCATTGCCGGTCTGGGTCTGTTGGGCGGCGGCCTGTGGCTCGGCGCACGCAGCCCCCTGGGAGACTCACTGCTGGCGGACCTGCACACCGGACGCGGCCAGCGGCAGGATTTCAATCTGGCGGACGGCAGCCGCCTGAGCCTGAACGCCAACAGCGCCGTGGACCTGCGCTTCGACGACAAGCAACGGCTAGTGGTCCTGCGCCATGGCGAACTGGTGATTCAGGTAGCGCCCGATCCCCATCGGCCATTGCGCGTACGCACGGACCACGGTGAAGTGCGGGCGCTGGGGACGCGGTTCCTGGTGGCTCAGGAACAGGACGTCACTCGGGTGATTGTGCTGCAGCATTCGGTCGAGGTGCAGCTTCAGGACGGCACGACCCGGACGCTGCAAGAAGGTCAGTCGGCCACGCTGTCTGACGGTACCATCACGCCCATGATCGGCGACCAGCGCGCTCGCGCAGACTGGATGGTCGGACGACTGAATGTGCTCGACGAACCCCTTGAGCAAGTCGTCGACGCATTGCGCCCTTACAGCCGGGGATTTGTCCGCATAGCACCCGAAGTTCGTCACCTGCGCGTTCAAGGTGTTTTCCCCCTCGACGACCCGGACCGCACCCTCAACGCACTGGCCGAAACCCTGCCGATCCGGGTGGATCGCTACAGTCCCTGGCTGACGCTGGTTCGAGCAAAATAACCAACATAACCCTTTCAAAGCCCGCCACATGGCCAGAGCGATGCTTGATAATTTTTAACAATAATTCTTATTCGTGTCCGGTTTTTGATTCTCATCCCACCTATCTCCTGACACTTACAAATCATCAGGAGAATGCTGTGTTCAACCCGTGGCCCCACGCCCTTTCCGTCGCCGTTGCCCTAGCCACCCTGGCCAGCCCTGCCCTGGCCCAGGCGCAACCTCTGACTTTCAACCTGCCGGCCGGACCGTTGGCCGCCACGTTGAATGCAATTGCCAGCCAAAGCGGCCATATCGTTTCCCTCGAACCCGTGCTGGTACAGGGCAAACAGGCGCCAGCAGTGGTTGGCCAGATGCTCCCCGAGCAAGCGATGAACAAGGCACTGGCCGGCAGCGGGCTGCAATTGCGCGTGACCGGTCAAGGCAACTTCAGCGTCGAGCCGGCGCCGGACAACAGCGCGGCGCTGCAACTGGGCGCAACCAACATCGTTGAACGCAGCGTCGACGCCACCACCGAAGGCTCCGGCTCCTACGCCGCGCGGGCAGTAACCATCGGCAAAGGCACGCACACCCTCAAGGAAATTCCGCAGTCGGTCAGCGTGATGACCCGCAAGCAAATGGACGATCAGGACCTGACTGACCTCAAGGATGCCGCCAATCACACCACCGGCCTGGTCGGCGTTCAGGGCGTGGGCAAAGGCATGATCCTGACCTCACGCGGCTTTCAGATCGATGACTGGCAATACGACGGCGTCCCGATCCCGCGCAACATGTATGCACTGGGAAACTGGGCGACTCAGGACCTGATTTTCTTTGATCGCCTGGAAATCCTGCGCGGTGCTTCCGGCCTGCTCCAGGGCACCGGCAGCCCGGGTGGCGCGATCAACCTGGTCCGCAAACGCGGCCAGAACGCACCCACCGTAACCCTCACCGGCAAGGCCGGCTCCTGGGACCGCTACGGCCTGCAACTGGACGCTGGCGGCCCGCTGAACCAGAGCGGCACGGTGCGTGGACGCCTGGTCGCCGACGAGGACGACAGCCATTCGTTCATCGACTACGAATGGAGCAAAACCCACTCGCTGTACGGCGCGCTGGATTTCGATCTGCGCGAGGACACTACCCTGGGCCTGGCGGTCAGCCGCACCGAGGCCGAGTCGCGCCCGATGATCCGTGGCCTGCCGCGCTACGCCGACGGCAGCATGGTCAACGTGCCCCGCTCCACCTTCACCGGCTCGACCTGGAACCACTCGCAAATTGACGTCACCACGGTCTATGCAGACCTGGAACACCGCTTCAACGACGATTGGGCGTTCAAGGTCGGCGCCGTGCACATGACTGAAGACAACGAAGCCAAAAACCAACGGCTGCAATCCTCAGGCGCAAGCATCAATGACGATGGCAGCGGCGTGCAATATGCCGACTTCGTCTCGGACTTTGACGCCACCAAGATCGGCCTGGACATGAACCTCACCGGGCACTTCGATGCCTTGTCCATGCCGCAGGAAGTCATGATCGGCAGCAACTACTCCAAGCTGCATTCCGACGACAAATTCGCCCGCACCTTCAACAACAGTACGGACACGATCTTTGGCATTGACCACCATCGTCCCGAGATCAGCTACGAGGGAATACTCAACACCCCGGGTGGTCGCGCCACTCCCAGCAAGTACGACATCAGCCAGAAAGGCCTTTATGGCAGCTGGCGGGTCAAGCCGTTCGAGCCACTCACACTGGTGCTTGGCTCCCGCGTCAGCTGGTACGACTACAGCTACAAGTCGTCGACCCAGAACGCATTTGAAGATTTCGCTACGCCCCAAGCCCCTAGCAACATGAGCGAAAACGGCGAAGTCACGCCCTACGCCGGCATCGTTTATGACCTGAACCGCGAGTGGGCGGTCTACGCCAGCTACACCGACGTGTTCGAGCCCCAGACTTCGCGCACTGTCAGCGGCTCGGTGCTCAAACCGGTCATCGGCAGCAACTACGAAGTCGGCCTCAAGGGCGAACTGATGGATGGCCGGGTCAATACATCCCTGGCGCTGTTCCGCTACGACCAGGAAAACCGCGCGGTCAACGATGTGGCCTCAGGTTTTGCCTGCGACGGCTGGTATTGCTCCACCGCCTCGGGGAAAGTCCGCAGCCAGGGCCTGGATGCCGAAATCAGCGGTGAAGTGCTCGATGGTCTGCAACTGTTCGCCGGCTACACCTACAACACCACCAAGTACCTCGACGACCCGGACAACGAAGGCAAGACCTTCAGCACCTGGACGCCCAAGCACATGTTGCGGGTATGGAGCGACTACCAGTTCAGTGGCGACTTCAACCGTCTCAGCACCGGTCTGGGCTTCACGACACAAAGTCACACCCTGGGTTACGAACACACCTATGAAGTGCCAGGCTACACCGTGTGGAATGCGCGTGTCGGCTATCAGCTCACCCCGGAAGTCGGCCTCGCGGTGAACGCCAACAACCTGTTCGACAAGCGCTACATCACCGCCGGGTTTAACCAGCTTAACGGCAACAACAACTACGGCGATCCACGCAACCTGATGTTCAGCGTGAAATACACCCCGCAGTTTTAAGCCTGCTCAATCATCCTCATGCAGCTTGATACCCCGGGCATGCAGCAGATGGGGAACCAGCAGCACCAACAGCGTCAACGCCAGGAACGCAGCCGATATGGGCTGCGTGACGAAAATCAGCCAGTCGCCCTGGCTGATGGACAAGGCGTTGCGCAGCTGTTTTTCCGCCATCGGCCCCAGCAACATGCCGACGATCACCGGGGCCACAGGAAAGTCGAACCGCCGCATCAACACCCCGCCCCAGCCAATCCCGAGCATCAGCAACAGATCGAATGACGAGTGACGCATGCCGTAAACGCCAATGGTGGCAAACACCAGAATCCCGGCGTTCAGGTACGGTCTGGGGATCTGCAGCAGCTTGACCCAAAGGCCCACCAGCGGCAGGTTCAACACCAGCAAAATGACGTTGCCGATGTACAGCGAAGCCACCAGCGTCCAGACCAGGTCGGCGGACGTTTCGAAGAGCATCGGCCCCGGTTGCAGGTTGTAGTTCTGGAACGCCGCCAACAATATCGCCGCCGTGGCGGATGTCGGAATGCCGAGGGTTAATAGCGGCACCAGCGAACCGGTCGCGCTCGCATTGTTCGCGGCTTCAGGCCCCGCGACCCCTTCGATGGCACCCTCGCCTTTGTTCGCGGAAAACTCCTTCGGGTACTTGCTGAGTTTGCGTTCGGTGGAGTAAGACAGGAAGGTCGGAATTTCCGCGCCGCCGGCCGGAATCGAGCCAAAGGGAAAGCCGATCAGCGTGCCCCGCAGCCAGGCGGGAATCGAGCGCTTCCAGTCCGCGCGGGTCATCCACAACGAGGTCAGGCGATGCCGGCCCGAGGTTTCTTCTTTCTGATACAGCAGGCTGTACAACGCCTCCCCCACCGCAAACAGACCGACCGCCACCAGCACCACTTCGATGCCGTCCACCAGTTCCGGCACGCCCAAGGTGTAGCGGGCGATCCCGGAGGTCGAGTCCAGGCCGATCAAGCCGATGGCCAACCCGAGCCCCAACGATGCAAACCCGCGCAACATCGAAGCGCCGAGCACCGCAGAAACCGTCGTGAACGACAGCACCAGAATCGCGAAATACTCCGCCGGGCCGAAGTTCAGCGCCAGCCTGGCGACCACCGGGGCGAACAGGGTCAGCAGGATGGTGGCGATGGTGCCGGCGACAAACGATCCGATCGCTGCCGTGGCCAGCGCCGGTCCGGCTCGACCGTTGCGCGCCATGAGGTTGCCTTCCAGGGCCGTGACCATGGACGACGATTCGCCGGGTGTGTTGAGCAGGATGGACGTGGTCGAGCCGCCGAACTGCGCACCGTAGTAGATCCCGGCGAACATGATCAGCGCGCCGGTCGGATCGACCTTGGCGGTGATCGGCAGCAGCAAGGCCACTGTCAGCGCCGGGCCGATACCCGGCAACACGCCAATGGCGGTGCCGAGCAAACATCCGATAAAACCCCACATCAGATTGATCGGTGTGAGCGCCGCTGAAAACCCCATCGCCAGGCTCGAGAGAATGTCCATGCTGTCGATCTCCTCAGATCCAGGCGTTGACCAGCGGCGGCAGGGAAACCCCGAGTCCGGCGTTGAACAGCCAGTAAATCGGCAAGGTCAGGGCCATGCCGATGGCCAGGTCTCGCAGCGGATGGCGACTGCCGAATCCCCTGGCAGAACAGGCAAACAGCAGCGCGGCCGCCAACACAAAACCGATGACATCAATGAGCAAGGCCACGGCGACAAGCCCCGCCGTCACCCACGCCACCCCGGCCTTGCCCCCGGGCAGCGCGCGGGCCGATTCATCCTCATGGTCGGCGAGATCGCGAAAGCCACCGGTCACCGCCTGATAACACAACACCAGGCCGACAACGCCGACGAAGGCCGCCAGCGCGTAGGGATAGACGTACGCCGCCAGAATGACGAAGCCCATTTCGGCGGGAAACCGATAGGCACCGAGCGCCAGCACCGCACTGAGGGCAATCAGGCCGACGCCGATCGCCAGTTGCGCGGGCACTATCGAGCGAGTCCCGGCCATTTCAAAGCAGCCCGACCTTGACCAGCATCGCGCGCAACCGCACGTGTTCTTCGTCGACAAATTTGCCGAAATCGTCACCGGTCAGGATGCTTGGCGACCAGGCATTGGTCTGGATGTTGTCCTGCCAGGTTTTGCTTTTAGTGGCAGCCACCACCGCTTCGATGACGGCCTGGCGCTGTTCGGGCGTGAGGTTCGCGGCACCGTAGACACCGCGCCAGTTGCCGATCGTCACGTCGTAGCCGCTCTCTTTCAGCGTCGGCGCATCAATGCCCTCGACCCGATTCGGCGCGCCAATGGCCAGGACCCGGAACTGACCGTTCTTGATGTACTGACCCAGCTCCGCATAGCCGCCCGTGATGACCTTGATCTGGCCACCCAAGGCTTGCGCCACCACCTCACCGCCACCGGCGAAGGCTACGTAATTGACCTTGTTGACCGGCACATCCAGCTTGCTTGCCAACTCGGCAATGCCGATGTGATCGATCGAACCCTTGGAGCCGCCGCCGAACGTCACACTGGTCGGCTTAGCCTTGAAATCCTTGATCAGGTCATCCAGAGTTTTGTAGGGCGACTCCTTGCGCACGGCGATCACGTTGTACTCGGTGAACAACCGCGCAATCGGCGTCACGTCCTTCAAGCTGATCTGCGGTTTGTTCTGCTCAATGCCCGCGACCATGATCGCACCGACCACCAGCAACGCATTCGGATCACCCTTGGTGCTGTTGGCAAACTGCGCCAGCCCCAACGTCCCGCCCGCACCGCCCTTGTTCTCGAAGGTCGCGGACTTGGCGGTGCCAGCTTCCACCATGGCCTTGCCCAGCACCCTGGCGGTCTGGTCATAGCCACCGCCCACAGAGCCTGGGGCCATGAACTTGACGGTGTCCAGGGCGATGGCCGGTGTGGCGAAAACGGCAGCGGTCAGGGCTACAGCGACGCAGCGGCGGAATGAATGGACCGAAGCAAACATGGGGGATTCTCCCTGGATTGTTGTTTTTATGGCGAGCCGGTTTCAGACAGCGTAGGGCACAAAATCTGGGTACACCACAAATCAACTGTGGGAGCTGGCTTGCCGGCGATGGCGGGGTGTCAGTCACAGTGATGCTGGATGTCCCTGCCTCATCGCGAGCAGGCTCGCTCCTACAGTGAACTGCGGCGGAGGCAAAATCTGGGCACACCACACATCACCTGTGGGAGCTGGCTTGCCAGCGATGGCGGTGTATCAGGCAATGGAGATGTTGAATGTAGAGGCCCCATCGCGGGCAAGCCCGCTCCCACAGTGAACTGCGGCGATCACAAAATCCGGGTAATCCACAAACCCCCTGTGGGAGCTGGCTTGCCGGCGATGGCGGGGTGTCAGGCGATGATGATGTTGAATGTATGGGCCCCATCGCGGGCAAGCCCGCTCCCACAGTGAACTGCGGCGATCACAAAATCCGGGTAATCCACAAACCCCCTGTGGGAGCTGGCTTGCCAGCGATGGCGGTGTGTCAGGCGATGATGATGCTGGATGTGCCGGCCCCATCGCGAGCAGGCTCACTCCTACAGTGAACTACAGCGGGCTCAAAATTTGTGTACGGCCACACATCCCCATGTAGGAGTGAGCCTGCTCGCGATGACGGACTGTCATCCAGCACCAATGTCGGCTGATACAACGCCACCGCAGGCTATCAACCCTCTCTCATTTCACCTGCATATTCCCCCGCAGAAACCCCATCAACTCCGCCGCCGCCGGCGACAGGCTGCGGCCTTTGCGGCACAGGATTCCGATCTGCCGTTCGACCTTCGGCTCCGCCAGCGGCAAGAACACCAGCTGTTCATTGCCAACCGGAAACGCCAACGAAGGCAACGTGGTAATCCCGATCCCCTCCTCAAGCATTGCGATCAGCGAAATCATGTTGGAGACAAACAACAGACTGCTCTCCAGCAACCCCGCCGCCTGCGTGCCTTCGAGCAAACGCGAGGTGCCGTTGCGCACCAGCGGGTAATCTTGCAAGCGAGACCAATGCAGCGCTCCGCCCTGGGCAACCAGCGGGTGATCCTTGCGACACACCACGCCTACCTGATCGCTCAGGATCGGCACGAATTCAATGTTCTCATCCGGCATCCAGACACTGCTGATGCCGAAATCCACCTGCCCTTGGGACAACAGTTGCTGCACGCTGTCCGCGTTTCCGTCTTGAATGCTGATCTGGATCTTCGGGTGCTCGTTGACAAACCGCGCCAGCAGTTGCGGCAATAATCGGCTTGCTACCGAAGGCACGGTAGCGATGCTGACCTGGCCGATTTCGTGCCGGGCCAGCAAGCTCACCTCACTGGCGATGCGATCGTGGTGTGCGAGCAGGTCCCGAAACAGCGGCAAGCAATGCTTGCCAAAAGGCGTCAACTCGGTCTTGCCGCCCTTCTCGAACAGCGCCTGACCCAGCTTCTGCTCCAGTTCACGAACAGCCAGGGACAACGCAGGCTGCGTGCGATAGGCCTGTTTAGCCGCGCCGTGGAAACTCTTAAGCTGCGCGACGAGTACGAAATAGCGAAGCTGGGTGATTTTCAGCTCGGGCAGCATGGTAAGTTTTCCTTATCGTTTCATTTCTATTATTAATTTTTATTTGCAGATTAATACTCGCAAGATGGGAACCACGCAATCGGAGGTTCCCCATGGCAACGCAAACTCATAAAAACTACATCGCTGGCGACTGGTGCGAAGGTGTGGGCGTCATCGCCAACCGCAGCCCTTCTGACGTCGCCGACCTGATCGGTGAATACCAGCAAGCCAGCGCCGAACAAACCAATAACGCCATCGCCGCCGCCCGCGACGCTCAGCCGCTCTGGGCAGCAACCGGCCTGGAACAACGCCAACAAGTACTGATGGCCATCGGCAACGAGCTGATGGCGCGCAAGGAAGAGCTCGGTCACCTGCTTTCCCGGGAAGAAGGCAAACCTCTCGCCGAGGGCATCGGCGAAGTCAATCGCTCGGCCCAGTTCTTCCATTACTACGCCGCCGAAGTGCTTCGCCAGATGGGCGAGACCGCCGCGTCCGTGCGACCTGGTATCGAGATTGAAGTGCAGCGCGAACCGGTGGGCGTGGTCGGCATCATCACCCCCTGGAATTTCCCCCTCGCCACCGCCGCCTGGAAGATCGCCCCGGCCCTGGCCTTCGGTAACGCGGTGGTGTTCAAACCGGCAAACCTGGTCCCGGCCAGTGCCTGGGCACTCACCGAAATCATCAGCCGCCAGGCGCTGCCAGCGGGCACGTTCAATCTGGTGATGGGCAGCGGCAGTGTCGTGGGCGAAAGCCTGATCCAGTCAGCGGATATCGATGCGCTGACGTTCACCGGCTCGCTGCAAACCGGACGCCGGGTCGCCGTGGCCACGGCCACCAACCTGGTGCGCTGCCAGCTGGAAATGGGCAGCAAGAACGCTTTGGTCGTGCTCGATGACGCCGACCTGGAAATTGCCGTTGAATGTGCCTTGAACGGCGCCTTCTTCGGCACCGGTCAGAAGTGCACCGCCTCATCACGCCTGATCGTCTGCGACGGGATTCACGATCGCTTCGTCGCGGCGCTGACCGCACGTATGCGCCAACTGAAAGTCGGCCATGCCCTCGAACAAGGCGTGCACATCGGCCCGGTCGCGGAAGCCCGCCAGCTGGAGCAGAACCTGCAGTACCTGGAACTGGCCAAGGCCGAAGGCGCCACGCTGGTCGAAGGCGGTGAGTTGCTGGCACTGGAACCTGCCGGGCACTACATGCGCCCGGCGCTGTTCATCAACAGCCGCAACGACATGCGCATCAACCGCGAAGAAGTCTTCGGGCCGATTGCCTGTGTCATCCGGGTCAGCGACTACGAACAAGCCCTCGCCACGCTGAACGACACCGAGTACGGCCTGACGGCGGGGATCATCACCCAGTCGCTGCGCCATGCCAGTGACTTCAAGCGCCGCGCCCGCACAGGCTGCGTGATGGTCAACCTGCCCACCGCCGGCACTGATTACCACGTGCCATTCGGCGGTCGCAAAAACTCGAGCTTCGGCCCGCGTGAACAAGGGCAGTACGCCCGCGAGTTCTACACCGTGGTCAAGACCACATACGTGCGTCCCTGAACCGGAGATCACCATGCACGACTTATTGATGATCGATGGCCTGCAATATTCCAACTGGAGCGAAGACATCTTTCGCCAGATGCAGACCGGTGGCCTGAGCGCCGTGCACGCGACCATCGCGTACCACGAGAACGCCCGGGAAACACTCTCGCGACTGGGTGAATGGAACCGCCGTTTCGAGACCTGGCCCGAGCTGATCCGTCCGGTCCGCGAGGCGGCTGATATTCGTCTGGCGCACCAGGAGGGCCGCGTCGGGATCTTCTTCGGCTTCCAGAACTGCTCACCCATCGAAGACGACATCAGCCTGGTGGAGATCTTCCGTCAGTTGGGCGTTCTGGTGATGCAGCTCACCTACAACAACCAGAGTTTGCTGGCCAGCGGCTGCTACGAGGCTGAAGACAACGGCATCAGCCGCTTCGGCCGCCAGGTGATCAGCGAAATGAACCGTGTGGGCATGCTGATCGACATGTCCCACAGCGCCGAGCGCAGCACCCTGGAAGCGATCGAGTTGTCGAGCCGGCCGGTCATTGTGTCCCACGCCAACCCGTCAAGTTTCCACGCGGCCAAGCGCAACAAATCCGACGCGGTGTTGCGCGGCATCGCCGAATCCGGCGGTCTGCTCGGTTTCAGTACCTATCCGTTCCACCTCAAGGGCGCGTCGGGCTGCACCCTCGAGTCGTTCTGCGACATGGTCGCCAATACCGCCGACCTGATGGGCGTCGAGCACATCGGCATCGGCACCGACCTGTGCCAGCAACAACCCCTGAGCGTACTGGAATGGATGCGCAATGGACGCTGGAGCAAAGACAAGGACTACGGCGAAGGATCGGCCGACAACGCCAACTGGCCGTCACCGCTGCAATGGTTCCGCGACAGCCGGGATTTCCCGGTGATCGCCCAGGGCCTGCGCGCGCGCGGATTCACCGAGGACGATGTGCGCAACATCATGGGACTCAACTGGCTGCGTCTGCTGGAAACCGCCACTTCTGCAATCGTCTGACCCTTGATATCCACCGTGAGGACACCATGAACAACAAAAACAATAGCCTCCCGTTCATCTCCCCGACCGGCGATGCACAGCCTCAAGCGCGTATTTTGGAGGCATCATGAAAACATCCACCACACTGCAAGCCGACGGCCAGCCGCTGGCCCTTGCAACGCCAAAAAAAGACATCGACTGGCCGCTGTTCCTGATCAGTGGCGGGTTCCTGGGCGCCTTCCTGATTGCCGCGCTGGTCGACATCGAAGGCACCTCGAATCTGGTGAACACACTGTTCGCCTGGTCGACGAAGTTCTTCGGCCTGTACTGGCAAATCCTGATGCTGCTGACCTTCGCTGTCAGCCTGTTCATCTGCTTCAGCAAGTGCGGACGTGTGCGCTTGGGTGGCATTGACCAGCGACCCGACACCAGCACCTTCAACTGGATCGCCGTGATCATGTGCGCGCTGCTCGCCGGTGGCGGTGCATTCTGGGCGGCCGCGGAACCGATGATGCACTTCGCCAGCCCGCCGCCACTGTTCGCCGGGGTGCAGCCGCACACCGAAGCCGCAGCGCATGTCGCACTGGCGCAATCTTTCGTGCACTGGGGTTTTCTCGCCTGGGCGGTATTGGGCAGCCTGCTGGCGATCGTCCTGATGCACCTGCATTACGACAAAGGCTTGCCCTTGGCGCCACGCACCCTGCTCTACCCGCTGCTGGGTGAACGCGCACTCAAAGGCCCGATCGGTACGCTGGCAGACGCTACCTCGATCATCGCCGTGGTCGCCGGCACCATCGGGCCCATTGGCTTTTTGGGCCTGCAAATCAGCAGCGCGCTGCACTCGGTCTGGGGCATCCAGAACGACCTGACCACCCAGGCCATCACCATCATTCTGGTGACGGTGATGTACACCACGTCCTGCCTGGTAGGCCTCAAGGGCATCCGCTTCGTCAGTGAAATCAACGTATGGCTGATGATCGGCCTGGCGATTTTCATGGTGGTGTTCGGACCGACCGCGTTCATCCTCGGCGGCTTCCCCACCGCGTTCGCCTTGCACCTGGAGCAGTTCATCCCGATGACGCTGTTCCGCGCCGATCCGAAATGGCTCGACTGGTGGACGGTGTTCTACTGGGGCTGGTTCATTGGCTACGCGCCGATGGTGGCGCTCTACGTGGCCAAGATCTCCCGTGGCCGCACGATCCGCGAAGTCATCATGACCCTGTCGATCATCGCGCCCATCGTCACCATGTTCTGGTTCACCGTGGTTGGCGGAACCGGCATCGGCATGGAACTGCAAACACCGGGCATCGTCACCGCCAACGGCGCGCAACCCGAGTCGCTGCTGCTGGGCGTCACGCAGAACCTGCCCCTGGGCGGCCTGGTCTCGGCGCTGTTCCTGTTCTTGAGTTTTATCTCGGTCGCCACCAACGGTGATGCCATGGCGTTCACCGTGGCGATGGCGATGTCGAGCAATGACAAACCGAAAAAATGGCTGCGGGCGTTCTGGGCGATTGGCATGGGCCTGGCCGCTGTCGTGTTGATCACCATCGGTTCGGGCGGCGTCACCGCACTGCAATCGTTTATCGTGATCACCGCCGTTCCGGTGTCGCTGCTGATCCTGCCGTCCCTGTGGGATGCGCTGAAGATCGCCCGGCACATGGCCCGTGAACAGGCAGTCTGACCATGAATCGTTCAGGAATCACCACGATGTCGTATTCCCCATCCGAAGCCACGCCGCCGGCCCTGCGCCCTGCTGATCAGGTCATGGACCTTGATCGGCTGGGCAGCCATTTCCAGAGTCGCTTGAGTTTCGTGCGCAGCAGCATGCGCCGCATGATGAACGAGCAATGGCGCATCCAGCGCAGCTGTTTCGACCTGGATGCCGACGGCTTCGGCACTGCGATCTATCGAATCGACACCCCTCACGCGCACTACCATTGCGTGATCTTCTCTGCCTATTTGCCGCCGGAAAAACGCAGCGACCGGGTGATCGCTGATCAGTGGGACGTCAGTTTTGTGCTGGTCGCCGGTGATGTGGATGAGCAACAACTGGCGCACTTGCGACGCAACGTTCCGCTGCAGGAAGCCGGCCGGTTTGATGCCCGCGTGCTGGTGCTATCCCGGGCCAACCGCAGCCTGCGCAACTTCGACCGTTTCCTCGGCGCCCTCGCCGAGGGTGTTCAGCCACAGCCGCAACAGCTCGCCGAAGTGGGCTACCTGTATCGCACCACCGCCGTGTACGGCAACGGCAAGTTCGGTATCGCCGATTTCAGCTGCCTGCAAGGCACTGCGGATTTCACGCAACCGTTCAGCGCTCAGATGTTCACGGTGTACTTGCTGAGGCACTTCAGCATCGAGCAGATCGAACACATGGCACGGGCGCGCAATCCGCAACGGGCGGTCGAGCTGGATGTTGCCCTGCAGCGTTATCTTGGGGTGGGCAACTCCACCGGGCTGGGCATGGCGCCGTTTCTGGTTAATCACCCGCAATTGGTCAATCAATGGGTATGGGCCAGAGAGACCGCCTTGGCGCGGGTCATGGAGCAAGCTGCCGATCTTCCCGAGGTTCAGCGCATGCGGGCATTGTTGAAGCGGGCACACCGGCATGTGCAGCAGAGCGTCACTGACGATCAGCGCCAAAGCGTGATCGATCAGCGCACCCTGGCGGATCTGGATTTGCTGGTCGAGTGGTTCGACAGTCAGCCGGTCTGCGCCGACCTCTGGCCGCGCGTCCAGGCCTGGGCCCAGACCCATGCCAGCCAAGGCTGTCAGGAATTGCTGGTCAGCCTGCTGCTGGAGTTGTACCCGGAACAGGTAGACCCGCTGGCCGAACAGATGGCCGTCAAGGAAGGCTTTCGACTCAACGCCGACATGCCCCTGGCCGAGCTGCGCGCACTGATCGAAGACCACTACCGCTGGGCGCTGGATTTCGATTTGAACGACCCCGAAGCCAACCATTTTTTCTGGTATCGCTCGGCGGAAAAAGAAGAGCCGCGATTGGGCGAGCGCGCCATGGAGCCCGGCGCCGAAAAGGAAATGCAGCTGGGCATTGCGCACAATATCCAGCGCTGCCACGCTGCGCTGCTCGCCTACATGGAGCAGCATCCGCAGCAGCAGACCGCACATTTTCTGCTGGCCCGACCGCACTTCAAAGGCACGGTCTGCCGCTTGCAAGGCATGGCCCGCTGCGCCTACGGGGAAATCCGCGCCAACCTGATGGACCGCAGCATGCTGCCAATTGACTTGCTGCGCTGCAAACTGGCGTTCTTCGGCGCGGGCAAGTTCGATCCGAAATCCAGCCGCTGGGTACGGATCACCTTGTTTCAGGGCGCCCCCTTGGTGAGTGAAATCGGCCAGCCTTTTAGCGATGACTGGAATTTTGCGGTCATGCCCACACTGAGCGGAGAAGTCTGATGCGTGTTTCGTTCAACGAAGTGCAGGTGATCAGCCGCAAGGCGTTCGAAGGGCTAGGTTTTGCGCCGGGCGATTGCGACGACGCCGCCGACATGATCGCCCGCCTGCAACAACAAGGGCTCGACGGCATCGGCGCGCTGAAAAAAGCCCTCGCCTTCCTTCACGACGAGGTCGATCGACCGATCGAAACCTGCTACGAAGACGCCGCGCAACTGACCCTCGATGCTCACGGCCAGAGTGTGTTGCGCTGCGCCGCCCAGGCCGTCGAGCTGGGTGTGAGCAAAGCCTTGCGTGGCGGCAGCGCGTTTATCCGTATTCGTCACTGCCATAACCGCATCCTGCTGCTCGGCTACCTAGCCCGCTGCGCCGATCAGGGTCTGAATTTTTGCGTGTACTGGCGGGATGCGCGTCAGGAGCTGGTCGCGACATTCAGTGCCGGCGACAGCCAGCCTTCACTTCGGGTGCATGAGCTGCCGCAACCGGCCATGAGCGATGAGCAGAGCATCAATGTGCTGATATCACGCCACTTCACCCTGCTGCCACGCCTCAGCCTGGCTGGCAAACACAGCCAGTCGCTCGCGGACGGTCTGGAGGTGGATGACGAGGTATGGGGGATGTTGAAAAAGCTGGGGGAACGGGTGCTGGTAGAAAGCACCGAAGAATCGCGGCGCCGGGGCGCCGGTGAAAGCAGCGACGCTTGATCAAACTTTTTAAAAACGCTTCAGGAATTCATCAATGAAATATGCGATCAAGACCGACCTCTTCGCCTCCCGCGCACCGATGGAATGGGCCGTAGTCGGCAACGGCACGCTGTACACCGCGCAAATCCCCATCGACCGTGAAGGCCAGGTGGTGACGGGCGGCATCGAAGCCCAGACCCGACAGACCCTGGACAATCTGCGTCATACGCTTGAAGCCGCTGGCAGCTCGCTTGATGCGGTGACTCAGGTGCTGATTTACGTCACCGACCGCAGTTATCTGGCGACGGTGAATGCGCTGTACACCGACTACTTCAACGCGCCCTACCCTAACCGGGCTGCCGTGGTGGTGGCGGGACTGGCCAGGGAGGAGATGCTGGTGGAGTTGGTGGTGTATGCCTGCGTAGCAACGTAAATACGTACAGCGATCAGGTGCCCCCGCCGACGCCCTCGGTCGCTTGCGCAAACGCCGTTCCTGCTTCACGCACCAGCCGGCGCCATTCGCTGCTGGTAATGAGCCCGGCACGTTCCATCTCATCGGCGGCTTTAAGCAATTCGTCATACTGCTCCTCGCTGTCCATGCGGATTCCAGGCTCTTTGAGGAGTTGGTACCAGGCTTCCAGGGCTTGCTTCTTTCGATCGTCACTCATGGCCAGACTCCCAATAGTAGTAAAGGTTGGGCGTTTGCCACTCGACGCGGTTCCTGAGTCCCGACATACGGCAGCCATTTTTTGCCCGGAAACTGTTGGTTCAATACACGGCTTTATCGCGCAAAGACCTATCCCCCCGTCGTGACGATCAATGGCACAACCTGCTCTGCATCCGTCAGCGCCCCATGGTGACCGATCCACGATGTCTGAAACGGTTCCCGCACGGACCGAACCAACCCTGCGCCCTCACCCGCAATCACCACCAGATCACCGATGCGCCTGTAAGCCGACTCCGCCACCTGTGGCCCAAACAATCCGAGGGCAACCGCTTCTTCTCGCGCGTGCACCCTGAAGTGGGCCCCCAGAACATCGCGCCACCGCATCAACACTTCAGCGGCCCTATCAGTGTCCAGATAAACATGCCTGGCGCGAATATCCGCACACACACTGGACACGCCCGTCTGCAGGTCCGGGCTCAAATCGAAATCCACCACCCTGACCGGATCCAGCGTCGTCATGCCATGGTCAGCGGTCACGATGAGGACCGTGTCCTGATCAATACACCCGCGCAAACGCTGAATTCGGCGGTCAATGTCCTGAAGCGCAACCTGCCACGGCTCAGAGCCCGGCCCGTGCAAATGCCCGACATGGTCGAGCTCACTGAAATACACATACGACATCTGCGGTTGAGTGCGCTTGGGAAGGGACCGAAAACACTTAATCAAATGGTCAGTGCCACGAACCGGAATCACCTCCGCGCCATTGAACACCCTGCGGGTGTAAGACGAATCCGCAATGGCAGCAGGCAAAAACGCATTGATCGACACACCGCTCGCCACGCCCTCCAACCAGGCCGAACGACCTGACACGACGTCATCCTCGCCAGCTGGCCCACGGAGCACACCCGTGCCTGGCTCGCAGAGTTGCCAGGACAACGGATTGAACTGGCCCTCATCCAGATTAAAAGCCGCGCCGACCAACCCATGGCCACCGCTATCTATCCCCGTGGCCAGCGAAGCCAGGCTGGCAGCCGTGGTCGACGGAAAGCCCGAGCGCAGCACCTGCCCTTGTGCGATGTTCCACAACGACCCGAGATATGGCGTCCGGTGCGCATAACGACTCAGCAGATCAGCACCCAGCCCGTCGACAAGGCACACCACCGCATGCCGACATGCAGGCAAGGCAAAACCAGCCGAATCAGCGCCGACACCGAGTGATCTGAAAATTGACTGAGTCAAAACAGCCAAACCGGACGTTGTTGGCTGAAGCATGGAGGATCTCCTTGATGAAGCGCTCGCGTTTGCCCGATTACGGCTCGGGCGTCCTCCCCTCACTCTGCCACGTGTCTCATTTTATTTCCGCGCTTTGACAATTAACCCTTGAGCTTTAGTCTGGCGAAACCTATAAATACTATAGATAAGCCATGACCCACCTACTGCCGTTTCCGCTAACGAAAAAGAAAGCCCGGGAAATAATCAGAGAGATTTCGGAGAAGTCCGAGCGTGTCTTTTACTCCAGGCACGCACGTTCACGCATGATCGAGCGGGAGATATCCATGCCTGATGTCATGGATTGTCTGCGCAGAGGACAGATCACTGACGGCCCCTATCGAGCACCTGGGGGTGATTGGAGATTTACTGTTTCCTGGTTCAGGGCTGGGTCACCCCTCCAGATTGTCGGCGCGATTGATGTCGACGAATCCGGAAGATTTCTTGTCGTAGTGACCGCGATGCAAAAGGAGAGATGATTTTATGTACCACTACGTTGAAAGCGGCCTGCCGAACATCTGGCTCAGCAACGGCTACGTGGTGAAAGAGACTGCCTACGGCGAGTCTGTTGCCATCACGGATGTCGAGGGTCTTCACGACTTTATCGGCAAAATAATTGCGCAAAAAACCACAGCGCTGACCGGCGCTGAGTTTCGCTTCCTTCGCAAAGAACTGGGCCTGTCTCAGGAACGGCTGGCCAATATTGTCGGGCTCACCTCCCAGGCGGTGGCGATATGGGAAAAGACCGACAAGATTCCGACCGTCAATGATCGCTACTTGCGCGGGCTCTACCTCGAAGCAAAAACTGGGGGGGCAGATTTATTGACTGCCATCAACACGATCAACGACCTGGACCATGAACTTCATAAACTCAACCTCGAGTTTGCAAATGGCTGGCACGAACAAGATAAAACCTGTGCCTGAGCGAGAGGTAAATCGCTGCGCGACGACAGCAGAACTGTTGATTCAGACGAGTATCAACTTCACAGATAAACGGTGGCGAGGGAGTTATCCCCCTCGCCACAACCTCACTCACAACAACTGACGCTGCCTTCTGTCTGCAGCCAGATCAATGGGCAATACACACCGATTTCAACTCGGTGTACGCCTCGATCACCGCACGGCCGAACTCGCGGCCCATGCCGGATTGCTTGACCCCGCCAAAGGGCATCGCAGGGTCGAGCAGAACATGAGCGTTGACCCACACGGTACCGGCTTCGATGCGCGGTACCAGGTTCATCGCTTTGCTCAGGTCGTTGGTCCACAAGCTCGCCGCGAGGCCGTAGCGGTTATCGTTGGCCAGGGCGATAACGGCGTCTTCATCGTCAAACGGCATCACGCCCAACACCGGGCCGAACACTTCTTCCCGCGCCACGGTCATGCTGTGGTCGATGTCGGCGAGGATCGTCGGCTGCACGTAGAAGCCTTCGCCTTCAATCAACTCGCCCCCGGACACCACCCGCGCCCCTTCCTGTCGAGCCAGTTCGATGTGTTTGAGCACGCCTTGCTGCTGCTTGCGCGACACCAGCGGGTTGATCGCCGCATTGCAGTTCATGCCCGCGCCAATCGGCATGGCCGATACCGCTGCCGCGAGGCCCTCGACGAACTGGTCGTGGATCGAGCGGTGCACGTAAAAACGTGAAGCCGCCGCACAGACCTGGCCATTGTTCAGCAGACCGCCGAGGATCGCGCCCTGAACGGCTTTTTCGATGTCGGCATCGGCGAGCACGATCATCGGATTCTTGCCGCCCAGCTCCAGGGCGAAGCGCGTCATGTTTGCCATGCATGCCACCCCCACACTTTTGCCCACGGCGGTGGAGCCGGTGAAGGAGACTTTGCTCACCAGCGGATGCGCCGTCAGCACGCCGCCCACCGAGGCGCCGCCACCGGTCACAACGTTGAACACGCCCGCTGGAATACCTGCTTCCAGCGCCAGTTCGGCCAGGCGCATGGCAGTCAGCGGGGTTTCCATCGCGGGTTTGATGATCACCGTGCAACCGGTGGCCAGGGCCGGCATGAGTTTCCAGGCGGCGATCAGCAGCGGGAAATTCCAGGGCACGATCCCGACCACCACACCCACCGGCTCACGCTTGGTGAACGCGGTGAATTTGGCGCCGGGTGGCAGCGGGATCGACACGTCAAAGGTCTGGCCTTCGATCTTGGTCGCCCAACCGGACATGTAGCGCATGAACTCGACCGTGGCATTCAGGTCCAGCGCGCGGGCCATGTTGATCGATTTACCTTGGCTGAGGGTTTCCAGCTGGGCCAGTTCTTCGGCGTGTTCTTCTACCAGACGGGTGAAGTTCAGCAGGATGCGTTCGCGGTCGGCCGGGCGCAAACCCGACCAGACGCCGGACTTGAAAGCCTTGTGGGAGGACTGCACGGCTTGCTCGACGATTTCCAGCGGCGCATCGAGGGTTTCGCACAGGGTTTGCCCGGTAGCCGGGTTGGCCACGGCGATGCTTTGCCCTTCGGCGAACACCCATTGGCCATCGATAAAGCAGCCATGACGACGCTCAAGGAATGCAGCCACTTGCGGCAGAATTTCAACGTTGCTCATAAATCACCTTTGACTCAGTCGAGTGGTTCAACCGGAAAACCGGCTGATTACTATTGTTCTTTGAGGAAACACACGACCGCCTGACGGTCTTCCGCCGAGGCCAGCCCCATGTAAGGCATGTAAGTCCCCGGCACGAATGCCTGGGGTTGGGTGATGAGTTGCGCGATGTTCTCGGCTTGCCAGTTGATGTCTTTGTTGCGCATGGCCTGGGAATAGTTGAAGCCTGCCAGCGAACCGGATTTGCGCCCGACCACGCCCGCCAGATTCGGCCCCATCATGCCCGTCGCTCCCTGGGTCACCGAGTGGCAGACCGCGCATTCATTGGCGAACACCTGGGCGCCGTGGCCCTGGTCAGGCGTGCAGTCTGCGGCGAACGCGGCGCTGGCCAGGGTGATTGAAAGCAGACCGAAAAGAGGCAATCGCAGCGAGGTGAACATAAGAAAACGACCTTGAAATCCGCGTGCTCGTCAGGCGACGAACACCAACACTGATAAGGCCGGTGCGGGAGGCATCGGCTGGGTTGGTACGGATTGTCGATGGTCATCGATGCGCAGGATTTTCCCTGCGTGCCAGTCGTATTGGCGAGGCTGCCAAACCGGGCATTTTGGCAAGCACAACCAACTCTTTGGCAACCACACAAAAGGGCGGAAAAGTTCACGGCCGTAGTATCGAAAGAGACCGCAACCCTGCGCTCAAGAACAAGAACGGATGCCACACGATGCTCAAGTCCCCCTTGCTTCGCCTCTCGACGCTCGCGCTGATGATCAGCGCCAGTCACGCCGGCGCCTATGAACTGTACGCCGACGACGACACCCACCTGAACGCCACCCTGGAAGCGGTTTTCGGCATTTTCCACAGCCAGGAAAACTATGCGCTGTCGGGCCGTCTCGACGAAGGCTCATCGTCATGGCGCGAGGGCTATCTCAAATACGGTTTGAGTTTTGACAAGGGTCTGGCTGGCGCAGGTACCGCGTATGGCGCCGCGAACCTGCTCAGCTCCGGCACCTGGGGCGACGGCGATGCCGCGGGTTTCAGCGATGGTTCGGAACGCACCACAAAATTCGAAGACGCTTACCTGGGCTGGCGTTCGAAAGACCTGTTCCCGGTGTTGGGGGACGACGGTATCGACCTGTCCTTCGGCCGCCAGAACATCGTGGTCGGTGACGGTTTCCTGATTGATGGCGACGCATTGAACATGGGCAAGGGCCTGGCCGACGGTGAGTTCAACCGTGGCGGCGCCTACTGGCTGGCCGCGCGCAAGGCGTTCGATGAGACCGCCGTGTTGCGCATCGGTGGCAAGGAAGGCTGGCGTGGCGACCTGATGTGGTTGAAATCCAACAACCGCGCCCAGGCCATGACGCAGATGTATGTGGGCACACTGGAACACGTGTCCGACGTCGGCACCGTCGGCTTGACCTACATCGACACCACCGACGTCGACGAGCAGTACGCCTCGCCGACTCAACTCGAACGCGACGGCATGAAGACCTACAGCCTGCGCGCTACCGGCAATGCCGGCGTCAAAGACCTGTTCCTTTCCGGCGAATACGCCAAACAGGACAAGCCTCACACCTCGACTGAAGACGCCTGGTACCTGGAAGCCGGCTGGACCTTTTCCGACGTAGCCTGGTCGCCCTATGTCAGCTACCGCTACAGCCGTTTTTCGGAAGGCTACGACACGCTGTTCTACGGTTTCAGCCGTGGCTTCGGCACCTGGTTCCAGGGTGAAGTGGCGGGCAACTATGCCGGTCCGTTCAACAGCAACGCGCGCATCCAGCAAGTCAAGTTCAGCGTCTCGCCACTGGAGAACCTGACGGTAGGTGCGATGTATTTCAATTTCGACACCATCGATCGCAACCTGGGCAACGCCGATGGCCACGAAGCCGACCTGTACGCCGAATGGCACGTCAATGAAAACCTTAGCGTGATGCCGCTGATCGGCCTGTTCCAGCCGGACAAGAGCGCCGATCAGGGTGGTACGCAGTTGGGCAACAACGACAAGAACCTCTACAGCCAGGTGATTTTCGCCACGACGTTCTAATCCCGACGCCACATGGAAGGCGTACCACACCCCTCTGTAGCAGCTGGCGAAGCCTGCGTTCGGCTGCGAAGCAGTCGTAAAACCCAACAACGCGGTGTATCAGTTGAACCGCGTGCTCAGGTTTTACGACTGCTACGCAGCCGAACGCAGGCTTCGCCAGCTGCTACAAGGGTTTTGCCGTGAGGGTTGCGTTCAGGTATTCAAGTCTTCGGGCGGTTCAAATCGATCCAGCGCCCGGTTCACCGCCAGTTCGCCCAGCATGATGACTTGCGCGATGCCGAGCAGGGAGTTGCGGCTCGGTCCTTCCAGATGATCGGCCAGGTCGATGGCCATGACATTGGCCGAGGCCAGCGATTCGCAGGCGTGAGCCAGGAGGGTTTCGACGTCCAGCTCGGGGTTGACGATGAACATGGTGGGGAGTGTGCGTGGGGTGGCTTTGATGTCGGCGAATGAGGCGTGGTTGAGGGTTGGGCCGGTGTCTGGCGGATTGGGTGTTGGTTTGATCATGTTCGTGCTCCGGTCTTGGAGCCGTCACCAAATCGCTGCTAAACGAAGGGTGGCAGCTATGCGCAGGTTAGCAGACCGGGGAGACACGAAACCGGCGCGCCCTGAGGCGCCCTGCACATAGCCACCATGAAATGCAGGTACAAAATCACCTGACTGCATGAACCGCTAAATGCACTTCGTATCACCACGGGCTGCTAAACCCGATCACTGGAAATCAGTGACGCGAATCAAGTTACCGAGGGTGCCCAAGGCGCACAAGCCGGCGGATTCTGGCGTAGTCGTAGGTCGTTACGCAAGCTGGCGTAGCTTTCAGGACGTATCCTTAAACGCAATTAAACACGCACTAAAAACACTCATTTTCACCCAGACCGAACCACCCCTTTTTCCCGCCACCGACCCGCTCTATGTAGCAGCTGGCAAAGCCTGCGTCCGACTGCGAAGCAGTCGTAAAACCTGAGCACGCGGCTCACCTGAAACACCGCGTTGTCTGGTTTGGCGACTGCTTCGCACTCGAACGCAGGCTTCGCCAGCTGCTACATAGAGCGATGTCGCCGTGCGGCGATTAGGCGTGCGGCGGTTCAGCGGTTCAGCGGTTCAGCGGTTCAGCGGCGTTGAATCATGGGGCGGGGTGGATTCAGCAGGCCGCAGCCGCATGCTCCAATCGGTGAAACAGCCGATTGAAATACACCAGGCTATCCCCTTCCCCACGCATGCCGACCTTCGACAATTCCACAAACATCACTGAATGCGACCCCACTTCCTTGCACTCGCTGATCCGCCCTTCCAGCTGCACCAGCGCATCTCGCAGCACCGGCACACCCGTTTCACCGCCGTCCCACAAATCCCAGGAAAACCGCTCCTCCATCGACACTTTAGTCATCCCGGCAAAGTGCCGGGCCAGCTCTTCCTGCTCGCCGCACAGGACGTTGATGCACAGGCGCCCGTTCGCGCGAAATACATCGTGGGTCGCGCTGCCACGGTTCACGCACACCAACACGGTCGGCGGCGAATCGGTCACCGAGCACACCGCGCTGGCGGTGATGCCGCAGCGTCCGCCGGGGCCGTTGGTGGTGATGATGTTCACCGCGGCAGGCAACTGCGCCATGGCGTTGCGAAAGTCGATTTGCTGCTGGCTCAGGTCGGCCATGTCGATGCCCCTTCCTTCAGGAGGACCGCCCGTTCGCGGCCCGTAGGTGATGGAACAAGACTAAAGCCCGACGGCGTGCACAACTATCCTGACGATCCCCATGACGAGGTTGGCTTTCCGCTAGTCGACTAGGTGGTTTCTTTATCGTCACAGCCCTTCGCAGTGGGTATTCTGCAGACTGGCTCCGATGAGAGCTGATGTCCGCCGCAGCGTGCTCGCGTGCGAAAACAATAATTAGAAATTCTCGTGGCAGTCCCTGATGGAAAACCGCAAACCGATTGTTTACATCGTTGATGACGACAAAGACCTGCGCACCTCACTGGCGTGGTTGCTGGAGTCGGTGAGCGTGCAGGCGCAATGCTTTGCCGGCGCTGAAGAGTTCCTCAGCCAATACGATCCCAAACAGCCCGCGTGCCTCGTGCTGGACGTGCGCATGCCCGAGACCAGCGGCTTCCAACTGCAGGAAATCCTCAACCAGCGCGGCAGCACCTTGCCGACCATCTTCGTGTCCGCCCATGGCGATATTCCGATGTCGGTGACCGCCATGAAGAACGGCGCGCTGGACTTCGTTGAAAAACCCTATAACCCGCAGCAGATGATCGACCGCATCCAGGCCGCGTTGAAGGTCGCCGTGCATGCCCAGGCCGATCAGCAGCAGCGCCAGCACATGCAAGGCAAGCTGGCGCTGCTGACCAGCCGGGAACGCGAAGTATTGATGCTGGTGGTGGATGGCAAGGCCAGCAAAGTCATCGCCCGGGAACTGAACATCAGCGTGAAAACCGTTGATGTACACCGGACCAAAATCAAGGAAAAAATGGGCGTGACCAGCATCGCCATGCTGGTGAGAGAAGTGCTGCATCTGCCGGCTGATGAGCCTGTGCGGCACTAAGTGATTGGCGGCGATCATGACGCCGCCATCGCTAGCAGGCTAGCTCCCACGAGAGATCGGGGATGTACACAGAATCAGTGTTACCCCATTCCAATGTGGGAGCGGGCTTGCTCGCGATGAGACCATCACATCCAAAATCAATGCCGCCTGACACTCCGCCATCGCCAGCAGGCTAGCGCCTACAGAGGATGTGTGGTCAGTTCTGGCTATACCGCTTGCGATACACGCCGGGTGACACGCCAAAGCGTGACTTGAACGCTGAAGAGAAGTAGCTGGAATCAGAAAAACCCCAGGCGTAACACAGCGCCGACAGCTTCTGTTCATCGCGGGAGCGGCGCAGGTTTTCCGCGCAGAAATCCAGGCGGCGGTGCTTGATGTATTGCGCCACCACCAGGCCGCGCTTGGAGAACATCCGGTACAAACCGCGCACCGATATTCCCACCTCGCGCGCGATCAGTTCGGGGCACAGTTCTTCGGTGCTGATGTGTTCGTCGATGTAAGCGATGATCTTGCGGAACTGCCGTTCATGGGCGTCCCCACCACTGTCGTGAGCACTGATCCCCGGCAACAACAGGCTGACCAGCGCATCGAGGACCGCCTCGCTTTCCTGCATGTCCAGGCCTTCCTGCTGCCGGGTTTCCAGTACCAGCTTGTTGGCCATCGCCGCCAGCGGTGTGCTGGCCGAGATGCGGGTGGCGCAGTTGAGCGCTTTGAGGTGCGAACCACGCTCGACCACCTGGCGTGGCAGGATCAATGACAACTGCCGGGAGTCGTCGTTGTAGGTCATGTCGCTCGGGCGGCAGGCATCGATCAGGGCGATGTCGCCACACCCCAGCTGAGCGCGGTTGCCGCCCTGCTCCAGCTGCGAACTGCCCCGCATCTGGAACACCGCGTAGTAATGACCATCGCTGCTGACACTGACGTCCTTGCTGGTGCGATACAGGTGCACGTGCGCCATATCGACGACACTGAGGTTGATCGCGCCACTGCGAAACTCCGCCAGTTCACCGTAGAAATCCGTGTCCAGCGCGCGGGCATCGAAGCGTCCACACGCCTGGTTGACCTGGCTTAACCAATGTTCGAACGCCTCGTTGCGAACCGCCGAAGAAGTCATCATCACTGCAAAGCCTCACGCGTATTTATTGTTATTTTTCGACCGCTTCGTCGAGCGGTTCGGCAAATAGTCGTACCTGGCTGTCTCCTCCCTCGACGGCCGCCGGAGCGCTATTCTTCCGGCTCAGGCTTACGCTTGCCAGTGTTCAATGCAATTACAGGTCCAATACCAGACGAGCGGAAACAGCGCGGGAAACACAGGCGCAGATCTGCTTGTTGGAGGCCTTTTCCTTGTTCGACAGACAGTTGTCGCGGTGCTCCGGTACGCCGTCCAGCACCTCGACGATGCACGTGCCACAGATACCCTCGCGACACTCGGTATCGATGTCGCAGCCGTGGGCCTGCAGCACATCGACCAGACTGGTGTTGGCGGGCACCTGAAGCACCACGCCGGAACTGGACAGTTCGACTTCAAAACCGCCGCTGGGGCCGGCATTGGCGGCCGGATCGGCGGCAAAGTGTTCGAGGTGAATGGCGTCATCGCCGCGGCTGCGAGCCGCCACTTCCACCACTTTGTTCATGAACGGCGCCGGACCGCAGGTGTAGACATGGGCGGCGCTGCCCGCCTGGTTCAGGCACTCACTTAACGCGGCGTCCAGATCAGCGGGCTCGATGCCGTAGTGAAACTGCACGTGGTTGGCGAACGTGGTGGCCAACAGATCAGTAAAAGCGGCGTACTCCGGCGAACGAGCAAAGTAGTGCAGGCGATACGGCTGACCGCTTTCTGTCAATCGATAGGCCATGCTCAACAGTGGCGTGACACCGATCCCGGCCGCGAACAGCACGTGCTCGGTGGCACTCGGGTCGAGATGAAACAGGCTGCGCGGCGAGCCCATTTCCAGCTCCATGCCTTCCTGCACATTTTCGTGCAGCGCCAGCGAACCGCCTCGCGATTGTGCCTCTTTCTTGACCGCCACCAGGTACGCACGGCGATCCTGTGGCGGGCTGCACAGCGAATACTGACGCGTGACCCCGGTCGGTCCGGTCAGGTCGACATGGGCACCCGGTTCATAAGTGTCGAGCGGCTGGCCGTCACTGCGCACGAGGCGAAAGGAACGGATATCCAGCGCTTCGTCGACGATCCTTTCGATCTTCACCTTCATCATTGAGTCACCTGAAATACGGTTGTTTTTGTGAATGAAAAACCTGCTAACCACTACGGCCTTGCTAACCCCCACGGTCCCTGTAGCAGCTGCCGAGCCTGCGAGGCTGCGTCCGGCTGCGAAGCAGTCGTAAAACCAGACAATGCGATTTTTCATAAAGACTGTGCAAACCGGGTTGCGACTGCTTCGCAGCCGGACGCAGCCTCGCAGGCTCGGCAGCTGCTACAGGGTTCGTGGGGCGGTCAACATTAATGTTCAGCGCATGAACAACCCGCCATTGATGTCCCAGCACGCACCGGTAACGGAGGTAGCGTTATCGGCGATCAACAGCAACACGCCGTCGGCGATGAACCCAGGATCACCGAGGGTGCCTGCCGGGATCATTTTCAGAATCTGTTCCAGACGCTCAGGCGCCACGCTTTCACGCACCACCGGCAAATCCAGCGGACCCGGCGAGAGGCTGTTGACCGTCACGCCGTGTGCCGCCAGTTCACGGGCAAACACCTTGGTCAGCGTCGCAACACCGCCCTTGGCCGCCGCGTAATGCGCGCCGGTGGCGGTGCCGCCGTTCTGCCCGGCCAGCGAGGCGATGTTGACGATGCGCCCAAACCCACGCTCGGCAAAGTGCGCGCCGAACACCTGGCACGCCACGAAAGTGCCGCGCAGGTTGATCGCCATCGACTCATCGAACTCTTCGGGCGTGATGTCCATCAGCCCCGCCACCTTCGATACGCCGGCGTTGTTCACCAGGATGTCCGTACCGCCCCAACGCTCGGTGAGCAGGTCACGCGCCCGGACGAAATCGGCCTTGTTGCGCACATCCAGTTCGATGGCGACGGCACTCGCGCCGCTGCTATCCAGTTCGGCAGCCAGACGCTGCACACCGTCGAGGCGCACATCGGCCAGACCGACGCGATAACCTGCCGCGTGCAGACGCCGGGCGATGCACTCGCCCAGTCCGCGTGAAGCACCCGTTACGAGGGCTACTCGACTCATGATGGTGTCCTCACAAAAGGAAGCCGAGCGCGCTCAGGCTGTCGGTGGAATTGATCAGCCGCACGACTTTGCGTTCCAGGGTCGGCACGCCATGGGTGAAGCGGATGCGGTGGTTCAGGTCCGCCACGAACGGCGTGTGCACGCCGCGCTTGTAGGCGTACAGCAGCTGCGCCGAGTTGACCTCGACAAGGTCGCCCGCCGCTTCCACAAGACGGAAGCGCGAGACACTGCGAATGGTTTTCGCCGCGTCCACGGCCGACGGCGAGTAGCCGGCGGTCAGGCGTTCGATGCGCAGGTCACGCATGCGCGCATCGTCGTAGGCGTAGTTGAGGTTCGCCTCGAAGTCTTCGGTCTCCGGGTCGATCGGCACGATGTACAGGCCGCTCTCGCTCCACAAGGTCGCCCACTCGGCGTAGTGCTTGCGGTCAAGCAGTTCGGCTTCGCGCCAGATGAATTCGATGGCCTGGGCCAGCGGGCCGGAAAAACCGTTCAGGGTGTCGTGATTGCTCATTGGCTCATCATCCTTTTCCACATGTCGTAGGCACCGCGCATGCCGCCCTCGTCGGTGGCGTGGCTGACCTTGTCGCCATTTTCAGCAGTGATTTCGCGGTTCAGGCCGCGGTTGACCAGGATTGGCGCGTCGACGCCGGCATACGAGCCGCGCTGCACGCGATCCCAGGCTTCGGCATCGTCGGGGCTGCCGAAGCCGAACGGGCCCTGGAAGTGTTCGTGAATGCGCATGCGCTCGCGGTTGGCGATTTCCGGGCCGCCGTCCATGCCGAGGGCCACGTGACGGATCTCGGTTTCAGTGACCGACACCGGACGCAGCACGCGGAAGAACGACATCGACATCGCCACGTTCGGGAACAGGTTCAGGTTGAAACCCGCGCCGTGCAGCGAACGCACGATGCGCCGCACCTGATCCGCCGGCATGGTCTTCGACAGTTCTTCGGTGACGTGGGCGAAACGTTCCTGCAACTGTTCGGTACCGTCGTCGTGATCCAGATCGACGTGCTCCGGCACCATCACCATCACGCTGTGACCGTTGCCCAGGGAATGGGTCACCGCTTGCTCATCGGTCATGAACGAGAGCATTTCCGAGGTTTCTTCATCCACCGACGACATGAACGACTTGTGCACGATCGGGAAGTGGTAACCGTCGGTGGTGTTTTCCAGCTGGATCTTCCAGTTGCCCTTGAAGCTGAACTTGTGTTCGCCCTGGGTCTTGATCGGGTAACCGGCGCCCTGCTTCATGAACAGGTCCATCCAGTGTTTGGCACCGCCCAGGAAGTCTTCCAGCGGTTCGATCTCGTCGTTGTAGCTGGCGAACACCATGCCGGCGTAGCTTTCCACGCGCAGGCTGGTCAGTGGCAGCTCGGACTTTTCCAGAATGCCTTCATAGCCATCCGGATACGGCAGCGCACGCAGCTTGCCGTCCAGGCCATAGGACCAGCTGTGGTACGGGCAAGTGAAACCGGTGGCATTGCCTTTGTGCTTTTCGCACACGGTGGCGCCACGGTGGCGGCAACGGTTTTCCAGCACATTGATGGTGTTCTTCTTGTCCCGTACCACAATCACCGGACGACGGCCGATGGTCGCGGTCTTGAAGTCGCCGCTGTTGCGCACTTCGCTTTCGTGGGCAACCCACACCCAGGTGCGGTAGAAAATCTTCTCCAGCTCGGCCTCGAACAGCGCGGGATCGTTGTACAGCGAGACGTCGACGCGGTCATGCTGGACCAGGTCGTCCGGGCTTTTCGACGAGGCGATCAGCCGATATTCATGAGTGCTCATGTGGTTCTCCTCATGGCTTGTTTTTATGATTTTTGGGAGGCTGGACGTTCGCCGGCCATGCTTTGTTGCAGCTGCGCACCGAAGGCGCAGACCCGTTCGTCCTGACCTTTTCGACCGACGATTTGCAGGCCGATTTTCAACCCCCCGCCATCGAGTTCCACCGGCACCGTCAGCGCCGGATGGCCACTGAGGTTGAAAGGTCGAACCAGCGGGGTCATGCCGGCCACGGCTTTGCTTGCGCTGCGGGCTTCGATCAGCGTGGGGGGCAGGCTGGGCATCGTCGGCAACAGCAACACTTCAAATTGCTCCAGCGCGGCATCCACCTGCTGGCTGAAGCGCGTGCGGACCTGCTCGGCTGCAGCCAGTTCGGCAGCGCTGGTGCGGCTGGCGGCCAACAGGCGCATCTCGACATCCGCCCCGATCAGGCCCTGGCCGGTGAGGTGGCCGAACGCGGCCCAGTTTTCAACATTGATCACTGTCAGGCCGGCGGCAAACGCTGCTTCGAATTCACTCAATTGCAGGCTGCTGCGACGCCAGCCGGCACGGTCGACGGCTGCGACGAGGCACGCTCGCACCTGCGCATCGCAGGCCACGTCGAGAAAGCCCACCGAGGCGTTGCTCGACGGCAAACCCAGAGCCTGGAAACCAGGGCAAATCACCTGCATCGCCGCGATCAGGTCATCCATGCTGGCCGCAAAAGGCCCCACGCAATCGAGGCTGGAGGCGGCCGGATGTGCACCCACGCGGCTGACGCGGCCGTAGGTCGGTTTCAGCCCGGCAATGCCGCAGCACGCCGCTGGCACCCGCACCGAACCGCCGGTGTCGGTGCCGATGGCGATGTCCGCCAACCCCGCGGCAACAGCGGCAGCCGAACCGCTGGACGAACCGCCCGGCACCCGGTCCGGCGCCTGCGGATTGATCGGTGTGCCGGTCAAGTCGTTGATGCCGGTGACGCCAAACGCCAGTTCGTGCAGGTTGGTCTTGCCGACGATTTGCCAACCCGCCGCGAGGATCGCATCGACCACCTCGGCGTTGCGCAGGGCCGGCAACGCGTGGGCAAAGGCCCGGCTGCCGGATTGGGTGGCGTGGCCGGCAATGTCGATGGAATCCTTGATGGCGACGCGCTTGCCGCTGCCACCGAGGAGGAATTCGCTGATAAAGATGCTCATGCGCCCAGCTCCGTATTGAACAGGCGTTGCGTGCGGAAATGCGCAATCAGCCAGACACCGTCGACGCGACGAAAATCGATGTTCAAGCGCGTGCCGAACAACTCGTTGCGACCATCGGCATAGGTGGAGATCTGCTGCATGATCCACTGCCCTTGCGCCCCGCTGCCGTCAACCACAATCGACTCGCTGGTGAGGTAATGCAGGTTCAGCCGGAAGTGATCCGACGGTGGCAGGTACCCCCCGACAAACGCGGCCACGGCGTCGCGCCCCCGGTGTTGGCCGAAGGTCTGTGCAGTCTGGCTGCCGACGCCTTCCCAGATCGCGTCGACGGTGAACAATCGCGCCAGTTCATGAACCTGGGTCTCGGCCCTCGGCACATCGCACAGGTCCATATAACGCGCCATCAACCGGCGCACCTGGCTTTCCCCTTCGAGCGTCTCGAGACGCTGCAGCAAGGCCTCGTTCATGGCTCAGACCCGGGCTGCTTCAGGGATGGTCAATGGACGACCGATGCGCGCTTCGACCTTGGCATAGCGCCACAGGCTGTACTCGTTCACCGGCGTGGTGCGGAACAGGTTGCAGGCGTCGATCACCGTTTGGTGGCAGTCGACGTCGGCCATGATGTAGACGGTCCAGGGCGACGTCGTGGACGGACCCACCATCAGGCGGTCATCGTCCATGGCGCCGAGCACGGTGATGCCCGGCATGGCGCCGAGATCGCCCATCATCTGGCTGAAGCCCTTCCACACGCTCAGGCCTTCGCCGGTGGGCAGGTCAAAAAAGTTCTGGGTGATGCCGATGCAAAAAACGACGCGCAACGGTTCTTGGGTGGTCTGGGACATGGGTGTTTATCCTTGAATGGAAAATTCAGATGTAACCTGGGAACGGTGGTACGCCGAGAAACACCGAGCCGGCGCCGTCGTACAGGCCTTCGCTGAGAAAGGCGTGCTGGGTGACCACCATCGAATCGCGCAGGTAGCGCTGAAGTGGATGGCGCAGGTAAATGGCGGTGGTGCCGGCCAGGCTGTAAGCGCTTTGCACCACTTGCGCACCGGCCTGGGACACGTGAATCGCGGACAGGCGCAACAGGCTGGTCTGTTCAGGCGTGACCGGATTGCCGGCGACGATCGAGTTCCACACCTGTTCGGTGGCGCCGTAGAAAAAGCTGCGTGCGGCAGCCAGTTGCGCTTCGGCCTTGGCGATTTCGATGCGCACATAAGCGCGGTCCGACAATTTCGGCGCGCCGGTGATGCCGCTGCCGCCCGCCATGCGGCTGATTTCGTCCAGCGCCGCACGGGCCAGGCCGAGGTTGACCACTGCCAGCACTTGCGCGGCATAGGCAATAGAGGGGTAGCGGAACAGCGGTTCGTCGATGGTTGCGGCACCGCCACGGATGAAGGTCCAGCGTTCATCGACGCGTTTATCACTGACGCGCAGGTCGTGACTGCCGGTGCCTTTGAGGCCGACCACCTCCCAGTTTTCGACGATCTCGACCTGCTCCGGGCGGAATACGGCGGTGCGAGGCTTGCCGCCAGCGGCACCGATGCCAACACCCAGCAGGTCAGCGCCTTTGCAACCGCTGGCGAATTTCCAGGTGCCGTTGACCTGCCAGCCGCCTTCGACGGTCTCGGCCGGTTGCAACGGAAACAACCCGCCGGCGAATACCAGGTCAGGGCTTTCTGCGTAGAGTTCCGCCAGGGTTTCCCGCGGCAAAGCGGCGAGGTAGACACCGGCGCTGCCGAAGCTGGCCACCCAGCCCGCCGAACCGTCGGCTTCGGAGATGCGTTCGATCATCTTAAGGAAAAGCGCCGGCGCCAACGCGTCGCCACCGAAGCATTTGGGCGTCGCCGCACGGTAGATGCCGACCTGCTTGAAGCGCTCGATCATGTCCCGTGGCACATGGGAGCCGGCGTCGAATTCATCCCGACGCTGGCGCACTTCCTCCAGCACCTTGGCAAAGGCGTGGCTGTCGACGACATTCTCGTCAATGCCGATCAGAGCGTCTTGTTGCGCAACCGCTGAACGCAGCATGGGCTTTCTCCGTTTTGCTTATTGTTGGTGGGGCCACGCCGCACCTCCGTCTTGCACCGAGGTGTGTGATGCCTTGCATTGAGGCTCAGTGTAAAAACCACCTTGGGCCGCCACTATTGGTGCGTGTCACCCCCCGGCTAAAGAAATCCCCTAGCCCTCCCCCGATAAGCTCTGAGCGCATCCCCACACGCAAGCCGGTATAAAAAGCCATACTTCCACGTTCACCCGTAGTGGAACCTTCCGCCTCCAAGGGCCGCGCGATGTACCTGCCAAAACCGAATGATTTCTACACCCTCATTGAAGCCATGCCGCTGTGCATCATTCTTCACGATGCCCACAACAAGGAGATTCTGTGGGCGAACACCGCTGCCTTGAACGCGCTGGGTTTCACCCTCGAAGAACTGACGCCGCTCAAAGCGCCGGACATGACCCGTGATGCGCCCAAGTACCGGCGCTCGGTGGGCTTACGCTGGCTGGAAGGCGCCGCACGCACCGGCCAGCGCGCCATTGAATGGTGTTATCGGTCCAAGCAAGGGGTGGAGATTCTTTCCGAGGCGGTCGCCACCCTGGTCCACCTGGACGGGCGCGATGTATTGATGGTGCAGTTCCGCGATATTTCCAGGGAAGACAAGGTCAAGCGTGATCTCAAGCGCTTCGAAAGCCGGCTCAAGGCGTTCATGCAGGACCTGGCCGAAGGCGTTGCCGTGCTCGGTCCGAAGGGTGATATCCGTTTTATCAGCGACTCCGGCGCGCACCTGCTCAAGGGCGAAGAGCGCCAGTTGATCGGCAAGAACTTCCTCGACTGGTGTGACGATGCCTCGCATCAACGCCTGCTCGCGCAACTGGCCAGCGAAACGCCGGAGCACGCGCCGTTCAGCGTGCATTACCACGTGCTACGGCGCGACGGTGAATGGCGCTGGCACGAGGCAACGTGCCGTTTTATCGAGATTGAAGACGATCTGGTGGGCCACCTGCTGCTGTTTCGCGACGTCACCGAACAGGTACGCGCTGAAGAGGCCCGGCGGGTGAGCGAGCAAAAACTCGAGTACCTGGCCCGCTATAACGCCATGGGTGAAATGGCCGTGGCCATCGCCCACGAACTGAGTCAGCCACTGGCGGCAACCCGCAATTTCATCGAGGGCGCGGTGATTCGGCTCGGCAAGGATCAATCCGGCGACCAGGGCGTGGCCTGGGGTTTGCAAAACGCCGTCAGGCAGATCGAGCATGCGTCGCTGATCATCAAAAGCGTGCGCGATTACGTGGTGAAACTGGAGCAAAGCGAAGAGCGGATCGACCTCAATGAACTGTTATGCGAGACCCGCTACTTCATCAGCTTGCGGGCGGACCCGAGTGCCGTCCGGGTTGAGATTGTCACCAGCGACAGGCCGCTGTGGGTGAGCTGCGAGAAAGTGTTGATCGGCCAGGTGATATTGAACCTGGCGTTCAATGCGATTGAAGAAATGAGCGACCTGCCCGTCGAGCGCCGCCTGCTGCGCATCCATGCCAGCCAGGGTAATGACGTAGCATTGGTGCGCATCGAAGACAGCGGCCGGGGCATCCAGGCCGAGGCGCAGGAAAAGCTGTTCGACGGGTTTTTCTCGTCCAAGGTCAGTGGCAATGGCATTGGATTGGCGCTGTGCAAAAACATCATCGGGCGCCACCGCGGCGACATCTGGGCACAGAACCTGACACCTTGCGGAGCGGTATTCACCTTCTCCCTTCCCCTCGCCACTCCCTGACGTCCCGCACCGCCCCCCCCTTTCACCCTGCACTGCCCATGTGGCGAGCTCGCGAAGCCGGTGCAATTTCGGCTCGGCGAAAGGCGGCCCTGAAGACTGGCACAGACACACAACCACTTGGCAGCCACAGCAATTCTCCCGTTTCCCCGGCAGGGCAGAATCGAACTGCAAAAATCTGCCTCTGCACCCGCGATTCGCGTGAACAATAATTCAGGGAGTTCCCCCTAATGCGAGCCACCAGGATCACCGTACAGTCAGCGCTGAGTATCAGCCTGCTCGTACTCGGTTTGAACAATGCCAGCGCGGATTTGCCCGCTGACACGATCGGCCAGACTGTGTTGCCATTTCCGCCGCAAGCCCACCGGGCCTTTGTCGTCGATGTCGAATTCGAAAGTTTCGTGGTCGGCCGTGTCACCGTGGTCGACCCCGACAAAAAACGCATCCTTGGCATGGTCCCGACCGGTTTTGCGGCGCCCTCGACGCTCAGCCACGATCAGAAAACCCTCTACAGCGCCGACATCTTCTACTCCCGTGGCACTCGTGGAACACGCACCGACGTGCTGACCGCCTGGGACAGCTCGACCCTCTCGCCCGCCTGGGAGTTGTTGATTCCGACCAAGCGCGCCGAGTCGTTGACCCAGCGTTACGGGCTGAAGACCAGCAGCGATGACCGCTTCGTCTACATCTACAACTTCACCCCATCGACCTCGGTCACCGTGGTCGATACCCAGGCCAAGGCTGTGACCTCGGAGATCGCCATTCCCGGTTGCGTCCTCAACTACCCGGTTGGTAACCGCCGCTTCGCCTCGTTGTGCGGCGACGGCAGTTTGCAGCTGGTCACGTTGAATGATCAGGGCCTGGAAACCGCGCGCAGCCGCACGCCGTTCTTCGAGCCCAATGCGGAGAAGCTGGTAGAGCGCGCCGTCAACGTCGGCGACACCTACTACTTCACCACCACGACCGGCACCGTCCGCCCGGTGGATTTCGCCGGCGACGCGCCGAAGATCCTGCCGTCCTGGTCGCTGACCAACGATGAAGAAAAGAAAGCCGGCTGGGCACCGGGAGGCTGGCAGTTGATGGCAGTCGCTCCAAAACTCAACCGCTTGTACGTGCTGATGCACGACGCCCATGAACCGATGAAGTGGGAAGACCCCAGCCCGCTGATCTGGGTCTTCGATCTGAACACCCGGAAAAAAGTGGCGACCCTGCAAGCCCCGGTTCCGGTGTGGAGCATGCAGGCGACCGGCGACGACAAACCGCTGTTGCTCGGTGCCGACGTTGAAGGCGGCTTGCAGATCTTCGACCTCACATCCAACACGCTCACTGGCAGCATGCCGAAAGTCGCTAAGACGGCGACTCAGGTCATGAGCTACTAACGAGGTTCGGCCATGCACATCGATCCGATCTTCATCATTGCCAGCGCACTCGCCATCGCGGTGTTGCTGGCCAGCGCCGCAACCCACAAGTTGCGTGCGCCGGCACGTTTTGCCAAACAGCTGGCTGACTATCAGCTGTTGCCCGAGGCGCTGGTGCGTCCGAGCGCACGGGTGATTCCGGTACTTGAACTGGCAATCGCCTTCGCGCTGCTGGTGCCGGTCAGCCGGTCATGGGCGGCGTTGACGGCCGCCAGCCTGATCGCGCTGTACGCCGCCGCTATCGGCATCAACCTGTGGCGCGGTCGTCGCGACATCGACTGCGGCTGTGCCGGCCCGGACCAGGCGCAACCGTTGCGCCCCGTCCTGCTGCTGCGTAACAGCGTGCTGGTCGGCCTTGCGTTGCTTGCCAGCGTGGCGCCGATTGTCCGCGACCTGAACGTTTTCGACGGCTTTGTGACCCTCTTCGCCAGCGCCGTCGCACTGCTGATATACGCCGCAGCCGATGGCTTGCTGGCGAACTCCCCTCTTCTGCACAAACTGATTGGTAGGTGATCAATGGAAGGCTTAATCGTTTCCAACGCGTTGCTCTGGATTTTGTTGTTGGCCCTGGCATTCGCCGTGATGGGTCTGGTGCGCCAGATTGGCGTACTGCACGGCCGTATCGCCCCGGCAGGCGCTCTGATGGTCGACAAAGGCGTGGCCGTCAACGAGCCTGCGCCGCAAGTCACGGCCTCCGACCGTAACGGGCGCCCGGTGAACTTCGGTTACGCCGGTGAAAAATCTCAGTTGCTGTTCTTCCTCTCGCCGACCTGCCCGATCTGCAAGTCGCTGTTGCCGGCCATCAAATCCATCGCGAAGGAACAGGCTGATCGTCTCGACGTGGTGTTCATCAGTGACGGCGACATGGACGCCCAACAAGCACTGATCCGCGAACACAAACTGGACGACGTCACCTACGTGGTCGGGCCGGAAGTGGGTATGACCTACCAGATCGGCAAGCTGCCGTACGCCGCGCTGATCGACAAGGCTGGCACCCTGCGCGCCAAGGGCCTGGTCAATTCCCGGGAACATCTGGACAGCCTGTTCGAAGTCGAGCATCTGAAAAGCGCCACGCTGCAGGACTACCTGAACAGCCAGCCGCATCCCCATGCGCATGACCACAGCCACGGCCATAGCCACTGATAAGGCAGGGAGACTGTTATGAAATTGCTGGATCTGTTGTTTGAACGCTCGTCGCGCCGCGTCGCCGACACCACGTCACGTCGCAAACTGCTGGCGCGCATGGGCTCGCTGATGGTCGCCGGGGCTGCGCTGCCCCTGCTGTTGCCGCTGGATCGCACCAGCAAGGCCCTGGCCGCCGATAACCCGAAAGCCGGCGATCCCGGTGATCCGAACAGCTGCGACTATTGGCGCTACTGCTCCATCGACGGCTTTCTGTGCAGCTGCTGCGGTGGTTCGGTGACGTCGTGCCCGCCGGGCACTGAAGCGTCGCAAGTCACCTGGATCGGCACCTGCCGCAACCCGGCGGATGGCAAGGACTACATCATTTCGTACAACGACTGCTGCGGTAAACAAAGCTGCGCCCAATGCGCCTGCACCCGTAACGACAGTGAAGAACCGGCTTACCGCCCGTTCAACAACAACGATGTGAACTGGTGCCTGGCCGCCAAATCGCACATCTATCACTGCACCGTTTCGATCATCCGCGGCGTCGCTGTTTAGTGTGAACTGGCCGTCGGTTGCTCTGCCAATCGACGGCATTTTTCGTTCCACGCGGCAAACGATGTACCCCTGTAGCAACTGGCGAACCTGTGGTGAGGGGATTTATCCCCGTAGCACCTGCAGAACCCTGTGGCGAGGGGATTTATCCCCGTTGGGTCGCGCAGCGGCCCCCTAATCTTCACGACTGCTGCGCAGCCGAACGGGGATAAATCCCCTCGCCACAGTGCAGCCGGACGCAGGCTTCGCCAGCTGCTACATAAAGCGAGGTTAATTGCAGAGGTGTTTTTCATGCGTAGTTTGCTGTTTCTTAGTCTCGTTTGCGTCATGACCGCGCCGCAGGCCTACGCCCGCGCCATTCCCAACCCGGCGCAACGCCACGCACCGGGCAACGAAGAAGCGCAAAAACCCATCGCCGACGCCGGTTACAGCGTCGGTGTGAATTACCAGCTGCAATGCGCCGGGTGTCACCTGGGCAACGGCATGGGTTCCCCGGCCAATGACACGCCACGGATGACCGGGTTCGTCGGCAATTTCCTGAAAGTACCGGGCGGCCGCGAATTCCTCGTGCGCGTGCCGGGTATGTCACAGTCCGCGCTGAACAATGCCCAGCTGGCGGATTTGCTCAACTGGCTGATGCGCAAAGACGGCATGGCCGGCAAAAGCCTGCCCGACGACTACCAGCCCTACAGCGCTGAAGAAGTCACGCAGCTGCGCGCAAAAACCATGCTCAACCTGCCCGGCACCCGTGCCGAGCTGATCAGGGCGATGCGCGCACAAGGCATTGCGATAGAAGACGGGATGAACAACTGAGGCCAAAGCTTCGCCACTGGCCTGAAGGGATGGCAGAAAAAGTCTCGGCGCCGTTCTGCAAAGCCAGAACCTGCGCCGAGTTGATCAACACCATTGAGTGAACGTTACTTGGGTTGCGCCACAGTGCGCAGATACGGTTTCACCGTCTTGAAGCCGTCCGGGTATTTCTTTTTCGCGTCCTCATCCGAGACCGACGTCGGAATGATCACGTCATCGCCCGGACGCCAGTTCACCGGGGTTGCCACGGTGTGTTTGGCGTTCAGTTGAATGGCGTCGAGCAGGCGCAGCACTTCGTCGAAGTTGCGCCCGGCACTCATCGGGTACACCAGCATTGCCTTGATTTTCTTGTCCGGACCGATGATGAACACCGAACGTACCGTGGCGTTATCGACGGCAGTCCGGGTGCCACCACTGGCATTGGGATGGATCATGTCGTAGAGCTTGGCGACCACCAGGTTCTCGTCGCCGATCATGGGGTAGTTCACCGCATGCCCCTGGGTTTCCTCGATGTCCTTGGCCCAACTCGTGTGGTTGCCGACCGGGTCGACGCTGAGACCGACAATTTTGGTGTTGCGCTTGTCGAACTCGGGCTTCAGTCCGGCCATGTAGCCCAGCTCGGTGGTGCACACCGGGGTGAAGTCCTTGGGATGGGAAAACAGGATGGCCCATTTGTCGCCGATCCATTCGTGGAAATGCAGGGTGCCTTCGGTGCTCTCGACGGTGAAATCCGGTGCTTCGTCGCCAATACGGATGGTCATGCGCGTTCTCCTCGCTGTGAAGGGTTGGGAAACTGTTGGACGAATCAGTATAGGAGACGCATCAAGATACGGCGGTTACCCGGACTACCTCTGGGAGTCCGATCCTCTGGGGGAGCAAAGCTTGCTCGCGATAGCGTCGGCTCAGTTGGCATTAATGGTGGATGACAGACAGCCATCGCGAGCAAGCTTTGCTCCTACAGAATCGGTCCCTTCAAACTGCGCGCCTATTTACGCGCCAGCTTGTAGCGCAGGCAATCGTCGTAAAAACTCTGCTTGATCGCCGCCGGCTTGATGCGTGACGGACTGTCGTAGGTCTGCTCCGTAATGCCCATCGCCAACATACGCATCCACGGCTTGCTGAATTTGTAGGTTTGCAACTTCTGTCGCGCGGCATACAGCGAGACGCCCGCCAGCTTCAACTCCTGGGCCTTGGCGGCCGTCCCCGCGCCCCAGCTGCACATATAACGATCATTCTGCACCAGCGCTCTCGCCTCGCCTTGCGCTGCCATGCCCATCAAACCGCACGACAGTAGCCCAATCATCACATTGCGCATTTAGATTCGATCCTAACAACCTGAAATTTCATTGATTTTGATCAAATGTTGCAGGTTTCGGGGCCAGTAAAATGCCTTACAGTCATATGAGATTAGTTCTCGATAGGCGCATTACATTTCTTGCTACATTTAAATTCTTAGCTATAGCTAATAATCCCTAGGTTCTGTAAATGAGAGGCAACGGAATGTCAGTCGCAAAAAAGATGACAGTGGGGCAACTGACAATGTTGACGGCCGTCAACATGTTGGGCTCAGGCATTATTTTGTTGCCAACCAAACTCGCCGAGGTCGGCGGTATTTCAATCCTCTCCTGGCTGATTACAGCCACCGGTTCCCTGGCTCTGGCCTATGCGTTTGCGCGCTGTGGGATGCTGAGTCGCAAGACAGGCGGCATGGGCGGCTATGCCGAGTACACCTTCGGTAAAGCCGGTAACTACCTCACGAACTACACCTACGGCGTCTCGCTGTTGATTGCCAACGTGGCGATCAGTATCACGGCAGTCGGCTACATACAGACGCTGTTCGATATAAAGCTTGATTCGCTGCAAGTAGGCCTGGCGACCATCGCCCTGCTCTGGATCACCACGTTCGCCAACTTCGGCGGCGCGCGGATCACCGGCAGGATCGGTTCGATCACCGTCTGGGGCGTGATTGCGCCTGTGGTACTGGTGTCCACCATCGGCTGGTTCTGGTTCGACAGCAGCGTTTACGCCGCCGGCTGGAACCCGCACAACATGGGGTATCTGGAAGCGGCAGGCGCCTCGGTGGCGATCACCTTGTGGGCGTTCCTGGGTCTTGAATCAGCGTGCGCCAACACCGACGCCGTGGAAAACCCGGAGAAGAACGTACCGATTGCGGTGCTGGGCGGTACGCTCGGTGCGGCGGTGATCTACATCGTGTCCACCAACGTGATTGCCGGCATCGTCAGCAACCCGGAACTCGTCTCCTCCACCGCGCCGTTCGGTCTGGTTTTCGCCAAGATGTTTACCCCGGTTATCGGTGACATCGTGATGGGGGCGATGGTCCTCGCCTGCATCGGTTCGCTGCTGGGCTGGCAGTTCACCATTGCCCAGGTGTTCAAAAGCTCGGCGGACACCGGTTACTTCCTGCCGATCTTCGCCAAGGCCACCAAAACCGGCACGCCGATTGTCGGCATGTTGATCCTGCTGGCGCTGCAGACCGCGATCGGCCTGCTCACCATCAGCCCGGACCTGAGCAAGCAGTTCGACATCCTGGTCAACCTGGCCGTTGTGACCAATCTGGTGCCGTACATCCTGTCCATGGCAGCCCTGATGACGATTCAGAAGGTCTCCAACGTACCGGCAGGCAAGGCGCTGGCGACCAACATCATCGCGTGGGTCGCCACGGCCTACAGCTACCTGGCGCTATACAGTTCCGGCGAGCAGGCACTCATGCTCGGCGGCCTCGCAACCATCTTCGGCTACACCCTGTTCAGCTTCGTCAACAACCGCCTGATCGCACTTGAAGCGCACAACAACAGCGTACCGACGCAAACTGTCAGCGCTCAGCACATCACTGGCGTAGCTGTGCCGGTGAACAATCTGCAAACGGCTACTGTGGAGGTTAGATAATGACGGAATATAAACACTCACTCGGGATGCTCGCGCTGGTGGTGGGTACACCACCGGACAAGCGTACCGTTTTCGGTCGTGCCCTGGACCAGCTGATCCACGACGTGGAACAACGCTCCATCAGCGTGCTGATGTCTGAAAGCCTGAGCGACGCCACGTCGATCCTGCGTTCGGACTCGGCCATCCAGTGCGTCCTGCTGAGCTGGGAAATGGACGAAAGCGAAGGCCACGAGGAGTGCATCAAGCTGCTGACCACCCTGCGCGAGCGCAACACCCGCGTACCGGTCTTCCTGATCAGCGACCGCAGCACCGCGTCGAGCATTCCGCTGGTGGTCATGCAGCACGCCGACGACTTTATCTGGCTGCCAGAAGACACCAGCCGCTTCCTCAGCGGCCGCATCATGGCCGCCATCGAACGCTATCGCCAGGCTGCACTGCCGCCGATGTTCGGCGCGCTGGTCAAGTTCTCCCGGTCCTATGAGTACTCGTGGCACACACCAGGCCATGCCGGCGGCACAGCCTTTCTGAAAAGTACCGCGGGCCGTGCGTTCTACGAATTCTTCGGGGAGAACCTGCTGCGTTCCGATCTGTCGATTTCGGTCGGTGAACTCGGTTCGCTGCTCGATCACAGTGGCCCGATCGGCCAGGGCGAGCGTTACGCCGCCAAGGTGTTTGGCGCGCATCGCACCTATTACGTGACCAACGGTTCGTCGATGTCCAACCGCGTCATTCTGATGGCCAGCGTGACGCGCAATCAGATCGCCCTGTGCGACCGTAACTGCCACAAGTCCGCCGAGCATGCGATGACCTTGTCCGGTGCGATTCCGACCTACCTGGTTCCGACGCGCAACCGCTACGGCATCATCGGTCCGATCCTGCCGCAAACCCTGAGCGCTGAAGGCGTCAAAGCCGCCATCGCCAACAACCCGCTGGTCAAGGAAGGCATCGACCCGACGCCGGTCCACGCCATCGTCACCAACTCCACCTATGACGGCCTGACCTACAACGTCACCCGCGTTGAAGAGCTGCTGGGGGAAAGTGTCGACCGTCTGCATTTCGATGAAGCCTGGTACGGGTATGCGCGGTTCAACCCGCTGTACCGCGAACGCTTCGCCATGCACGGCAGCCCGGAGGATCACGACGAATCGCGGCCGACCGTTTTCGCCACGCAATCGACCCACAAACTGCTGGCCGCGCTCTCTCAGGCATCGATGATTCACGTGCGCAATGGCCGCAATCCGATCCCGCACGGGCGCTTTAACGAGTCGTACATGATGCACGCCTCGACCTCGCCCAACTACGCGATCATGGCGTCCTGCGACGTCAGCTCGGCGATGATGGAAGCGCCCAGCGGGCAGATCCTGACCACTGAATCCATCGAAGAAGCCATCAGCTTCCGCCAGGTCATCTCGCGCATGCACCACGAGATGGCAAGCAACGACCAGTGGTTCTTCACCTGCTGGCAGCCACCGACCGTGCAGGTTGGCGCGGCGGCCGTGCCTTTCCATGAAGTCGATCCGGTATTGCTGAAAACCGAGCCGAACTGCTGGGTCCTGCACCCGAACGACGTATGGCACGGCTTCGGCGACATCGAAGAAGGCTACTGCATGCTCGACCCGATCAAGGTGTCGGTCCTGAGCCCAGGCATGGGCGACGACGGCAACTTGCTCGACTTCGGCATTCCGGCCTGCGTGCTCACCGCCTACCTCGGACGCCAGGGGATCGTGGTCGAGAAAACCACCGACTTCACCATCCTCTTCCTGTTCTCCATCGGCATCACCAAAGGCAAATGGGGCACGCTGGTCAACGCCCTCCTCGACTTCAAGCGCGATTACGATGACAACGTCGAACTCGAGCTGTGCCTGCCGGATCTGTTGGCCGCCAACCAGCAGCGCTACGCGGGCATGGGCCTCAAGGACCTCGCGAACGAAATTTTCGCCGCCATGAAGAAGAACAAGACCACGGCCGCCATGGCCCAGGCCTTCGGCACGCTTCCGCAAGCCGAGTTCAGCCCGGTGGAAGCGTACGAAAAACTGGTCCGCAACGAAGTCGAACTGGTAACCCTCGACCAAGCCGCCGGCCGCATCGCCGCCACCGGTATCGTGCCGTATCCACCTGGCATTCCATTGCTGATGCCCGGTGAAAACGCAGGGCCTGCGGACGGGCCGTTGCTGGCTTATCTGAAGGCACTGGAAAACTTCGACAAATCCTTCCCGGGCTTCACCCATGACACCCACGGGATTGAAGCGGAGGATGGGGTTTACAGCCTGCTGGTGTTGAAGTGAGGTAACGCTTTCCCCCAGTGAACGAGGCCGTCCATCACCGTGTGATGCGACGGCCTTTTTCGTTGTGGGATCGGTTGATTGCGGTGTGTCAGCTGACATTTTACTGGGCGGCCTCAAGACCCTATGGGCAAATCCGTCCGCGCCGCTCTATGATTGCCCCATGACGACCACACCTGTGATCCGCCAACCCTGCCCACCCGGCGCCTGCGATTGCGGGCGCGACCCGCTGCTGGAAACGCCGGGCGCGGATGTGCGCATCCTGTTTCTGACCCGTGCCGAGGAAAAGCGCCTGATCGAGCGTCTGGAAAACCTCCAGAGTCTGAGCGATCTGGAGCGTTTGCAGCGACGGATGCATGAACAACTGGGTATCCGTGTCGACATCGCCCCTGGTTTTAACGAAGTCCGCACCATGCGCGGCATCGCCATCGCCATCAACGAATTGCCAGGCTTGTGCCGCAAGACGCGGGCGTCGATCCCGGCGGCGATTCGGCGGGGACTGGAGAAGAACCCTGAAGTGGCTTACGAGCTGCTCAATGCCAATGACTTGTTGCGGGACGCTTGAGGGGCTGGAGATTTAAGATTCCGGCAAGAGCCAGCAGCGCCTCAGGTGCCACGCCGAAGGAGTCGGAGTGGCGCATCATGGCAGGTCATTAGAATCGCCAGGTCATATTCCCGGTCAGCGCTTGAATCCATGCATTGTCAAACTGACCGGAAGTTCGATTGCCGGACACGGATTTGGTCTGGTCCACCGACATGTCACCGATCCAGATCATGGCCCAACTGACGTTGATGTCCGTCTCTTTGTTCAACGCATAGGTGGCGCCTGTCGCAACGCGCCAGGATTCGTCCATGGGCACGGTGAACGTTCGATTGCCGTCCGACACGGCGCTGCTGTCGTAAGCCACGCCGACGTTCCACAGCAGTTGCGGTGTGGCCTGGTATTGCGCACCAAGGGAGAGGTGCCACGTGTCCTTGAAGTCGGCATCCACGGTGGTTGAACGGGCGTTGCCCGCTGTGGTGTCGACCTGGGCGGCAATCTCGCCGAACTCTGACCAGTCCTGCCAGTTGACCGATGCCAGCAAGGCCCATTGCCTGTCCAGTTGCTGAAACAGGCTAAGGGTGACGGTTTGCGGCACCGTCATGTCCAGTTTGGTCTTGGCGCCATCCAGGCGATCCAGCGCCGGGCCATTGCCTTTGATGTCCAGGCCGTCCTCGAAATCCAGATCGACTTTGCTGGTATACGTCAGGCCGATACGGGTTCCGGATTGCGGGGCATAGATCACGCCCACGTTCGCACCGAACCCCCAATCCTGGTCTTTGTACTTGAATTGTCCGTCACTGCGATCGGTGAAACCGAACGGCGCCCGGTCAATGGCGGTTTGTGCTTGCAGCATGCCGTACATGGCCTTGACGCCGACACCGACCGACCACTGTTCATTAAGGCGATACGCCACGCTCGGTACGAAAGACACACCACCGAGACTGGCATTCTGGGAGAAGTAGCGGCCAGACCATTCGTTGTCGTAATTGACCGCCAGGCCGAAGTCGGCGTACTGACCGAAGCCGACGCTCCAGTGATCGTCCAGTTCATGGCTGACGAAAAAACTGGCCCCGGGAATGGGGTCCAGGGCGTTGCCACTGCTACTGCCCGCGACGTTGGTATTCTCGTCGCGATCGAATTCCATGTGGCCGTACAGTACCTGCAAGCCAGCGGTTACTTGCGTGCCCGGCAGGTAGCTCATGCCCGCGGGATTGGAGGCAATGGTCGAGGGGCCCTGTGCTCGGGCGGCGGCACCGGCGTTGGCCAGGCCAGCATTATCGGTGCCGATTTCGTAGAGCATGATGCCGCCTGCCTGCACTTCATGGCAGAACAGAACAAGCACAGCCGGAATCGCAGATTTTCTTAGCTGCATGGACTTATCTCGACAAAAAAAGCTTCCTTGAATACCCCAATCAGTTCTGATTAATAAAGTCTGAACTACGCTGAACAGGGCTGGGGAAACAGACCATTAAGTGGTAGTTCATGTTTTCGCAATCGGAAAGGTGTGCGAATGAATAAAACTCTTCAATTCATACCGGTGATGGCGTTGGCAACCACTTGGCCCGACATCGGGTTCTCGGCAGACAGCCAGGCGGAATTGGCCAAACAGTCGCTAAACCCGGTGGCGGCGCTCTACAGCGTGCCCATTCAATACAACTGGAACCAGAAGCTCGGACCCAGCGGCGAGGGTTATCAAAGCGTCACCAATATCCAGCCTGTGTTGCCATTCAGCCTTAATGATCAATGGAATCTGATTTCCCGAACCATCCTGCCGATCATTGACCAACATGGCCTGGTACCCGGCGGGCAAGCCGACAAATCCGGTATGGGTGATATCACTCAGAGCTTCTTCTTTTCACCCAAGGAACCCACCGCCAGCGGCTGGATTCTGGGGGCCGGCCCGGTGATTCTGGTGCCAACCGGCAGTGATGATCTACTGAGCGCCGAGCAATGGGGCGCCGGGCCTACGGTGGTGGCGCTTAAACAGAGCCATGGCTGGACTCGCGGCATTCTGGCCAACCACATCTGGTCCCTGGAAAGCAGCCCACCCGACGACAAGGACAAGATCAATCAGACGTTTCTGCAACCATTCTTCAGCTACACCACCCATACCTACACAACCTTTGGCATCAACACCGAGTCCACCTATGACTGGCAAACCCGCGAATGGTCGGTGCCGATCAATCTGTTCGTGACCCAGTTGCTCAAAGTGGGTCATCAACCCATGAGCTTGCAGGCCGGACCGCGCTACTGGGCTGACAGCCCGAAAGACGGCGCTGAAGGCTGGGGATTTCGGGTAGCGTTCACGCTGTTGTTTCCCAAGTAGATTTAAGTCAGGTTTCCCACCCGCCGCCGCATCTCGGCAGTGATCGTCTGACGGGTCTTTTTCAAGTCCGCCCACGGCTCATGCCCCACCTCAGCCAACCGCTCATGGACGTTGTTCACGTTCCACTGATTGCCGCCCTTCAACTCGCCCACTTCCTCCCGAAAGATCGGCACCGACACCGGCAATCCTTCCCGGGTGCGCACGGCGTAAGCGCAAATGGTGGTGGCACCCAGACCGTTGCGCAGGTAGTCGATGAAGATGCGGCCAACCCGGTTCTTCGGCCCGGAAACGGCGGAAAACCGTTCCGGCAGCAGTTTGGCCATGTGGCTGACAATCGCGTGGCTGAAGTCCTTGACCTCGTCCCACCCGAGTTTGCGAGTCAGCGGCACCACCAGGTGAATGCCTTTGCCGCCGCTGGTTTTGAGAAACGCCTTGAGCCCCAGTTCATCCAGCACCGAGAGCGTCAGCTGCGTCGCCTCGACCATGCTTTTCCACGGCAGCGCCGGGTCCGGGTCGAGGTCGAGGACGAAGCGGTCCGGCTTGTCGAGGTTGTCCGACGTGGCGTTCCAGGTGTGCAGTTCCACGGTGCTCATCTGCACGGCGCCGATCAGCGCTTCGGCGTTGTTGATGATCATCACCGGCTGCCCCGTGAGCGCCTTGTCCAGGGTGGTGATACCTGGAATCGCCAGGCGTTCGGCGTTTTTCTGGAAGAACAGTTCGCCGGCGATCCCATCCGGTGCACGGACCAGCGCGACCGGGCGGTCCTTGAGTTCGGGCAGGATGAATTCGGCGACGCGACCGTAGTATTCGGCCAACTGCATCTTGGTGGTACCACTGCTGGCGTCGATGACCCGGTCCGGATGAGTGATGCGCACCTTGCCCTCTGCCAGTCCGGCCTGTGAGGGTGCGGGGGCAGCCTTTTCGTCAGATGCTTTTTTGCTGGCCGTCTTTTTTCCAGCAGGTGCAGGTTTTTCTGCAGCGGTCTTTTTACTCGCCGCAGCGGGTTTTTCAGCTGTCTTTTTACCCTTCGCAGCCGGTTTTTCTGCAGCGGTTTTCTTCACCACGGTCGCGCGCTCCTCGGTGATGTCTTTGGCAGGCTTATCGTCACGCAGCCCATGGAACACGGCATGGCGCACGGAGCCGTCCTTGGTCATTTCGGCAAAGGCGATTTCCGCCAGCAGGACGGGCTTGAGCCAGTGCACACCCTTGGCGTCGAATCCGGTGGGAGGATTCACCACCGACGGCTTTTTCGTCTTCAAGGGCAAGAGCTGTTCGTAGATGCTTTTCAGCGTGGTTTCATTGAACCCGGTGCCAACCTTGCCGGCGTAGCGCAATTCACCGCTGTCGCGGTCATGCAGACCGAGCAACAAAGCGCCGAAGGCATTGCGCGAGCCTTTCGGATCGGTGAAACCGACCACCACAAACTCCTGGCGATGCTTGCACTTGAGCTTGATCCAGTCACTGCTGCGACGTGAGACATAGGGAGACCCCAGGCGCTTACCAATCAAACCCTCCATCTGCATCTGGCACGCACTGTTGAGTAGTGCCTCCGGTGCTTCGCCAAAGGAATCTGAGAAGCGCAGCAAAGGGTTTTTACTGGTTTTGAGCACCGTCGCCAGCGCCACCCTCCGCTCCTCGACCGGCACTTCGCGCAAATCCACGCCGTTGAGGTAAGGCATGTCGAACAGGTAGTAAAGAATGTTGGCGCTGGCGCCCGAATCAAACGCGTTCTGCAACGCCTGAAAATCCGGCACGCCCTGCTCATTGGCCACCACCATTTCACCGTCGAGCCAGGCCGATTCGAGTTCCAGCGCCGCCACCGCCTCGGCCTGGGCTGGCAATTTGTGGGTCCAGTCATGGCCATTACGCGTGAAAAACGTGACGGTGCCGTGGTCGACGCGCGCCATGATCCGGTAGCCATCGAACTTGATCTCGTAGCTCCATTCGCCCCCTGGCGCCTTTTCGACCAGGGTGGCCAGTTCGGGTTTGATCAGGTCGGGCAATTTGGCTTTGTGGGCGCCCGTCAACTGCGCCGAACGCGCTTGGGTGGCGACCTTGGGGGCAGGCTTCTTGACCGGTTTGGGTTTGGCCGGAGCTTTCGCTTTTTTCGCCACGATGGTCCGGTCGCTGAGCACACTGTCGGGCTCGGCGACGACGACGTCGTAATCACTCTCGGGCTTGGCGGCATTGTCCTGATGCTTGATCAGAAACCACTGCTCCTGCTTGCCCGGCATGTGCGTGCGCACCAGATTCCACAACCCCGCGAGCTTCTCGCCTTGCAGTTCGAACTTGAGCTTGCCCTTGGCATAGGCGGTGGCCGGATCCTCTTGCGGAATCCACACCCCACGGTCCCAGACAATGACGTCACCTGCGCCATAATGCCCCTCGGGAATGCTGCCCTCGAACGTGGCGTAGTCGATCGGATGGTCCTCGACATGCACCGCCAGACGCTTGACCTTGGGGTCCAGCGACGGCCCCTTGGGCACCGCCCAGCTTTTCAGCGCGCCATCGAGTTCCAGGCGAAAGTCGTAGTGCAGGCGTGAGGCGTCATGCTTCTGGATGCAGAACTGCAGGGCATGGTCTTTTGCGATGTTCTTGCGTGAACGTTTCGCCGCCGGTTCAGAGGTCGCCGAAAAATCGCGCATGCGGTTGTAATCGTCCAGATTCTTGTTCATGGCTCATTCCCCCGCTACCGACTCAACGCTGCCCCCGATACCCGGGCCAATGCGCGTAACGATCAGCGCGACCACGGCAATGCGCTCCACTCGTTGATAACCGGGGGTCAACAATTCTTCGCCGAAGACATCGGGGTCCAGTTCGCGGTAGGTCCAGCCGAACATCGGTGATTCCAGGCGTGAGCTCAGTTCCTCAAGAAACGGATCACGCCCGTCGATCATCGCCACACCGGTGTACAACACCAGTGATCCACCGGGTGCCAGTCGATACAGGGCCTGTTCGACGATGCGCAGGGATAATTGCGCGCCAAACGCGCCGCCCCCGTGGCGATAGGCACGTTCGGCAGGATCGGCCATGTAAGGCGGATTGGCGACGATCAAGTCGAAGTTGCCGTCAACGTCCTGCAGCACATCACTGGCCTCGACCGTGACGTTGGCGACCTCGGCGAGCGCCGCGTTGACCGCCGTCAGTCGCAGGGCTGCCGGGTTGATATCGACGGCCAGCACCTCGGCTTCACGGCGTGCGCGGGCAATCACGATCGCCCCGACGCCAGCGCCGCAGCCGATGTCCACGGCGCGCCTGATCGGGGCGAAACTGTGCTGCAGATGGCTATGAATCAATTGCGCAAACCGATAGGTGTCAGGACCAAAGAACACCGAATCGGCGGCTTCGGTGGGAAAACCCGAATGCACGAACAGCAGGTCATCCAGGCTGGACCAGCGCACGCGGCTTTTCAGCTGCCCGTGGTTTGCTTCGAGCACACCGGCCTGCTGTAATTGTTTTTGCTCTTCTGCCGGCAACAGCCCGGGCTCGAATGGCCGCGACCAACCAAATATGTCGCGCATCGTTCGAGCCTGTTGCCCGGCCGCACGGTCATTGACCCGCTGGTGGGTCACTGGCGTGGGTGTGATGAATCGATAACCGTCTGCCTGCAATCGCCGCCCCAATTGAAGCAGCACCAACTCGTCAGCGCCCAGCTGTTCTTCCTGATTCATGAGCGGCTCCCTAGCGCAGACTGGATTTGAGTTCGATGAAGCGCCGGGTAGCCAACAGGCCGGCCGGATGTGCATGTCGATGGGCTGACAACCACGGAATCAAAACCTGCATCCGGGCGTGATCGTCCAACCCTTCCAGGGACGCTTGCAGGGTCTGGACATCCGGATCGCCAACGGGCAACGCCGGGGTGGTATTGACTCGGGTGACGCGTCGATAAGCGGGGGTTCGTTCGGGCGTCCAGTCGCCGGCGATCCAGTCGTGCAGCAGTTGTTTTTCATAAGGGCTGAACACCCCGAACATCGCCGCGCCGTCACCGACGATCATCTGCCAGAAACGACTGGCTTGCGGGTCCTGATGGCGCTTGATCCAGCCCTTGTTTTCCATGGCCTCGAGAAAACCGGGCAACTGTTCCGGCGATGACAACCACTGATTGACGGTCTTGCCTTCAAAGCGGCAGTAGTCGGAATGCATGTGCTGGCCAAACGGGCGTTTGCGTTCGAGCATGCCGAGCAGTTCGTCGTAGAGGTCGAAGGATTCGATAATTGCGCGACTGCCCTGCCCCAGATCATTAAGCCGATAGCCCGCCGAAACCCGGCGCAGAAACGCCTCGCGATCAGCTTCTACCGGCAGCAGGTCCAGCACTGCCTGGACGGCCTTCTGCGCATGACCGGTGCTGGCATTGTCGATTGTGACGTGCAGAGTGAAGTAATACGGGTCGATGCCCAGCTCGCTGAGCTCATAGGCGCTGATCAACAGATGCAGCGGCAACTGCTCGTAGCCGAGGTTGTAGCCAATCACTTCCGGCAGAAAGCTGTCGGCGCGTTCGCCCAGCGCCAGTTGAATCGCGCCTTGCAGGTAACGTTCGTCAGGTAATGCGCTGGTGTCCTGCAGACCGTGTTCTGCAAGCAGTTTTCGGTAGATCACCACATGATTCTGCGCGGGATTACCGTCACCCAATTCTTCGAGATAGGTGCAGATCAGTCCGTCAAATCGCGGATCGCGCCAGTGTGGCAGCAGGCCGTACAGCCAAGCACCGTCCACCAGTTTCGTGGGGCCCACCGCCTGCAGGAAAAACAACGCATGGGCTTTGTTGCTGAAAAACTTACGCGGCCCGCCGGCTTTGCGTTGTTGCAGATAGTCGGCATATTGGTGAGCCACTTCGACGCAATGTTGTTCGACGAATTCCTGCAGGGCGGACAGGTCCTGAGGCATCTCATCGGGCAGGCCAGCGGCAAGTTCGAGTTGCTCGGTCAGGAAAGTCTCAGCCAGCGCGCGACGCTGCGTTTCGTCGGTGCTCAACAGCAGCTGTTCGTAGGTGTTTTTGATGCAACCGGCTGTCGGAATCAGGTGTTCGCGGGCGGGTTGCGATTCAAGTCTTGTCAGGGCAGTCATGGGCGCATCTCTCGGTCTATGGCCAGTGGCAGGACGCTGAATCAACACGTCTCTACTTCAGCAGAGCGATGCGCCGGGAAAAAAATTCAATCGGCGTTGAAATTGCCCGGACAAACGGGCTTATGGCGGTGAACGTGAGGTGTTTGGCGTAGATACCGAGGATTCTCGGTCTCCTCCTAGATCTCCCTCCCACGGTAGAAGCTAGCGAAGCCGGCCCCCTGTGGCGAGGGGATTCATCCCCGTTGGGTTACGAAGTGACCCCAAGATGAATCAAACAGGTGAATCAGGCATACCGCGTGCGCTTGTTTAGCGGCGACTACGTCGCCGAACGGGGATGAATCCCCTCGCCACAGGGAATCGGTTTCGCCAGCGACTACAGGGTGATTATGGACTACGCCACGCCACCCTTGGCCTGTTGTTCCAGGTGTACTTGCAGTTCGGGTTCTATTTTCAGCGCCGCGGCCAGTTCATCCAGATAGGCGCGCTCGGCGTCCTGTTGGTCATCCACCAGCATGACGCTGGCCAGGTACATTTCCGCAGCCATGCCAGTGTCCTTCGCCGATTGCGCAACATCGGCGGCGTCCAGCGGGCGCGCGACTTCGTCGTCCAGCCATTGCTGCAATTGCGGATCGTCGGTATGGCGGGCGAGTTCGTTGCTGATCAACTGTTTCTCGGCGTCGTCGATCCGGCCATCGGCCTTTGCCGCTGCAATCAATGCGCGCAGGATCGCGTGGCTGTGGTCTTCAACTTCCGGGCCGGACAATAAATCCACGGTGCGTGGCGTCTCTTGTGGTGCCGACGCCTGGTTACGCTGCCAGGCCTGATACGCCTGGAATGCCATCATGCCCAATGACGCCAGCGCAGCATAATTCATGCCGCCACTGCTCGACCGATTCCGGGGTGATGTGGACGCAGGTGATCCACCGCCCAGCAATCCACCGAGCAAACCGCCCAAGCCACCGCCCCCCATGCTGGAACCGGCACCGCCGCCCAGCAGGCCGCCGAGCAATCCACCCAGACCGCCGTCGATCCCGCCTTGTGACGGAGCGGCACCACGTTGCTGCGCCGAGCCTTGACCGGCCCGCAACAGTTGTTCGAGCAGATCGCTGGTGTTCATGACGTCGTCCTATATAAAGGGAGTAATTCGGTGAAGAAAAGATAGTACTCACCGGCCAATTCGCCACCACCGTCTGGCTGTCTGACTAATACGAAAAACCATGGAGATTCCTGTGGCAGCGGGAGCGAGCTCCCTGGCCACAGGATGCGTTGCGTCGAAGCCATTTGGTGTGCCAATGGAGACGGGCGAAAACCCGTAGATTTATCCAGCGTATTTTTTGGCGGCGCAGCTAAGATTTACAGTGGGTGAACCTTATTCCCGGATTTCCGGTCGATACCTGCAACCCGAACCGGTTTGCCGCCGCCCTCACTCTTGAGGGTGATGACTGGCTTGCTTCACTTTTTGGAGAACGCCCCCGTGATATCGACCCTACACATCGCCAGGCTCAAAGCATGGGGCGCCCATGGTTTTACCGCCACTGGCGTGGTCACCGCCTTCCTCGCGACCCTCGCCCTGCTGGAAAACCAGCCGACCAGTTGCCTGCTGTGGCTGGGCGTCGCCCTGATCGTCGATGGTCTGGATGGCGCATTGGCGCGCAAGGTCAACGTGCAATCGGTGCTGCCGAGCTTCGACGGCTCGATCCTCGACCTGGTGATCGATTACCTGACGTACGTATTTATCCCCGCACTGTTTATCTACCGTTACATCCCGCTGCCGGAATACACACTGCTGCTGACAGTGTCACTGATTCTGGTCTCGTCGCTGTTCTGCTTCTGCAACGTCAACATGAAGAGCAAGGACAACTATTTCCAGGGCTTCCCCGCCGCCTGGAACGTCGTTGCGCTGTGCCTGTACATCATTGCGCCGTCGCCGTGGATCACCTTGCTCGCGGTGATTGGCCTGGCACTGCTGACGGTCACCCGGATGAAATTCCTGCACCCGTTCCGCGTGCGCAAATTCATGCCGATCAACATCGCCGTCACCGCCATCTGGTTGCTGTGCAGCTTGTCGCTGGTCATCAATCACCCGGTCATCAACCCTTTGGTGATGGGGCTCTGGTTGCTGATGTCGGCGTACTTCCTGGGCATCTGCATCTGGCGTACGGCGATGGAGTGGTTTGACGGGGCGCGTCACAAGTAATCGCTTGAGGCCCCTCGCCGATCTTGCCTGAACGCGGTCTCCTGTAGGAACAGGGAACCGCGTTTTTCCTTAACGCCTCGTGATCACGACCTCGAGGTATTCACTCGGCACCACCAACGACTTCTCCCCCGCCCGATTCAGTTGGTTCAACAACTCGGTCAGGTCACTTTCCAGCGCCTTGGCCCCCTCCGGTGGCAACGCGGCGAAGGCCTTGTGTACCGGGCCGTACCAGGTGCGGAAGGTGTCGATGAAATGCGCTGCCGACCGGTAGCGGAAGTTGAACGTGCGGCGCGTGACCTGGACCAGAAAATCGCGTTCGTCGAAGTGCGAATGCAGCCAGGCCTCGGTTCCCCACAGCGAAGGCGGTTGCGCGCCCGCAGGCGGTGGCATGTGCCGGCCCAGAGTCTTGAACACCTGGCCGACGAAGCCTTCGGGCGTCCAGTTGGCCAGGCCGATCCGTCCTCCGGGGCGACAGACGCGCGCCAGCTCCGAGGCTGCTTTGGCCTGGTCCGGGGTGAACATCACCCCGAAGGTCGACAGCACGGCGTCGAAGCTCTCGTCTTCAAAGGGCAACGCTTCGGCGTCGGCGACCTGGAACGTCACGTCCAGCCGCTCCGCCCTGGCCCGGTCTTCGCCGCGCTCCAACAACGCGGCCACATAATCGGTGGAGGTGACATTGCAGCCCCGACGCGCGGCGGCCAGTGTCGCGTTACCGTTGCCCGCCGCGACATCCAGCACCCGCTCATCGCACAGCAAATCGCAGGCTTCCGCCAGTTGCTCGCCGACGATCTGCAAGGTGGTGCCGATCACGGCGTAGTCGCCACTGGCCCACGAGGCCATTTGACGGTTTTTCAAGGCAGTCAGATCAATGGGTGTACTCATAAATTGCGCTCCGATACGGGTTGAAACGCAGCGGCTTATTCAGCCGTGGTGGGATCGATGATGTTCATCACCTGGGAAATGCGATTGGCCGGAAAGCCGCTCAGCCTGGCGTGTTCCCTGATCTGCTCTTCATCCGGCGCGATGTACACGCAATAGAGCTTGTCACCAGTGACATAACTCTGCTGCCACTGCACCTGCGGCAAGTCGCGCAAGGTCCTGCAGGACTTTTGCGCAGCGGCTTTCAAATCCCGTTCCGACAGTGCTCCTGCGCCTGCAATCTCCCGTTCAATAACGAATTTTGGCATGACAACCTCTCATTCTTGTTTTGGGACAGGGTCTGACGCCCTGTGTGCAAACTATCGCGCTGACAGACGGCGCCGTCCTGCCCGATCGTCGGCCAGCCTTGCCCGATCGTCCGGAGAATTCACATTGCGCGGTGAGGGGGCCACACTTAAACCACCCTTCGTGCATGGGCGCTTTAACGAGAAACTCACCATGGACGCCCTGTCCCAGACCCTGCGCGTCGTCCGCCTGGTCGGCGCGATTTTCATCAACGCCAGGTTCACCGCGCCTTGGTGCTATCAGTCGCCGAGCGCCGATACCGCTGCGCCCTTTCTTGAACCCAGTGCCGAGCGGGTGGTGATCTTCCACCTGATCACCGAAGGCGAGTGTTACGTCGAGCTCGGTGATGACCCACCGTTGCTGCTGACCGCGGGCGACGTGGTGGTTTTCCCCCAGGGCGATGCCCATCGCATGAGCTCCCGACCAGGCCTTCCACCGGCAAGTGGTGCGCGGCTGGATGCGGTCCTGGCGCGCCGTCCGCGGCAATTGAGTTATGGCGGAGGCGGCGCCGTCACGCGCCTGGTGTGCGGGTACCTGGCGTGCGATACGCGACTGGCGGGGATGCTGCTGACCGGGTTGCCGGCAGTGGTCAGGGTCAACGTACGCGGATCGAACGCCGGCATCTGGCTCGAATCCTCGGTTCGCTACGCGCTGGCGGAAGCCCGGTCGCCCAGGCCCGGCGGCGAAGGTGTGCTGGCGAAACTGGCCGAAGTGTTGTTCATCGAAGTGCTGCGACTGTACATGAACGAACATGGCGAAGGCCGCACCGGATGGCTGGCGGGGGTCAGTGACCGCATCGTCGGCGCAGCCCTGAATGCCTTGCACAAACGCCCCGCAGACGCCTGGACCCTGGAAGAGCTGGCGCGCACGGCCGGCACTTCTAGGTCGGTGCTGGCCGAGCGTTTTCAGCTACTGGTGGGCAGCTCGCCGATGCAGTACCTGACGCAATGGCGGATGTTGTTGGCGGCCAATCTGTTGAGCCGCAGCAATACCTCGCTGGCCCGTATCGCCGAGGAGGTGGGTTATCAGACGGACACCGCCTTCAGTCGCGCCTTCAGACGTGAGTTCGGATCACCGCCAGCGGCGTGGCGCCGGTGCCAGGCTGCCGCGTTGCAGCAACGGCATTGAGTAACGAGAATTTCGCCAGCATTCGTGCCGAGAGTCGCTATCAACGATCTCCCGGGGATTGCCGCCAGTGGACTAATGCGCTGTGATGGGCCCACGACTCTGGAAAGGACTCACCCCGTGCAACCAACCCTCGACTGGCTCATCCACCACCCGCACCACAGCGACACCTACGCCGCCTGGATCCACCAGCAGTTCCACTATGAATACGCCGAGCAGCCCCTGCCCGACTGGCAACGGGAGTTTGCCGATGGCCAAACCAATGGCGACTGGAAATGCCTGATCGCACTGGACAACGATCAACTGCTGGGCGGCGCGGCGCTGGCCAAGGCGGATCTCGCGCACCGGCCGGAGCTCGGGCCATGGCTCGCCTGCGTTTTCGTGACGCCTGAAGCGCGCGGCCAGGGATTGGCGGAAGGTTTGATCGAGGGCATTTGTGCACAGGCAAAGGCGAATGGCGTGGCGAGGATTTATCTGCACACCCAGGACAAGCGCGACTACTACGCCAAACGCGGGTGGACGGTGCTGGAAAGCTTTGAGGCATGGGAAAAACAACAATGGCTTATGGCGCGGGAGCTGTGAGCCAAGGCTGTCAACGCGATCCCCTGTAGGAGCCGAGCTTGCTCGCGATGGCGGTGTGTCAGCCACAGGTGCATCCACTGACACACCGCCATCGCGAGCAAGCTCGGCTCCCACAAATTTATGCTGCGGGTGCTTTTGCCTCTTGCAGCAACTGTTGAATCATCTGTTCCTGCGTCTCGTAGCGACCTTCGCCAAAGTGGGTGTATCGCACCTGGCCCTTGGCATCGATCAGGTAGTGCGCCGGCCAGTACTGGTTGTCGAAGTTGCGCCAGATGGCGTAGTTGTTATCGATCGCTACCGGATAGGTGATACCGAGTTTTTTTACCTGATCCCTGACGTTATCGATGATGCGTTCGAACCCGTATTCAGGGGTGTGCACGCCGATCACCACCAGGCCATCCTTCTCGTATTTCTTCGCCCAGTCCTTCACGTACGGCAAGGTGTGCTGGCAGTTGATGCAGTCGTAGGTCCAGAAGTCCACCAGCACCACTTTGCCTTTCAAGGAGTCGGTGGTCAGTGCAGGCGAGTTGAGCCATTCCACTGCGCCGGAAAGCGATGGCATGGCGCCTGTGGCGTTATCCATGATCGTGTCGGCCTTGACCTTGCTGACGAAGTAATCGACAACCTTTGGCACGGTTTCCAGCACGCTTTTCTCGACGCTGCTGACGCCTTCGGACGAGGTGCCCGCCAGCAATGTTTTGTCCGCGCCGGTGGAGATCACTGCGGCAGCGGCCAGCACGGCCACACCGGCACCTCGGCGTAGCCAGCCCGTCACTGGAATCGACGCTTTGAGGCGGTTAACCAGGCCGCGACCGGCAAAGATCAACGCTCCCAACGACAATGCGCTGCCCAAGCCGTAGGCCACCAGCAGCAGACTGGTGCCGGCGTTGGCGCCTTGCAGCATGGCGCCGGTGAGAATCACGCCGAGTATCGGGCCGGCGCAGGGTGCCCACAGCAGGCCGGTCGCAACGCCGATCATGATCGAGCCCAGCGGTCCGGACATTTTTCGGGTGTTGGGGTCGAGACGGTTACCCAGCAGCACAAAAGGTCGGGCCAGCCATCCGCCGACGCGGGCGGAAATCAGCGACAGGGCGAACAGCGCCATCACCACGAGTGCAACGTGCCGACCGGTGGTGTTGGCCTGGATTACCCATTCGCTGCTGACCACCGCCAGGCTGGAGATCAGGGCGAAAGTCATGACCATGCCGCCGAGGGTCAGCAGGATCGAGGAGCGTGTGCGTTCGACACCGGCAAACAGGAACGGCACGACCGGGAGGATGCAGGGGCTGAGGACGGTCAGAATGCCGCCCAGGAAAGCGATGAGGAACATGGGATTCACCTTGGAACTGAGCGAGTCGGGTTAACACATTCCCCTGTGGGAGTGAGCCTGCTCGCGATTGCGCCGTGTCAGTCGACATCAACGTTGGCTGATAAGCCGCCATCGCGAGCAAGCTCGCTCCCACAGTGGTCGGTGTGGGCTGCATAAATGAGTCGGGCCTAAGCCATCTGGCTGTCCAGCAATTGCCCCTGAGGTGTCCGGCTCCCGCCGTTCTCAGCCACCATCTGGCCTTGCGGCGTACGGCTCGAACCGTCTGCGGCGACCATCTGGCCTTGCGGTGTACGACTTGAACCATCTGCGGCCAGCAAGGCGCTACCGCCCTTCTCGGCCACTGGCGTCAGTTGAAAGCAGGTGGCACTGCCACAGGTGTTTTCTTCAACCGACGCGTTGGCGTGAGCTGCCGCGCCGGCGACGGAAAAGGCAATTGCGGTCAAATAGCGGGTGATGTTGTTCATGGCGTTCTTCCTGTTGAAAAAGGGTAATGGGTGATCGCGAGACTCAGTTGTCTTCCTGGCAGCCGTCAGCAAATTTGCGGTAGTCCAGGACCTTGGTTTTGCCTTGGGAATCCAGGTAGGTCAGTTGGGCATTGACGATCCCGCAGGAAGGCGTGGCGTCCTGCTTCATCGAGATCACTTTCTTGATGTCCAGGTGGGTGCCGTAGGTGTAAGTTTCAGGGGTGACATCGGCTTCGGCACGGGCCGACAGGGTGCAGATGTTCAGGGCGGCAAACAGGCAAGCGGCGTAGATGGCTTTGGTGTTCATGGCGGTTTCCTCAAGGCTTCAATGGGTCAATCGTTCTATTGAGCCGAGGCGGTTTGGTTTGCCTCGATGGAACCCATTAAAAGCGCGTGAGGTATCCCCTCTGTGTCGAAAACCGGCGTGGATTAATCGCTACGTATCTGAACCGCCTCTTGATACACAGCGATACAAACCCCCTGAAAATCGGGATTTTTACGTCCGCGTGTATCCGTCCACAGGCCGGATACACTGCAATACAAAGGGCAGAAGTCGCGCGCGCGAAGGCTCGATAGACTGCGCGATATTCCCTATTCACAGAGGCCTGGCCCCATGGAACACGTTGATCACATTCTGATCGTCGACGACGACCGCGAGATTCGCGAGCTGGTCGGCAACTACCTGAAGAAGAACGGCCTGCGCACCACCGTCGTCGCCGATGGCCGGCAGATGCGTTCGTTCCTCGAGTCCACCCCGGTGGACCTGATCGTGCTCGACATCATGATGCCGGGCGACGACGGCCTGACGCTGTGCCGCGAATTGCGCGCCGGTAAACACAAGGCCACTCCGGTGCTGATGCTCACCGCCCGCAACGATGAAACCGACCGCATCATTGGTCTGGAAATGGGCGCCGACGATTACCTGGTCAAACCGTTCGCCGCCCGTGAGTTGCTCGCGCGAATCAGCGCCGTGCTGCGCCGCACGCGAATGCTGCCGCCGAACCTGGTGGTGACTGAAAGTGGTCGCCTGCTGGCCTTCGGACGCTGGCGCCTGGACACGTCGGCCCGGCATCTGCTGGATGAGGACGGCACCATGGTCGCGCTCAGTGGCGCGGAGTACCGCTTGCTTCGGGTGTTCCTCGATCATCCCCAGCGCGTGCTCAACCGGGATCAATTGCTGAACCTGACCCAGGGTCGCGACGCCGACCTGTTCGACCGCTCCATCGACTTGCTGGTCAGCCGCTTGCGCCAGCGCCTGCTGGACGATGCCCGTGAACCGGCCTACATCAAGACCGTGCGCAGCGAAGGCTATGTGTTTTCCCTGCCGGTTGAAATCATCGGGGCACCCGAATGAGCCTGTCGATGCGTTGGCCCCGCACCCTCGCCTCGCGACTTTCGCTGATCTTTCTGATCGGGTTGATCCTGGCGCAAGCGCTGTCTTTTGGTGCGCAGTACTACGAGCGTTATCAAACCGCGAAAACCACCATGCTCGGCAACCTGGAAACCGACGTGTCGACCTCCATCGCGATCCTCGACCGCCTGCCCGCCGACGAGCGTGCCAGCTGGTTGCAACAACTGAATCGGCGCAACTACCAGTACCTGCTCAATGAAGGCTCGACGGGCGAACCGATGCACGACTCGCCGATGGCCATGACCTCGATCAAGGAAGCCATCGGCAAGGATTACCCGATGACTTACAGCGATATTCCCGGCCCGCAAAAACACTTCCAGGTGCACCTGAAGCTGGCGGATGGCAACCCGGTGACCATTGACGTGCGACCGGCGATGGTGCCGTTGTCGCCGTGGCTGCCGATGGTGCTGACGGGGCAACTGGCGCTGCTGATTTTGTGCACGTGGCTGGCCGTGAGGATCGCCATCCGGCCCCTCACCCGCCTCTCGGAAGCGGTGGAAACCCTCGACCCCAACGCTCGCCCGGTCCATCTGGACGAAAAAGGCCCGACCGAAGTCGCCCATGCCGCCAAGGCGTTCAACGCCATGCAGGCGCGCATCGCGGCTTATCTGAAAGAACGCATGCAGCTGCTGGCGGCCATTTCCCACGACCTGCAAACCCCGATCACGCGGATGAAATTGCGCGCCGAATTCATGGACGATTCCAGCGAGAAGGACAAGCTCTGGAACGACCTCGGCGAGATCGAGCATCTGGTGCGCGAAGGCGTCGCCTATGCGCGCAGCGTGCATGGCGCTACCGAAGAAATCTGCCGGACCAATCTGGATTCGTTCCTCGACAGCCTGGTGTTCGACTATCAGGACATGGGCAAGGACGTGTCACTGGACGGCAAAAGCGCTGCAGTGATCAACACCCGCCCCCACGCGCTGCGGCGGGTGCTGGTCAATCTGACGGACAACGCCCTGAAGTTCGCCGGTGCGGCGCAACTGGAGGTGCAAGCGCAAGCGGATGGCAGCCTGTCGGTGAAAGTCATGGACCGGGGGCCGGGCATCGCCGAGGCAGAACTCGCCCACGTGCTGGAACCGTTCTACCGCGTGGAAAACTCGCGCAATCGCAGCACCGGTGGCACGGGCCTGGGCCTGGCGATTGCCCAGCAACTGGCGTTGGCATTGGGTGGGTCGCTGACCTTGAGTAATCGTGAAGGGGGTGGATTGTGTGCGGAGCTTCGGCTCCCGGTGGGTCAGTGAGCCTCACACCCCCTGTAGCAGCTGGCGAAGCCTGCGTTCGGCTGCGCAGCAGTCGTAAATCCTGTAGTCGCGGTGCTCCAGATATACCTAACACGCAATTCGACGACTGCTGCGCAGCCGAACGCAGGCTTCGCCAGCTGCTACAGGGGTTATGTGTCGCGGAGAAGGTAGGTGTCAGGTTCGGGATTGTGAGTCGCGGTGAAGGCAGGTATCAGCCCTGGGGTTTCGCGCTACGCCCGCGAACGAACTCGTTGGCCTTGTATGTCAGCTGATCCAGATGTCGATCACGCTGTTTCTCCGCGTCAACCATCGCCCGCTTGCCGTGCAGTTGCAGCAGGTAGGTGTGGATCTGCCGCACCTCCAGCGAACTGTAGATCGGTCCCACATCCAGCAACCCCATCAACCCGTCGCTGCTGTGGTCACGGGTGTTCATCAGCACCTGGGTGCCGCGCACACCCAGCACCTGAAAGCCCATGGACTCGAACCACGGCACTTTCGCCACGGCGCACGTCAGCTCGGCGTGCGGGTAACGGCCGACCATTTCGCGCAGCATCCGCCGGGCCACACCCTGGCGCCGATGGTTAGCGTGAACCGCCATGTAAGCCACGCCGCACGCCTCGGGATCGTCCTGGATCGGCAGGTACAACAGGAAGCCAATGACCTGTTCCGGATCGTCCTCGTCGGTGGCAACGAGTAACTCCACCGCAATCCCCTTCGTCCCGTTCAACGCCTCCAGGTACAGATGAACCTCGAAGCCGATCGCGTACTGGTAGACGTTGTACAGCAGGTTGCTCGGGGGGATGGCGATCATGCTGATGTCGGTCAGGTTGTCGACGACCATCTGCAGGATCTGGCTGTTGAAGTGCTCGGGGCACGGGGTTTTGAAATGGGTGATCTGGGGCATTGTGGTGTTTGACTCTGGGGCGGGCGTGTTCGCTGGGGGTGCCTATCATAACGCGCTGGGCGTGGGTGGTGGGTCAGCGAGTGTTTTGCCGCCATCAGCCCCCCAGTTGATCGGGGTACATCAGCAGGAGATTAGTCGACTGTCAGGCCGCCATCGCTACCAGTACGCCATTGATATGACGAGGTTGGCGAGACGGAAACTGCCCGGATTACGGAACAGTCCATCCAGATTGAGCTCTGCAGCAGAGCAAGCGGCAAAAAGCCTGTGATCAATGCTCCGGCGCCACGACCCGAAACTTGATATCGATGTCTTTGGACACCACGGTGTCCGCCCACTCCCCTTCGCCGATCCTGAAGTGGTCGCGCTTGAGCACAAACTCACCGTTGAACAGCCCGATGCCTCTCTCGGGCTTCAGCTCAACCATCACCTGCACTTCGCGGGTCATGCCCCTCAACGTCAGATTGCCGTTCACGGCATAGCGGTTATCGCCCAGGTCAGTCACCTGGGTCGACTCGAAAATGCCTTGGGGAAAGTCAGCGGTGTTGAACCAGGCAGGCTTCTGCAATTCGGTATTGGCGTCTTCGCTACCCGCGTCGATGCTGGCCATGTCGATGACCAGTTTGGTGTGCGCTGCGGCCAGGTTGGCGGTGTCGAAATCCAGGGTGGCTTCGAATTTGCCAAACGTGCCGTACATCTCTGAGCCCATCTGGTTGAACGTGAAACTGATCTGGCTCGCGGTGGGGTTTACGCGGGTGTATTCGGTGGCGCCGGCGAGCGGCGTCATGCCCAGCATCAGAGCCATTGCCCAGGCGAAGGAACGCGGGAAGCGAGAGATCATTTGATTCTCCGGCCGGGGCTATGCTGACCGATTCAAGGCCGTGCAGATCAGCACGGCAACAGGTGGACTAAAGCAAAGAACGGCGGGTTATGCCACTCGAAGCGCAGACTTCCGACCACCTGTCGGGGGGCGTTTTGGGGGGCGTTTTGGGGGCCGCTTCGCTGCCCAGCGCGAGCAAACTCGCTCGCTCGCCACAGGTTGGGTGACAGACCCGAACTACGCACGCGGCTGCCAGGCGCGTTGCAGCAGCCTGATCACTTCTGCATCGGGTGTCTGGGAAAAATCCATGTACCAATGGCCGATCGACGTGAACCACTCTGGGGTGATCGGGCAGATCAGTTCGTCTACTTCGCGGCGCAGCGCTTCGGCGGTCTCCACCGGCGCCACGGGCACGGCGACGACAATGCGCGACGGCGACTGCGTACGTACCGCGTGGATCGCCGCCCTCATCGAGGCGCCTGTGGCCAGGCCATCGTCGATCAGGATCACGGCTTGATCCTTGAGTTGTACGGGTGCGCGCGTTCCCCGGTAAGCCTGCTCACGGCGCAGCAGCTCCCGGGTTTCCCGAGCGACCACGGCCTGGAACGCCGCCCGGTCAATCGGGTGAAACTGCAAGGCATGATCGTTGAGAATCTGAATACCGCCGCTGGCAATGGCCCCCATGGCGAGCTCTGGTTGGGACGGCACCCCGAGCTTGCGCACCAGCATCAGGTCGAGGCGAAGGTTGAGCGCCGTGGCCACCTCGTACGCAACCGGAACACCGCCTCGGGGTAAGGCGAGGACGATGACATCGGGCCTGTCCGCGTAATGGCGCAGCAGTTCTGTCAGGCGTCTGCCGGCCGCTGCCCGGTCCTGCAAAATGAGTGGCGATGAGGGACTCACTTGAACACCTCCCCAGGCGATCACGCCTGTCGGTTCACCTCATGGGGTCACGCTGGATTGTCGATCCGAAAGGCGTCGACATCAACCTCAGCGCTACACCAGTCGTTCAATCTTGCGATGCTTCCAGACAAAGGTGTAGTAGGTCGTCTGCAACGCCAGCATCCCCAGATACGCCACTGGAAACGCCATCCACACCCCTTGCAAACCGAACTGCGCATCGAGCAGATACGCCACCGGCAACTGCACCAGCAGCACGCACACAATCGAAATCGCCATCGGCACCAGCACCGTGCCGCTGGCGCGCATGATGCCGCCGATGATCGCCTGGAAGCCGAACACCAACAGGCTCCAGAGCATGATGTGCAGCAAGTGCTCGGCCATCACCTGGGTCGCATCTTCGGTGAGGAACAAGCCCAGTAACCAGTTTGATAACAGATAACCCAGCAGCACCAAACCACCGGTCAGGCACACGTTGATCCAAAGCCCGGTGCGCAGGATCGGACCCAGGCGTTCAACGCGCCCTGCCCCGATGGCCTGAGCGCCGAGGATCGATGCGGTGATCGCAATCGACAAGGCCGGAAACTGCACGTAATTGACGATCTGCGTCACCGCCCCATACGCCGCCGTCGCCTGGGAACCGTGCTGATTCACCAACGCCAGAATCACCAGTTCCGACAGCGACAGCACCACCATCTGCAATCCCGTCGGCAGGCCGATGCGCAGCACCTTGCCGAGAATCACCCGATCCAGGCGCATCGCCGCAAACATCTCCCGGTCCGGGGCCAATGGATGCCTCCTGGAAATCAACCGCCACGCCAACCAGCCCATCGCCGCCAGGTTACCCGCCAACCCGGCATAGGCCGCACTCTGAATCCCCATCGGCGGCAACCCCAGCCACCCGCGTATCAGCGCCGGCGTCAGCGCCAACCCGATACAGGTCGATACCAGCAAGGCCACCAACGGCGACAACGTATCGCTCACCCCGCGCAGCAACTGGGTGAACAGCACGTAGACCAACAGCGAGGGCATGATCCACATCATCACGTGGGCGTAGGCCACGGCATCGTCCAGCACGTCCACCGGCGTGCCCAAACCCTGCAAGGCCGGACGTGCGAACACGCTGCCTAGCACCGCAGCGGTCAGGCCGATCATGGCGCCCAGCAACAGCGTGGTGCCGGCGATGGCTTTGACCATGTGCAGCTCGCGCGCGCCCCAGGCCTGCCCGATCAGCACGCTCGCGCCGGCGCCAAGGCCGATGACCAGGGCGATGAAGAAGAAGACGATGGGAAACATGCCCGACACCGCGGCGAGCGCCTGGGTACCGAGCATTTGGCCGATGTAGATGCTGTTGATCGTGCCCGACATGGATTGCAGGAAATTGGAGAGCACCATGGGGGCGAGGAAAAGCAGGTAGGTTTTCCAGAGAGGCTGGGTTTGCATTGGATGGGAGGTCCGTCTCGACTGCGAGGTGGTGGGTTCTGAAGGATAGCCTCTGGGCTGGGGGCAATGGAAACTAACGCAGTTGATGCCAATGCCAATCGGCCAAGCCACAGAAATCCGGTTCAGGACACAGGCATTGAGCTTTTCAGGCGCTCAACGGTAGACGTCGGGGTTCGAAAGTTTTCCAGCACCAGCACGCTCCCGTTCGACAGCTGCCACTCGAAGAAATCCGAAAAATCCTCTTTCTCCAATGCGCGAATGACCTTCGCCACGAAGCCATGGGCGACCAGCACGACGGTGTCTGTCGAATGCCGGGCAGCCAGTTCAATGAGGCCGTCTCTGACGCGGCTCACGACTTCGGCAATCGACTCACCCCCTGTCGGTGCGGCATCCCACTGACGGGTGATGTTCTGCGACCACAGTTGCGGGTACTGGCCTCGGGCTTCGGTCTGGGTCAACCCTTCGAAAACCCCTACGTTGCGTTCCGCGAAGCAGTCCAGTGTCTGCAGCGGGATGTTCAGGCCTGCGCTCAGTATTTCGGCTGTTTGTTGGGCTCTGAGACGGGGGGACACGACGATGGCATCGATGGTTTCGGGCAATTGCGTCGTGAGTGCCTGGGCTTGTTGCCGGCCCCGTTCGGTGAGTGGCGCATCGAGCGTGCCGAGGTAGCGCTTCTCGATGTTGGCCAGGGTTTCTCCGTGGCGTATGACGTGTAAATGCATGAAATCCATCTCGGGTTGTCAGGGGGTGGATGATATCAACTGCAAGCTGGGTGGTAGCTGTAACAGATCAAAAGATCGCAGCCTCGTTCCACTCGACAGCTCCAGGGGTGTGAGCAGTTCGGATGACCATTGCTGGCATCGATAGTTACCATCACTCCAATGAAGTTCTCATAAAAATTCCGGGGCGTAACATCGCACCCATACCAACCAATAACACCCCGGAGCACACCATCATGAAACGCCAGACCCTCCTCAGCATCGCTTTTTCGGTTTTCGCAGTGAATGCATTTGCCGCCACTTCAACTCAGCCGGTTGTCGCGGAAGGTGGTTCGGATCGTTTGATCGAACGCCGCGTAGCTGAAGGTGGTTCGGATCGCCTGATCGAACGCCGTGTAGCCGAAGGTGGTTCCGATCGTCTGATCGAACGCCGTGTAGCCGAAGGTGGTTCCGATCGTCTGATCGAACGCCGTGTAGCCGAAGGTGGTTCCGATCGTCTGATCGAACGCCGTGTGGCTGAAGGTGGTTCGGATCGTTTGATCGAACGCCGCGTGGCTGAAGGTGGTTCGGATCGTCTGATCGAAAGCCGCGCCGTATGATGTACCGCTCTACGTCAGCACTCAACGAGAAGCCCGGCCTTATCAGCCGGGCTTTTTTGTGGGTGAAACATTCAATCGCCACTTAATGCCGCTGCCGCACCTGTGATACATAACAGTTGAGTCGTAAATTCTGCGCTTAAGAGGTTTTTGCCAATGCTCCTCTGCCCTTCCTTTTCGAAGCTTGTAACCGGTTTCGTTGCCGGTTTTTTTGTGTGTGCTGCCCACGCCCATACGCTCCCTCCAGCACCTGCCAGTCTGCAACCGCTGTTGGTGACGATGAACGAGCGGCTGAACCTCGCTGACCTCGTCGCGCTGAGCAAATGGGACACTCACCTGCCGACTCAGGACAGTGCGCGGGAGGCGCAGGTCATTGCCAACGCCAGAAAGCAGGCGACTGACCGCAAGCTGGACCCGGATGAAGTCGCGGAATTGATTGCCGCGCAGATTGAAGCCAGCAAGCTGGTTCAGTACGGGTTGCTCGCCCACTGGCAAGCGGCCGGTAAAGCGCCTGATACGCCAAGGCCCGACCTTGCCAAACAGATCAGGCCCCAACTGGATGAGTTGCAAAATAGGCTATTGCAGCACTACGCGGCCTTCGCGCCTTATCGCAAAGACCCGAACTGCGCAGGTTGGCTGGCGACAGCTCGGTCGGGGCTGATCAAGGATACGTTGCACGGTCAGGCGCTCATTCGTGCGACGGGGGATTTGTGTATTACGGATCAGTGATGAGTTTCGCCCCCATTGTTGAGACAACACTTAACCTGTAGCAGCTGGCGAAGCCTGCGTCTGGCTGTGGTGTGGCGAGGGGATTTAGCGAAACGTCGCACCGCCCCGTTGGGTCGCGCAGCGGCCCCCAAATCTTTACGACTGCTGCGCAGCCGAACGGGGATAAATCCCCTCGCCACACCACAGCCAGACGGAGGCTTCGCCAGCGGCTACAAGGGACGAGTTTCGCTGGAGATCTATTGACCTTCGCTCGTCGAATTACTTCCCCTGAAACGTCTGCAGGTACGCCAGCACATCCTCGACCTTTTGCGGATCGCTGAGTCCCCAGAAAATCATCCGGGTCCCGGGGACTACTTTCTTGGGGGCTTCGAGGTAGGCGGCGAGTGTTTCGGGGGTCCAGACGATGCCGGCTGATTTCATCGCGTCCGAGTACTGATAGTCCGTTGTACTGCCGGACTGGCGTCCGAAGATGTTGTTGAGCTGCGGACCAAAGGACGCTCGCGCGGACTCGCCGACCTGATGGCAGCCGCCGCATATCCGGCTAAAGAGTTTCTGCCCTGCCTCAGCATCGCCGGCCGCCTGTGCCTGCACGGTGATCAGTGCTGCGCCGAGCATCAAGGCGAGTACAGCGGTGTTCTTCATTTTCACTCCAAATCAGCCAAACATGACACTGAACCTGTGGCGAGCAGACGCGCGCCTCGCCACAGGTTACTCATCGCTCGCCGTTTCTGCTAACTGACTCGCTCGCGAAGGTGTCACTCGATCAACCTTTTATGCCCACCCAGGTAAAGCACAACGGCAACTGGGCCTTCTGCTGCTCATACTGGTCATACAGCTCTTCGCGGTTGGAGTGCGGGTATTCCTTGAAGTGACTGATGCGCAACCCGGCATCAAGGGCGCCGCTGAACATGGCGCCCAGTGTGTGCACGAACCAGTACGACGCAGGTGCCTGCTGTTCGACCTTGCCTTCGTAGACGATGGGCTGGGTTTGCACGAAGGGTTCGCTGCGAAAGTACGAACTGTCCGGGCGGTACGGATCATTTGCTTCGGGGTCGAACATTTCCAGGAACGGGTGGGTTTCGTAGATCACCAACGCGCCACCGGGTTTGAGGATCTGCGCGACATGGCGGAAAAATTCAGCGATGTCCGGCATCCAGTTCAAAACCCCGATCGTGATCAGCGCCAGGTCGAATTGTTCGTGAAGTTCGGTGGGCAGGTGATGGATGTCGGCTTCGATGAACGTCGCGCAATGGGGTGAACGGGCGGCGAGTTCCCGCGCCTGATCGAGAAAGGCTTGCGACTGATCGATACCGACAACGCTGCGGGCACCCAATGCGAAGAGTGAGACGCTTTCCCGGCCATTGTTGCAGCCCACTTGCACGGCGTCTTTGCCGGCCACGCCGACCTGTTCCAACACTGCGCGCAATGTGTCGTCGATGCAGCTGAAATCGCTGTGCCTGACAGCCTCGAGCAATGCCGGCCATTCAGGGGAATCCTTGTGATGACGGGCAGAGTCGTTCCACGCATCGCGGTTGCTGGCGATGGCTGTTTCTTTGGTCGGCATTTCCATTGCAGGCTCCAGAACTCGGGTCTCGATTGAAGGCCACGAGTGTAGGTGAGCGTTCTGGAAATACCCATTCGGGTTTGTTGGAATGTTGTAAAGGGTGGGCTGCACATCACTGCTGCCGGGAGGAACGCGTGCTCCTGCACAGCTCCAACAGGAAACGCGTGCGCTGACAGTCAGGATAGCCACCCGCCAGCTATAGTTAATGACCTTGGGGAAACGCAGCAAAACCGGTTACGCAGGTGCAGCCATGAAAACAAGCAAACTGACGTTGACGTTAGCGTTCTGCCTCATCACCGCCCAGGGCGTTCAGGCCGATGACAGTCTGATGCAAACCGACACCTCCAACAGTGAGCTTCACTACTACGGCGCGGACCAGCCTTTCGCTCACCCCTCCCCGCCGTCTATAAGCACGATACCGCCGGGGGCCTACATCCCGGCGTCACCGCAAACCTTCATCCCGATTTCCAGCCAGCACACGTTCTCCGACTCGCGCCTGCCGACGATCGCCGACGCCACCGTTCGCGTGTTCATCCGCTCCTACGACCCGGAACGCGGTGTCTACGTGAACGAAGAGGTCCAGGACCCCACCTGCCTGCTCGCCTGCCGCAGCCGGGGGCCGTCGTTGTGACCTGACTACCATTGCCGTTTGTCCGGGCGCGAGAGGCCGAGTTTTTCGATCCGGTAACGCAGCATGTCACGGCTCAGTCCCAGCAATCGTGCGGACTTGGTCACGTTCCAGTCGGTTTTGTCGAGCATCTTGCGCACCATGTCGCGCTCCACTTCCGGCAGGTTCATCGACTCGGTGCCGTTGTAGGCCGGACGCGGCTCGAAGTGCTGCGGCTCCTGCAACACGGGCGGGTCGTCCACCAGGCTCAGGCACACGTTCAGTTGATGCGCGGCAATGGTGTCGCTCTGGGCCAGCAGCACGGTCTGCTCGAGCATGTTGCGCAATTCGCGCACGTTGCCCGGCCAGCTGTAGCTCAGCAGCAGCTCTTCAGCCTGGTCACTGAAATGCAGGTTCGGCTTGCCATAGCGTTTACCGTGGGCGGCCAGGAAGTGCCGGGCCAGCAACAGGATGTCTTCGCCACGGGCATACAGACGCGGCACCTTGATCGAGATGATCCGCAGCCGAAAAAACAGGTCGCGACGAAACTTGCCCTGCTGGACCATCTGTTCAAGGTTGCAATTGGTGGCGCTGATCACCCGCAGGTCGACCTTGCGCTCCTTGACCGAACCGACCCGGCGGATGGTCCGGTCTTCCAGCAGCTTGAGCAGCTTGGCTTGCAGCAGCAGGTCCATCTCGCCCACTTCATCGAGAAACAAGGTCCCGCCATCGGCGGCTTCCACCAGCCCGACGCGACGGTCCTTGGCGTCGGTGAACGCGCCCTTTTCATGGCCGAACAGTTCGGATTCCACAAGGTTGGACGGAATCGACGCGCAGTTGAACTCAATGAACGGCCCTTTGCTGCGCGGCCCGTCGAAATGCAGCGCCCGCGCCACCAGTTCTTTACCGGTACCCGTCTCGCCTTCCACCAACACGGGCGGCAGGTCGGTATTGGCCATGCGCCGCTCGGCGTCGAGCAATTGCGCGATGGTGCCTTTGAGGTATTGCATGGGTGCCGATTCGCCGATCAAGGCCTGCACGCCAGACTTCTGCGCTTCGCGCTCTTGATAGAACGACAGTGTGCGTTCCAAGCGGTCAGTCGCCAGGGCCTTGTCCAACAGCAACTTGAGCTCTGGCAAGGCCACCGGTTTGGTGACGTAATGGAACGCCCCTTCTTTCATCGCCATCACGGCGTCTTCGACGTTGCCGTAGCCGGTCATCATGATCACTTTCAGGTCCGGCGCGCTGACGCGCAACTTCTGGATCAGGTCGTGACCGCTCATGCCCGGCAAGGAGTTGTCGGTCAGCACCACGTCCGGCGCGAACGTGCGCAATTGCTCCAGTGCATCTTCGGCCGAGTGGCAGACCGTCACCTCGAAGTCCTTGCGCTCCAGGTAGGTCTGAATATTCTCGGCGAGAAGTTCGTCATCCTCGACCAGCAGTATGCTGTGTTCCATATTCCCCTCCCGTTGCTACTTTAAAGTTGAGACAGACGCGAGTTCCCTCCTGCTCTCGACTGGTCAGTTCGACCGAGCCATCGAAACGCTCCATTATTCTTTTGACCAACGCCAGGCCCACCCCCAACCCACCTTGTTTGGTGGTGAAGAACGGCTTGAAGACCATTTGTTGCTGCTGTGCAGTCATGCCCTTGCCGGTATCGCTCAATGTCATGCTCAGGTACCCGGCCTGGGATGCATCGAATTCGATGGTCAACACGCCCCCCTTGGGCATCGCTTCCAGAGCATTGGCAAACAGGCTATTGAGTATTTGCGTGAGCAGCACGCGCTGGCTGACGATCGGTTCGACCGCCAAAGGCGTGAAGCGCACTTCGACGTTAGAGCGCTTGATCAGTGCATCAAAGGCGCTGAGCGTATCGTCGACGGCGAGCATCAAGTCCACCGCTTCGGAGTCGTCATTGGCCGGTCGCAGGGACACCAGCAACTCACGCACCCAGCGGGACATGCGATCGACCTGACTGATGATGTCGCCAATGTTCTTTTGTGCACTCTGGCTGGCAATTTCCTGGGCCAGTTCGGCACTGGAGCGGATGTTCGCCAACGGGTTGCGCAAACTGTGAGCCACCGCCGAGGACATCTCGCCCAAGGCGACGAAGGTTTCATTGGCGATCAATTGGATTTGCTGGCTCTGCAGCAATGTGGCCGCCCGCCGCACGATCCAGAACAACCCCAGATAAATCACTGCGCCGCCCAGTGCGGTCGCCAGCCAGATCGCCTTGAAGCCGCGCTGGATACGGGCCACCAGATCCACCGGTTCCTTGTAGATTTCCACCATGGCGATGACTTTGCTTTTGTCGGCATTGAACATCGGGATGTAGTTTTCGATGAACAGATAGTCGGGCTCGCGCAACAGTCGCTGTTCGGGACGCTCGTCATCAATCTCGTGGTAGCTGGTGGACACCGCTTCCTTCATTTCAAAGGATTTGTCGAGCTCATCGTCGTCTTCAATGCGCACACCGATCAACTCAGGGTTGGTCGACCACACCACCGTGCGATCGAGGGCGTACACGGTCGCCAACAGAATGTCCGGCAGATGCTCCACGTGGTCGAGAAACTCGATGCGCGCATTCGCTCGGGTCCCGGGGTCGACGTCGGGATAAGCATTGTCATCGCGCGGGTCGAGCATTTCGCCCATGGTCCGGTTGGGGTTGATCGACGCGTGACGGATTTCCGCCGCACCGATGGCCTGGATGAATTGCGCGGTCAGCATGGAGTCGCGCTCGATACTCTCCTGGACCACAAACCGCGTGGAAATGAAACCCAATCCCAACGCCACGACCGTGATGATCAAAAAACTGCCGACGGAAAACCAGCGCAGCAGATTGAACTGGATGGGCCAGCCCTTACGCTCTGCGGCCGGTACCGGCGCAGGTAGTTTTTGTTGTTCTGATCTCGGCATGGGCGTATTCCGCTTTGCTTCTACAGCGGTATTTCAAGTCAGTGTAGGTGGCATTAATCGCCACCGACGGTCCAATGATAGTATTTCGCCGCTATTGTGTTTGAGCGGCCAGTGTTTGCTGGCGCTGCGTCTCTTCCTGCAAGAAATCGATGATGGACTGCGCCGATTTTTCATCCATTCGCAGGTTGGGCATCGGGATCTTTTCGAAGCGTTCGAACAGCGCTACGGCAATCGGGTCCTTTTCCGCCAGCATGCGGTCCGGCTCGCGAATCCAGCGGTTCAGCCAGGCCGGATCGCGCTGACGGGTCACACCAATCAAGTCCGGCCCGATGCTGCGCATGCCGATGCCCTGCCCGTCCTGCGGGCCGAGGCTATGACACGAGGCACAGCGGGTGCGGAACAGTTCTTCGCCATTACTCGGCGGGCGGATCTCGGGCGCATTGGCGTAGCTTTCTTCGATGCTGGGTTGCTTCCAGTTCTGCAAGGTGTTGGCCAGTTGGTCCGCCAGAATCCACGGATTCTCAAAGGGCGAGGCTTTCATCCAGCGACCGGTTTCCTGGTTGCCCACGATCAGGCTCAGGTTGTGGTCCTTGCTGCGGCCGTTGTCGACGCCTTCGATGAACAGACCGAGCTTGTGCCGCAACTCGGTGACATCGGCGAATTCCCCGGTGAGAAATTGCCAGCCCGGTCCGACCTTGAACCGTTGGGCATAGGCCTTGAGCACTTCGGGCGTATCGCTCAACGGATCGATGCTGATGGAGTAGAAAAAGACGTCCTTGCCGACCCGGTCACCCAGCAACGTTTGCACCTGACGCAGGCGCGCGGTTTCCAGGGGGCAGGAATCGCTGCAAGAGGTGAAGATGAAGTTGATCACCACCACCTTGCCCTTGATCAGGTCATCGAAAAAATGCACCTGCCGACCGTTCTGGTCGGTCAGCAGGGTGTTGGGGAAATAGTCGCCGCCCCAGGGTGTCGCCGACGGGGTCGGCGGCGCTGCAACCTCGTGAGCCACCAGCACCTGACTGCCCAGCAGACAGGTCACCAGCAGCAGCACGAGGTGCATGCCCAGGGCGCGGGAGCGCGGCGTGTGTGGTGTTGTGTCGGCTCCCGTGCGATTCATTTTGTCACCGTCACTTGCGGGCCAAAGCCGTCGCCATTGCGGAAGGTTGGCAGCGCGGCCGAATTGACGTAGCGCACACCGTCCCAGCTGGGCAGAGGCGTTGGCATCAACTGGAATTGCCCTGGCTTCTCAATGTCCCAGCGCAGCAGCATGGAGTTGTCTTCATGCTGGGTGTTGTGACAGTGCTCCATGTACGTCCCGGCGAATTCGCGGAAGTTGATCGCCATCTCGACGCTGTCCAGGCCATCGTTTTCCGAGCCGATCCGGTACACGTCCTTACGCGCCCATTTTTCCCATTCCGGTGGTGCCTTGCCGCCGCGACTGAGGATGATCCCCTCCTCGAAGTGCACATGCACCGGATGGCTCCAGCCTTTGCCGCCGGCCTTGATGTTCCACACCTCCAGGGTACCGAAGCCACTGACGCCCGCGTCGGTCGGACCGGTTTTCAACTGGGTGGCGGTGTTCAACCGCCGAGGGTCCATGTGGAAACCGAAACCGCCGTCAGTCTTGACCGTCCACGGTGCTTCATCGGTGCCATCGGAACGGCCGAAGGTGAAGGTGCGGTGACGGGCCTGGGCCAGCAATACCTTGTCGGCTGCGTTGTCGCGGTGGATTTTCAGCGGGATCATCACCATGCCTTCAGCCTTGCCCGGTTTGGCCGGTTCATAGGCCGCCGGGTCCATGGCCAGGTCCTGGCCGGTGTAGGCCTTGACGTTGAGCTGCAGCACTTTGCCCACGCTGGGATCACCCTTGTCCCACTGCGGTCCTTTGCTGCTTTGTTTGATCACCGCGAGGTATTTTTCCGAGAGCACATCCGTCAGTTCGATGGGTTCTTTGGGTCCCTTGCCGTCGTCGTGGGCCATCAGGTTGACCACGAACACCTTGTCGCCGGCCTTGATGCCGTTTTTCGCGAAGTTGACGATGATGTCGAAGCGTTCGGCGATGCCTTGGGTCGGCAGAATCGCGAAGTGATTCTTTTTATTGCCATCCGCGTCCAAGTCCATGGTGCCGTCGAACGGCACGCTGTGCTCCATGATGTTGCCGTCGTTGGCGATCATGTGGAACGGCACGCGAGCGTAGGAAACCCCGGAGTTCTTCGGCCCCTGGAACTCGCCACTGGTGCCCTTGATCTCGCGCACGATGGCGAACTTGAAATAGCGCGACACCGAGCCATTGAGGAGGCGGAACCGGTAGCTGCGAGCACGCACATCCAGGGTTGGTTTCCACTGCCAGTTGACCAGCATCTGGTCACCGAGGAAGCCGTCGGTGTTGAAGGGGTTGAACCACAGTTGACCGCTCTGATCCCACGCCTTGTCGGCGAACACCAGGTTGACGTCATAGTCGCGGTTACCCCATGGCAACGCGTTGCCGCTGGGGAAACGCAGGTTGACGCCGTCGTTGACCGACTCGTTGCCGCGATCCAGGGCGCTGTAGTAATTCATCATCGCCGCGTTGCCCTTGTAGACGTTCTGCGCGGTGAAATCGAGCATGTGGTCGTGGAACCAGTGGGTGCTCATGGTTTCGCGCCAGTCACCACGAATCTTGATCGTGCCGTTCTCGCACGTCTTGCGGCTGGGGCTGAGGTCGTTGGTCCACAGGGTTTCGCCCGGTGCGCAAGGGAACGCCGCACGCGGATCATGGGCGTCGGTATTGATGCTGTCATAACCGGCCAACTGGATCGGCCAGCGATAGTCGTAGTACTGACCGGGGAAGAAAAACGCGTTGGCATAACCGTCGCTTTCCGCCGGTGCGTGACCGTTGTGTTCGTGGGTACTGATGGTGTGCAAGCCAAAGCCCATGTTCGCTGCCGGGTCGATCGGCAAGCCGTTGTAGTGGCGCATCAGTACGGGCTGGCCGTAACGCACCATCAACAATTTGGGTGGCAGGGTGCCGTCGAAGGTCCACACCGAATTGTGGTTCTGCACTGGCATATTCGGGTGGAAACGCGCGTCGACGCCCTTGGCAGTGCCATCGGTGGCCGGTACGCCAGCAACGTTGTGGTAAAGACCACCGGGGCCGAACTCGCCCAGCGCATAGCCGTGCATCTGACGACTGTCACGCAAGCCACCATTGACGCGCGCGCCGGTCTGCACGGTCTTGTAGGCCAGTTGCGGGTAGAACTCGTTCCAGCGTTGATGGGACCACCCCTTTCCTGGT
>Ga0247812_10000097_pt1 | contig 117786 bp, 105 predicted proteins | sample UWRJL149409B1_FD_178011 | JGI IMG/M metagenome (GOLD analysis project Ga0247812, IMG submission 178011) | Plant litter microbial communities from Arlington Agricultural Research Station in Wisconsin, United States - UWRJ-L149-409B-1 | ecosystem: Environmental > Terrestrial > Plant litter >... | reverse complement strand
GGTGGTGCTGTTCTTCATCAAACAATGGGAATACCAGTCCGCTGCCCCAAAAGCGGGTACCATCTTTGCGCATATGGTAACGCTCGTCAATGGCCCGGCCATCTTTTAATGCATTGGCCAGTTCCTGTTCTGGGATGCCGGCTGCAACGTCCTCCGGTGTGAAAAAGATACGGGCGCTTACGCCAATTACTTCTACTTCGGTATATCCCAAAACGTTTTCGGCGCCCGAGTTCCAGCTGTTGATATCGCCGTTTTTATCGGTGGTAACCACGGCGTAATCCTCCAGGCTCTCCAGTACCTGTTTAAAAAAATCCTCGCTCATCCTAAAGTAGCTGTCGTCGAAAATGTCCTCACTGGTGATGGTATCATCAATGGTAGCATAATCAAGCATCACAATGGTTTCGTTAATGCCGGCTGCCATTACCATAGGTTCGCGGGTGATCCTATAGAAAGTTTCGTAGCCCTCGGGCAGGTTGTACAGCTCGGGCTTTTTACGAACGGGTTTCAGCGTAAGTACGGTTTCTAAAGACGGTTCTTCGGCAGTGCTTGCCAGCAGGTAGGTGTAGCCTTTTTCTATAAGATCGCCAAGCAGCTGCGGGGTGAAAGGGATTTTCATGGTGATACAGGTAGAGATTATACAAAGGGCCGGACTATGCGCCCGGCCCCGGTGTTTTTATAACAGGTATTAAACAGCAGTTGGCCTGCGGATAATACCCAGTAAAAATGCTATCACAGCAATAACTAATAATACGTGTATAAGGCTGCCTGCAGCCGTAAAAAATACGCCAATTGCCCAGCCTATTATAAGGATAACGGCAATTATATAAAGTAATGAATTCATGGTTGATGTGTTTATATGTTTTTAATAGATAGTGTATTGTATATATAATAAGGATATCTAAGGAAATGTTTTGAAAACTTTTTACTTTGAAGGAAATTGCAGGGCTTAATTACAGAGGACACAAAGATTTGAACACTGTAATTTAAAAATCCAGGTTAAATAAAAATCCCCTTCCTGAAACAGAAAGGGGATTAAAAAAAGCAATGTTAAAAAATCCTTACAGCTTCAGCCATTTTTTACGCACAGCTAATTGCTGCGGGGTAGGGTTGGCTACATCTTCGGCTTTGTATTGCACTCGTGCGTTTCTTAATAAGGTTACCGGCAGGTTGTATGCCTTGCCATCGCGGCTTAAGGTAACGGTTATTTTATCGCCAACTTTTTTGCCGTTTAAAACGGTTGCCATATCGGTTACCGGGGTGCCGTCAACAGACACTATCTCGTCGCCAACGTTAATGCCGTCTATCCAGCCGGTGCTGCCGCGCAATACCATGGTCACCATTTTTTTACCGCCGGCATTGCTGGTGCCTATGCCAAGGGTTGGCTCATTGCTGCCGGCCAGTTGATCGGTAATTTTGTAGCCGGCATAGCCCAGGTATTGGTTATAATCTATCGGGTCTAAACCGTTGATGTATTTGGCGTAGAAATCATCCAGGTTTTTGCCTGCAAACAGTTCAAAGGCAGCTTTAAACTCGGCATCGGTATAGCCGCGTTTTTTGCCTTTGTAGTAAGTGTTGTACATGTACTTCATTACATCATCAAGTGATTGTTTGCCGCCGCTGTGGTTAATGATCTCCAGATCCAGCAGCATACCTATTACCGCGCCCTTATCATAATAAGAGATGCCTGTGTTGTAAGAGTTTTCGTTAGGGCGGTAAGATTTTATCCAGGCATCAAAGCTCGATTCGGCCAGTGGCTGCACCTTTGCACCCGGTTGATTTTCTACCGTGTTAATGTCGCCAATGGCATCGCCTAAATAGGCCTCGGCGCTGTACAGGTCGGCATGCCTGCGGATAAGGTTTTGGTAGTAAGCGGTAAAGCCCTCTGCTATCCACAGGTTGGTAGTATAGTTCTCGTTCTCGTAATCAAACGGACCTAATACAATCGGGCGTAAACGTTTCACATTCCACAGGTGGAAGTGCTCATGCGCTACCAGGCCTAAAAAGCCCATGTAACCACGCTCGCTGCCATATTGCTCGCGCGAAGCACCTAAAACGGTAGAGCTTAAGTGCTCCAAACCGCCGCCGCCGCGCTGGCGGTTATGTACTATAAAGGTGTAATGCTTGTTAGGGTTCTCGCCAAATACGGCGGTTTCTGCTACAATAACCTTAGCCATATCTACCTTTAAACGCTCTTTATCGTAATTGCCGCCGCCATACATGGCAACATCATATTTGGTACCTGCCGCTTCAAAGCTAAATACTTCCTGCGTGCCTACTTCAATAGGCGAATCGAACAGGATATCGTAGTTTGGAGAGGTAAGGGTAAACTGGTCGCCGCCAACTTTTTCAAGGCTGGTAGATACGGTGGTCCAGTCTTTATAAGGTTTAATGTTGATGGTAGATGGCTCGTTAAGCATGCCTTTAGGGTATAAAAAGATGCCAGAGGTAGATAAAAAGCCGTGGGTAATATCAACAAAGCTGGTACGTACCGATACCTCAAACGAGTAAACTTTGTACTTAACAGTTACAGTAGATACACCGGTGGTGTTAATGTGCCAGGTGTTTTTGTTTGTTTTGGGGGCGGCTACGGCTTTGCCGTTTGCGGTAGCGGTTAGGGTTTCTATGTTTTTGGCAAACTCTCTAACCAGGTACGATCCGGGCGTCCAAACAGGCATTTTAAGGTCAAGGCTGGGTTGTTTTAAACCGCTTACGGTCATTTCAACATCAACGTAGTGCGCCTGCGCCTCCGGGAAGGTAACAACGTAGGAGATCTTGGCAGTGCCTGCAGCTTCGGCAGATGAAATGTTCATAAGTAACAGTATTAAATAAGCCAGTGCTATTGGTTTAATTTTTTTCATGGCTGCAATTTATAAATTTTTATGTTTTTAAATTGGAAAGCAAAAAACTGTAATGTTGTAAAATGGTTGATACACGCAGCAAGTTAGCCCCTAAGCAGTTAGTTTTGCGGGTATTAACCCGGGTATAACTATACCGGCAATACTTTTATTAACCAGTTGAACTAATAAAACATACATTTAAAGGTTGCAGGCGCATTTGCCAAACAACAATGCGCGGGTTGCCGCTCAACAATATATTTATCCCCTTATATGAAGACAAAATACATTATATATACTTTACTGGCCTTATTGGTTGCCTTTTTGGTGTACAATAAATTCTTTAGCCAACGCGCCAAAGAACGCGATGCCTTAACCGGCGGCGGTAAAGGGGGAGATAAAGGCGCTAAGGGTGGCAAAGGCGGAAAGGGCGGTAAAGGCGGCCCGGTAGCCGTAGTGCTTATGGTGGTTAAAGATACCGCTGTACGCAACCAGATAGATATTACCGGCACTATTGATGCCAACGAAAAGGTAAACCTGGTAAGCCAAACCGCGGGTAACATCACCGGTATTTATTTTACAGAAGGTACCCGGGTGAGCAAGGGCCAGCTGCTGGTAAAAGTTTACAACCAGGATCTGCAATCGTCCCTACAGCAGATACAGGCGCAGATGATACTGGCGAGGGATATTAATAACCGCAACAAAATATTATTAGAAAAAGAGGCTGTAAGTAAAGAGGAGTACGAAACTTCGCTATCATCCCTCAACGCTATGAAGGCACAGGCAGATGTGATAAGGGCGCAGATAACCCGCACGGAGATCCGCGCGCCATTCTCGGGCACTATAGGTTTACGCAGTGTTAGCCCGGGTGGGTATCTTTCTCCATCTACACCAATTGCTACACTGGTAAATATAGATCCGGCTAAAGTTACTTTTTCGGTGCCGGAACGTTACCTGTCGCTGATAGGTACCGGCAGCAAGGTTAGCTTTACTATAGAAAGTTCGCAAAAAACATTTTCGGCTACGGTGTATGCCATAGAGCCGGCACTGGATGCGGCATCGCGCACCATTACGGTTAGAGCAAAAGCGCCGAATCCGGGCAGTCTGCTTACTGCGGGTTCGTTCGCCAAGATCAACCTTACGTTAGATCAGATCCCTAAAACCATTATGCTGCCTACCGAGTGCGTTATACCCGATTTGAAAAGCAGCAAGGTTTACGTTTACCAGAATGGTATAGCAGTAGCCAAAAATGTAAAAACAGATCTGCGTACCGATACCAAGATCCAGATAGTAGACGGCCTAAAGCAGGGCGACAGTGTAGTAGTATCAGGTTTGATCCAGATCAGGCCTAAATCGCAGTTAAAAGTTCTAAAAGTTATCAAATAAACAATATGAGTTTATCCTCGGTAAGTATAAAGCGGCCTGTACTGGCAACGGTAATGTCTGTTGTTATTGTTGTATTTGGTGTAATAGGCTATACATTTTTAGGTGTGCGCGATTTTCCTTCGGTAGATCCGCCTATCATTTCGGTATCCACCAGTTACTCGGGCGCCAATGCCGATGTAGTAGAATCGCAAATAACCGAGCCGCTGGAAAAAGCCATTAACGGTGTGCCGGGCATTCGTAATATTTCATCAACAAGTTCGGTTGGGAGCAGCAACATCACCGTAGAATTTAACCTGGATGCCGACCTGGAAACCGCCGCCAACGATGTGCGCGATAAGGTGAGCCAGGCCCAGCGCCAGCTGCCGCAGGATATTAACGCCCCGCCGGTAGTTACTAAGGCCGATGCCAGCGCCGATAATATTATCACCCTTACCGTAAGCAGCGATAAGCGAAATATTATGCAGGTGAATGATTTTGCCGAAAACGTACTGCAGGAAGGATTGCAAACCATCCCCGGTGTAAGTACTATTAATATACAGGGCCAGCGCCAGTACGCCATGCGTTTATGGATAGACCCTAACAAGCTATCGGCATTAGGTTTAACAGCTACCGATATTGGTACCGCGCTTAACCGCGAGAACGTAGAGCTGCCTGCCGGTAAAATTGAAGGTAACAATACCGAGATCACCATACGTGCCCTTGGTAAAATGACCACCGAGAAGGATTTTAATAACCTTATCATCCGTACGGATAGCAGCAGGGTGATCAGGCTGAGCGATATTGGTTACGCAGTGCTGGGTTCTGCCAACGAGGAAACCTCTCTAAAGGAATCTTTTGTACCCATGGTGAGCTTAAACGTTGTGCCGCAGCCGGGCGCTAACTACGTGCAGATAGCCGAGGATTTTTACATCAGGCTTAAACAAATTCAGAAAGATTTGCCGCCGGATATTAAAGTTAAGGTAGCGCTGGATAATACCCGTTTCATCAACAACTCTATTACCGAGGTAAAAGAAACATTACTCATCTCGTTTATCCTGGTGGTAATTATCATTTACCTTTTCTTCCGCGATTGGCTTATCGCCTTCCGCCCGCTGATTGATATCCCGGTATCACTGATAGGGGCATTCTTTATCATGTACATATTTGGGTACTCCATTAATATCCTTACCCTGCTGGGCATTGTACTGGCAACCGGTTTGGTGGTAGATGATGGTATTGTGGTAACCGAGAATATTTACAAAAAAGTAGAGGGCGGCATGGCTATCCGTAAGGCGGCGTTTGAAGGTTCTGCGGAGATATTCTTCGCGGTGGTATCTACTTCGGTAACGCTGGCAGCTGTGTTTTTACCCATCATGTTCTTACAGGGCTTTACCGGCAGGCTGTTCCGCGAGTTTGCGGTGGTGGTGGCCGGGTCGGTGCTGATCTCGGCATTCGTATCGTTATCCTTAACACCAATGCTGAACGTTAAGCTGATCCGCAAGAGCCAAAAGAAATCTAAATTTTACGAAAAAACCGAGCCTTTCTTCGAAAACATGACCAACGGTTACACCGAATCGCTGGTGAACTTTATGAAGAAAAAATGGGTATCGTTTGTGATACTGGGCGGCTCGCTGGTGGTTACCTACATCCTGTTCAGCATAACACCTTCAGAACTTGCCCCGCTGGACGACCGCAGCCTGCTGCGCTACTCGGTAACCGGTTCCGAAGGAGCTACCTACGAGTATATGACGCGCTACATGGATAAGGTGGCGCAACTGGTAGAAGACTCCATCCCCGAAGCAAATGTGAATTTGGAGATCGTATCCCCGTCATTTGGCGGCGGCGGTTCGGCAAACTCAGGCTTTGGCCGTATAGGTTTGGTACCGCCCGATGAGCGTACCCGCACGCAGCAGCAACTGGCCGATTTTATGAATAAGAAACTGAGCCAGATGCCGGATGCCCGCGCCATTGTGGTGCAGGAACAAACCATAAGCGGCGGCGGTAGCGGTGCACGTACCTCGCTGCCGGTGCAGTTTGTTATACAGAACCAGGATTTTGAGAAGATTAGGAAAGTGCTGCCGGAGTTTTTTGCCGAGGTGGCCAAGAGCCCGGTTTTTCAGGGATCTGACGTGAACCTTAAATTTACCAAGCCCGAACTGCGCGTAGTTACCGACCGCGACCGTGCCCGCGATCTCGGGGTATCGGTAGAGGATATCGCCCAAACGCTGCAGTTGTACTATAGTGCCGGCCGTTTAGATTACTTTTTGATAAACGGTAAACAATACCAGGTAATAGCCCAGGTAGACCGCGCCAACCGCGATCAGCCGCTGGATTTGAAATCGGTTTACGTGCGCAGCACAAAGGGCAACCTGGTGCAGCTGGATAACGTGGTAAAAATATCTGAGAGCGCTACGCCGCCATCTATCTATCACTTTAACCGTTATAAATCAGCCACGGTGCAGGCGGGCCTTGCCCCGGGTAAAACCATTGGCGATGGTATTGCCGAAATGAACCGTATTGCCAACGGTATGCTTGATGAAACCTTTAGTACAGCGCTAAGCGGCCCGTCAAGGGATTACTCGGAAGGCTCATCCAACATCGCTTTCGCGTTCCTGTTTGCCTTGTTGCTTATATACCTGGTGCTTGCCGCGCAGTTTGAAAGCTTTATAGATCCGTTCATTGTAATGTTAACCGTACCGCTGGCAATCTCCGGCGCGTTTATTTCGCTTTGGCTGTTCGATCAAACGTTTAACATTTTTAGCCAGATAGGTATCATTACCCTGGTAGGGCTGGTAACCAAAAACGGCATCCTGATAGTAGAGTTTGCTAATCAGCGCATGGAGCACGGCCTTAGTAAATACGAGGCCGTGGTAGAAGCTGCAACATCCCGCCTTCGCCCAATCTTAATGACCAGTTTGGCCGTTGTGCTGGGTTCGGTACCAATTGCGTTGGCATTGGGTGCCGGTGCAAAAAGCCGTGTATCATTAGGTATCGTAATTATCGGCGGCATGCTATTCTCGCTGGTGCTTACGCTTTATGTTATCCCAACCATGTATATGGTGTTTGCATCAAAAACCCGTAAAGACCCGGATGCAGAAGTAGTAGAAGAAGAAAAACAACCGGAAACATCAAATATAATCATAGCAAAATCGTAATCGCACTATGAAAGTTAACAAGATAATTTGCACGATTTTTTGCTGTTTGGCTTTTGCACAGGTAAAAGCACAGAATACTGCGCCCATACTTACGCTGAAAGATGCGGTGGAAATAGCGTTGAAGAATAACTATAACATCCGCCTGTCGCAAAATAACGCTGCCATTGCAGGTAACAACGTAACGGTTGGCAACGCGGGTTTTTTACCTGTGGTAACGGGGAATGTTACCTCTAACAATAGCATCCAAACCACTAAGCAAACCCGGTCCGACGGTACGTTTAACGATATCAACAACGCCCATAACTCCAACCTTAACTACGGTGTAAACCTTAACTGGACGATATTTGACGGCTTCAACATGTTTGCCACTTACGATCAGCTGAAACAACTGGATAAATTGGGTGCCATCCGCTTGCAGGATACCATCCAGTCTACAGTGGCTAACGTTATCAATACCTATTACAACCTCATTAGCCAAAACGAGCAGATAAAAGCGCTGCAGGGCGCTATTGAGATCTCCAGAACTCAACTGCGCTACGCCAATGATAAGTTCCAGGTGGGCAGGGTTTCCAGGCTGGACGTATATAATGCACAGGTTAACCTTAATACTGATACTGCCGCGCTGATAACCCAGCTGCAGCAATTCCGTACCAATAAAATTCAGTTGAACCAGCTGCTGGTGCGCGATCTGCAAACCGAGTTTTCAGTAGGGGATACCATTATTGTCGATCGATCTTTGGTGCTGGGGGATATCATCGGTAAGGCGCAAACGCAAAACCCGGCCATCCTGTCGTCACAGATCAACAAACGCCTGGCCGATATTAACCTTAAACAGGTGCGCTCTACCCGTTACCCGCAAATAGGTATTACATCCGGCTATACTTTTACCCGGAATAAAACGCCGGCAGGTTTCACTCTGCAACAGAACGCGCAGGGCCTTGCTTACGGTGTGGTAGCATCCATAAATATATTCGACGGCCTTAACCAATGGCGCCGGGAACGTAATGCAAAACTGCAGATAGACAATGCCGAGATTGGGACAAAACAAACAGTACAGAACATAGAAGCGCAGATCAGTAGTTTTTATGTAGCCTACCTTTCGGGCCTCGACCTGATCAAGGTGGGGGAGTCTAATGTAGAGCTGGCACGTAAAAACCTGGAGATCTCGCTGGAGAAATACCGCATAGGTAACATTACACCATTAGAGATCCGCGAGGCACAGCGCAACTATTTAAACGCGCAATCGGTATACTATACGGCTCAATATCAGTCTAAAATGGCCGAGGTTACCTTAAAACAAATAACTAACAGTATAAATATTCAATAAAGTATATATAATTGCTTTAAAAGATTATTTTTGAACAATGCCTGTTCGATACAAAACTTGTTTGCTGATAGATGACAATTATATTGACAACTTTGTTACGCGCAAGATTTTGGAGAGCGGCAAATTTGCAGAAAACATAATTGTGCACCAATCCCCCCAGGACGCATTGAACCTGATGCGGTACGGCACCCTTAAACCCGATGTTATTTTTCTGGATATCCGGATGCCGGGGATGAGCGGTTTTGAATTTTTAGAAGAGTACGATAAGATTGAGATGGAGAATAAGGAGAATGTGAAGATCTTTATGCTTTCCTCATCGCTGGATCCTACCGATATGAACAATTCTTTAAAAAGCCGTTACGTTGCGCAATTTATTCATAAACCCCTTACCTACGAGGCGCTCGAAGAAATTTCCACATGATATTAGTAGCAGACAGCGGGTCGTCAAAAACAGATTGGCTGCTTGCGGTACCCAATGAGCAACCAAAAGCATTTAAATCAGTCGGCCTTAATCCATACTTCCTTACCGAGAAAGAGATAACCAAGATATTGCAGGAGCAAATACCCGATCTGGCGGCTTACGCCCCCGAGATTAGCGAGATATATTTTTTTGGCGCAGGCTGCTCAAGCCCCGACAGGCACGAGATAGTATCCAATGCGCTAAGCACGCTTTTTCCGCAATCCTATATCAGTGTAGATAGCGACCTGCTGGCTTCGGCATACGCCACCTGCGGGCACGAGAAAGGCTTTTGCTGCATCTTGGGTACCGGCTCAAACATTTCTTTTTTTGATGGGGAAGAGATCCACGATGGTAAACACGGCCTGGGTTATGTACTGGGTGATGAAGGCGCGGGCACTATCATCGGCAAAACCCTGGTAACCGACTTTTTATACGGCAGGATGCCGCATGACATCAATATACAATTTAACGATACTTATCACCTGGATAAGCAAACCGTTATTGAGAATGTTTATCAGCGCCCTAAGGCAAATACTTACCTGGCAACGTTCTCCAAGTTTTTATACGGCATCAGGTATACAGAATATGCACAGGCGTTGTTGAAAACCGTTTTCCAGGAATTTGTAGATATCAACGTAAAATCGTATCCCAATTACAATAAATTTAAATGCCACTTTGTAGGCTCCATCGCCTATATTTTTTCTGATGAACTGCATGCCATTTGCGAAGAGAATGGTGTACATGTAGGCAAGATCATCCGCCAGCCTATTAACGATCTGCTGGAATTTATCATTAAAAGGAACGGGTAATAATGTAGAGATATGAAAGTTCACGTCTCACACGCGTTTTGTTTACGCCACTACTTTCTTCCCAACAAACCTTCTCACCAACAGAAAACCGATGCCCAGCACGGCTAAGATACTTCCTAACCTTGGCAGGTAATCGCCATAATCAACGTAGAAGGTAATATCCGAATTGAGATTGATGTCCTGTTTCAAAGCGGTTTTAACCCACCAGCCGCTTTGCTTTACCACATCGCCACGCTGGTTGATGAATGCCGAGATGCCCGTATTGGCCGAGCGACAAACCCAACGCCGGGTTTCAATAGCGCGCAGCTTGGCGTAATCTAAATGCTGGTCTTTACCGGAGGTGTTTTCCCACCAGCCATCGTTGGTAATAATGGCGATAAACTGCGAGCCTTGCTTTACCGATTTGGCCACCCATTCGCCCCAGATAGATTCGTAACAGATAACCGGCGTTGCGCCAATACCGCTTTGCGAATAAAATACGCCCGGCTCCTGCTGAATTGTATAGTTGCCGGTAGCGCCGCCAAGGTGGGCAAACACTGGCTCCAGGAAAAATAAAGCATTTTCAAACGGTAATGATTCTGCTCCCGGTACCAGTCGCGATTTATGGTATAGCTGCACTTTGGCCGAGTTTTCAATACTGATAGCCGTGCTGTAATTATCGGCAAAACGACCATCGGGGATATTACGTGCGGTTCCGTTGGGTTTATCATACAGGCGATAGGTTTCGCCGCCGGTAATTACGTTGCCGTTTTTGTACTTGTTTAAAAACTGCTTTACCTGCAGATAGTAGCTGCTGGCCAGCATATGGTCTTCATCAATATAATCGGCAATGGCGGTTTCGGGCCAGATGAAGAACTCGGTATTCGTTTGCCCGATAGAATCCGATAACTGTGTTAAAGTAGCTATCTGTGTACGCACTGGGATAACGCCGTTCTTTTCGTACGGATCGATATTTGGCTGGGCCACTACAATGTTAGATGGGTTAATTTGCTCCTTGTAGCTATAGTACCTGTACAAAGAAAAGCCAAGGGGCAGCACGAGTGTGAGTGTAACAGCAATAACAAGCTTTTTCCTTACCTGTGTAGTCTGTGCCTCGCGTAGGCCAACATATAATAAAAACAGCAGGATGTTGATAGCCCATACCCAAATGGTGCCGCCATAAACGCCGGTGTATTCATACCATTGGATCCACTTATGTGATACCGCGAAGCCGTTGCCCAGCGTCATCCAGGGGAAGTTAAGGTCCCAGCTTTGGTGCAGGTATTCGTAGCCTATCCAAAAGCAAACCAGGGCAGCCAGGCTCAACGCACGGTTGGTTACTATCCGCATACGGTAATACAGCCAGCAGGCAGTAGCCATCAGCAAAGGCCCAAGCGCATAGGGGATCAATGTAACAGGCATAGCCACAATTGGGCCGATGATCTTTAACGAATTATATACCCAGTAAACACACAGCGTGTTCCATATAAAAAAGCCTAAGAAGGTGGTGTTGAAAATGAGCTTGCCTTTTTTAGCAGATGGGGAGTTAATGATATTCTCCATCGCCAGCAGCATAGGCACCAGGCCCACAAACAAAAAGAAAGTAGTGTAAGGCGTAGGCGGCCAGGCCAGCCAAAGCAGCAGGCCTGAGAATATGGATAGTGATATATTTTTTTTCATGTAGTAATTCTAATTCTCCGCCACGTCATTGCGAGGTACGAAGCAATCTTCGACATGCTTGTAAGCAAAATGTAAGTAGTAGACTTTTTATCGAAGATTGCTTCGTACCTCGCAATGACATGGCGGACTATTGATTTTGTCGGCCTCGCGACGATGCGGTAGGCTATTGGCTCTCGCTATTGAAGCAGTAATTAATCTTCTTCTTCCTCCTCATTCGCGTACTTCTTTTTCTTTTTATCAACCTCAACAGGGGTGGCACCGGCTACGCAGAGTACAAATTCACCTTTTACAGGGTGGGTTTCGTAGTAGGTTTTTACTTCAGCTACGGTGCCCCGTACGGTTTCTTCGAACAATTTGGTGAGCTCGCGCGATACCGAGATCTGGCGGTCGGCACCAAACCAGGTGGCCATTTCATCAAGCGTTTTTAATAAACGGTGCGGCGATTCATAAAGTATCAGGGTACGTTCCTCTGCAGCCAGGAATTTATAGCGGGTTTGGCGGCCTTTCTTCAGCGGCAGAAAGCCTTCAAAGCAAAACTTATCTGTTGGAAAGCCGGAGTTAACCAATGCAGGCACAAAAGCTGTGGCACCCGGTAAGCATTCTACCGGGATGTTAAATTTTAAAGCCTCGCGCACCAGAAAAAAGCCCGGATCGGAGATAGCCGGTGTGCCCGCATCAGAAATGAGCGCAATGTTTTGGCCCATCAGCAGGAATTTGATGATCTCGTTACTGCTTTGGTGCTCGTTATGTTGATGGTGCGCAAACACTTTGTTCTGGATCTCGAAGTGTTTTAACAACGGGGCAGAGGTGCGCGTATCCTCGGCCAGTATCAGGTCGGCCTCTTTTAAAATACGGATGGCCCTGAAGGTAATATCCTCCAGGTTGCCTATAGGTGTGGGTACTAAGTATAGTTTGCCGGTTGTGCTCATGCTTCGCTTTTTGGTCCATAGTCCATGGCCGATGGACCATAGCAATAACTCAAATAACTATAGACTATGGTCTATGGACTATCGACTTATTTATATCTTTGCCTAAAAATTATAATAATGCTGCAAGTTAGTTATATCCGTGATAACAGGGAACAGGTTTTAGATCGTTTGGCTGTAAAAAATTTTAAACAGCCCGAATTAGTGGACGAGGTGATAGGTTTAGACGAGAAACGCCGTCAGACCCAAAACCAGCTGGATACCGTATCATCGCAGAGTAACGCCGCCGCCAAACAAATTGGCGAGTTGATGCGCAGCGGTAAAAAAGAAGAAGCCGAAGCCATTAAAGCCAACACCGGCAAATGGAAAGAAGAAGGCAAACAACTTGGCGAGCAGTTAGCCGCGCTGGAAGCTGAACTGCAGGATAAACTGGTATTATTGCCCAACCTGCCGCATTCATCTGTACCCAAAGGTTTAACACCGGAGGATAATGAGGTAGTGCTGGAGAACGGCACTGTGCCTCAATTGCCTGCAAATGCCCTGCCGCATTGGGAACTGGCTGCTAAATACAACCTGATAGATTTTGAACTGGGTGTTAAAATAACCGGGGCAGGTTTCCCCGTGTATAAAAATAAGGGTGCCAAACTGCAAAGGGCGTTGATTAACTTTTTTATTGACGAGGCCGAAAAAGCCGGTTACAGCGAAGTAAGCGTGCCATTAATGGTGAACGAAGCATCGGGCTTTGGCACCAGCCAACTGCCGGATAAAGAAGGGCAGATGTACTACGTAGGTATAGATAACCTGTACCTTATACCTACCGCCGAGGTGCCTATTACCAATATGTACCGCGATGTGATCTTAAAAGGAGAAGAGCTGCCCGTACGTAACTGCGGCCATACACCATGTTTCCGCCGCGAGGCTGGTTCTTACGGTGCACACGTACGCGGATTAAACCGCCTGCACCAGTTTGATAAGGTGGAGATAGTACAGGTAGTACACCCGGATAAATCATACGAGGTACTGGAAGATATGAGCGCCCACGTGCAGGGCCTGCTGCAAAAACTTGGCCTGCCTTACCGCGTACTGCGCCTTTGCGGCGGCGATATGGGTTTTGGCAGCGCCTTAACTTATGATATGGAAACCTGGAGCGCAGCGCAACAACGCTGGCTGGAAGTTTCTTCTGTATCAAACTTCGAAACTTTCCAGGCTAACCGGTTGAAGCTGCGTTTCCGTAATGCGGAGGGTAAAACCCAACTGGCGCACACCTTAAACGGTAGCGCACTGGCATTACCGCGAATTGTGGCAACCCTTTTAGAAAACAACCAAACTGATAAAGGTATTAAAGTGCCCGAGGTGCTGGTACCTTACACTAAATTTGAATGGATAGATTAGGTTGAGGGAAGTGATTAATGGGGAGTAGGGAGTCGTTATATGGTATTAGGTAGTTGTAACTGGTAAGCAGGTAACAGGGATTTGTGAAAGGAATAATGGTGAATAAATTTATACATTAGAACCAATAGCTAATTTTCATCAACTGATCACAACTACCTAATACCCTATAATAATTACCTGTTAACAACATATCCTTGCTATCCCGCACAAACTATCTGCGCATTTTTTGCGTTATACTATTTATATTTGTAAGACCAAACAATAAAGCATGTTACGTTTCCTCATTATAATAATTAGTATTTTAACGATAGTCCAGTTTGTGTTTAGGGTGCTGATCCCTATGCTGTTCAGGAGTGTGATCAATAATGTGCAGCAGCAGGCACAGGAGCAGGCCCGCAACCAGCAGAATTATCAGCAGCAGCAAAACAGGCCCGATGCCCGTGTTAAGGTTGATTATATCCCCGAAGTTAAAAAAGGCGCCGTGCCCGATTCTGAAGGCGAATTTGTAGATTACGAAGAAATAAAATAAACTTATGTTGCCAGAGAACCTGTATAAGCGCAGGACCAATCACAATAATACCCCGCCATCGGTGCTGTTAATTCTTACTAACTGCATTGTACTGGCTGTGCTTATACAAATGTTTACCTCCTGCGATAAAATAAACAACTTCTTTTGGGCTATAATTGCCCTGCTTGCCCTCTATAACGTTTACACCATCCGCAGAAACCGCGAGGAGTATAATAAACTTAATATTATCATCTACGCGGCAAGTATTATAGGTATGGGCCTGGTGTTTTATTACATAAACAGCCAGCCACATAACTGTTAATTAAATACTTTCTATAAACTATCGCTTCTATCTCATTCAAATTTCTATTTTTGAAAAGATTATTATAAGTATAGTATCCCTTAAAAAATTTAGATGAACAACTGGATTAAACGTAACGGCACACACCTTGCCGTTATAGGACTTTTTTTAGCTATATGCTTTTTCTTCCTCACGCCTGCATTCCAGGGCAAAACACTGGGGCAAAGCGATGTTATTGGTGCACAATCTACCCAAAAAGAAATTAACGATTACCGTGCAAAGGATACCACCATTTTGTGGACTAACCAGATCTTCGGCGGGATGCCTACTTTTCAGATCTGGGCACCGTATCCAAATAACATAACTACACACGTAGTATCTGCTATAAAAGCAACCTTCCCAAACCCGGTTGATACTGTATTACTACTGTTATTGGGTACTTACTTTTTATTTATTGTGCTTAAAATGAACCCGTGGCTGGCTGCTGCCGGCGCTGTGGCGTTTACATTTTCATCCTATAATATTATTTTACTGGTGGCGGGGCACTCCAACCAGGCCTTTGCCATAGCGTTTTTTGCGCCGGTATTGGCAGGTATCATTCTTACGCTTAGGGGTAATTACCTTTTAGGCGGTTCGCTTACCGCGCTGTTTTTGGCTATGGAGATCAGGAGTAACCACATCCAGATGACTTATTACCTGCTGTTGTCAATCATTATTTTGATGTGTATTGAGCTTTACCACGCTATAAAAGGCAAGGCATTGCAACCCTATTTAAAGGCACTGGGCTTTTTGGCCGGTGCTACTTTACTGGCTATATCGGTAAACGCATCTATCCTGTGGAGTACTTATGATTACGGTACCGAAACTATCCGCGGAAAATCTAACCTTAAGCAAACCAGCAAAGAGCCAAGCAATGGTTTAGACAGAGAGTACGCTTACCAATGGAGCCAGGGCGTGGGCGAGTCTATCACCTTTTTGGTGCCAAACGCTTACGGCGGCGCTTACCCAAGTACCGAACCTGTTGACGAAAACTCTGGCATTGTAAAAGTATTTACAGAGAAAGGCATCCCACAGGAGCAGGCTGTTGGTATTGCCCAGCAGATCAACTCGCAGGTGATGCCGATGTACTGGGGAACTAAACCGGGTACTTCTGGTCCGTTTTACTTTGGTGCGGTTATCTGTTTCCTGTTTGTATTTGGTTTAATAGTAGTGAAGAACCGTTTTAAATGGTGGTTGCTGGGTACAGTAGTTTTAACGCTGTTATTATCATTCGGTCGCAACTGGCCATATGTGTCAGATCTGTTCTTCGATTACTTCCCGCTGTACAACAAGTTCCGCGCGGTAGAATCTATATTGGCGGTTGCCAGCTTATGCTTCCCTATCCTGGCGTTCTTAGCCGTGCAGGAAGCTATTGTAGCTACAGATAAAAAAGCGATACTGAAAAAACTGATGCTTGCCGGTTACATTACAGGCGGCATCACTTTAATACTTATTGTGTTGCCTACGCTTATCCTGAGCTTTAAATCTCCGGAGCATACGGCCGCGGTTAACTACCTTACGCAAGGTTTAAAAGGCGATGCAACAACGGCAAACGCTGTAGCCAACGCTATGGTGCAGGATAGGGTTTCCCTTGAGCGTACCGATGCTATCCGCAGCTTTATATTCCTGGTGATAACCTTTGGTGTTTTATGGGCCTTTATTACCGATAAGGTAAAGGTTACGGTATTATCTATTGTATTGTTCGCGCTTACTTTAATTGACCTTTGGCAGGTAGATAAGCGTTACTTAAAAGATTCGAGCTTTCAGGATAAGATAGAAACCACGCAGGCCGTACAGCCGCGCGAGGTGGATACCTTTATTATGAAAGACCCTGATCCGGATTTCCGCGTGTTTGATAGCGGAGCCGATATGCGTTCGGATATGTTTAACCCGTTCTTCCATAAATCGGTAAGCGGTTACTCTGCTGCCCGTTTAAAAAGGTTTGAAGAGGTTTACCTTAACCAGTTCACCAAAAGCATTAACCACGATGTGCTGGATATGCTGAATACCAAGTACATCATCACTGCCGACCCTAAAACAGGTGCAGCCGGTATGCAGGCCAACTCAACCGCTTGCGGCCATGCGTGGTTTGTTAAGAGTGTTAAGTATGCACAGAACGCTGATGAAGAAATGGTAGCTATCAGCAGCTTTTCACCAAAAGACGAAGCGATTGTTGATAAAGAATACAAAAGCATTGTAGAAGCCAAACCTGCAAGCCAGGACCCTAACGCTACTATTAAACTGGTAAGCTACAACCCGCAGCATTTGGTATACCAAAGCAGTTCATCTACCAACCAGGTAGCGGTATTCTCTGAAGTGTACTACAAAAAGGGCTGGAAAATGCTGATTGATAACGTAGAGCAGCCTTACTTCCGTGCTGATTATTTACTGCGTGCAGCAAACATCCCGTTGGGTAACCACAAGGTTGAGTTTATTTTCCACCCGGCATCTTACTACACCGGCGAGGGGATCTCATTAGCCGGTTCGGTACTGTTGGTACTTACATTGGGCGGTGCGGTTTACACCGAAACCAGGAAGAAAAAACCTGCTGTTAAGAAAGTTTAACAAGCGCTTGGTATAAAATTTATAAGGCTGCCCTTTATCTGGGCAGCCTTTTTTGTTTTTAAAATAAAAGGTAATCCATGCCTTTGCGAGGAGCAGCTTAGGGCATGTGCATAGGGACGACGTGGCAATCTCGTCGCAGGTGGTTAGTTTAAGCATGACTATGTGATTGCCAAAGTCCGTCACCGCTTTCCCATGTGCATGGGGGAAAGCAATGACATGTTTATAAAAAATGGCTTTAATTCATTGCCGTTGACTAAAGTCAACGGTTGAAAATGGAAACAATCGGCTTCAGCCATAATCCGCACATTTAAGTGGCTTGTTTGGTGAAGTGTTCCGTTTTGCAGAAAAAGTGTTCCGCAAGGTGTTCCGTTTTGCAAAATTGGTGTTCCGCTCTGTTCCGTTTTTTAATTAGCGGAACAGCGGAACACCGGAACGGTTAACTATCCGTCCAACCCATTCAAAAACGCAATTAGTTTTTCAACCGCAATAGCCCTGTGGCTGATGCTGTTCTTTTCATCAATACTCATTTCGGCAAAGGTGATGTCATAGCCATCCGGTTGAAAGATGGGGTCATAACCAAAGCCTTCGCTGCCGCTGCGCTCGCTGCGGATGGTGCCTGTTACTATTCCTTCAAAGAAGTGTTCCTCGCCCTGCCATATTAAGGATATAATGGTACGGAATTGTGCCTTGCGGTTGGTTATTCCCTGCAGGTTCTGAAGCACCTTATCAATATTGGCAGCATGATTGCCATGCTCGCCCGCATAGCGTGCCGAGTAGATGCCGGGCTCGCCGTTCAGGGCGTCAATCTCCAGTCCGCTGTCGTCGCCAAAGCAGTTTACCTGGTAGTGCTGCCATATATAGGTGCTTTTGAGAGATGCATTCTCGCGGAAAGTAAGGCCAGTTTCGGCAATGTCTTCCGTGCAGCCGATATCTGCCAGCGTAAGCAGTTTAATTTCGCCTTTTATCTTGGCCGATACTTCTTCCACCTTGTGGCGGTTATTGGTTGCAAAAACTAATTGCTGCATATTAAAGTGTCTTCATTTGGTCCCAGAAAGCTTTTTTATTATCGTTGCTGCTCATCATCTCATCAAAACTGAAACTGTAAAGCACATTGGTTTTTTTACCCTGCACCGGCTTGTTAAGCGGCAGGTTACCAATACCCTGCGGCAGGGCATCAGTCCCCATAATTAATAATTTTACAGGCTGAAAGGTTTCTGCAAGCTTAGCCATGGTAACTGGCGCGTATTTGTTGATGTTAAAGATGGCCACATCACTTAAAGCGTACTCTTTCCGTTTCAGAATGTTCTCCATAGCGGTAAGGTGTGCAGCAGGCATATGCTCATCACCGGCATAGTTAACCAGTATTACAAAGTTTTTATTATTATTACCCAGATAATTAAAACCGGCCCCCGGCGTTTTTACCACAGGAGTAGCAGGTGCAGCTATAGCAGGACTAACAGGCAACGATGCAACCGTTTCGGCAGCTGCTATTGGGGCAGGTTGAGCCACCGGCTGTTCGGGTGTTTGCAGGATAGGCTCGGTGGGTTGTTCCGCAGCTTTTACGGCGGGGGCTATTTTATCCTCGTTTAGCAGGTAGATCTCGTCCTGTAATAAAAAACGGAAAGCGTTGGGGTTATCAACCTTCATATTATTATTTAACATATTTTAACCAAAAGTAGCTAAAGCAGTTGACGCATTATAAGCATATTCGCACAACGGCTTAATTATACATTATTATTAATAAATTTTACCGAAATTTGCATTTTAACGGACTAAGCATCCGTAATATAGTTTAATAAATTCATGAGAAAAATAGGGTTCCTTTTAGTAAATATTTTTTTATTCCTGTCGGTTGCCGAGGCGCAGACAACGCGCACTATTGATAAGATTGCCGGTATAGTAGGTTCAAGCGTTATCCTGCAATCAGATATCGAACTGCAATATGCGCAGTACCTGGTAAGCGGCCAGCAGCCCGATCCAAGCTTTAAATGCCAGCTTCTGCAAAACCAGTTAACACAAAAATTACTGGCGCAGCAAGCAGTTATTGATAGTGTACAGGTAAAAGATGAAGAAGTTGACGCCGATGTAGAGCGCCGTATGCGCAGCTTTATACAGCGTGCAGGCGGCCCCGAAAAACTGGAGTCGTTTTTAGGCCGTTCGGTAATTCAGTATAAAGATGAGATCCGCCCGGATATTAAAGAGTCTATGATAGCTATGCGCATGAGGCAAAAGATCACCGAGAAAGTGAATACTACCCCTCAGGACGTAAAAAGATATTTTGATTCTCTTCCAAAGGATAGCTTGCCTACTTTTAACAAAGAGATTGAAGTTGGCGAGATCGTTTTCAACCCAAAACTAACCAAGGAAGAAAAACAATATTATAAAGATAAAGCCGAAGAACTGCGCGAACGTGTTAAAAAAGGTGAAGACTTTGGTGCATTAGCACGTTTGTATTCACAGGATCCGGGTTCGGCACCAGATGGTGGCGATTTGGGTTTTAACGATCGTAACGGTTTCGTAAAGGAGTTTTCGGCTGTAGCCTTTAAATTAAAGGCGGGTGAAATTTCACCTGTATTTGAAAGCGATTTTGGTTTCCACTTTTTGCAGGTGATAGAGCGCCGGGGTGAGCAGGTACATACCCGCCACATATTAATTGTACCCGTAGTTACCCCGCAAAGTTTAGAGCGGTCTAAAGTAACTGCCGATAGTTTATACACGGCTATGATGGCAAATAAAAAGATCGACTTTTCTACAGCAGCAGCTTTTTATTCTGATGATAAAGAAACCAAGTACAATGGCGGTATGATGCTGAATGCAGATAATGTGCAGACCCGTTCTACCTATATCCCTACTGATAAATTAGATCCGCAGGTGGCTTTGGTTACCGATACCATGAAGGTTGGCAGCATTTCCAAACCGGTATTGTTTACCGATGCGCAAACCGGTAAAAAGAGCTATAAGATCCTTTACCTGAAATCTATCACAGATGCACACAAAGCTAACCTGGAGCAGGATTTTGCCAAACTGAAAGAACGTGCTACCGACGATAAACTTAACCGCACCGTAAGCGAGTGGTTTGAGAAACGCCGTAAAGAAACCTTTATAAAAATTGACCCTGAGTACCAAACTTGCGGTGTATTAAAAGGCTGGATCACCCCCAACACAACTGCACAGGTAAAACCTTAATTAACATATGCAACACCGCTCTGATGTAGAGGCCGCTGATGCGTTGAAACAAGCTTATCAGCAAATTCGCGCAGAAATTGGAAAAGTAATTATTGGGCAGGACGAAGTGATAAAATTCGTCCTGATCTCTATTTTCAGTAACGGGCATTGCCTGTTGGTTGGTGTACCCGGCCTGGCAAAAACGCTGCTGGTGCAAACCGTAGCACAGGTGCTCGATCTGGATTTTAAACGCATCCAGTTTACGCCCGATCTGATGCCATCAGACATCATCGGCTCAGAGATTCTGGGGGAAGACCGCAATTTTAAATTTATCCCCGGCCCGGTGTTCTCTAACATCATTTTGGCCGATGAGATAAACCGTACGCCGCCAAAAACGCAGGCTGCCTTACTGGAAGCCATGCAGGAAAAAGCAGTTACCGCTGCCGGTGTTACGCATAAATTAGCCCAGCCATTTTTTGTACTGGCTACCCAAAACCCAATAGAGCAGGAAGGTACCTACCCATTGCCCGAGGCACAGTTAGACAGGTTTATGTTTAACGTAGCTTTAAACTACCCATCTTTTAAAGAGGAACTGCAGGTGGTTAAAAACACTACCAGCACCAATAAGGTAACGGTTAACAAGCAACTAAACGCCGAACAGATCATTTATTTTCAGCAACTGGTACGCAATATCCCAGTGACAGATAATGTGCTGGAATACGCCGTTAAACTGGTATCTAAAACCAGGCCCGATAGTGAGTTTGCTACCCCGGCCGTAAAGCGTTTGCTTAACTGGGGCGCAGGGCCGCGTGCATCGCAATTTTTGGTATTAGGCGCTAAATGCCATGCTGTATTAAGCGGCAAGTACTCGCCCGATATTGAGGATGTAAGAGCGGTAGCCAAGCCTATATTAAGCCACCGTATTGTACGCAGCTACCATGCAGAAGCCGAAGGCTTATCTGCCGCAGATATTATAGAGCAATTGTTTTAGATATTTTATACCAACAAAAAACGCGGGCTTTTCAGTCCGCGTTTTTTGTTTAGTTGTATTTACTTTGAATGTTATTCTATTGTAGAGAAGATCTCCAACGCTACATTCCAGTTGTGGCGGGTGTCCTGCTCCCAAATGCGTACATAGTAATAGTTATTAACCACGTTGCCTTTTTTAATGCGGGCAGTGCCATAGCTGTATGCAAGATCATCGCTGGAAGCGCGGCCTGCGTTTAAGGTTTCAGACGATATAGTGATCGCTTCATTGGTAACAAACTTCATCACTTTATCGCTGCCTACCAGTGGCTCAAAACCCGGGAAGTAGTAACGGCCTTCCGGACTAAAAAACTCTTTGTAAGCCGCTGCTGCAGATTTTTTGAAAAGGCTGTTTAATAACCTATCGTTATCCATCAGGATCTTTTTGCCGTTGAACGGGTCTTTACTGGCAGCTTTTTGCCTGCTTAGATCAGGTTCTTTAAAATCAGTACCGGTAGCTTCAGTTTCAGGCTCGGGGTGCTGGATACCTAAATCAATAAGTAATTTAAACTTATTGTCAGAGTCGAGCCTCCAGATAGAAACGTATTCGCCGTATACCTTATCATCGTCACTTTTACCGTTTTGGTAAACGTACGGGCCTGCGGTATAACCCAAATCTCCGTTTGCAGAGATACGGGCAACCTTTGGCTGCCATCTTAACTTACCGGGTTGTTTATCTATGGTGCTGTAAAATTCAGAGATCTTTACCGGGTTGGGTTTAAAAACTATCCCTTCCACATCGGCAACAGATAAAAAGCCATCCTTAATACCTTTGCGGTCTACCAGTTTATCAAAATCAATTTCGGTGTTAACTACTTTACTAACCGTAACCGGTTTTGTTTGGGCTGATGCAGACTGGCCTAAAGCGGCAATAACGATAGCAGCTAATATTGTTTTCTTCATATGATGATGCAATAGATATTTACAAGGCAAGTATAATTATTTTAAGCTGATAAATACAGGTATGCCTGCCCGGTATTTATGTAATTTGTGTCGGTTTTAAATTCTTATCCAGTCGGTTGTACCCTGTTTGTTATCGTTCAGCTGAAAGCCTATTTGCTTTAAGCCTTCGCGGATCTTGTCAGATGTAGCGTAATCCTTATTAGTCTTCGCTTCATTGCGCAATTTAACTATCAGGCCCATCAGATCGTCGGTATCTGCGTTTTCGTTATCGTCCAGTTTTAAACCCAACACATCAAAAAAGAAGTCGTCGTAGGTTTTCTTCATCCGGCTGAATGTTTCTGCGGTTATCTCGCCCGAGTTACGGGTTGTAGCCGCAAACGAATTGATCCACTTAGACAGGTTGTTTAATGCCTCTAACGTTTTAGGTGAATTAAAATTGTCGTTCATCCCACGATAGCAATCTTCACAGGCTGTAATTATCACGTTTTCTGCCTCGTCATCAACAGCAACAAGTGCATTTTGTTGCAGCGAGGTTAATTTTTTAGCGGTTTCGGCTAATTTCTTGTAAAAGATCTCGGCTGCTTCAATGGCTTCGTTAGAAAAGTCAACCGTGCTGCGGTAGCTGGCCTGCATAAAAAAGAAACGCACCGTCATGGGGCTGTAGCCTTTATTAAGCAGGGGGTGGCTGCCGCTGAATAATTCATGTGGTAAAAAACTATTGCCAAGCGATTTCGACATTTTTTGCCCGTTCATGGTAAGCATATTGGTATGCAGCCAGTAATTAGCCGGGTTGGTGTTGCAGCAAGCCATGTTCTGCGCTATTTCATTGGTGTGGTGGGTAGCCATCAGGTCCATACCGCCGCCGTGGATATCAAATTTATGGCCAAGGTATTTATTGCTCATGGCCGAGCACTCCAAATGCCAGCCCGGGAAACCCACGCCCCATGGCGAAGGCCACTTCATCAGGTGCTCTGGTTTGGCTTTTATCCACAGGGCAAAATCAAGTTTGCCGTGTTTCTCGTTCTGCCCGCCTAAGGTACGGGTGTTGTTCAGCATATCCTCCAGCTTGCGGCCGTTCAGGATACCATAATCCTGTGTTTGGTTGTATTTTTCTACATCAAAGTAAACTGAACCATCAACCTCGTAAGCGTAACCCTTTTCAAGGATGCTTTTTACCAGTTCTATCTGCTCAATAATATGGCCGGTAGCGGTAGGCTCAATACTTGGCGGCAGGGCGTTAAAGGTTTTCATTACCTCATGGAAATCTACGGTGTATTTTTGTACAATTTCCATAGGCTCCAGCATGGCAAGCCTTGCTTTTTTAGATACTTTGTCTTCGCCCTCGTCGCTGTCGCCTTCCAGGTGGCCGGCATCTGTAATATTGCGTACATAGCGTACCTTATAACCCAGGTGCTGCAGGTAACGGAAGATAAGATCGAACGATATAAATGTGCGGCAGTTGCCTAAATGAACATCACTGTATACGGTAGGGCCGCAAACATACATCCCAACATGTGGGGCATCCAGCGGTATAAATTCTTCTTTTTTACGTGTTAAAGTGTTGTAAACAAATAATTTTTGTTCCATGTGCGCAAACTTACAATTTTTAGGTTTGAAGTTTAATAAATCCTTATTATCTAAAGTCAATTTATATTACAATTAACTTATTTAACAAGCGGGTAAATTGGTATACAGGTTGATAATAAGCCGGTTAATATTGATTGAACTATTTTAAGATAAGATCTGCCGATACCGGGTAATGGTCTGACAGTTTCTTCTGGATGATGGTGTAACCGCGCACATCAAACTGCGGGCTGGCCATAATATAATCTATCTGGTAGTTAGGGAAATCGCCGTTATAAGTACGGCCCACACCTACACCCTTTTCGCGGAAAGCATTCTTCATCCCATTGGCCATCTGGTTAACCGCAAAGGATGCCGGCGTATCATTAAAATCGCCCGAGAAGATATATGGATAGGCGCATTGTTTGGCGTGTTCTTTTATTGCGATAACCTGCGCGCTCCTTTTCAGGAAGGCGATTTTTAATTTACTGCCCAAGCGTTTGGTGGCCGTTATATTGGTTTTACCTTTTTTAGATACTTCTCCCAGGTACTTGTAATCTTCGGGCTCAAACTTTATAGATTGCAGGTGCATGCTGTACATGCGTATCTTTTGCTTGCCCTTTTCAATATCTACATATAAACATTGGTTGCCGGTTAACTTTTCGGGTAGTTTCACCATGCCAAAATCAGAGATGGGGTATTTAGAAAAAATTGCCATGCCGGATGCCTGGTCGTAATTTACATCAAATGGCTCAAAGTAGTAATGCTCGCTCTGCATGATCTTTTTAATGGAGTCGATCATATCGTACTGGCCGCGTTTACGGGTGTAAAATTCCTGTATGCCGATGATATCCGGGCGATTTTGGGCAATGAGTTCTAAAATTTCGTGTTTGGTAGAAATATCGTTGTTGGCCCCGTAGCGTTTAAAATCGTGCGCGTTATAGGTCATGATGCGCAGCAGGGCTGGGTCTGGTGCGTAGCTTTTGCTATCCTCAAAACGGAAACCGATGTTGTTAAGCAATACGTTGTAGCCAATCAGTATGGTAATTACAGATAGCAGCGCGTAAATTTTCCTGCGCAGCAGCCAGTAGATAATGAGGATAAAGTTCAGCAAAAGCATGGGCGGGTAGGCCAGCCCGAAAAAGGCGATAAGCCAGGCCTTTCGCGGATCTACATACGGGGCCAGGTAGCTGAGCAGTAAAGCCAGGCACAGCGCGTAGTTTATCCATAAAATTACCTTGCCAAAAAAACCTAACCCTTTTTTATCCTTCATTACTATTGCTTGCTCTGAACAGTGTTTCCTTTTCCTGTTTGTTCAGACTATCGTAACCCGAAACAGAAATCTTATCTAAAATACGGTCAATTTCGTCCTGTCGGGGGTAATTTGAAGACTTTTTTTGAGGCTGCTCGTAAGCAACAACTCTCATTTTTGGCTTGGGCTGAAATAACTTGTACACGCTTCCTATCCAATCGTTACCGCGCTGCAATTGTTTAATATAAATGAAGCCGAACAGCGCACCACCAATATGGGCCATTTGAGTACCGGCATCGCCCCTTGCACCAATTATGGCAAAAGCTACGTAAACAACGGCTACCCATTTTAATTTAACTGAGCCAATGATGATGAGGCGGATCTCGTAATCGGGTAGCAGGGTTGCTGTGGCAACAATTACGGCAATTACACTTACCGATGCACCGGTGATGGCACTGGCCGGAAAATCTACATGGGCAAGATTTAACAGGTTATAACCGGCTATATAAAAAATAGCACCAGCCAAGCCACCGGCTATGTACAGGCCAATAAGGCGTTTGTGGTTAAGATATTCTTCGAAGATGCGGCCTATCCAGTATAACCAAAGCAAGTTGAACAGTACCGGCAGGAAACCGATACCCGCGAACATGTAGGTAATGGGAGTCCAGAAATGACGGCCCAAAACCGGCAGACTGGCGGAGAGTAAAATGTTTTCGATACTGAATGCAGCAACCGCGGGGATGTTCAGCAGTAAAAAAACAACAACGTTGATACCGATAAGCAGGTTTATCCTGCTATCAGATTTTAGCATTTTGTATTGAATATCTCTCCAGAGCGTGTTCATAAATAAAACGGTATTATACTATATAAAACCCACTACTAATAGTAATTGTTTGGCTTTTGCACGCCCCAAAGCTTTATTAAAATAAAGCCGAATAAAGCGCCGCCTAAGTGGGCAAAGTGAGCAACCGGGTCGCCTGCGAAACGGCCGAAACCGCTGAATAATTCCAGCGCGATATAACCCATTACCACATATTTTGCCTTGACAGGTACGGGGATGAACATGATCATCATCTCCATATTAGGGAACAGCATACCAAAGGCAACCAGCATACCAAAAATGGCGCCTGATGCACCAACCATAGCGCCGTTATAAAGGCTGTATAATTGCTGCGCCTGTTCCTGCCCGCCGCCGTACATAAAGTAAGATGCATCTGCTTCCGGATGAGGGATGGTGAAGCCACCAATTATTGAATAGATCTGGATAGCATGCACCAGCATGTTTAATAAATAACCACCAATGCCTGATAAAAAGTAAAGATTAAAAAACTTTTTAGACCCAAGCGTGCTCTCCAGTATTGGCCCGAACATAAACAAGGCGATCATGTTGAACAGGATATGAGAAAAATCCCTTGAGCTATGCATGAACATGTAGGTAATGATCTGCCATGGCTTAAACTGAGGCGCTCCAAAATAAAAAGCAGAGAAAAGAGTTTCGAGATCTATCACTTTAGCTAAAGCAAACGTGGCTATGTAGCAGATAACGTTTATAATAATAAGGTTCTTAACAACCGGTGTTAAATTGGCAAATGGTGATTGCATTTTCTGTTTAAAATATTGTTTCTCGGGCTTCGGAGTTATTTTTCAAACCGCTCGGCTAATTCGTTCAGTGTAAAGGTAGTAATTACAGGCTTGCCATTTAAGGCTAAGTTTGGCATTTGGCAGGCAAAAAGCTGGTCTATCAGTTGGTTCATTTCTTCCATAGATAGTTTTACGCCGCTTTTTATGGCTGCGTTACGCGCCAGCGACCGTGCCAGATTATCCCGCTTATCTAACTTTAAAATGGCCAGGTTGTTTTTAAACCCTTCCAGTAATTGTTCCAGTAATTCGTGCTCGTTGGCATTATTAATATCTGCAGGTACGCCCTCCACAACCACTGTGTTTTTACCAAACTCGCGAATGTCAAAACCCAGCGCGCGGATATCAGGCAAAAGCTCTCTCAATAACTCAAAATCGGCGCTGTTTAGTGTAACCGATTGCGGAAATAAGCTTTGCTGGCTCACCCCGCTATGGTTTTCTAACTGTACCAGGTAGCGCTCGTACAAAATACGCTCGTGAGCCGCCTGCTGGCTGATCAGCATAAACCCCGATTTGATTTGCGATAAAATAAACCTGTTATGTACCTGGAAGAACTGCTTCTCGCCGGATTTGGTGATCTCCTGCTCGTTTACCGATGCCACCGTTTCGTCGGCATGCATCTCGTGCTGCAGGTTCTCTTCTTTTTTTGCTATCTCGTAAAGCATATCCCAGTTTTTGGGGATAGCGCTCCGGTGATCGCTGAAAGTTTTTGAAGATGAATAATCCCGCTCGGGCCTTTTCTCTGCCGCGAAAGGGTTAAAATCGGGGTTAAAGGCAATAGTTGGCTGCACAATTTCCTCAAAAGGTTTTTGAGTAATGAGGTGGCTGATGCTGTTCTCCTGGTCAAAATCCAGCGTGGGGGTAATGTTATACTTACCCAGCGAACGTTTTACCGCGGAGCGAATGATGGCGTAAATTGCCTTTTCGTCTTGGTATTTAATTTCGGTTTTGGTAGGATGCACGTTGATATCGATCTTGGATGGGTCGATATCTATAAAAAGCACATACAGCGGGAAGGTTTCATCGGGCAGTAGCTCTTCAAAAGCCGTAAGCACCGCATGGTTTAAGTAATTATCCCTGATGTAGCGGTTGTTTACAAAAAAGAACTGCTCGCCTCTGGTTCTGCGGGCAAATTCGGGCTTGCCCACAAAGCCATGCAGTTTAATAATGGTGGTGTCTTCTTCCACAGGCACCAGGCGTTGGTTGTAATTATTGCCAAACAGGTGTATAATGCGTTGTTTTAAGGAAGCCGCCGGCAGGTGGTAAACCTCCTGCCCATCGTGATGCATGGTTAAAAATACCTGCGGGTTTGCCAAAGCCACCCGTTGAAATTCATCAATAATATGGCGCATTTCTACCGGGTTACTTTTTAAAAAGTTACGGCGGGCAGGGGTGTTATAAAAAAGGTTTTTGATAGAGATAGAAGTGCCCGTATTGGCCGAACATGGCTCCTGGCTGGTAACCTCACTGCCTTCTATAAAAATGCAGGTACCCAGCTCATCCTCATGGCGGCGGGTTTTTAGTTCTACCTGTGCAATTGCGGCGATGGAAGCCATAGCTTCGCCCCTGAAACCCATCGTACGGATCGCAAAAAGGTCTTCCGCCTTGCGGATCTTTGAAGTTGCGTGGCGCTCAAAACACATACGGGCATCTGTTAAACTCATGCCGCAGCCATTGTCTATCACCTGTATCAGCGCCTTGCCGGCATCTTTCAGTATCAGCTGTATTTTGTCTGCACCGGCGTCTATCGTATTCTCTATCAATTCTTTTACAGCCGATGCCGGGCGCTGTACCACCTCGCCTGCGGCTATCTGGTTGGCTACCGAATCGGGTAAAAGCTGTATTATATCTGGCATTTAAAAATATTTCCCTTCTCCGCCAATGGGGCGGATACAATTCGATGCTAAATTAATTATTTGATTGCATAACTTTACCTTTCAATACTTGTATATACTATTTACGTTATCTAATTTACATCCACCTGTTTATTATATGAAGAAATTATGGCCCCTGCTGCTTATTGCTTTTACGGCATGCAAACAAAAAGAATATAATGCCGATACCCTTGTTAAGAACGCCATAGTTTACACCGTTGACAGCAGCTTCTCCACCGCAAACGCTTTTGTGGTAAGTGGCGGTAAAATAATTGCAGTAGGCAATGCCGATACTTTAGAGCAAAAATATTTAGCCAAAGAAGTGATTGATGCCGGTGGCAAACCCGTGTATCCCGGTTTTATTGATGCCCACTCCCATTTTTATGAATATGGCCTTGGGCTTCAGGAGGTAAAGCTGGTAGGCAGCAAAAGCTGGGGTGCTGTATTGGATACTGTAAATGCCTATTCGCGCAGAAATACCGAAGGATGGATCATCGGAAACGGCTGGGATCAGAATATCTGGACTACCAAGCAATTCCCCAATAAAGCAAAACTGGATTCATTATTCCCGGTACGGCCGGTAATTTTAAGCCGGATAGACGGGCACGCTGCCATTGCTAACCAAGCCGCCCTAAATATTGCGGGCATTAAACCGGGGCAGACTATTATCGGTGGTAAAATTGAAGTGATCAACGGGAAGCTTACCGGCATTTTAATTGATAATGCCATGGGTATTGTTACCCGTAAAATTCCTGAACCTACCGAGCAGGTGGTACAATCTGCCCTGTTAGATGCGCAGAAGAATTGCTTCGCTGTAGGATTAACCACAGTTGACGATTGCGGCCTGCCTTACCAGATGGTAAGCACCATTGCCGCCCTGCAGCATAAAGGCGACCTGAAAATGCGCATGTATGTAATGCTGGCCGATAAGGCGGAAAATTACGATTATCTGTTTAAGCGCGGCGCTTATAAAACCCCCGGACTAAACGTGCGGGCATTTAAGGTTTATGCCGATGGTGCGCTGGGTTCAAGAGGGGCGTGTTTATTAAAACCTTACTCCGACCAGAAGAACTGGAACGGTTTCCTGTTGAGCAGTAAGGCGCATTTTGAAGAGGTTGCTAAAAAGATAGCCGATAAAGGTTTCCAGATGTGCACACATGCCATTGGCGATTCGGCCAACCGCGTGATCTTAAAAGTTTATGCAGCGGCTTTAAAAGGTAAAAACGATAAACGCTGGCGGATAGAACATGCGCAGATAGTATCGCCCGAGGATGTGAAATATTTTGGCGAGTATAGCATCATTCCCTCGGTGCAGCCTACGCATGCTACCTCGGATATGGCATGGGCTGTAAACCGCTTAGGGGCCGACCGCCTTAAAACCGGCTATGCGTATAAAGACCTGATGAAACAGAACGGCTGGATTCCGCTGGGGACTGATTTCCCGGTGGAAAACATTAACCCCATGTACACGTTCTATGCAGCGGCTATCCGTAAAGACCTGAAAGGCTTACCAGCCGGAGGTTTCCAGATGGAGAATGCTTTAAGCAGGATAGAGGCACTGCGCGGCATGACCACCTGGGCAGCCAAAGCCAACTTTGAAGAAAAGGAAAAAGGCAGTATTGAAGTTGGCAAATACGCCGATTTTGTGATACTGGATAAAGATATAATGAAAGTACCCGGCAACGATTTGCCGAACGTTAAAGTTGTAAAGACATATATAAATGGTGTTAAGGTTTATGAGAAAAAATAGGCAGAGTGTTTATTTCCTGCTGTTATCGGGGTTTGTTATTTTTAATTCTGCTTGTGCGCAAAACCCTCCTTTTACGGGTAAAGCCTATGTACAAGAGCAAAAATCGGTAGAGCAATCTACCGTGTTGCTGAACAACGAAGCGCAAATTGTGCCGCTGAAATATTTAGACGGTGCAAAGATTGCCAGCATCCGTTTTGCAAGTGTTTACGCAATAGGTTTTGATAGCCTGCTGAATAAATATACCAAGGTGCAATCTATCAACGGGAATGATTACATGGGTGTAAAAACGCTCGATCAGCTGACGATGGATACCAAATTCTTCAACACGCTTATTGTACAGCTGAGCGATGTTGACGTGAGCAATCCGCAGATCATCAGCTTTATCAATACCAATCAAAAAGCCAAAAATGTGATTATATCCTTATTTGGAAGCAGTTCATCGCTGGCTAAATTAAACGATGTTGCTGTACCTGTTATCTGGTCGGAGAGGGTTTCACCTGTTGCTGCCTATTACAGTGCGCAAGCTATATTTGGCGGGGTAGCTATTACGCAGAAACTAACTAAAAATTATTCTGATAAGTATAAATTTGGCAGTGGCTTTGTAACCGCTAAAACCCGCCTGCAGTACACTGTGCCGGAGGATGCGGGTATTAATGGCGATAACCTGAAAGCGATAGATAATATTGCCAAAGAAGCGATAACTAACCGTGCTACACCGGGCTGTGTTGTGCTGGTGGTGAAGGATGGTAAAGTGATATTTAACAAAGCCTATGGTTACCATACCTATGATAATGTAATTCCCGACAGGATCAATGATGTGTTTGATGTAGCATCCATGACCAAGATCTCGGCTACCACTATGGAGGCGATGCATTTGTACGACCAGGGTAAATTGAACCTGGATTCTACTGCTGGTAGCTACTTAGCCCTTGCACGTAAAAGCAATAAAAATACATTAACGGTGCGCGAAATAATGGAGCACCAGGCAGGCCTGATCCCGGATATTGAAACCTTTGGAAAAGTAAAACCGGCAGATCATAGCGCGGATTCTTCAGCCGCATTCCCAACCAAAGTGAACCAGGGATATTACCTGCGCAAGAATTATTTTGAAGAGGTAATGTGGCCGGATATGCTGAAGTCGGCCGTTAAAACGCGCGGGCAGTATGTGTATAGCGATGTAGGCCTGTGCATTATGCAGCAGATTGCAGAAACTATTACAGCTACTCCGCTGGATGTATATCTGCAGCAGCAATTCTATAATCCGCTGGGTTTACAAACCGCAGGATTTTTACCGCTGAAGCGTTTCCCGGCAGACAGGATCCCGCCTACAGAAAATGATACTAAAGACCGCCGTGCCCTGATAGATGGTTACGTGCACGACCCCACCGCAGCCCTAATGGGCGGTGTTGCCGGCCATGCCGGTTTATTTGCCAATGCTAACGATATAGCCATTTTATACCAGATGATGCTGAACCGTGGCACCTATGGCGGTACCCAATATATTAAACCCGAAACGGTTGATTTATTCACCTCCAAGCAATCGGCCATAAGCCGCCGAGGAATAGGTTTCGACAGGTGGGACCCTATTGCAGACCGCCACTACCCATCTAAACTGGCATCCGACCAAACTTATGGCCATACCGGTTTTACCGGTACCTGCGTTTGGGTAGATCCTAAGTACAATTTGGTTTATGTGTTTTTATCCAACAGAGTATACCCCAACGTAGGCAATAAGTTAGGCAGCCTCAACATCAGGCCGCGCATACAGGATGCGGTTTACGAAGCGATACAGAAGGGGATGTAATAGAATAGTGCAGGCGTTTGTTAAACGCCTGCAAATACAGTTTCTAAATTAAGTTCGAAACCGGGCAGGATAGGGGTGGTGATGATATCACCCATAGTCATTAACCGGGAGGGTTGGTAAGTGCCATCCGTTAACGTGTATCTGAAAAAAGATTTATGCGTGGCCGAGATAATCCAATATTCCGGTATTCCTAATTGTTCATATAGCTCATATTTATTCTGGAGTATTACTTTGCCATTTGTGGAGGAGATGAAAGCTATTACAATATTGGGAGTGGTAACATTAGTACTCTCATTTAATTGGAGTTGATTATATTCTATATAAAATTCTGATGATAATATTTTACTATCGGTTACTTGGATATTAAATGGAACAAAATGAATCTTACCTGATTTATCCTTTAAATACCTTGAAAACTCATTAAAAATAATGTCAGGTAAGGCCTCTTTTTCTACATATTCATCAAAAGTCATTTTATATGCTTTTCCCTTAATAATTTCAATTCGCTCTTCAAACGTCCACTTCAAGTAATCAGCGTAACTATAAGTTTTATTAAGATTGAGATCGGAAAATTGCATACAGAGTGCTTTTTAATATAAGCTCAATTTATAGTCCATATATCTTTAGGCTTAATCAGTGTGGTTTTACCTGCTTCAATATCTGCTTTGTCCTGCTCTATTTTAATAATAAAATTGGGGTTGTAAGAGTTTGCATTCCTGCTTTCTTTTTACTTTTAAATTTGTCAGCCAATATCTTCATAATCAAAATATCTGCACATCCTCGCCTAAAACTTCTCTTCCATCATTTTCTCCAGCGCAAACATTTCGTCGCGCAGTTTGGCGGCAAGCAGGAAGTCCATGTTTTTGGCGGCGGCAACCATGTCCTTACGGGTGTTTTCTATAGATTTTTTCATATCGGCCTTGGTCATATACTGCACAATCGGGTCTGCAGCCAGGGTAATGGCGTCGTTTTCTACGTAAGCCTTTTGTACGCCACCTTTAAAGTCAACCACGGAGGTTTGCTCCATAATTTCTTCCTTGGATTTGCCTACGGTACGCGGTGTTATGCCATGTTCGGTGTTGTATTTTATCTGCAGTTCGCGACGGCGGCTGGTTTCGTCCATCGTGATCTGCATAGAGTCGGTTATCTTATCGGCATACATAATTACGCGGCCACGGTCGTTTCGCGCAGCACGGCCAATAGTTTGGATCAACGAGCGTTCCGATCGCAGGAAGCCCTCTTTATCTGCATCTAAAATAGCTACTAAAGATACCTCGGGTAAGTCCAGCCCCTCGCGCAATAAGTTAATTCCTATCAATACATCAAACTCGCCCAAACGCAGTCCGCGCAGAATTTCTACACGTTCCAGCGTTTTTACCTCGGAGTGGATGTAACGGCATTTAATACCCAGCCTGTCCATATATTTGGCCAGTTCTTCGGCCATACGTTTGGTAAGAGTGGTCACCAGGATACGGTCGCCCATTTTAATGGTTTTATCCACCTCATCCAGCAAATCATCTACCTGGTTAATTACCGGGCGGATATCAATAAGCGGATCGAGCAATCCTGTCGGGCGAATCACCTGCTCCACCACCACACCGCCTGATTTTTCCAGTTCGAAATCGGCAGGAGTAGCGCTTACATAAATGGTTTGCGGTGCAAGGCGTTCAAACTCCTGGAAATTAAGCGGGCGGTTATCCATCGCCGCAGGCAAACGGAAACCATAATCTACTAAGGAGATCTTGCGCGATCTGTCGCCGCCATACATAGCCCTGATCTGCGGCACGGTAACGTGGCTCTCGTCAATCACCATCAGGTAATCATCCGGGAAATAATCCAGCAAACAGAAGGGGCGCATCCCCGGCGCACGGCCATCAAAAAAGCGGGAGTAGTTTTCTATACCGCTGCAATAACCCAGCTCGCGAATCATCTCCAGGTCGTAATTAACCCTTTCTTCCAGTCGCTTGGCTTCTATAAAGCGGCCATCATCAATAAATTGTTTTTTACGGGTTTCCAGTTCTTCCTGTATCGCCCAGATAGATTGCTGAAAGCGCTCGCGCGGGGCAACGTACAGGTTAGCCGGGTAAACCACCATATGCGTCATCTTCTCAATGGTTTTACCGCTGGTGATGTCAAATGCACTTAATTCTTCAATATCATCGCCAAAGAAAGATACCCGGTATGCATGATCCATATACGGCGGGAAAATATCCACCGTATCGCCCTTAACTCTAAACGTGCCGCGTTTAAAATCGGCAGTGGTGCGGGCGTATAAGATTTCTACCAAGCGGTGTAAAAAAGCATTGCGGCTGATACGTGTGCCTACCGCAAACTTAAATACAGATGCGGCAAAATCTTCGGGGTTACCCATACCGTAGATGCAGGAGATGGATGATACCACAATAACATCCCTGCGGCCGCTCATGAGTGCCGATGTGGTACGCAGGCGCAGCTTCTCTATTTCCTCGTTTATCTGCAGGTCTTTTTCAATATAAGTATTGGATGAGGGAATAAACGCCTCGGGCTGGTAGTAATCGTAGTAAGATACAAAGTAGTTAACCGCATTCTCCGGGAAGAACTGTTTAAACTCACCGTATAGCTGTGCCGCCAGTGTTTTATTATGGCTGAGGATGAGCGTAGGCTTTTGGGTTTGCTCAATTACGTTGGCAATGGTAAACGTTTTACCCGAGCCGGTAACCCCCAAAAGGGTTTGGAACGGGTCGCCGCTGTTTACGCCTTCAACCAGTTGTTTGATGGCGCCCGGCTGATCGCCGGTAGGTACGTATTGAGAAGTTATTTTAAAATCCATTATTACAAAAATACGGTTTTGAGCTGTGAGATATGAGGTTTGAGACGTTAGATTTTTATGCGGCCACCAATACTTACAGTACCGTGGCAACCTTCATCAACAATTCAAAACTATACCCCTTTAGTGACAACCCTGTGTCAGCAGCTTTTTACATAACGAATTTATTTAAAGATTGATTGCTTATTTCCATCAATTTAGCAACCTTTAGCAAAAGAAAATCGAAAGCGCTCCTGTCTTATATCTCCTAACATCTCAAATCTATAAACATGCTTTTCGTACTCAACAAAACCAACACCATAGCCAATAATTTTTTGGCCGGAATGCGCGATGTAACGGCGCAGCAGGATAAGGCGCGTTTTCGTAACAACCAGGTGCGGTTGGGCGAGATACTGGCTTACGAAATAAGCAAAACCTTTAGTTATACTGAAAGCGAAGTAACTACCCCTTTGGGCGTGGCCAATATACATCTGCCCGATGTGCAACCCGTGCTGGCTACCATACTGCGGGCCGGCCTGCCCCTGCACCAGGGCTTTATGAATATTTTCGACCAGTCGGACTCTGCCTTTGTAACCGCCTGTCGTAAAACCAAAAAGAGCGGCAGCTTTACCATCCAGGTAGACCATATCTCAAACCCTAACCTGAATGGCAAAACCCTGATCATGATAGATACCATGCTGGCCACCGGCCAAAGCATAGTAAACGTTTGTAAAGAACTGATGGCACAATACAAAATAGCGCACCTGCACGTAGCAGCCGTAATTGCCAGTACAGAAGGTATTGCCCATGTACGTGCAAACCTTCCCAAAGCCAACATATGGGTATGCGCCGTTGATGAAGAAATGACCAGCAAAAGCTATATAGTACCGGGCCTGGGCGATGCAGGGGATCTGGCGTTTGGAGAGAAGATTTAAGGATTTAAGGATTTACGAGTTACGAAGTACGATTTTAGATTTGTCTTTTTTCCTGTATATAATAAAAGCCTCCAATAACAAGCTATTAAATACAGCACTTGCCAGAAGGCCTATAATAAAATTGATCCAGGTTGAAAAGACAAAAAACTCTGAAAGAATATATAATGGGAAATCAAGTAAAATGAAGATCGAGCGGGCAATATAAAAGCCGTTTTCTGTTCCATTGCCTGTTTCTTGATAGGCAAAAACCACAAAAAATAAAATAAAATTAATAAAACAACATGTTATTATTGACAGTAGTAACCGTGCATAGTTAATTTGTAAATAATACTTTTGCTTCATACTTCTACTAAATTATAGTTTACTTTCGAAATATGCATCAATCCGAAATCGTAAATCGTAATTCTAAAATTTACAAACATATTTTCTTCGATCTCGATCATACTATTTGGGATTTTGATAAGAACGCTGAGGAAACACTGCACGAACTTTACGGTACTTATAAACTGAGTAATCTCGGTCTGCATTCTGCCGACCTGTTTATAGAAACCTACACCCGCAACAACCACCAGCTTTGGGCCGAATATCATTTAGGGAAGATCAATAAAGAAACCCTGCGCCAAACCCGCTTTAAGAAAACTTTCCTGGACCTGGGCGTTCACCCGGATGTAGTGCCCCTGGCTTTTGAGGACGATTACGTAAAGCTTGGCCCCTATAAAACAAACCTGTTTCCGCATGCGCATGAAACTTTAGCATACCTGCAAAGCAAATATACACTGCATTTGATCTCTAACGGGTTTAAAGAATCTACCGAGATAAAAGTGAGCAGCACCAACTTGTCGGGCTATTTTCAGAATGTGATCATCTCCGAAGTGGTGGGCGTAAACAAACCCGATCCGCTGATCTTTCAGCACGCGGTAGAACTGGCCGGCACCACTAAGGATGAAAGCATTATGATAGGCGACAGTATAGAAGCCGACATCCGCGGGGCATTGGGTTTTGGCATGGATGCTATTTATTTTAACCCCTTTAACCTGGAAAAACCTGCCGATGTACCGGTGCAGATAACCCATTTAAAAGAATTAACTTTAATGTTATGAACATTGCCAAAGAACGCCGGGCTATTGAAACCGCTATAGACAACTATCGCACGCAGCTCGATTCTTTTACGGAGGAAGTGTTTACCGCCACCCCACCCATGGGCGGCTGGAGCTACGCCGAGGTGTACGATCATATCATGAAAGCCAGCCTGGGCTCCAGCATTGCTTTAGAACGCTGTACACATAACAACTGCCCTCCCACCAGCAAGGGCATGAACTTTTGGGGCTGGTACCTGATGCTCACGGGTAACTTCCCGCCTATGAAAACCAGGGTGCCTGAGGCCGTTGCCGCCAAAATGGCTCCTAAAAAAATTGATATGGAGGAGGCCAAAAACCTCATTATAAAAGTACGCCGCCGGGTAGATGAGGCCTCCGAATTATTAAAAGATGCATCGCCCAAAGCACGCTGGCTGCACCCCCGCATAGGCATGCTTAATGCCGGGCAATGGTTTAAGTTTATCCGTGTGCATTTAGAGCATCATTTGAAACAATTGGAGCGCATAAAAAATAATTTTTCTAAAAAGTAACCTTTCACATTTAATATTGTCTTAACAGTATAATAATTTGATAATCGGACTTTTGTAAAAACAATACAAGATGAATTTTGAATTTACTTACTTGTTTGTAGTAGGATTGCTGGTGCTGTTGGGCGCCTTCTATCTTAGCCCTTACGAACTAAAGGTTAATGAAGACGACGACGAGGAATAACTCTCGCCCAAGCAATTCTGCGCATAATAACCGGTACAATTTACCGGCTGGCATAATAGCCCCTCAATTTTGATGGCAAAGCGCGAAGTAGACATAGTTATTATTTCTGATGTACACCTGGGCACCTATGGCTGTCACGCCAAAGAACTCCTTAAGTACCTTAAAAGTATCAAGCCAAAAATGCTTATCCTCAACGGGGATATCATTGATATATGGCAGTTCAGTAAATCGTACTGGCCCGAAGCGCATATGAAGGTGGTGCGCCGCATCCTTAAATTTGTTACCGATGGCATCCCCGTGTATTACCTAACCGGCAATCACGATGAAATGTTGCGCAAGTTTACCGATTTTAACCTCGGCACCTTTCAGCTCCTCAATAAAATTGTACTGAATATCGACGGCAAGAAAGCCTGGATCTTTCATGGTGATGTGTTTGATGTTACCATGCAGCACTCCAAATGGCTGGCCAAGCTTGGCGCCGTAGGGTACGATTCGCTTATACTGATCAACAGCATGACCAACTGGCTGCTAACTACTGTGGGCAGGCCAAAAATGAGTTTCTCGCAAAAGATAAAGGCTAAGTTTAAGGATGCTGTAAAATTTATTAATCAGTTTGAGCAAACCGCGGCCGACCTTGCCGTAGAAAAAGAATACCAATACGTAATATGCGGGCACATTCATCATGCCGAGATCCGCACCATAAATTCTACCGAAAAAACCGGCAGCGTACTTTACCTCAACAGCGGCGATTGGGTGGAGAGCCTCACCTCTCTGGAATACAACAACGGCGAATGGAAGGTTTTTAAATACCAGCCCGACGATTTTAGCCATGATGCCGACGAAGATGACATTACCGACGCCGAAGACCTCGACGCCAAGCTGGACGTGAAAAACCTGCTCGAAAGGTTTCGCCAGGAACCGGGGTAGGGGTGTTCAATTCCTCAAAAACAGGTGTTCATTTTATTTGAGGTGAACACTTATGAACATTTTGAACGCTTTGAACATATTATGTTAAGTAGAAATCCGTGTGATATTTACTCCTGGGATGCCCCGTATTTTACCATAACCATATTGGGGATTATTATTGTGCGCGGGTTTTCTTTCAGAATGTTTTGGATGTGGCCTGTTATAACCTCCACTACCCGGTTGGGTGCGTAGTAAACCCGGTCGCCGGGTTTTTCTTTGCAGATGTTTAGGTTATCTATCCCTAAATAAAATACAATGGGTCGCCCGTTTATAGGCATTGTTTTAGGGAACTGGTAGCCTGTTAAAAATTTAAAGCCTTGCTTAACACCTTCGGCAGGCTGGTTAATAAAACTGTACCCGGTAATTCTGTTCCCGGCATCGGTTTTAACTTTTACAATGGCATACATCCATTCACAATTAGTTTTAAGTTCTTCGGGCAGGTGGTAATTCTTAGCTATGTATTTTGTAAAAACGTCTGTTGCCAATGAGGGTTGCGCCTAGCCACTCAGGGGGAGCTACAAGAGCATTAAGCAGCCCACAAAGCAATATTTTTTTAGGTTAGATACAAGCATGGTGACAGGCTGGGTTAATTGTACCGCAATATAAAAGATACCGTGTTAAGATCGTAACCTTTTAGGATCCAGCATTCGCATTCTGTAGCAGTTCATGGCTGCCTCGCCTAATTCGGCTATCAGTTGGTAGTTGGCAACGGCACCTACAGCTGCGCCAATTACGGGGATCAGCTGGGCCATTTTTGCAAGGTCGATGTAGTCGCGGTATTCCTGCTGAAAGGTGCGCCAGTCGAATTTATCGGCATCGTCGGGGAGCTGCATGCTGTAAATCTCCCAGTTTTCTAACAGGCGGTAAACTTCGTTGCGCCGTTGCTGGCTGGAGTACGTAAGCTGAAAAACATACAGGATATACAGCCTTTCTTTATAATCCTTCACATCAAAGCCGTATAAAGCAGCAACATTAAAAAGCAGTTTCATTTTAATGCCGATAAGCAGGGGGAAATCTGCAAGGCCCAATAAAATACCACCCGCGCCTGTTACGGCCCCTTCTACGGTGGCCGTTTTCTGATAGATGCTTATTTGCCGCCTTATGTAGCTTTCCTGCAGTTCGAGCGATGCACCGGCAGGGAGATGTTCGGTGGTGGTGTATTTGGCACCGAATAATACTGCCTTCACCATTTTCTCAATAGTAAAGGTTATTGCCGTGTGTACCTTCTCGGGGATAACGCTGTTGATCTTATCCTGCAAGCCTTTGGTAATACGGTTAATCAGCGATGGTTTTTTTTGCATGCCCTTGCGCCAATCGTTTAGCAATGAATAAGCTTGTTCTTCGTAGGCGGTCATGCAGCGTTGCTTTATTTAGTAGTAGGATGGCGGTTAGGCGATATTGTTACTATTAACAGTTGGTTATAATTTATAATGGCGTACATCCGTTAGTGATCATATTTAATCACACAACTTCATCAATACCCGCCTTCCGCTTTTATATCCAATTATTCCATTGAACCTGCGCCAAACCATAATGGTGTAAGTAAAATACAAGCCACCGATTTTATCTTTTTACCCTCATAGTTCATCATATCATAAAGTGTTTCGCCATAGTGCTCCATAATATCTCTCGTTTTATAATAAGACATGTGTTTTTTAAGCCGTTCTTCTTCCGGCATATTTACAGAATAGTCTTTTGGGAAATTGCAGTTTAGTTGGTAATCGTACATAACAGGCTGTACAATTGTTACACCGGATTTTTTCAGGCTATTTATCAACTCTTTATCCTTTTCTAATAAAGTAACCGCCTTCGTTAAGGCTTCTTTAACAAAGGCAGTAGAGTCTTTACTGAATGAAAGATTTTCAACTTTGCCTTGCTTATTTATGTTGAATTTGATAAAAACACATGCTCTTCTGCATGTGTTTTTCAAAGAAACCGAATCGGGGTGATAGTTTATATTGATGCAATTGCTGATGCGATCGCCAATTTGATGGTTATTTAACCGGTTGTTTTGAGCCAGACTTGCAAATGCGCTAAGCAATATAATTAACATGGATAGTGCTGTTTTCATTATTTTAATTTTATCTACATCTCGTCCCGGAGAATCCTGCTCTATACGATTCATAAGTGCCATTTACATCTGTTACATTATATTTAGTAATTAAAGTTTGTAAATAAGCTGGTTGGCTATTTCCAAAGCTATCTTTTAATCCGTTTAAAATTATCGCATATGCATCTGAATCGGTACCAGATGCATCTAAAGGCATTTCAAGTACATCATCATCAAAACGCGTGTAATTTACCGGTTTGCTCCAATCGGGCTTTACAAACTGGCTCCAGTCAAACTCAGTTTCACCGACAGCGTTGAAAGTTTTGGTGATTGATTTTTGATCTTGTTTTGGATAGATTTGTTCGTACCAGTTTTTTGCCTGGGCAATTTTAGGGTCGGTAATGGCAAGTGAAGGGTCGCTTTTCAAAATATCTTTACGACAACCGTAAATAATACTGGCGGTAACTAATAACAGGGCAAAAAATAATCTAAAGCGATTGCTTTTGATGTAAGGTGACTTCATTGCATAAGGTTTGGTTAACTATATATTGCAATATGGCATGTTTTTATTAAATAAAAAGCAATAAATAAATTATTTAACAAACGGAGCTGCGGCTAAATGCAGAGTTTACAAACCTGTGCATATTTATTAATGTACTGTAAACGCTATTTTACTAAATTGCCCGCAATTCTACACTTATGAAAATATTGTTCGGTATACAGGGTACAGGTAATGGGCACATCAGTCGCGCCCGCGAAATTGTCCCCCTGTTGCAGCAATATGGCGAGGTAGACCTGGTGGTAAGCGGCACCGAGGCAGAGGTAAGCCTGAGCCAGCCGCTGGCTTACAAATTCCACGGGTTTAGTTTTGTGTTCGGCAAAAATGGCGGGGTTGATAACTGGGCCACTTTTAAGATCATGAACCTGCGCCAGCTGTGGAAAGATATGCACAGCATCCCCCTGAAACAGTACGACCTCATTATTAACGATTTTGAACCCGTTAGCGCCTGGGCATGCCGCCTGCAGGGGGTGCCATCGGTATCGTTAAGTCACCAGTGTTCCTTCGTATCCAAAAAAACACCTCGCCCCAATAAGTGGAACTATGCTGAGTGGCTGTTTAAATATTATTCGCCCACTACGCATCATATTGGTTTCCACTTTGAGCGGTATGATGATTTTATTCATACCCCGGTTATCCGCAGCGATATCCGCAAAATGGAAACATCAAACCTGGGGCACTACAGTGTTTACCTGCCCGCTTACAGCGATAAAACCCTGCTGAAACATTTAAAAGGCACCGGTGCCGAATGGCAAATCTTCAGCAAACGCACTAAAACATCTTACCGCGAGGATAACGTGCAGGTATCGCCCATTAATAACGAAGGTTTTAACACCAGCCTGGCCAGCTGCGCCGGCCTGCTTACCGGCGGTGGTTTTGAAGGCCCTGCCGAAGCGTTGTTCCTGGGTAAAAAGGTGATGATGATACCCATGCGCGGCCAGTACGAGCAGCAGTGCAACGCCCTCTCGGCATCCAAACTGGGGGTAAAGGTGGTAAGCTCTATTAACGATAGTTTTACCACCCATGTAAACAACTGGCTGGCCGACCCAACCCGCATCAACGTAAACTTCCCCGACGAAACCGCCCGGATTGTGGATGATATGGTGAAGAAATATGCCCGATAGAAGGATTTTGGATTTCGGATGTTCGATTTCGGATTTTATTAAACTCCACCTGCAACGTTCAATTCGAAATCGAACATCCGAAATTACCTTCGTTCAAGTGCCCCAATGCAATTAAATTCGAAATCAAACATCCGAAATCCCTTCTGTTCTCAATAGATTAAATTCGAAATTGAACATCCGAAATTCGAAATCGATTATGTTCTCAATAGATTAAATCCAAAATTACCTTCGTTCAAGTGCCCCAATGCAATTAAATTCGAAATCGAACATCCGAAATTCGAAATCCCTTCTCTTTTCTGTTAATTTTGCCGGAATAAGCAAGCCGCTATGGTCAATTTTTTTAAGGTGTATAATCCGCTGAATGTTTTATGGCTTGCCATTTTATTGTTCGCGCTGCGCATCAGCTACATTATACAGGTGCCCGATAAGCTGCAGTTTATTTTTGTAGAGCCCTTTGCCAGGCTGCTGGTGCCGGTATCTTACGAGTATGCGTTTTCGCCATTGCTTAATATTTTCCTGGCGGCTATACTGGTGCTGGGGCAGGCGCTGCTGCTTAATTATTTTGTAAACCATTACAATCTACTGGGCAAACCCACCTTTTTACCCGCGCTGATGTACGTAACCGTAACCTCGCTGTTTACGCCGTTTATGGTGCTGAGCGCGCCGCTCATCTGCAATTTTTTAGTGTTGTGGATGCTTTTTAAGCTCCTCAACTTCTATAAAAGCGACGATGCCAAATCCAACGCTTACGATCTGGGTATCATTGTAGCGATGGGCTCGCTTATTTACCTGCCCTTTATTTACATGTTCCTGGCCATTTGGGTAGCGCTTATTATATTTAAACCCTTCAACTGGCGCGAGTGGCTCTCCGTAGTGCTTGGTTATCTTACGGTGTTCTTTTTTTTGGCGGTGCTGTATTACCTCAACAACAGGCTGGGCCGTTTTTTTGAAATCTGGCTTCCGCTGGGTTCTAAGTTCCCTAACAGTATCCATATCAACTATTTAAACTACCTGGTGCTTATCCCGGTCATTATTATTATAGTGTTGTATTTTGTTAAACTGCAGCAAAATTTCTATAAAAGCTACGTGCATGTGCGCAAATCGTTCCAGCTTTTATTTGTGATGTTTTTAATAGCGGGGCTGTCGTTTTATATCAAAACGCAGTTCAACTTAAACCATTTTATACTGTGCGCGGTGCCTGCGGCAGTGTTTTTTTCGTACTATTTTATCAATGCTACCACCAAATGGTTTTACGAAAGTTTGTATTTATTACTGCTTATCAGCATAATATATTTTCAGTTTAACACTTTTTAACTTTTACATTCGTTCAAATTTCGGCTTATATATTAGTTTTGTAGCATGAAATTCGGAGTAGTAATTTTTCCCGGCTCTAATTGTGATGAAGATATCATCCACGTTCTCCAGAATGTAATGGGCCAGCAGGTGGTTAGGTTATGGCATAAAGACCATGATTTACAGGGTGCTGAGTTTATTGTATTACCAGGAGGCTTCTCGTTTGGCGATTACCTGCGCTCCGGTGCTATCGCCCGTTTCTCGCCCATTATGCAGGAGGTTATACAGTTTGCTGCCAAAGGCGGCAAGGTGTTAGGCATTTGCAATGGTTTTCAGATACTGGCAGAAGCAGGCCTTTTACCCGGCGCTTTATTGCACAACAAAAACCGCAAGTTTATTTGCCGCAATATTTATTTAAAGCCGCAAACCAGCAACTCGTTGGTTACACAGCTGATAGAGCCTGAGCGTGCATTAAAAATCCCTATTGCCCACGGCGAAGGAAATTACTTTGCAGATGCAGATGTGCTGAAAGCTATTAATGATAACGACCAGGTGCTGTTCCGTTATTGCGACGAAGCCGGTAACATTACCGAGGTTAGCAACCCTAACGGTTCGATAGAAAACATTGCCGGTGTAACCAACGCCACACGTAACGTATTTGGTTTTATGCCTCACCCGGAACGCGCTGCCGAAAGTTTGGTAGGTAACGAGGATGGCCTGGCCATATTTGAATCTATACTGTCGCTTACAAAGGCGTAATGATAAACCTGGTTATTGATATTGGCAATACCCTTACCAAAATAGCCATTTTTGATGGCCCTGAGCTGGTGAAGGTGCAGCAATATCAGCAACCGGTTATTGATGAGGTAGATCTGCTGATTGCCGGGCGTGCTGTAAATAACGTAATATTATCAACGGTTAAAAAACAAACTGAGCCGTGGCAGGCCCTGCTGGAAGAAAGATTTACCGTTACCCGTTTCAGCAGCAGCATTGCAACAGCTATAAATAACCATTATAAAACACCGCAAACCCTGGGGCCCGACAGGCTGGCAGCCGTAATAGGGGCCAACCACCTGTTTCCGCAGCAAAACAACATCATCATTAGCGGTGGCACCACCATTACGTATGATTATGTAGATGCCGAGGCAAATTATTTTGGCGGCAGCATATCACCGGGCTTAAAAATGCGTTATAAAGCCTTAAATTATTATACAGGCGCGTTACCGCTAATAGATGCTGATACAGGTTTTGAGAGCATGTATGGTAATGATACCGCATCGGCCATAACATCTGGGGTGCAAAACGGAATAAAATATGAGCTTACGGGCTTCATAGAAAACTATATAAAAACACAAAAAGGGTGCAATATTATACTGAGCGGGGGCGACAGTATTTTTTTTGATACTCTATTGAAAAATAGCATCTTTGCCCCCTATATTAAAATTGAGCCATACCTGGTTCTCAAAGGATTAAACGCAGCTATACAAAAGCATAATGATTAGATACATACGGGTTATAATAATACTTTTACTTACTGCTACGGCGTTTGGTGCCAAAGCACAATCTACTGCAACTACAAGCTCTCCTTATTCGAGGTATGGTTTGGGCGATCTTAGCCCAAATGTATTACCGCAAACCATTGGTATGGGTGGCATTGGTACCGCTATAAACCGCATCAACGGGTTTAACTACATTAACTTTATGAACCCGGCATCATACTCTTACCTTAACTTTACGGTAATTGATGCAGGTATTGCCAGTAACACCAACACACTTAGCAAAACTGGTCAGCCAAATCAAACAAACTCCAGCTTCAAACTTAGCCATATTGCATTTGGTATCCCGGTATCTAAACGTTCTGCATTAAGCTTTGGTTTAATGCCCTATACCGAACTGGGTTATAAATACCGCGACGTAAAGAGCGGTGGTTTTGGTACAGGTTTACCGGCCGATACCAACTCTGTTAATTACATCTACAGCGGCGATGGCGGTTTATCAAAATTCTATTTAGGCTATGGTTTTGGTATAGGCAAACACTTATCGTTAGGTGCTAACTTCTCTTACATATTTGGTAACCTTAAAGAAACCCAGTCTACCGAGATCCCCGATTTGTATGGAACGTTAAACTCAAGGGTAGAAGAAAGCAACAGCATAAACGGTTTAACTTACGATTACGGCGCGCAGTATTCAATCGACTTCTCGGCCCGTAAACACCTGGTACTGGGTTACTCGGCATCTGCTAAATCAAATTTAAACACGCAAAACAAATACGTTGTAAGCAATTACTTTACCGATGCCAGCGGTAACGAAGATGTTGCTACAGATAGTATTATAAACAGGCAGAGCCCTAAAGCCAAAATTTCGTTACCACAGATAAACCACTTTGGTATATCGTACCAGTACGATGGTAAATACCTTTTTGGGGTTGATTACTCTATAGGTAACTGGAGCAACCTTACCATTGCCGGTGTAAACAGGGGCTTGGTAAACAGCAAAACATTTAACGTAGGCGGGCAGATAACGCCTAACATGAACTCGCTGTCGAGCTATTTTGCAAGGGCCGATTATCGCTTTGGCGCTATTTACGATCAAACTTACATCACTGCAAACGGCGTTAATATTAAAAGGTATGCCGGTACAGTTGGTATAGGTTTACCGTTGCCACGTAACAACAACGCCTTTTATAAAATAAACCTTGCTGCAGAGGTTGGTAAACGCGGTACTTTAACCAATAATTTGGTAAAAGAAAGCTATGTAAACCTGCACTTATCCTTCACATTAAACGATCTGTGGTTTGTGAAGTATAAATATGATTAATAACCGCCCAATGCGCACCAGGCCAACTTATTTAAACATTTACATAGCTGCATTTTTTGCAGCTATGTTTTTTAGTGCCTGCGAAAACGATCTGAAGAAGGTACAGGAAATTGCAGCTGCCGATGCAACCAAGCCTATACAGCGTACCACTGATGTAGATTTGATCTTCAGCGATTCTGCTAAAGTGAAATTTAGGGTTACCGCCCCGCTTTTGATAGAATACGCCACCAAAAAGCCGTATAAGGAATTACCCAAGAGTGTTAAGATTGTTTTTTACAATGCTGATATGCAGGAGGATGGTAATATTATTGCCGATACTGCCTACATGCGTAATGAAGATAAGCTGATAGAGTTTCGCCGTAATGTGGTGGCAACCAACAAAGAGGGCAGCGTTTATAAATCTGATGAGCTTTTTTATGATATGACCACCAACGAGGTGTACTCCCGCAAAAAGGTTGTAATGACTAAGGTTGACGGGGATGTGATGACGGGTACCAGCTTTAAAAGCACCGACGGGCTTAATCACCCGGTGTTTCAGAATGCTACAGCCATTATCCACGTAAATGGCGAAGAACTTTAACAAAATTTTATTAAAACATAATACGCAAAATTTTGTGTTAGAGAATTTTAGTAAAAATTGTATCTTGCGCCTCTTTTTGAGAAATATAAAATAGATATAGAGTTATATGGGTATCATGAGTTACTTGCGGGAGAGGATGGGAAAAATTCTCGCAATTGTTATTGGTTTAGCACTTTTTGCTTTCGTTATTGGTGAAGTAGTAAAGTCTGGCAGCTCTTTTTTTAGAGATAGTGCCACCGAGGTTGGTGAAGTAAACGGTGTTTCTATCAGCTATGCTGATTTTAGCAAAAGGTTAGATCAGTCTACACAACAGTTTAAACAACAGTCAGGACAAAGCATATCTCCACAGATTACTAACTATCTGCAGGAAAACACCTGGAACACTTACCTGAGCCAGTTATTGCTGAGCAAAGAAATTGATAAGCTGGGCTTAATTGTTGGCGACGACGAAACCAAGGCTATGGTAAGCGGTAACAGCCCCGATCCACAGATTGCACGCCAGTTTGCAGATCAGCAAACCGGCCAGTTTGATAAGGCTAAGCTTAACCAGTTTTTAACTTACTTAAACAGCGGTAAGGCCGATCCTGCGCAGGTTGCTGCCTGGAACGATTTCCTTACACAGCTATTTGCTGCTAAAAAAGAGCAGAAGTACCTGTCGCTGGTAAGCAATGGCCTGTATGTAAACTCGCTTGATGCGCAGGACGATTACCTGGCAAAAAACAAGCTGGTTAACTTTAAATACACCGTGCTTAACTATGCATCAATACCTGATAGCAAAATCAAATTATCAGATGATGATTACAGCACCTACTACAACGCACACAAAACTGAGTTTAAAAACAAAGAAGAACTACGTAGCTTTAACTATGTAAGCTTTAACGCTGCACCTTCTAAAGACGATTCGGTTGCTATAAAAGCACAGGTTGATAAATTACTGGCTGATTTTAAAACAACGCCTAACGATTCGTTATTCGTACAGATCAACTCAGAAACTAAATCACCGTTGGTTTACCAGCGTAAAGGCCAGTTAGAGCCTTCATTAGATTCGGTAATGTTCAGCGCAAGCCCGGGTTATATTTATGGCCCGTACATGTCAAACGGCAGCTACAAAATAGCTAAGCTGGTTGATAGCCGCGTTGGCCCTGATTCTGTTAAAGCACGTCACATTTTATTAAACCCGGCTACCGAAGGCGGTGTTGATAAGGCAGTTGCCAAGGCAGATTCAATTAAAAAACTAATTGCAGGCGGCAAACCGTTTGCAGAGTTAGCTAAAAACTTTTCTATAGACAAAGCCAGCGGCGAAAAAGGCGGCGACTTAGGTACATTTGGCCGTGGTACTATGATCCCTGCGTTTGACGATGTAGTTTTCAACGCTAAAACAGGCGATATTAAAGTTTTCACTACCCAGTTTGGCGTTCACTTAGTAGAGATTGAGCAACAAAAAGGTTCTTCAAAAGTAGTTAAAGTAGCCGTTGTTGATAAACCATTAGCAGCCAGTCAAAAAACACAATCTGCTGTTTACGGTAAAGCGCAGGCTTTCTTAAGCTCTTTAGATAAAACAAACTTTGATGCTGAAGCTAAAAAAGCTGGTTTAACTGTTAAGAACGCATTTGATGTAACCGGTACCGCTGCAAGCGTGCCAGGTTTAGAAAGCGCACGTGACATTGTTAAATGGGCATACAAAGCCGAAAAAGGCGATGTATCTGACCAGGTGTTCTCTGTAGGCGACCAGTTTGTTGTTGCCCGCTTAGCCGAGGTAAAACCTATTGGTTACTTAAGCCTGGAGTCTGTTAAGAAACAAATTGAGCCGGCTGTTATGGTAGCGGTTAAAGGCAAACAGCTTACCGAAAAATTACAGACTGCATTAAACGGTTCTACTTCAATAGAGCAGGTTGCGCAAAAAGCGGGTAGCCAGGTTGTGCCGGTACAAAACATTGTATTAGCTAACCCGGTAATACCAGGTGCAACTGCCGAGTATAAAGTTATCGGTTCTATCTTCGGTTCGCAGCCAAACAAGCTGTCTAAACCGGTTGAAGGTATCCAGGGTGTTTACGTGTACAGCGTAGAGAGCTTTATAAACCCTGCCCAGCTTACCAACTCGGTAAGAGAAAAGCAACAACTTGGCCAGGCCCTGTTACAACGTGCGCAAGGCCAGGTGCTTGATGCATTGAAAGATAAGGGAAATGTAAAAGATAACCGTGCTAAGTTCTTATAAGCTAAATTTAAAGTAATTTTACATCCGGCAATTGCGTTATAGCATTGCCGGATTTTTTTTGCTCACAGGTTATCGGTTTACATATAATGGAAATACAGGAAAATATAATCAATAAAGTTGCACAAAGCGGGCTGGTTACTTTAGACCCTGCGCAGTTTTATCCGCAGGGCGAACGTGTGGTTTATGATATCAAAGATAATTTGTTTCATGGCCTGATGCTGCGTGAAAAAGATTTCCGCGAGTTTGTAAAAACGCATGACTGGGCGCAGTACCAGGATAAACTTGTTGCTGTAACCTGTACTGCAGATGCCATTGTACCGGCCTGGGCTTATATGCTGTTGGGCAACCGTATGGCACCTTATGCCAAAGAAGTTGTTTTTGGCGATGCGGAAACTTTGGAAACCGTTTTGTTTATAAAGCAAATAGCTACCATGGATCCTGAGCAGTACCGCGATCAGCGTTTGGTAATAAAAGGCTGTGGGGATACCCCGGTACCGGTATCGGCTTATGTAGAGCTTACAAAGAAGCTTACACCTGTTGCCAAGAGCCTGATGTTTGGCGAACCATGTTCTACTGTACCAATTTATAAACGCAGAGATTAAACTGTTTGGCGGTTCTGCTGTCTATCCGGGCAAATCAATTAAATGAAGAAATATTTTTTAGTTTTTTTAATAGCTTTTGGTTTTGCCAAAGCCCGGTGCCAGGAAGTAACCAAAACAAACGAGGTAGCTTTTCAGGCGGGGGAGCAGATCACCTATAAATTAAAATACGGCATTTTTACAGCTGCAGAAGCAGTTATCAAGGTAGAAAACAGCCCTGTAAAATTTAATAACAAACCGGCATTGCACATTTATGCCAATGCCAACACCGCGGGTACCTTCAATTTACTTTTTAAAGTACGTAACCGGTACGAAACGTTTATAGATCCGCATACGCTGCTGCCTTACTATTACAGTGAAGACCGCAAGGAAGCCAAGTATAAGCATACCGATAAGGTAACCTTTGATCACGAAAAGGGCGTTATTACGGCAGATAAGGGCGCGTTTCCATTTAAAGGAAATGTGTTTGACTTTTTATCGGCCTATTATTTTGCCCGTAATATAGATGTGAGTAAGTTGAAGATAGGCGAAAAGCTCGATCTGCGGTATTTTTTGGAGGATGGGATCCATACGCTCACCATAACCTTTATGGGGCGCGAGCAGGTAAAATGCGGGTTGGGCACGTTTAACTGCCTTAAGTTTAACCCCACCATTATACCGGGGCGCATCTTCAGAAAAAATAGTATGCTATATTTGTGGATCACTGATGATGCCAACCGCATCCCGGTAAAGGCACATGTAGAGTTGATAGTAGGTAGTTTGGTAATGGATCTGTCGCAGGCAAGCGGGTTAAAGTATCCCTTAAACCCGGTAAAGAAATAAATAATGATTGAAGTAGGAAGTGTTTTACTGCACGAGGATGTAGTGAAAGAAAATTTTGTTTGTAACCTTAACAAGTGCAAAGGCGCATGCTGTTTGGAAGGCGACTCCGGCGCCCCGCTTAACCATGATGAACTGGGCATACTGGATGAGATCTACCCCAAGGTAAAACCATACATGACGCCCAAAGGTATTGCCACCATTGAGCGCGAAGGCACTTACGTGGTAGATTTTGAAGGCGACTACACCACCCCTTGCGTAGATGTAAATAAAGAATGCGCCTACGTTACCTGGGAGAACGGCATCACCAAATGTGCAATAGAAAAAGCTTACGAACAGGGCGCAATTACCTGGCAAAAACCCATCTCCTGCCATTTGTATCCTATCCGCATTACAGCTTACCCCGAGTTTGATGTATTGAACTACGATCGTTGGAGTATTTGCAGCCCGGCCTGCAGCTTTGGCAACGAGTTGAAAGTATCTGTGCATGAGTTTTTAAAAGGACCGCTCATCAGAAAATATGGTGAAGATTGGTACCGTGAGCTGGAAGATACCGTAGCCGGGATTTAAAGTAACATCTTACCGTTGCTTATACCTGCTTTTTAGATTATTTTGGTAATATTGCAATAAATATTGCTTACCATAATACGCATTAATGAAAAAAGCTCTTATCACAGGAATAACAGGTCAGGACGGCGCATACTTAGCTGAATTTTTATTAAAAAAAGGATACGAAGTACATGGAATTAAACGCAGATCATCTTCATTTAATACAGATAGGATAGATCACCTGTACCACGATCCGCATGAAAAGGGTGTTAAATTTCATCTGCACTACGGCGACCTTACCGACTCAACCAATTTAATACGACTGATACAGGAAATTCAGCCCGACGAAATTTATAACCTCGGTGCCCAAAGCCATGTTAAAGTGAGTTTTGATACCCCAGAGTATACTGCTAATGCAGATGGTATTGGCGTATTACGCATCCTGGAAGCAATAAGATTATTAGGCCTTACCAAAAAGACCCGTATTTACCAGGCATCAACATCAGAGCTTTATGGTTTGGTACAGGCAGTTCCGCAAAGCGAAACTACGCCGTTCTATCCGCGTTCTCCATACGCGGTAGCAAAACTATACGGTTACTGGATAATTGTTAACTACCGCGAAGCATATGGCATGTATGCCTGCAACGGCATCCTGTTTAATCACGAGAGCCCTATCCGCGGGGAAACTTTTGTTACCCGTAAAATTACACGCGCGGTTGCAAAAATTTCTTTAGGTCTGCAAACCTGCCTTTATGTAGGTAACCTATCGGCACAGCGCGATTGGGGCCACGCTAAAGATTACATTGCCGCCATGTGGCTGATGCTGCAGCAGGAAGTTGCCGAAGATTTTGTTATTGCAACCGGTGTAACTACCACGGTTAGAGAGTTTATAAAAATGTCTTTCGGTGAGCTGGGTATCGAGATTGAGTTTAGCGGTAAAGAAGAGAATGAAAAAGGCGTTATTATAGATATTGACCAGGAAAAGGTTAAACAACTTGGCCTTAATGCCGATTCGTTGCACTTTGGCCAAACGGTTGTTAAGGTTGATCCGCAATACTTCAGGCCTACCGAGGTAGAGCTGTTAATTGGCGACCCAACCAAAGCCAAAGAAAAATTAGGCTGGGAGCCAAAGTACGATCTGAAAGCGCTTGTTGAAGATATGGTACACTCTGACCTTGACGCTGCCAAGAAAGATGAGCACTTGAAAAAAGGCGGCTACAATACATTAAATTACTTTGAATAACGGGATCTGATCCAACGGTTGTATATGAAGAAAATTTTTATCGGCACATTCGCGTTACTGGTTAGTATAGGGGCTGCAAAAGCGCAATCTGTATATCAACCCTATAATTACCAGTTTTACCAAAAGCTGAATGCCGATATCTATTCAACCAAAACCCGCATCCACTCTACGCTAAAACCGGCCTTTGCAGATGATTCGCTTACCAAGGCGCGTTATGATGAATTGCTAAATTATGGCGTAACATCAAAAAACGGGGTTTACAATAAAATATTCAACGAGCATTTAATTGACCTGAAGAACGCCGGCAATACTTTTTATGCCGATCTGCTGCCCGATTTTACTATCGGTCGCGATTTTTCCGGCAGTAAAACTACGCACTACAGCTCATTGGGTTTACAAATTGGCGGTACGGCAGGCAGTAAGTTTTCTTATAATATTGCAGGCTATTTAAGCAACGCTAAGTTTCCGGATTATATCTCAACCTACATAAACCAGACGGGCAGGATACCGGGGCAGGCAGCTGCACGTGTTTTAGATAAAGACCCTGATGCCTACAACTGGCGCTACATTATGGCCAACGTTTCGTACTCTCCGTTTAAGTACATCAATATTTCTGCCGGGCGCGATAAAACCTTTATCGGCGATGGTTACCGCTCGTTGCTTTTATCTGATTACGCATCGCCCTCGCCATTCTTTAAACTTACCGCCAACATTGGTAACGTAAAATACATGGCCATGTGGGCCCGTTTTGACGACCCCGCATCAACCAGCGATTTATTTATCGATCGTAAAAAATGGGGTGTATTCCATTACCTTGACTGGAACATAAGTAACCGCCTTTCGGTTGGTTTCTTTGACTCTATTATTTGGGCCGATACCGATGATGAGGGCCACAAGCATGGTTTCGATTTTGGGTATATTAATCCATTCATATTCCTGAGGCCAGTGGAGGCAGCCGGCGGTTCACCTGATAACGCTTTAATAGGCGCTACAGCTAAGTATAAGCTCACCGATGGTATCACCGCTTACGGGCAGTTCTCGCTCGATGAGTTTCAGCAGAAAGAGTTTTTTACCAACCAGGGCAGCTCGCGAAATAAGTTTGCTTACCAGTTGGGTTTCAGGGGCGCAAACCTGTTTGGTGTTGAGAACCTGAACTACCTTGTAGAAACCAATACCGCCAAACCATACACTTATTCTGAACGGGCATCAATATTAAGTTACTCCGCCAACAGCGAGGCGCTTGCCCATCCCTGGGGAGCCAACTTTCGCGAGTATGTAGGCTTGCTTAATTACTCTTATAAAAGGTTTGATTTTTCTGGCGAGATGGATTTTGGCCATTACGGGTTAGATGTAGATAACCTTAATTACGGCAAGAACATATTTTTGCATTACCAGGAACCCGCCAAGTACAACGATAACTATATAGGCCAGGGTTTAACCACCAATATGGTTTACTTGCAGGGCAAGGTTGCTTACCTGCTTAACCCTAAATATAACCTGAGGTTAGAACTGGGCGGCATTTACCGTACCGAAAAGAACAGCGCCTTTAATGATAAAACGGGTATGATCACCTTTGGCATCCGCAGCTCTTTCCGCGAAATGTATACCGATCTCGCAAGCTTTAAAACGCATTAATTTATCCTGTAAGTTTATTTAAATAGTTTAATTGATAGAAGTTTTTTTATTATCATCGTGAGATAATTGTTTCACCCTAATAATTTAACCTTATCAATTAAAATGCTTAAAAAACTTTTACTATTTACTATCGTTTCGGTAGTAAGCCTGAGTGCGTACGCACAGTTTGAAACCTCAAAACAAATCTATGAAAGCCCGAAGCTTAAGGAAGCCGTCCTTACGCACAAATTAGTAGCGATTTTGCCTTTTACAGTAAAAATTAGCTATAAACGCCCGCCTAAAAATTTTAGTGCGGAAGCTAATCGCGAACAGGAAAAACAAATGGGTAAGAAAATCCAGGGAAGTATGTACACCTATCTTTTGCGCAAAGCAGATAATTACACGGTTACTTTTCAGGATGTTGAGAAAACAAACGTATTGCTGAATAAAGCAAAATTTGCCGATAGCTTAGAAATACACACCAAAGAGGAAATTGCAAAGTTACTTGGTGTTGATGCAGTTATTTATGGTAATTATGAGCAGGAAACTACTAAATCTGAAGCTGGTGCAATTATTACTACCGCCATTTTAGGTTTTGGAAGTAAAACCGGCGAAGGAGGGATCACAATGCAGATATCTAATGGAGCAGACGGTGAAATGCTTTGGAGGTACACCAAGAGAATGAATGAAAACTTATTGTCGTCAACAGATGATGTTATAGAACGGCAGATGCGAAAAGTTTCGCGAAACTTTCCTTATTCCAAATAATGAATTTATATACAAACAGAAAAGGGCCTATGGGCCCTTTTCTGTTTGTATATTTTAATTGGCAATTAGCTTTACCCCTTCATCTCTTCCTGTATCGCTCTTAAAAACTCATTAGCGTGTTGGGAACCAATGATGTAGAGCAGGCCATCGCGGTCGGTAAGGTGGATGGCATCGTTACCAGCGGTATAGAAGCGTATGGTACCTTTGGTATGCAGATTATAAACCGGGTTGTTGAATAGGTAGCGGCTGTAGGTGCCCTTTTCGGCCTTTACAATACTGTTAAGGTCTATTTTTACCAGGCGGGTAGTCCACAGGCCATCAACTAAAATACTCTTGTTAACAACCCTGGTGCGGAAATGCAGCAGGAAACCCATAATGATAGATATGGTGATAATAGCAAAGCCTACCACGGCCAGCAGATCGCCGTTGCGTTCGCGTTCATCGGTAAAAAAGTAAGCGGCAAAGCAAAACATCGATAAAATAAGGCGGATGGTGATTGGTATCCACTCGCGGCCCAGGTATTGTTTTTCGGTAAAAACGGCTTTATCGCTCATAATTTATTCAATTCGAATATAGTAACTTTTTTAGTGTTATTATCTACTTTATACCTTTCGTCGGGCCGGTAGCCGCCCAGCCATATGATCTCGCCGTTGGCATTTACCAGTACCGGTATCCCGTTCTTTTTATGCAGCGGTACCTTATGGTGGATAAAAAAATCGCTCAGCTTTTGCCGCGTTTTCATCCCCAGCGGGTAAAACTGATCGCCCTGATGCCAGGCCCTTATTGTTAGTGGGTAGCTCAGCTTATCCGCATCAACTGATGTAGCTAACGGATTATCTTTTATAATCAGCGGGCTATCGTCATGCAGAACAGTAAGCCGGTAATTTTTATAATGTACAATGTGGTCACCTTCGTTGATCAGCACCTGTTCATTGCTTATTACTCCTTTCGGGCTAATGATCAGTTTGCCCCTGTCTACCACTAAAGTAAACGTGGTGCTCTCAAATATCCGTCCCGCATGTTTATCAAGCGCGGTCAGCAGATCATCCACTACGGTATCTATGAATCCGAAAGGCTGCAATAGTTTAAACAGCAGCAAGCGTTTTGGCGATAATTTTTTAACGGCCTCTATGCTGATGTGTACTTCGTCTTCCTGGTAAACCAGTATTTCGCTTTGCAGTGCCTCTACTTTTTCGTTCAGCAATATCTCCAGATCCCTAAAGTGTTTCAGATTGCTCTCGAAGGTGGCCTCCAGATTAGGGTTCAGTTCTTTAAGCAGGGGCACAACCTTATGCCTTATTTTATTGCGGGCATATTTTACCGAGATGTTAGAGCTATCCTCTACAAAAGCTATCTTTTCGGTTTCAATAATTTCCTGGATCTCCTGCCGGGATAAAAATAGCAGGGGGCGCACCAAGGGGCCGTTTTTTGGCAAAATACCATGCAGGCCGGCAATGCCGGTTCCGCGTGTAAGGTTTAACAATATTGTTTCAATCGTATCGTTCTGATGGTGTGCAAGCGCAATAGCTTTGTAACCTGCTGATTGGCAAACTTCATTAAACCATTGATACCGCAAGTGCCGGGCTGCCATCTGGATAGAAACCTTGTGGTTAACTGCGTACTGTTGGGTATCAAAATGAATAGTGTGGAAGCTAACGCCGAGTTGTGCGGCCAGTTGGCGGGTAAAATCCTGGTCGGCATCAGCCTCCGGGCCCCGCAGCATAAAATTACAATGCGCTATACCAAACTTAAACCCTGCAGCATGCAACAAATGAGCCATCAGTACAGAATCCATACCCCCGCTAACCGCCGCCAGTACTTTGATATTGGCATCAAATAATTTATTTTGTTCGATAAAATCAACAAAGCGTTTAACAGGAAGCATAAGCCAAAATTATTAATTTAATAACCCCAGCAAAAAACTAATTTTGCCATCGTGATAAAATACACCTTCAGCCTTTTATTAATATTGATATCTGTTACGTTAATGGCCCAGAAAAAATCTGTGGTTAACCTTATCGAATCGCGCAGCAGCGAACGTGTTATCATTAACGGACAGGATGTGTTAAAGGTTTACAAGGGCGTGTTTAAGCACGATTATTCTATTCTGCGGGCAGATAGCTCCTACTTCTACCTGAAAGATAATGCCGTTGATGCATTCGATAATGTAAATATAAACCAGGGCGATACGCTGAATATATTTTCTGATAAGCTGAATTATAACGGTAATACCAAAATAGCCATCCTTACAAATAACGTAAAGATGGTTGATAAAGATGCCACCTTAACTACCGACTACCTTACCTATAACACCGCCACGCGCATAGGTACCTACACCGGCGGCGGTAAACTGGTGAATAAAGATAACACACTTACCAGCAAGAACGGCTATTACTTTGCTTACTCCCGTGATTCGTATTTTAGGTACAACGTGGTATTGGTAACACCCGATGCCTTAATTAAAACCGATACCCTGCGCTATAACACCAATAGCCGCATAGCCTACTTTTATGGCCCTACCAATATTTACGATACCAAGGATAAAAAAGATACCCTGTACACCGAGAACGGTTTATACAATACCATAACCGAGCAGGCGTTCTTCGGGAAGAAGAACCTGTACAAGCAAGGCACCAAAAGGCTAAAAGGCGACAGCTTATTTTACGACCGTAAAATTGGTTATGGCCAGGCCATTAAACACGTGGTGTTTACTGATAGCGAGCAAAAGATAACCCTTTTTGGCGACCTGGCTAATTATTACAAAGCCGAGGAGCGCACCGTAGTAACCAAAGACCCATACGTGGTACTGGTAACCGAGGAAAAGGATACCACTAAAACAGATACTATACCCGTAGCGCCTGTTGCAAAAGACAAGGATAAAAAGGTGGCATCGCCTATAAAAGCACCCTCGTTAAGTACAGCACCTAAGAATACTGCGCCGGTAACACCCTTAAAGATGCCGCCTTTGGGCACCCCCGTAAAAGCACCGCCGTTAAACTCGCCGGTTAAGGCACCGCCGCTGGGTACGCCTGTAAAAGCTTTATCTGATATTAAGCGCGATACTACCTTGAAGCCGGATAGTTTACTGAAAGTAGATTCGCTGTTAAAGGGGAAGCCAAAAGAAAAGATAAAAACGGATTCTGTTTATATTTCTGCTGATACTTTGGATACGCAGGTACTTACCGTTAAAGCTTATAAGGATCTGTTAGAGAAAGTTCGCCTTTCGCGCATCAGGGATACTACCATAAAAGTTACCAAACCGGGCGTTAAGGCAAAAGCCGATAAGTTTTTAGTGCAAACCCCGCCGCGGTTTATGAACATTGATACAGGCGCCGTACATCCCCTGTTTTTTGGTAAGCCGAAGCCGATAGCAGCCCCGCCTGTTAAGCTGGATAAGGATGGTAAACCTATTGCTGCCAAAGCCCCGCCTAAAAAGCCAGCTACCGACGATGAGGTAGAAAACGACCCCGCATTTATTGTGCGCAACCCGGTACTGAGCGATACGGCCCGGATAAGGATAGTGCGGGCCTATCATCATGCCAAGCTCTTCAAATCCGATTTGCAGGCCAAGGCAGATTCGATGTTTTACAGCTACGGCGATTCTACGCTGCGGTGCTATGTAAACCCTATTATATGGGCGCAGGGCTCGCAACTATCGGGCGATACCATTAACCTGCAGATGAAGAACAAGAAGATGGATAACATGATGATGTTCCCATCCTCGTTTATTGTGAATATAGAGAAAGATGATTCCACGCATTTTAACCAGGTAGCGGGTAAACGGATGCGCGGCTTTTTTAAGGATAGCAAGCTGGACAGGATGTTTATCTCCGGCAACGCCGAAAGTATTTATTTCTCGCGCGATAGCGGAAAGGTATCGGGCATGGAGCGTTCGCTGAGTACCCGTATGCGAGTTTTGTTTAAAGATAACAGTGCAACGGATATCTTCTTTTTAGTGAAGCCAGAGCAACGCTACGGCCCGCTGGATAAATTTACCGAAGATGAGCGCATCCTGAAAGGCTTTATATGGAAACCAAAGGAACGGCCTATCTCCAAAGAATCCATCATTCCATCGTACAATAAAAAAACTGCGCCTGCAAAATCGGCGCCGGGTAAAAAGCCAGCCACGGGGAAACTGCCGAGTGTATTGCCTGCCGGGGTAAACAAACTCCTGGGCGATTCGGTACTAAACAAGCTGCCGGGGAATTTACCGGGCAAAGCTTTGCAGGATAGTTTGCTGAAAAAGATCCCGGGCGGTAAGCTGCCATCAAAAGCAGCAACAGATAGTCTGTTGAAAAAGATCCCTGTTAAGCTACCGGCTGTAACAGGTAAAGATAGCTTGCTGAAAAAGATTCCGGCTAAACTGCCCTCGAAAACAAAAGCAGACAGCCTGCTGAACAAAGCATTGGGCCGCCCGCCGGTTAAAACCACTAAAAAGGATACCACTAAAGTAAAGGCAACACCTTAACATTTATTTTTGCAGGTAAATAACGCCATCTTTCATAACTAACTGCACTTGTTTAACGGCTTTAATATCTGTTGACGGGTCGCCGGTTACGGCAACCAGGTCGGCCAGGTAGCTGGGTTTAATATTGCCCAGGTATTTCAGTTTAAACACACTTGCATTAACCGATGTGGCCGAGCGCAGTACATCTATCGGCGCCATACCATATTCGGCCATCAGCAGCATCTCCAGTGCGTTATTCCCGTGGCTGAAAACGCCCACATCGCCGCCCATGCAGATGGTAACACCGGCCTTTATAGCCTCGGTAAAAATATAGTGCTTGCGTTTAATACCTTCGGGGTCGGTGTCAGTCCCCTTCTTCCAACCCTTATAGGTACTTATAGATTCGGTTGCAGCAAGCGTAGGGCATAGCGCAATACCTTTTTCTTTCATCAGCTTAAATAATTCGGGCGTGCCGCCGTCGCCGTGTTCAATGGTGCTAACCCCGGCAGCGATGGATCGGTGCATACCTTCTTCGGTACCGGCATGTACTACTACGGGCCTGCCGCTGCTGCCTGCTACAAGTACAGCAGTTTTTAATTCATCCTCGGTAAAAGTTGGGGCTGATGTACCGTTAACGCCCCAGCAGTAATCGGCATATAGTTTAACAACATCGGCCCCGTAGCCTATCTGCGAACGGATAGCACGGGTTAACCCCTCTGTACCATCGGCTTCTTCGGCTCCTTTTATTAAACCCAGTTCGGTTACATCGCTTTTTGGTCCGTAACTGCCGGTAGCCACTATGGCCCTGGTAGCAATCAGCATCCGCGGGCCAGGAATTACACCTTTGTTAATAGCCGTTTTTAAGCCGGCATCGTCATAGCCTGCGCCTTCGGTACCTAAATCGCGCACGGTGGTAAAGCCTGCCAGCAGTGTGGCTTTGGCGTGTTCTACGGCGCGTGCGGTGCGTTCGGCCCGGCTTTCGGTAAGTACCTGGTCGTTCCAGCTTACTTCGTTATAAGGGTGCAAAAACAGGTGGGAGTGGCCCTCTATCATGCCCGGCATCAAAGTAGCGCCTTTCAGCTCAATTATTTTGGCAGATGACGGCACCCTTACAGATTTTGGTTCGCCCGCTGCCATAATGTGTTTGCCCTTAAGCAATACCCACCAGCCATTGTGCATTTCCCTGCCATCGAACACCCTGTCGGGTTTGAGCAAGGTGAAATTATCCTGGGCGGAAAGGTTGGTGTTAAAAAGGCACAGCAAAATAACAAGGCGAAATACTCTCATTTAGGTAAAGATAAGGTGTAATTTAAGGCGGTAGAACTTGGGACGGAATTTACTTAAATTTATTTTACAACGCATGCAACCATTACCGTTCATTTTCCATCTTACCTGTAAATGATGTTTTTGGAGCCTAAGTTCACAATTGACGATCTGGTACAGCGATGCAAAGCCGGGCAGCGTAAAGCACAGGAGTTGCTTTATAAGCAGCTGGCGGCAAAAATGCTGGGCGTTTGCCTGCGCTACGCTACCGACCGTATGGAAGCTGAAGACATGCTGCAGAATGGCTTCATCAAGGTGTTCCAAAAAATGGGGGATTACAGGGGCGATGGTTCTTTTGAAGGCTGGGTTAGGCGTATAATGGTACACAGCTCTATAGAATATTACCGCAAGCATCACCGCATAATGCAGCTGGTAGATCTTGAAGGTGTGGGGCAGGAGCCGTCGGTAAATGCGGCCGCGGCATCCAGCCTGGAGGCAAAGGATCTGCTGGATCTAATAAAAGACCTTTCGCCGGGGTACCGCATGGTGTTTAACCTTTTTGCCATAGATGGCTATTCGCACAAAGAGATAGCGGAGATGACGGGCATTACCGAGGGTGCCAGTAAATCGCAGCTATCACGGGCGCGGGCCATTTTAAAAGAACAGATCACACGAATTGAAAAAAAAAGATATGAATATGCAGGATAAGGAATTTGATGAACTGTTCCGTTCAAAATTGGCCAATTTTGAAGTGCAGCCATCCAAACGTGTGTGGGATAACGTTGCAGCCGAGGTGATCATAGAGCGGCCGAACCGTTCGGCATGGCCTTATATCAGCGTAGCCGCCAGCATACTGATACTGGTAACTGCCGGTTTGTTTTTTATACCGCAACAAAAGGATGGCGGCAAAAAAGAAGATCAAATTACCAAAGCTGAAAACAATAAGCCTGCTAAAGAGATTATAGCACCTGTGAAGGTTACAAAACTTCTTGAACCTGTTAAATTGCCGGTGCAGATTGCCATTGTAAAAACACCTAAATTGCAAAACGTTAAAGCCGTTGCTGCAGGTGAACTCAACGCGGGCAAAAGCGGTTTAGATAGCCTTAAAAATAATGATGTTGCCGGCGGGCAGATGATAGCAACGGCAGAACGCCCTGCAACCTCATTAACAGCGGTGGTGCCTAATGTGGATACGCAACTGGATTTGGACCCTGCAATGAATAATGTACAGGTAGTAAACAAGCCGCTGGCGTTAACGGCGCAATTGCCAACTGCTAAAACCATTGCTGCAGCCCCGGTTAAAAAGAAGCGCGGCATCCGCAGCCTGGGCGACCTGATAAATGTGGTAGTGAGTACGGTGGATAAGCGCAAGGATAAAATTGTGGAGTTTAGTAATACCGAGGATGATGAATCCATTATATCGGGCATCAACTTGGGCATAATAAGAGTTAAAAAAGAAGACGCGATAGCTAAGAATAAATAAATATGAAAAGATCAATACTTACCCTAATAATATGTTTTGCCGTTTCGGTTGTGTTTGCACAAAGCAGCCCTGCCGATACCGCAAAACGCACTACCGATACCCCGCAGGTGCATATCGATACGATAAAAAGATCTAAAGGTGTAAAGGTAAAACTTGGCTTTGGCGAAGATGCTGCCGGTGTATCTGTAAACAGCGATAATGATGAGCCCGATACCACAACGCATTCTAAGGCGCCGGGCTTTTCTTTCGGGCTTACGTTTACCCGGTTCGATCTTGGTTTGGCTACGCTGATAGATAATGGCAGTTTTACCCTATCGCCTAATAACCAGTTCCTGAGCTACCGCCAGTGGAAAACCAGTAACGTGGGTTTTGATGTGATCCAGTTTGGTTACCGCTTCAACAGTTCGTTCCGCATCTACGTTGCCGGCGGGTTCGACTGGACCCACATCCGCCTGCGCAGAAACATTACCATTTTGCGCAACCAGCCGGTATTAACTTATACGGAAGACGACAGGGATTACAGCAAGAACCGTTTCTCATCCAGCTACCTGCGCATCCCCCTGGGGTTTGATTTCCGCACCCATGATGATGCCAGCGGCCGCAGGTTCCACTTTGTTGCCGGCCCGGATATAGGCATACTGCTGAATGGCCGCGTAAAGCAGATCAGCGAAGAGAACGGCAAGCAAAAGTTTGATGATGATTATCACTACACCCGCATGCGCTACGGCGTTTACGCCCGCGTAGGCTACGGTTTCCTGGGTATGTTTGCCAAATACTACTTTAACGATGTGTTTGAGAATAGCCCCGCACAGGCAGGGTTAAAGAATTTCTCCTTCGGGCTGAGTGTAGGCTGGTAGACACGATTTAGGGATTGGTAGAATTATGGCGCAAGGTTCTATGACCCACTTATAGGGCGTTTTACAAGCTTAAGCCCCGTTTCTGAAAAGAGTAGATGATTTTCACCTTATACATATGGCAACGATAAACCCATTCGGTTCAGCCAACTGTAAAAATTAGACTAAACGGAGGAAGTAATTAATGATAAATTTTCTTGATTCAGAACAAGATTACAACAATGTCACTAACGATTTAAAACAGATTTTTCGAGAAGGTATCGACATTGTCGAAAATGCTTTCGTTAAAGATTTTACAATATACACGGCATTTGAATTTGACAAGATATATAGTAAAAAGTTTTATAGTGGATTGAAAAACTTCTTAGACAAATTAAGTAGCAAGGGCTTTATATTCTACACGTTGGTTCCAACGTCGAATGATTACTTTTTTAAACACTTTTCCAAATACAGTATCGCAAGAGTAGCTATCAATGCGCCTTATAATGACTATATGGAATTTCTTCATAGAGATCCAGGAAATAGTCCTGCTGATGCCTTGTTGCATAACGCAGAAACAATTGCAATATTCTCTAATGAACTAATATGGGGAATAATTGGATCAAAAGATCTTGAGGTAGGAATAGTTAGCTTTAAAGATGAAAAGACTAAAAACGACTTTATCAGTTGCTTTGACGAAGAAACATTTATTGATGTTAATACGCGATTAAACGACTTAGATGAGATGTTAAAGTTAACACCAGAAACGAAAGTGATACATTCTCAAATTGCTACTAATTATTCAAACCTTTACAAGCACTAATAGATAATGGATCTATTACACACAAATTATTTGGTTTATAGATTATCAATGATGGATAGACTTCAACAATTAGAAAATCGCTGGCGGGAGTTACTTAGTAGACCAAGATCAAAAGAAGAAGAAAAGTTAGTCTTAGCTGAAGAGCTTAGAACAGAAACACAAAAAGAACTTATTGATCTCATTAATGAACTAAAAAAAGCTGGAATAGTTATTACTTCAATTTGGGATTTAGTCAATACAAAAAAAAAATATCCAGAGGCCATTGATATTTTATTAAAGTATTTGCCTTTAGCAAAAAATGAAAAAAACAAAGAGGGAATTGTTAGAGCGTTAACTGTCAAAGAAGCAAGAGGCAAAGCTTCTTCATTATTAATCAAAGAATACGAGAATACTCCTAAAGAGAAAGAGAACTTACGCTGGGTGATTGGCAATGCAATAGCTACTGTTATGACATCTCAAGATATCGACTGGTTGATATCAACAGTTACAGATAAAACAAATGGCGGTAGTCGCAGGCAACTGGTTAAGGCGTTAGGAACAGTAAAATCACAACGGGCCATTGATGTTTTAAACGGCTTACTTGATGATCAGGAAATGAAGTCTACTGCTCTGGAAGTACTGAAGAAAATAAAATACAATAGCAGATAATTGCCGGTGCCAGTGTATAAGAAGATTATAGTTAAAGCACAGTCCGGCCATGCGCCCACTGGTCGAAGTTTATAACTTCGGCCTACAATGAAGTAAGCTTTCAGCTTAAGCAAACCCGGCCATATGTGCTGGGCTTGCTTATTCTGCGTTTCCAGCTTACTTAACAGCCCACGCAATCGAAATCCTGTTTAATCATTTAATCCCTAAATCGTGTTATCTTTAGCCCCCAATGGCAGATGTACCTTTTTTAGAGGCGGTTTCGGTGAGTAAGTTGTACCCGGGCGCGATGGTTTCGGGTGTTAAAGAGATTAGTCTGGAGATAAAACCCGGCAAAATAACAGCAATTATCGGCGAAAGCGGCAGCGGCAAGAGTACACTGCTGCGCATGCTCTACGGGTTAATAACGCCCAATGAGGGCACCGTTTACTTTAAAGGCGAACGCATTTGGGGGCCCGAAGAAAAGCTGATACCCGGCCATGATGAAATGAAGATGGTTACCCAGCATACCGATGACCTGAACCTGTTTGCACGTGTATGGGATAACGTGGCCGCCATGCTGCCCAGCACCAACGTAAAAGTTAAAGAAGAAAAAACCGAGGCTGTACTAACCCAGCTAAACATGATGCAGATGGCCTACAAACGCGTGGCCGACCTGAGCGGCGGCGAAAAGCAGCGCGTTGCCATTGCAAGGGCTATTATCACCCGCCCGCAGGTATTATTCTTAGATGAACCGTTTAACCAGGTGGATACATCGTTTAGAGAAGGCCTGCAGCACGATATAAGGCAGATTGTAAAAGAGAGCGGCATCACCGTTGTAATGGTATCTCACGACCCGGCAGAGGTGCTCTCCATGGCAGATGAGCTGGTGGTGATACGGAACGGTGAAATTGTAGAGGCTAATCACCCTAAAACGCTCTATCAGCACCCAAAACACTTATATACCGCCGAACTGCTGAGCAACTGCAACGTACTGACTGCCGAAGAGGCCCGCTTATGCGGTATAGAAACCACCAAAGAGTTTGTAGTGATCTATCCGGAATGGATCAGGCTAAGCACCTCCCCCGAAAGTAAATTATGGACGGTGAAGGAAGTGTTATTTAAAGGTTTTTATGAAGACCTGATACTGGATAATAACGGCGTTATTATCCGGGTGGTAAACGGCGAGAACGACCGTTTTGCAGTTGGTGATACCATAGGGGTTAAGATAAAGAAGTGGTTGGAGTATTAATATCCGCTGCCGAAGGTTATTATGGGTGGTTTGTGCTTTTATAAAGTTGATGTGCCCATTACTTTTGCTGCACCAAAAGTAACAAAAGTGCTTTTTTATTTAGGCTTCTTTGCCGCACATGGCCTTTGCCCTGCAGAGCTGGCAGAACCACGGGCTGGGAAAGTTTGCCCCATTGCTTCGCGCGCTCTTGCCCTACGCTTCTGCAAAATATCCCTATGCCCCTGCAGCCGCACAGCGCCACCAAGTTCTGCCCGCCCTCACCCGAAGCTTAACCGCGAATAAGGAAAAGAAAGAAATTCTGCTAATTCTAAAAATTCGTTTAACGGCGTGGCCCTTTTGAGCGCCTTAAATACACAAATGCGAAAAATTCGATTTCAAGACAATAAGGAGAATCGACGAATCGTGTAAATCATGGTTCAAGACCATTCAGCAAAATCCCCAAATCAAACCAATCAACGGTTCAGACAAGATGCATTAAGGATTGCAGCGGATACCGGCCTTGTGGCTAATGCCTGTGCAGTATGAGCGGAAAGCCTGGGCCGGAGGCAATGCCCGTGTTGGTGAGCGGTAAATGGGGAGTTGTGAATAGTGAGAAGTGGGTTTTTGGAAATAAAAAAGGGCAGACAAATGATATTTTATTTCTCTGCCCAGTAAGTATGCTTTTTAGATCCTGATTAGATCTCGAAAGATGACAGGTTTACGAATTGCTGCACGCGTGCGGCAACTTCTTCGGCGGTAAGGTTTTTAATTTTTTCGGTGCCGAATTTTTCTACGCAGAAAGATGCCAGTGCCGAGCCGAAGATGATAGCGTTTTTCATGTTGTTGAAGTTTACGGTGCCCACCTTAGCCATGTAGCCGATGAAACCACCCGCGAAGGTATCGCCCGCGCCGGTTGGATCGAACACCTCGGCCAGCGGAAGGGCCGGGGCCGAGAAGATATGATCTTCGTGGAAAAGCAGTGCGCCGTGCTCGCCTTTTTTAATGATGAGGTATTTTGGGCCCATGGCCAGTATTTTGTTGGCAGCCTTAACCAGCGAGTACTCGCCTGATAGCTGGCGTGCCTCTGCATCGTTAATGGTGAGTACGTCTACCATTTTGATGGTTTCCAGCAGATCGTCCAGCGCAATGTCCATCCAGAAGTTCATGGTATCCATTACGATGAGTTTAGGGCGGTTTTTAAGGCGTTTAATAACCGTTTGCTGCACTTGTGGGGTAAGATTGCCCAGCATCAGGTATTCGCAGTCCTGGTAGCTCTCGGGTATGATAGGGTCAAAATCGGCCAGTACGTTCAGATCAGTGATCAGTGTATCGCGGCTGTTCATATCGTTATGATACTTTCCGCTCCAGAAGAAGGATTTTTCGCCTTGTTTTATTTGGAGGCCTTCGGTGTTTATATTGTGCGCATTAAAGTCGGCAATCTCCTCGGCAGGGAAGTCGTCGCCCACCACGGCAACAATTTTTACCTTGTCGTAAAAGTAAGAAGCAGCCAAACCAGCATAGGTAGCAGCCCCACCAACAATTTTATCCGTCTTTCCGAAGGGGGTCTCAATTGCGTCAAACGCCACAGTACCAATAACTAACAAACTCATGTAAAATATTTTTTAAATTTTTTTTGACAAATATTGTGAAATTACCTCAGAAATCATACTTTTGCACTCTCCAAACCGGGAAATACTACAGAAGCCAGTAACGACAGGCAGACGGGTAACAAAGAAAGGGGAGGAGAAAAATAAAATAACCAGTATTCCTGAGTAGCTCAGCTGGTTAGAGCATCTGACTGTTAATCAGAGGGTCGCTGGTTCGAGCCCAGCCTCAGGAGCCTAAAAATCAATGATTTAACCCCACTCTGGCGAGTGGGGTTTTTTTATTTGCATAAAATTTGCATACTTTTTACAATTGCGGCATCCATAGGGAAATTTTTGTTGTCCCGAATCTGACCTAATTTCATCTACGTTTAAAACTTCCGACCCTTCTAATTACGTCCACTTAAGCCCTAAGTGCTGTAAAAGATTACTTTTGTTTAAAGCACAAATACATATGGACGACTTCTCAGCTATTACAAGATACGTTTCCCGCTTCATTCAACTTACTGACGAAGAAATTGCCTTCTACACATCCTTGCTAAGAATCAAAAAGGTCAAAAAGAAACAGTTCATCGTCCAACCCGATTTTGTGTGCACCCATCGAAGCTACATCCTTAAAGGGGCTATGAGAGCTTACCTCATGGATGGTAACGGACAGGAACACACCGTATCATTTGGTATTGAAGACTGGTGGATAGCCGATTTTAATAGCTATATCTTTCAGCAGCCGGCAACGCTTTTTGTGGAGGCGATGGAAGACAGCACACTCATCCAGATCTCTTTTGAGCATGAGCAAGAACTGCTGGAAAAGCTTCCCAAGTTTGAAAAGTTTTACCGCATACTCGCACAAAACGGTTACGCCTATCTTCAAAGGCGTATTCTATCCGACATTAGTTTGAACGCATCCGAACGCTATGAGCATTTTATAGCCAAGTACCCGTTGATCGCTGCACGTGTCCCACAATATGCCCTGGCTACCTATTTGGGCATATCACATGAGCTTTTAAGTAAGATCCGCAATAAGCGGGTTAAAAAAAGTTGAAATAGTTCACCTTCCTTTCTTGGCTTACTTCATTTTTATGCCCCTGTTTTAGGCGGAACTTTGATTTATCAAAACAGATAAAAAAAAGTAAAATGAAAAAGTTAACAAACAAAATAGCCGTAGTTACTGGTGGTAACAGCGGTATCGGATTCGCCACCGCAAAATTATTTGCACAAGAAGGCGCAAAAGTTGCCATTACCGGCCGCAACCCCGAAACCATCAAATCTGCCGTTGAAGAGATAGGCAACGGTGCCGTTGGCCTAGTTAGCGATGCAGGCATCATAGACGGCCTGAATGATACTTACCAGGATATAACCACAAGACTGGACGGAAAGATTGATGTACTGATCGTAAACGCAGGTAACTTCCTGGGTACCCCACTGGCCGATTTCACCGAAGAGCTTTTCGACCAGACCGTAAACATTAACTTTAAAGGCGCCTTCTTCGCCGTACAACGCGCCTTGCCTTTCTTAAATGATGGTGCATCGATCGTTTTAACATCCACCGCACTTAACGAAAAAGGCCTGGGAATGGCTGCTGCTTACTCAGCCTCAAAAGCTGCTGTTCGCTCACTGGCCAGAAGCTTTTCGGCAGAATTATTACCACGTAATATCCGCGTAAATGCCTTGTCTCCCGGTGCTATTGACACCCCTTTATTCGCCCGTACAGGCGGATCGGCTGAAGAAGTAGATGGCGCTAAAGCTTATTTCGCTTCAGCTGCACCGGCCAAACGTTTAGGTACGGTTGAAGAGATAGCCGCAGGTTTCCTTTACTTGGCTTCAGATGATTCCCGCTATATGATCGGCGGAGAATTGGTACTGGATGGTGGTGTGAAAACCTTATAATATTCATTCACTTCATGCAGGCAGTTGATCAACTGCCTGCTTCATCAAGCAAATCTAAAATCATGAAAAATCAAAACTCGCCTGAAATGGTGTACCAGCACCAAACAGCACCTACCCAATATAATGATGCCGCCGGTATCCGTTTCGCTTATCGCCGCTTTGGCAAGGCAGGCACGGTTCCGTTATTGATGAACATTCACTTTACCGGTACTATGGATCATTGGGACCCATTAGTAATTGATGGCCTTGCAGCCGAACGCGAAGTGATCTTATTTGATAACGTTGGCATTGGTAGCACCAGCGGCGAAACGCCCGAATCCATTTATGAAATGGCCCGTTATGCCGAAGCTTTTATTGATGCACTGGGACTGAATGAAATTGACCTGTTGGGCTTTTCCATGGGTGGTCTCATTGCCCAGCAGTTTACGCTCGACCGTCCCGAACTGGTTCGCAAACTAATATTGGTGGGAACCGGCCCTAAAGGTGGCGAAGGGATGCAATCGTTAACACCCGAAGCCCAGGCCATATTTGGCGATACTTACGATAATCCGGAAGACGTTTGGCTAAAAGTACATTCCAGTCCAAGCGAAAAAAGCCAGGCCGCAGGCCGTGAGTTTATTAAACGCAAGTTGTTACGCCAGGAAGATCGCGACCCGCAGGTTAAAGATACGGTTGCCGGTGCACAGATCGCCTCATTAGTTCATTACAACCCCATTACCGATGACCGTTACAGCGATCTCAAAAAGATCAAGCAACCAACGCTCATCATCAACGGCAGTAACGATGTGATCATCTATACTATCAATTCATACATCCTGCAGCAAAACCTGCCCGATGGTACACTAATCCTTTACCCTGATTCTAACCACGGTTCGCTGTTTCAGTATCCTGAAACATTTACCAGGGATGTCAATCAGTTTTTGAACAAATAATTCAAAGGAATAAAATTTAAAATAAAGACAATGAAAAATTCAAATACGCTAGGATCACTCGATAAAAGCGTGGTCCTGATCACCGGTGCATTAACCGGTATAGGCCGGGCAACCGGGTTTGCTTTCGCTCAGGAAGGTGCAAAATTAGTGGTATCGGGCCGGAAAGACCCTGAAGGCTTGGCCTTAGTTCAGGAATTGGAAAACTTAGGTGCAGAAGCTATTTTCATAAAAGCCGACGTGCGTTTTGACAGTGAGGTCAAAGCGCTGGTTGATGGCACCATTGCCCGCTTTGGCCGCCTGGATGTTGCGGTAAACAATGCCGGTACCGAAGGCATACCTGGACCCATTGTAGAGCAAACTGAAGAAAGCTATGCCGCCACTTTTGACACCAACGTACGCGGCACCTTATTGAGCATGAAGCATGAGCTACAGGTGATGCTGAAACAAGGCTCGGGCAGTATTATTAACATATCGTCCACTTTTGGCAGCAGGGCCGGTGCTGGTGCATCCGTTTACGTAGGCAGCAAGCATGCGGTAGAGGGCATTACCAAGGCCGCGGCGCTGGAAGGCGCACCGTTCGGCGTAAGGGTTAACGCAGTGGCTCCCGGACCAATTGCAACCGGTATGCTCGAACGTTTTACCGGAACACCTAAAGCCTATGCAAAAATGGCCAAAGGTGTGCCCATGAAGCGCATCGGCCAGCCTGAAGAAGTAGCGCAGGCCATTGTTTTCCTGGGTTCAAACAGATCGCCGTTCTTAAGCGGACAGATCCTGGCTGTTGACGGTGCCAAACTGGCCGTGGACAGCGGATCGCAACAATAATTTATTTAACAATAAATGGTTAGCAGGAATTAAAGTTCCTGCTAACCGTTATACCCATAACATCATGACAACGAATCAAAACGTCAACAACAATATACAAGCGCAGCAGATCATCAAACAGGTAACCAGCAGCTGGGCTGCACAAAGTAAGGTGGTGACCGACCTGTTTAATCTTTATGAAGATGAACATTACCTGCAGGCAGTGGCTCCTGAAAGAAACCGGGGTATCTATCTGCTCGGCCATTTGATCTCAGCCAGCGATGGTATGCTTCCCTTACTGGGCTTCGGCGAAAGGTTATACCCCGAGTTTGAGCAACTATTTTCGCTTAACCCGGACGGAACGTTTGAAAAGATTCCGACTGTTAGTGAGCTGAAGGAAAAATGGGCAGCCTTAAACAACCTCCTTCATGATCAATTCAGCAAATTCAGACCTGAAGAATGGCTGGACAGGCATACCAAAGTTTCGCCCGAAGATTTTGCCGTTCAGCCGGAGCGCAATAAGTTAGGTGTGCTATTAGGCCGAACCAACCATATCAGCTACCATGCCGGGCAGTTGATCTTTTTAAAACCTATAACGCAAAAAGCGTGACAAATGTCAACGTCAAATTGTGTCATATAGCTTCGTTTCGGGTACGCGTTCGTACCCACTTTTGTTCAGGCACTTGATAGCGTAAGTGCTCAAAATTGAACATCAAAAAACAAAGTATATGAAAACGCAAAACAGTAAATCAGATCCTATCTATTACCAGGAAGCCGGCACGCTGGCCCAAATGATCCGCAACAAAGAGATTACGTCAGTCGAGGTGGTACAGGCACACCTCGACCGTGTAGCCGAGATCAACCCCCGCATTAATGGCGTGGTCACTCTGATGGGTGAACAGGCACTTGAAGCGGCAGCAATTGCAGATAAGGCCGTAAGTAACGGCGAAAAATTAGGCCCGTTGCACGGAGTCCCTTTTTCGATAAAAGATGCTATCGATACCGCAGGTGTACCGTCGCAACGTGGCTCTAAGATCTTCGCAGGTTTTATTCCTGACAAAGATGCTACGGTAGTTACCCGTATGAAGAATGCCGGTGCTATTCCGCTTATGAAAACAAATTTGCCAGAATTTTCTGCACACTGGGAATCGGATAACCTGTTAACCGGTCGTTCTCTCAATCCCTGGAACCCTGACCGTACCCCCGGTGGTTCAAGTGGTGGCGAATCTGCCGTTATAGCAGCCGGCCTTTCACCAATTGGACTGGGTAGCGATGTTGCTATTTCCGTTCGTGGCCCGGCTGCATTTACCGGTATCGCGGCTTTGAAGGCTACGCATGGAAGGGTTCCTTATACCGGTCACTTTCCAACAGCTTTAAGTAGATTTTGGCATATTGGTGCCATGGCCCGTACTGTAAAAGACGTGGCTTTAGGCTATGGAATAATTAACGGTGCCGATGGTATAGACGGTTACAGCATTTTCGCTAACGATGCCAAACCTGCTAACTTCCGGTTGCCTGGTCAAAAGATCAAAGTAGGCTGGGTATCTGATAGTGCCTTTGGTCCGGTTGACCCGGAGATCACCGCAGCAATTAAAGCAACAGCCCAATTATTGAAAGACCTGGGCTGTGAGGTGGAAGAAGTACGCCTGCCATTCATGGAAAACACCGACTGGCTAACTCCTTATTTCAATTTGATCTACGGTGAATTGGTGCCTTATATGGAACAATTTACTAAAGGCCGGGAAACCGACCTACACTTTATTGGCAAAGCTACCATGGATTATCCATTGCTTAATTCCCGGGACTACGTAGCTGCCGAAGCTAAAATAGAAGAATTGAAAAGTCACTTTGCCAATTACTTTTTGCAATATGACGTGCTCTTATTGCCCGTGAACCCAATGACGGCTACCGGCCACGGATTACAGGAATATGTGGTTGATGGGAAAACAGTTTCGGCCTACCATGTAATGGCAGCGACCGCACCGTTCAACGCTACAGGTTTACCTGCCTTATCAGTACCGGTAACCTTGAGTTCCGAAAAGCTGCCGATCAATGTGCAATTAGTTGCAAGATGGTTTGATGAAGCAACAATCCTGGAACTGGGCGAAAAAATACAGACAGGCAGTGATGCTTATGGAAAGCACCCTATAGCATAACTACAAGCTAAATTAAATTGCATAAACCTTCCGGAGTGATTCGGAGGGTTTATTTATGTTTAGTGAAGTCCTTCCTTATCCGGCTCAGTGTTTCACGCGAGATGCCCAGGTAAGAGGCTACCATGTGGAGCGGCACTTTGTTAAATACGCTGGGATATGTTTTTTGAAAGTCCAGGTACTTCTCTTCGGCCGAGCTGCTGATTAGGGAGTAGATGCGCCGCTGGCTGGTTTCATAGCCCCGGGCTAATAGCTTTTCGTTAAACAATTTTAGCGCAGGAATGGTCGCCATTAATTCTTCCCATTTAGGTTTTGTCCAAATGATGATGGTGCTCGCCGACAATGCTTCGATATTGTATTCAGAGGGCGTTTCATGGTTGTAACTTTCCTGATCGCTGATCCACCAGTTTTCTACGCCAAATCGCAAAGTATGATCAGTTCCATCTTTCCCAAAACGGTAAAGGCGGAAGCAGCCGCTGGTAATAAAGCAGGTGATCTTCCATACTTCGCCATCATGAAGGATCGACTGCCATTTGCGGAGTGTCTTCTCAGAACTAGCTTCACGGACAGCCTTTAACTCTTCGTCGGAGATTTCCACCCAACCCCGTAAATATTTCTCAAAGGCTTCAAACATTGCTAAACAAATCTAATAAAAGGACTTGAGCATCGTGGAAAGAATTTGTCACTCCAAAAATAAATCAAACCAGTTATACTGGGTAAAGCAAGGTACAACCCAATCATTGAGTGTAGACGATCGATATTACAAAACTTCAATGTCGAAACAGAAAACACAATCATGATAATGTCATCATCCGGTATGTGAAGGCAATGTTTATATTATACCGATTGGTATATATATCTTTGTGGTATGGAGCAGATAATTTCAAAAGCTGACAGGACGAAGCAATTCATAATCGAGACAACTGCTAATATCTTCAACAAAAAAGGATATGCAGGAACCTCTATGTCTGATCTTACCGGTGCCACCGGCCTGACCAAAGGTGCGATCTACGGAAATTTTGAAAACAAGGAAGATGTGGCCCTGGCTGTCTTTGATTACAACTATGCCAAGGTTCAGAATGAGGTGAGAAAGCGTATGCAAGGCGCAACAACCTTCCGGGATAAGCTGATGGTTTACGCCAATGTTTATGATCATTATGACGTTCGCTCTTTTCCGGATGGAGGCTGCCCGATTCTAAACACAGCCATTGAAGCAGATGATACCAATGGCCTGCTTAAAGATAAAGCCGCTAAAGCAGTGATCCTATGGCAGAAAAACATCCAGGAACTGGTGAAATCTGGCATTGCTGCCGGTGAATTTAAACCGGAAGCAGATTCCGCCCAGTTGGCCGCTGCCGTCGTAGCGCTAATTGAAGGTGGCATAATGATGAGCCGGGTGACAAACGACCGGAAGCCGCTGCACCGGGTGATCAAAACGATTGCAATGCTGGTGGAGCAGATTGCCGTTTAATTTTAACATGTCTGAAAACGGCATTTTTTTTAATCCATAATATACCGATTGGTATATTCTTAATTCAGTTTTTTATGTCCCCTATCCGAAGACAACTACTCATCATCACGGTTTTACTAGCCGCTGTAATGGAATTGATCGATATCTCCATTGTTAATGTAGCCCTCTCCCATATGAGCGGTAATCTTGGCGCAACGCTGGAGGATACTTCCTGGGTAATCACCGCTTATGCCATCGCCAACGTTATCATTATTCCGATGACCGGCTTTTTGACCGCCCAACTTGGCCGCAGGAATTACTACATTGGTTCGATCGTCATGTTCACTATTTGCTCTTTTATGTGTGGACAGGCAGAAAATATATGGGTCCTGGTACTCTTCCGTTTCCTGCAAGGCATCGGTGGCGGTGCGCTTATCTCCGTTTCTCAGGCCGTAATCTTTGAGAACTTCCCTAAAGAAAAACACGGTACCGCTGCGGCGCTGTTTGGTATCGGCGTATTTATTGGCCCAACCATCGGCCCGACCCTCGGTGGTTATATCACCGAGAATTATTCCTGGCCCTGGATTTTTTACATCAATGTGCCTATCGGTATCCTTGCCGCCGTATCCTGTTATTTCCTGCTGACCGAACCTGCGGATAAACCTGTTTTGCGTAAGATCGACTGGACGGGGATTGGCTTGCTGGCGCTGGGGATCGGGACGTTGCAAACGGTTTTGGAGCGGGGGGAAACGGAAGACTGGTTCGCGCGGGCTTATATTATTTGGTTTACGGTGATCTCCGTGATTTCTTTAACCGCTTTCGTGATCTGGGAACTTTATGTCGAATTTCCGGTCGTTAACCTGCGGGTGCTTAAAAGCAAAACGTTAAGCATTGCCGCTATACTGACCTTTATTACGGGGATCGGCATGTTTACTTCGGTTTATATTACGCCCGTGCTGGCGCAGCGCATCCTTGGTTTTACGCCCACGCAATCCGGTGAACTCTTGTTGCCGGGGGCTATCATCGCTATATTCGTACTTATCCTTTGCGGTAAGCTTATGCAGGCGGGGGTGCCAACTGTTATATTGGTAGGTACAGGCCTATTAAGTTTCGCTTATTTCAATTGGCGCATGACTGGAATCACTTTAGACACCTCAGCAACGGAGATCACCATCTGCCTGATCTTTCGGGCGATTGGCATGGCCTTTCTTACAGTTCCGCTCACTGCCCTTGCCGTCTCATCCCTGGAACCGATGAACATTCCCCAGGGTGCCGCGCTCAACAACATGATGCGGCAGTTAGGCGGCTCTTTCGGCATTTCCATCATCAATACTTATTCTTTCCGAATGGTTGCCCAGCATCGCAACAACCTACTCACCAATATCACCGCCACCAACCCGCAGTTCATTAGCCGCCTGAACGGCTATACCAATTATTTCCAACAAAAAGGCGCCGGTTATTTTGAAGCCAGGAAAAGGGCAATGGAACTGATTGATCTTGGTGTAATCAAACAATCGACCCTAATGAGCTACGCAGATTCCTTCAGCCTGATCGGTGCTATGTTTGTAGTCGTGCTGCCTTTATTGTTCTTCGTGGTTAAGCGCTCTTCTGGCAAGCCTCAATCGAACGTTATTATTTCCGACCACTAAACATATGGCAGGGAAAAAATCGTTAATTATATAGATGTGCAACTAAGTTTAGAGTAATCACAAATGAATAAATCAATATGATTAACAAATATTAGTTTTTACCGCCATAACTGCGGTATTCGTAAACCAGTATAAAGGATTATTGACTGCTTTTATTTACAGTACGCAGTCGTAAGTTTCAGCTTCGCAGTCGCCAACAAAATTCCAACCGTGCACATCATCGATATAGCCGTTACTATCGTCATCCACACCATTACCGGGAATCTCTTTCTGATTTGTCCATATAGCGCCCTTAAGCGCAGGGTGCGAAACATCCATACCGACATCCATAACGGCCACAATCACTTTTCGCTTTGGCTTCAAATTTATTAATAAAGTTATCCTGGCTTTTTTTACACTTATACCGTGAATACCGTCTAAGCTAAAATCCAGCAGTTGCCAGTTTTTTGGCGCCACCTGTCCAAAACCATTGATGGTAATGAGGCTAAAAATACACATGACTATAAGCTTGCTCATATATTTTGAAATGAATGACCTGTGGATTAGCTAAGATAAAGAATTGCTATTGTACAAGCACTTACCTTTTATAAATGAGATTATTAGTATCCATTTACTTTATGTAGCCGACAGTTGCCTCTTCTACTTTTCAATTTTGTTGTTTTTCCCTGCCTAAAATTACCCTTTATTGCTGTTGTTTTGATTTTCTTGCTATCCGACTCGGACAAACTCGGAGTGATTTAACACTCCTGCTAAATAATTTTGCCTCCATAACGAATCAAAAAAAGCTGTTATGGAAATATTAACATTTGATCAACTACCTAAAGCGGTAAGCGAACTTTTAGAAAAAGTTTCTAAGATCGAGGACATTCTCAGTCATGACAACTCGAACGAGCCCGACGCTGATAGTTTGTTTTCAATAAAACAAGCTTCTGCTTTTTTAAACCTTTCTATCTCCACTATTTATGGAAAAGTCTGCCGCAGGGAAATTCCGGTAAGCAAACAGGGAAAGAAATTATACTTTAATAAAATTGAATTGCTTGACTGGATCAGGTCTGGCCGCAAAAGCACAATAGCTGAAGTGGCAAATTCTGTCTCATTACTCCGCGGCAAACGCCGGTAACTATTTGAATTATGGAAAATCAAGTAAAAAGAACAGATTGGCTAAACAATCATTTATACCTGTCACACAAGTTTAATAAAGAACTTAATGATTTTGGGATTCAACGGGTGACTGATTTCGAAAAATTCCACTTGTTTGACATTTTAAGCTTCAAAACGATCACCATAGCGCGGCTTAGGAATGTCGTTGCTTTCATGCACAAAAACCATTTAAATTTTATGGGGCTTGCGAATTCCTACTCGTGAATTTAAATCCATTGAAATTAATTAAGAACATTATGGCAAAGATCATCACATTGGCGCATCAAAAAGGCGGCGTCGGAAAAAGCACATTGGCATTGAACCTGGCACTCTGCTTTAAAGATCAATTAAGAGTAGCTCTGATCGACTCCGATCTACAAGGCAGTATCTATCACCTGAAAGAAGACTTCCCGGAATTGGATATCCTCGCACCTGAAAAAATCGGTGAGATACCCAACTTGGATTATGACCTTATCATTGTAGATACCCCTCCATATTTATCCAACCGGTTAAATGAATTGTTTGGCTATTCTGATTATGTCCTTGTACCAACAAAGGCCGGCTTTTTCGACGTTATGGCGATCAAATCAACACTCGCTTTGATCAAATTCGCCCAGGCCCAAAATCATAATTTGAAGGCCGGCATTGTGCTGAATATGTTGAAGCCACGATCCGGCATTACGGCCGAGGTTGTTGAACTAATTCAAACCCTGGGAACCCCCTTGTTAAATACCCGCGTCTTTGACCGAGTGAGTTTGGCGCGGTCATCCATGACTTCGGGCATCTTGAAAAGCAATGATTCAAAGGCAATCGAGGAAGTCACTTTTCTGGCAGAGGAAATCGTAGACCTGATCAGTGTATAAATGTAGCAATGAACATTTGTACAAACGTTCATTTGAATAAACCTGCAATTGAACAAATGTAGGTTTGTTTAAATGTGCATTTGTACCAAGCTACAAATGTAGATCTGTTCAAATATTCAATGAGAGAAATATTTAAATGTTCATTGCTGCAATTGTAGCATTATTCAATGCACATAAAGCATAACCGCCATGGATGATTATAAAAAGAAGCTGGGCAATCTTGCCAGTAAAATTAAAAACGAAACGCCGCAGACACCGATACAGCAGGTGCAGCCGGTAAAGACTTTAGCTGTGGCTGCGGTTGAGGAAGAGGCGCGTTTCAACAACTGGATACCAAAAGGCCTTAAAAGAAAAATCAAGGCCTATGGCGCTCAAAATGATGTTTCGCAAAAGGATATTACGATACTGGCCTTACAGCAGTTTTTGAAGGAAAATGGAGTTCAGTAAATCAAATCGCAAAGGATGTCATGGCAATCGAAAAGGGATTAAACTGCTGTCTTTTCGCAGTTAGCAAGATGTACGTTTGTACCACAAACGAATCTTGCCCGTCCCTCCAAAGTCGGTTCGGGGCCATGGTCAAACCTTCCGAAGTCGGTTTGTTAAAGACTATCAATCATGGGAGAAGACAATGAAAATCGGTCTAAATGGATAAAGATCCGCCTTAGACCCAGCGAAGAAGAAGTGCTGAATAAGCGTTATAAAAAATCCACATTTCAAAACCTGAGCGAGTTTGGCCGGGCGATGATCTTAGGAGAGCCGGTGACTATTATTCACCGGGACAAATCGATGGATGAAGTGCTGGAGGAATTAGCCTTACTAAGACGGGAATTGAACTTTGTCGGTAATAATTTGAACCAGGCAGTTAGGAATATTAACAGCGCACATGGCTTCCCTGACAAAAGTTTATGGATGAATTTGTTAACGGTCATCAATGGGAAACTGGAACCGGCCATCACCCAGATCAAGGAAAGGATGAACAAATACGCTGATTTATGGTCGCAAAAATTAAGAGCGGGAAAGCCTGATCGGTGCTTTGATCTATAACGAGAACAAAGTTAAGGCGGGAAAAGCCAAGATGATCTCGACAAACGGCTACACTAAAAGTGATGATAAGCTTTCTTTTGAAGATAAACTTTTTAGACTAACGGACTTGGCTGAAAGGAATCTCAGAACCAAAACTAACACAGTACATCTATCGCTGAACTTTGATGTGAATGAAAATATTGAGACTGATAAGCTGATAGACATTGCAGGCGACTATATGAAAATGATAGGCTTCGAATTTCAACCGTATCTTATCTATAAACATTTTGATGCCGGTCACCCACATGTCCATATCGTTACAACTAACATTCAGGCGGATGGCAAACGGATCAGCCTAAACAACATCGGATTGTTAAAATCTGAGCCAGCTAGAAAAGCAATTGAAGAAAATTATGGGCTGGTCAAGGCCAGCGATAAAGTAATTGCGATCCGTGGCTCTGTAAACGTTAAAATCAAACCGGTTCATTATGGTGAAATCGATACGAAAAGAGCGATCACTAATATCGTTAACGAAGTTGCAAAAACATATAAATACACCAGCCTGCCTGAGTTGAACGCTATACTGCAACAGTACAATGTCTTGGCAGATAAGGGAAATAAGGGATCTGTGATGTTTAAACATGGCGGTTTAAACTATTGGATAACGGATGAAAATGGTTTGAAAGTAGGTGTTCCGATCAAGGCGAGCAGTATTTATTTAAAGCCCACTATAAAGCTACTTGAAGGTCGATTTAAACTGAATGAGTATTTGCGGAAGCCATTTAAGGAGAAATTAAGAGCGAAAATTGATAACGCCATGCTGAGGGCGACATCCTTTGAGCAATTTAAAAACGCGCTAAATAAGCATGAGGTTTCTATAGTGGTAAGACAAAATACCGATGGCAGGATCTATGGATTAAGTTATATCGATCTTTCAGATAAAGTGGTGTTTAACGGTAGTGATCTTGGAAAAGGTTATAGTGCCGGAGCAGTTGTCGACGGCATGCAATTAAAAAGCACCGGGAAGGATACGGCAGCAACAGAGCGGACTTTCGAAAAAACGGAACATTCAACGCCTATCAATGAATCAAAATTCAATCATATTGAAGGCAGGAGTTTGCTTGATGAACTATTAAATCACCCGGACAACAATCAAGGTATGCCAAGTCAATTCGGACCGAAGAAAAAGAAGAAACGCAGGAAACTAAATCTTTAAATCTTATAAATCATGCAGACAGGAGAAAACGAACAAGCATTGCGAAAAATCATCGACTTCACCAGGTTTCTGGGAATCCTGGTATTGATATTTCATTTCTATTTCAGTTGCTATGGCGCGTTTAAAGAACTACATATCAACTACGCGATAGTAGACAGGATACTGATTAATATCTATCGGCTACCCGTATTTAAAACGATGCTGGTTGTTAAGCTGGTTGCAATAGGCTTTCTCATTATTTCTCTCATCGGAACAAAGGGAAAAAAAGATGAGCACATCAAGTTTGGCAAGTCCGTTATGTATGCCTTAATGGGATTAGTGCTGTACTTTTCCAGCGCCATATTTTTTAAACTGCAGGTCTCTCAGCTGGTGATGGCAACGGCCTACATCGTCGTCACAAGTTTGGGTTTTCTACTTTTCCTGACGGGTGTCAGTAGAATGTACCGGACCATCAATGTCAATCTAAGTAATGATATTTTCAATCACGAGAACGAAACATTCCCTCAGGAAGAGCGAAAACTCGAAAACGAATATTCAATAAACTTACCCGCAAAATATCGACTGAAAGGTAAAGAGCGTGATAGCTGGATAAATGTTATCAACCCTTTTAGAGGCTCGCTTGTAATGGGTACACCAGGTGCGGGTAAATCCTATTTCATCATTCGCCACATCATTACTCAGCACATTAGAAAAGGGTTTACCTTGTTTCTTTACGATTTTAAGTATGACGATCTGAGCAGGATCGCTTACAACACCTTGTTAAATAATAGCAAGGCGTATAAGGTGAAGCCTAAATTATTTGTGATCAATTTTGAGGACCTGAACAGATCTCATCGCTGCAATCCGCTTGACCCAGCAAGTATGTGGGACATTACGGATGCCATGGAATCATCCAGAACATTCATGTTGGGCTTAAATAGAGAATGGATCAAAAAGCAAGGAGATTTCTTTGTAGAATCCCCGATCAATTTTGTCACTGCCTTAATATGGTTCCTGAGAAAATACGAGGATGGAAAGTATTGCACGCTACCACATGTAATTGAACTAGCACAGGTAGAATATAAATACCTCTTTGCACTTTTAATAACTGAGCCAGAGATAGAGGTGTTGATCAATCCGTTTATTTCTGCATGGAAAAACGAGGCGTATGATCAATTGGAAGGGCAGGTCGCAAGCGCCAAGATCAGCATGGCCAGGTTGGTTTCTCCATCTTTATACTATGTGCTCTCAGGTAACGATTTTTCACTTGACCTTAATAACCCGGTAGACCCTAAGATCATCTGCATGGGTAATAATCCATTGAAGCAGCAGGTATATGGGGCTGTCTTGAGTTTATATATATCCCGCACTATTAAGTTGGTCAACCAGAAAAATAAAGTGAAGTGTAATCTCATTTTTGATGAGTTCCCTACGATTTATTTCAATAATATAGATAGCCTGATCGCGACAGCGAGGTCCAATAAAGTTGCAACGACCCTGGCGGTACAAGATTACAGCCAGCTCAAGAAAGATTATGGCCGCGAACAAGCGGAGGTGATCATGAACATCGTTGGTAATATCTTATCCGGGCAGGTTACAGGTGACACGGCCAAACAATTAAGCGAACGTTTTGGTAAGATCATGCAGGAACGTAACAGTGTTACCATCAACAGCCAGGACACTTCGTTCAGCAAGTCCACTCAGCTTGATTTTGCCGTCCCGGCTTCGAAGATAGCAACATTATCATCGGGCGAGTTCGTTGGACTAGTCGCCGATGATCCGGGTAACAAGATCGAACTGAAGGTTTTTCACAATGAGATCATCAATGATCATGATGCGATAAAACAAGAAGAAAAAAGCTATAAAGAACTTCCCGTTATCAGGCATATCGATAATGATATTATCATGTCCAATTATCTGTCAGTTAAAGACGACATAACGCTTCTTATCAAAAAAGAGCTGCAAAATGCAAATTAACTATTTCGCCGTACGTCCGGGGGGTAAAGGGTAGCGGTTTTTGACGATGTTTAGAATATTATTAAGAGCCTCGAATGTGCGTTTGATAATTACAGTAAGCCTACCATCATAACTGGAGGGCGAAATAGCCCATAAAATGGCCCACCATTCTATAACTGTTTTCGCTTGTGAATTGACCGTTACTTTACAACTACAGGCCTGTGCATGGCCGGGAACAATTGTAAAGCACAATACCTATGAATGGTCAGAAACATGAAGATCCAAATTTGACCACTGTTGATAAGCTAAAATGCTCAACGGTACCGTTCAGCTATTCGGCTTATTTTGTCCCTTTTGGCATGATCCCGGTCATTGCGCCGCCATATCTGGTGATAGGTGATTGCAAAGAGCCAGGATGGCTGGTTCATATATCTGTGATCAGGCAGCATATGGATCAATTAATGGGATCGGTTTTAGCCTACCTTATTAAGCAAGATCTAACCTTTTCTATCCCGGAAGGGCTCGACCAACATACACACATTCTTGATGGGCGAACAGGCCTCGATAATGTTGCCAAAGTCGTCAATATCCATATTGTTGATGATAGCAAGCTACATTCGGTACTTTCCGATCTCATCAGGATAACCAACGGGCTGGCCGGGCCGGCGATCTATAATACGATCTCGATCAGTCAGTTACTTTTTGTTTCCTGGGGCACATTAAAAAATGGATACCCGATCTCTTGTGGCCCTTATGGCCTCCGAACACATTTATCGCGCCTTCGAGCGCTCGTGAAAAGTACAGAGTTTTTATGCACGGTCCCTTCAAATAGCGGAGTATTAAATATCCTAAATAAAAAGTCCCGCAGAATGATCGGCCTGAAATATATACCATTAAATACCTTGAAGGCAGACCCAAAGGGCAACGTTCTTAGATGTATCAGGATCAACCGGTTGGCCGACATGGATTGGTGCATATTGAAATATGGCGAACGATACCAAAGTTTTGATGATTCAGGAAGGGATATACGTGACCGGCTGGCATGGCAATATCAACTACATCAGGAATTATCGGAAAACATCAATATTCCCCGCGCCTACGACCTTTTCGCGCTTGATAATAATGTAGTACTCGCCCTGGAGATGATCTCAGGCGCATCAATGGCCGTACACATTAACGAAATACTTGGCGGTAAAGCGCTCAGGCAAATTCCGGCCCATGGGGCCTCGGCGATCATAAGCTTATTGCTAAAAGCGTTGACTATCATTAGTGAACTGCACCGCGCGGGATATGTTCACCGTGATATTAACCCGGAAAATTTTATGGTCACGGAGATGCATGAAGTTTACCTGCTTGACCTGGAGCTGTGTTATTCCTTAACGCAACATCTGCCTGATCCTCCGTTCGCACTGGGGACCGATGGATATATGTCTCCTCAGCAAGCTGGCCTGGTATTGCCGGAAATATCGGATGATATCTATGGCATTGGTGCGACACTTATCCGTACTCTTACGGGACTGCCACCTGCCAGGTTCGACCACTTTGACCAGGACAGGCTTAACGCTCAATTGAGGTATTTCATTCCTGACGGGCTGTTGCGTGGCGTTATTACCACCTGCCTGCATCATTCCGTAATAGCGCGGCCTTCGATCAACGATATCATCCAGGCGCTTAAAGGCTATGACCCGTTTAATACAAATGAAGAAGTGCAGGAGAGGCCTGACCATCATGTCCTGGCTGAGCTGGCCAAAGCCGCAACGGCCACTTTTCTTTCATCGTATTTTACGGACGAACAAAAGCGTTGGCACATGATAAATGACGGTGAAAGGATCTGTTCAAATATCCCTTTCGGTCTTTTGGCATGGGCAAAGCAACTTGATTTGGAGTTGCTGGGAGACCAGGAAGTTTTCGAGCAGAACTTGCATTCACTTGCAGTGCAAAAGTTACCAATATCCTCACAGATCAACATGGCAGCCTTGAACGGCCTGCTTGACAGTTGGGTAGCATATGCAGAACTGGAAAATGCAGCATTAGTGGATATAGATCAAGCGATCATGCCGTGGCCCACACATATCATGGATGATTGGCAGCCATGGAAGAGCATTAGCCTTGTTGAATTGGCCGTGCATGGACACCATATCATGTCTTACCTGGAGCACAGGCCGTCAGATCTTCTAAAGAGCCGGATGCGTACGCTTATCAATGAACTGATCAGGCGACAGGAAAATAACGGTTTTTGGAGCGAACAGGGTTTAAGCCGGGGGCTGCGTAGTATCCCGTTCGGTTTAAAAGGAGGCGGAGCAGGTTTGATTTACCTAATGATCAGGTTTGTTCGCCGGTTCAATAATCCAGGAGTTGATGAGTGTATCAAGCGTGGCTTGCTTTATCTACTGCGCAATCGTACTGAAATACAAAATGTTGCTATATGGACGGCCTCTAAGCGGAAAGAACAATTGGATCCCTGGTTAAGTACCGGTTTTACCGGTATAGCCTATGTCTTTATTCAAGCATTCGAACTATACCGAACAGCGGAATATAAAGAAGCAGCGGCCAGTGCATTAAGTTTTCATCCGGATAATATCTCCAGCCCGTTAATGGGTTTTGGAGATGGCCTTAGCGGTTTGGCCGAAGTATATTTTTCAGCTTATAGGGTTTTTCAGGAGCAGGAATGGCAACGGAAGGCATTTCAGATCATTCAACTTATACTTCATACAGGCTGCCAGGTCAACGGCTACCATTTTTGGCCAGAGAACGGAACTATATCGGGGATCGCCAGCCCGATCCAAACCCATGCCGGAATTGTGTATTGCCTTTTGCGATCATTGTCTCCGGATAAGGGTGAGCCACAGCATATCAAATACCACCATTTATGAAAAAGATCGACGCCATTAATTACCTGATCGCCGTCCTCGTCTTACTGTTGATGTATACCGGGGCCACCAAGTGGGCAGACTTTGAACAATTTGAAAGGTCGATACATTTGCAGCATTTTCCATTATGGCTGGAGCGCCTATTGATATATTCTTTACCGGGATCAGAGATGATCGCCGCTTTATTGATGGTCTTTGATAGAACGCGTATTGCCGGGCTTTGGTTGTCTTTATCCTTGTTAACGGCTTTCACTATTTATGTCGCAGCAGCCGTCCTGCATATCCTTGAACGGACACCTTGCCCATGCGGTGGTGCGCTCGCTACGCTTACCTGGCCGCAGCACTTACTTTTCAATTTATCTTTCCTGGCGGCCAATGTTACCGCCATCCTTTTAGCATATAGAACCGGGATCGTAAACTATAACAACACCCGCAAAGATATTTCACGCGCGAAGTAAGGTGAATGCCGCTACCTGTAAACGCGGCGCAATTTTAACAAAATACCTTTTATGAAAAAGATCAGAATGGGCTTAATGGCCCTTGCCGCTATCGCCGGTGCAGGAAGTGCTTTTGCGATCAATCATCCTAAACCACGTGTTGGTGCGTTGTATTATGCAAAATTGATCGCTCCCGGGCAGTCGGTTTGGACAACCACGCAACCGGATGCTGATTGTACCCGCACAAGTGCGCTGGCCTGCACCATCACTTCGACAAGCAGCGGTGTTACTTCTTTGCCGGCTAACACTTTCCCGGCCCAAAAGACCATTGTGCATGGTAATGGCCTGGCAAGGGTAGCGAACCCTTAATTTATCCGCAAAAAAAGAACGCTGCTCAACTGAGCAGCGTTCTTTTTATTGGGCCAATTGCTTCCGAATGATCTCGATAATCCTCTTGCCATTATCCCGCCTCGCAGCGGCCGGTTCCGGGAGGTCGACAAATCCACCTTGCTGATCAAATAATATGATCGTTGGGGCCCCCGTGATATCGAAATATTTGGTGATGGGGTGTTCGATGCCCAGGCCATCGGTATACAGATCGATCTCTCCGGCCGTGGTGTAGGCACCTGACCGCGCGTTCTTCAGCCATGTCGCTTTGGATCGGTCAATGCTGATACTTAAATAGACGACCGGCTTACCTGATAGGTTATTCATAACATTTTTGATCACCGGCGGCATATGAAGGCAAGAACCGCAGCCAGTGAACCAAAAATCCAGGAATAGTATTTTACCTTTAAAGGCAGCTAAGGGCACTTTGTTACCTTTGGTATCCGTCAGGCTGAACTTATAGATCACATCCCGGTCCTTTCTCACTTTGAGGAGCGCTTTTAGGCCTTCCCTGAAATCCTCGTTCTCAAAATACATCAGTGCATCTTTGCAAAGGCCAGCAATATCCGTTTCCTGCCGTTTATTGTTATAGATCAGTTCCATGATGATCCGTTCCCTGAGATAGCCATCATAATGCGTTTTAAAATAGTGGTAACACTTATTCAGGTCAAACGCCTTCTTTGCAAGGATGACGGAATCTAACTGGTAGGATGCAAGGAGCCCGAAAGGATAATTTGCCGAGTAAAGCATCACAGGTTCGTTGTTGAGCCCGGCCGTATCTAAGTTCATCTTTTTTTGCTGCCGGTAAGACCCGATACTATCCTTCAGCCATTCGGCCCTTTTCAGGGCGTTAAACAGAATATTGAACCTGCTTAAATAATTACCGGTCACTTCCGCCTTCAAAAGGGACCTCATTTCAGGACTGATCAAAGCACTGTTCTTTTTGATGAGGGAGATCTGTTCAAGGAATAAAGTATCCCTGCTATCCAGAAAAGCTTTTATTTTGTTGTGCTCGGTATAAGATCCCGGATACCCGTACTTTGAAGCGGCTTTGTTCATTTCCTCGATCAACCGAAATTTTTCTTTGCCCTGTCCGGAGAATGTAATATGCCCTTTCGTTTCACTGATCGTGATGTCATCGCCATCTTCCAAAAAATAGAAACTGGTCTGCAGCCCTAAAATGCCGGGGCTATATTTGACCGAGGCCGGCTCCTTACTATCGAGCCTGATCTGGAATCTCATCGGGTGGTCAAAGGCCGGGACCTTAAATTGTGCAGCCTTTCCTTTTAATGCTGCGGTATATACCGCTTCTGTCCTGTCAGAGCGGGTGCTCAACTGGCCATATCTTTCCGCTACAATGGATATGCTATCACTGTTCGTCAGGCCGGATAATTGTAATGCGATCTTTGCTGATCGCTCTTGGGCCATCGTTAATGAATTTATCATCAAGAGTATAGCCATTAATATATTTTTCTTCATTACTGTGGTTTATCTGGGGTTTTGAGGTATTCCGCTATAGGTGATCTCGTTATCCGGTATCGGCCAGGCGTAGCGTTGATCGCCCGGTGCAAGCTCGAACCTTTTATCATTCAGGATGCGGATCAATGAAGTGGCTGTTTCAGGATCCTGGTTGAGCCGCCGGAGGTCGGTCCACCGCAGGCCGCGAAAAAGAAGTTCTTTTCTGCGTTCCTTTAATATTTGCAGCAGTGCGTCTTTCGAGGAGCTTGCAGAATAATTGATGAATGTACCTGGTTTCCATCTGGTGACGAGTAAGGTATTCAGATCGTTCATCGCGGCCTCCGGATGGCCAAGCCGCGCCTGACATTCTGCCCGGATCAGCAAGAGTTCGTCTGTTGCGATACCTGAATACGGTTGGCGTTTGGGGTCGTACGTGCCGCGAAAATACGGGCTGTTATTCCTGACCACGAAAAAAACGCTTTTTCGCAGGTCATTATCCGCATAGGAACGGTATAGCAAAGTATCCGCGATCGCCACGGAATTGATGGATGTCAGCGAGGTCACCGCGATGACCGAATGAAAGATGTCTTCATTCAGAAAGGATGTACTGATCGAGCGGGTTCCCGGCTTAAGCGTACTGTAATTCGTTAGTAATGCGTAAAGGGATAATGCCTTATCAGCCGCTTCAAAGGCTTTTTGATGATCGCCCATGGAAAGATAGACCCGGGCAAGCATCCCATAGGCCGCCGGCCGCGATGGTTGCGTTTTGTAGGCACTGTTTATCGGCAACAGATCGGCCGCCTGTTGCAGGTCGGCCAGTACCTGGCTATAGCCGTCCGCTACAGATGAACGTACGGACCTGATATTGATATCAGAACTTAGCCGTACCGGTATACCCGCTGTGCCGGGTGCTGAAGAAGATGTGTAGGGTAGCGCAAAAATATTCAACAGGTCATAAAAAGCTTTGCCTCTGAAGAACAAAGCATCCCCTTTGACCTCACGGGCTTTTGCGGCCTGGTCATCCTCGGCCGGGATCTTTGCTAAGGACTCCAGGACCGTGTTGCAATAATATACCTGCGTATATTTTAATGACCAATCAGGGACATCCTGGCCCGGGTTGTAGATCATTTTGGCCCAAGTGTAAGCGTTCCTATCAATGTTTGACGACAGCCCGTCAAGCGTTATTTGAGTGGCGTATTGGTCATCACACCCGATCTGGCCAAGTGCAGGGTCGCTCATATTGAACGCACGTTCGTCATGCATCATGTTCTCAAGGTCCGCCAGCGTGGATGGGACGAACAATTGCTGGTCGGTCTTTGCATCCAGGAATGCCCTTTCTTTTTGACATCCCGCCATCAGGAGCAGGAGAAAAAGCCCATGTATAGCGATCTTTATCTTTTTCATATTATGGTGTTATTTTTAATCCAAGTGAAAGTGTTTTAGGAGTTGGAAAGGCAGTTAGCGCGGAGCCGACCAGCAGGTCCGGGTCAAGGCCGTGATGGTTGGCGCGCCAAATGATCCCGATGTTGTTCGCATAGGCATAAAGCTGCAGGTGGCGGAACGGCATCTTGCTGAAAACAGCTTTGTCCCAATCATAGCTGAGGGTAATATCCTGAAGCCTGATATGGTCCCCTTTTTCGATCAGCGCGGACGAAAGGGCATAAAAAGCATCCCGGTTATCATCATAAGGGGGCAATTGCAGTGAAGGGATATCGGTATGGGCCTCGTCCCCCGGTCTTTGCCATCGGTTCAGGTAATCTGTATTGCCTGTCCAGGGCAGGCCGGACGAAGAATAGGAACTCCGCCTGAAATAGTAATCGAACTTGTAAATGATATTCGCAGACAGGGAGAAGCCTTTATAAAAGATAGTATTCCGTAAGCTTCCAAAGTACCGCGGCCTTGATGAACCTTTATTGTCCATTTGCTCGATCCCGGTCTCGGCGAGCAGCCTCGTGTTATCGCCACTGGCCGTCCCGTCAGGTAAATAACCTCTCGGGTTGCCGTTCTGCGGATCCAGGCCGGCCCATTTGTAACTGTATAAAGCATAAAGGTCCTTGCCTTCCAAAGGGTAGATGCTACTGGCGTTGCTCAGTCCGATATAATTGGCGCTGGTCATCGTGGCATTGTAACGTGTGACAATATCGGCGGCGTGGCTGAGTATCAGGTTGGTCGTCCAGTTAAATTTTACTCCTTTGACATTATAGCTGTTAATGACCAGGTCGAACCCTTTACCTTTTATATCGGCCGTATTGCCAAAGAAGGTCCCGATGCCCGTAGACGGCGCCAGCGGCGAATAACCGAAAAGATCGCTGCCTTTTTTAAAGTAGTATTCGAAGCTGCCGGTAAGCAGGTTGTCGAAAAGGCCGAAATCGGTCCCGAGATTGATCATTCGGACCCTTTCCCAACGCAGTTCCGGGTTGCCGGGATTAATGATCCTGGCATAGGGGATCGCTGAGTAACCGTTAAGGATAGGATCGAACTGTCGGATCGTGGTGACGGCGGTTGCACCGGTGTTGATATTGCCGTTGTATCCAAAAGTTGCCCTTAACTTAAGATATGGCAACCAGCCCACTTTGTAGAAAGGCTCCCGCCCAAGGTTCCAGGATAGGCCGCCGGAATATAATGGGACCGCTTTTTGATTAGTATTGACTCCAAAAAGATTCGATTTATCGATCCTTGCACTGGCTGAGGCGGTATACCTTGTCTTGAACGTATAGGCGGCGTTGGTGTAATAAGATATAAAACGGTTCGTCAGCTTTCCGAAACCAAGCGTGGTAGGTATCCTATCCGCGTTCCCGTTCAAAAGATTAAAATAGGTGGTATAATCGATGTTCCCGTTACTGCTGACATTGTTCTTGTTGTAGCCATAAATGGTATTCGAATTGCTCTCGGTAACCGTATTGCTTACCTCGGCGCCGGCAAGAGCGTTCAACTCGTGTTGCTCACCGAATTTTCCCTGATAGTCGAGCTGTGCCCTTACTCTGTTAGAGGCCAGTGAGGAATTCGACTCTTGCAAAATCCCACCGACAGGTATCGGGTACGTAGGTTGCCCGCCAGAGGGTAGTTGGGTATAAGTATTGATCAGGTTCCGGGCAAAATAACTTTCCGAACTATGGTATTGGGCGTTAGAGATCGCCGACCCCTGGAATTGATAGCTAACCTGTGCACTGATGGCCAGCGGAAAGGTATATTTCAGGGCGAGGTTGATCCGGTCATCGGTCTGTTTGCCTTTGTTATCATTATTGCGCAATTCATTTAAAGGCCGGTAAGCCCAGTCCAGTAATTTGCCCTTCCCCACGGTATCGATAAAAGAGGTGGGGAAGTTCTTGACGATCGGAAGTGCATTCCCGTTCCCGTCCGCCAGGCGGGCATAGGGATAGGTCCTGATATTGCCCCCTGTTCGGATATCTTCGACCGGGCTGTTCATCACGGCATTAGCTTGCGTATAATTCAGCCCTGCTGAGAATTGAAGTGCGGGGATGGGGTAAAATTCATATTTAGCGTTTATCGTTGCGCGTTGGTTCTTGTTGCCTACGCGGTTCATAAGGAGATCATCATAACCTAATCCTAAAAAGATCGTGCTTTTATCGCCGCCGCCTCTTATGTTGAGCGCATATTGCTGGGCTACCGAGCGCCGGTAAAAGTATTGTGCCAGGTCCTTACGTACATCATTGTTCCGGAGCCCGTTCAATTCCTGCTCCAGCCTGGACGCTGTGATCTTGCCGGATCGCTGATCGTCCAGTAACTGAACGGCCGGTGAAATCGCCGGATGGGATGCACTGATGAGACTCGCATCATAGAAGCCTCTGTCAAATAGCTGCCTTTCGAGCGCGATGAATTGGTCCGAGGGCAGGAAATTGGGATTGTATCCAAGGTCAGGTTTCGCGCTTAATGTTACATTGGCATTGAGATCGATACTCAATGCCTGGTTGCGTTTCCCTTTCTTGGTCGTGACAACGATCACCCCGTTGCCGGAACGTACGCCCCAGATGGATGCGGCGGCAGCGTCCTTAAGCACGGTCACGCTTTCCACGATGTTCGGGTTGATGTTATTGATATCCCCGTCGTAGGGGAAGCCGTCGATCACGATCAGCGGCTGGTTGCCCGCGAATAAAGTGCTGGTACCGCGGATACTGATGTCCGCTGCTCCGCTTGCGGAATTGACGGTATTCTTGTGAAAGATAAGGCCGGGGACAACGCCTTCCAGCCGCCCAAGCAGGTCCGCGCCTGTTCGCCGGTTGTACAGTTGATCGTTGACCTGAGCAAATGAACCGGTCGCCCTTTCTTTAGGTAAGGTCTGGTATCCCGTAGAAACGATGTTCACCTCGCTCATCTGCGAGCGGGAAACATGCAGGATATAGGTTCTGGCCGGGATGCCGTCGGAGGCCTTGACTGTCAGGGGAATAAAGCCGATAAAGGAGATCGTGATCACATCATCCTGTTCGGCATCGATGCTGAAACGGCCGTCCTTATCGCTTATCGTCGACCGGCTTTTTCCTTCGATAGTAATATTTGCTCCCTGAAGGGCTATGCCTGCCGAGTCGGTCACCCGGCCGGAAACTTTCACCGGGGCGACCGTCGGATTTGCGGCCGGCTTTTGCTGTTTGCCGGAGACCACAACGGTCTTCTCCTGTATAACGAAGTTCAGGGGTTGGGCCGCAAAGACCATATTCAGTACAGTTTCGATCTCTTCGTTCTGTACGGTTATAGTGACCGGCCTTGCACGTTTGAGGTCCTCTGTCGATATGACGAAGTCATAGCCGGTCTGAGTATTGATCTTTTGCAGTACGCTGCTCAACCGAGCGGCCTTTTCCGATAAAGTTACTTTAGCGGCTTGGGTAGCACTGCTTGCCCGGAGATTTGCTGTAGGCAGAAGTACTAAGAAAAGGCACAATGCTTTTAGTAAGTGATAGGCACAGCCGGGCGGCTGCACCAATTTTTTAGGGTAAAAATTGTACATTTGATGGAGCATGGTTATGCGTCGCGCCTGTTCATTTTCCAAGATGCGAGGGGCGCTTCGCGGTTCATTAATAGCTTAATTGAATTGGGGTAGCCAAGCTTAAGCCAGGTCGCCGGTGCAAATCGGTTCCCTGGCTTTGTAATTAACTAACTGATCTGTACTTCTACTGCATTACGGTGATCCTCCTTCCTTCCATTTTGAAATGGACAGTTTGGGTAGCCTCCAGTGCTTTGATCACCTGGCTAATATTTTTGGTTCTTGAAACTCTGCCATTTAATCCTCCGTCAGTGATATTACCGCTATACTGCACTTCGACATCATACCAGCGTGCGATCTTGCGCATGATACTGCTGATCGGTTCATCCTCGAACTGGAAATAGCCGTTCTTCCAGGCAAGTGCTTCCGCCGGGTCGACTTTATGTACAGTGATTTGATGGTTGATTACTACTGACTGGTCATTTGGCTTCAGGATCATGGAAGCATTGTTTCCTAAAACGCCAACTTTGATGCGGCCTTCAATAAGCGTGGTTTTTAGCGATGGTTCATCCGCATAACTATTAATATTGAAATGGGTACCCAACACTTCTACACGCTGATCACCTGAGAGAACGATAAAAGGGTGAGCAGCATCTTTAGCTACCTCGAAATAACCTTCGCCTGTTAATTTAACAATCCTGTTTACGCCGTGACTGAATGATGTAGGAAAGGTAAGGGATGATGCAGCATTAAGCCATACTTGTGAGCCGTCAGGCAAACGTATCTGCCACTGTCCTCCATAAGGAGTCGTAATCGTATTTTGTTCACCCGCAGGTTCGCTGCCGGAATAATCAAAAATGACCTGCCCTGATTGAGTTTTGGAAACTTTTATTCCATTTTGATGGTAAATCTGGCCTTTCGTTGCGTCGGATAAGTTTAGGTACTGACCGCTCGAAAGGATTAGCGTAGCTTTGTTCGTTCCAGGAGGAACATCTTTAACGAGCTGAGCAGGAGTGGCAGGTTTTCGGTTAACAAAAAATATCATGGTGACAGCAATAAGTACGCCGATAGATATGGCCGCAGCTGCCAGTCTGATACCGATCTTGATGAATTCGCCCTGGTTCCCGGGCAGTCGCCGGCTGACCTCATTCTTTATTGCTTTAATGCTTTGGGCTGAAATATGAGATGGTTCAGCTTCATTATGTTGGAGATACCAGGCTTCGAGCAGCGAGCGCTCTTTTTCGGTCGCTGTTCCATCGTGGTATTTAACAAATAATGATTTTAGTTCCTCTTTAGTCATGACAGGATGCCCTTTTTATACTATAGCGGGCATCTACTGTCATTTAGGAATTTCAGGGAAACATTTTATTTAACGCAAATAACATGTTAGAGGGCAAGGAACAGGTTGTCACTATTTAGGTTAAATGAAAACTCCTTTGATTAATGTGGCATTTTCGAAGACAAATTTGGAGAATGAACAATTTTCAAATGCGCAGTTCTTAACCGTGCCACTGATCGTTATTCCGTCAATATCCGAAGCAATGAAGGACGTGGCATTCAATACGGCACCGGCCAAAATGTTTTTCCGGAAGGAGCACGTTTTAAAGATCGAACCGCGAAAATCGGCACCGCTAAAATTGCAGTCCTGGATATGGCTGCCAGAAAATTCGGTATGTTGAAAGGCACAGTCTTGGAAAAGGTTTTTCACGATATGCGAGTTCTGGACGTGACTTTTATGTATTAACGAACCGCGAAAATCACAACTTTCAACGTGATTGCTCCGCAATAGTAAGCCAGAGAGATCTGAATCGATAAACTTGCAACGCTGTAAGTTAGATGAGCTAAATTTTTCGTGCAGGTTCTTCATTTCGGAAAAATCTGCGTCTACCCAGTTCCCTCGTGACATATCAAAGTTTGTTTTTGGCTCTTGGTTATCCATCGTCGCACTTTGGAAGTCTACAGAAAAATAATTGAGGTCGACAGACAGTAGTGTGGACAAACGGTTGAGCATGTTTAGGTCGGGTAGCGATTCACCGCGTTCCCATTTACCCACGGCCTGAGGGCTGATAAACAGGCTGTCTGCTAACTTCGCCTGTGAAAGATTTTTACTTTTACGTGCTGCGGCGATCTTATCGCCGATCATTTTTGTTTCCATTTGTTATGGTCGTTTGATTGTTCGACCGTGCAAAATTACCGGCCTTGTTAAGAGGTGCCATTAAAATTTCCGCCACTATTGGTTGTGATCCCGCTACTTTTAGTTGCAATTAATCAATATTGACGTAGAACAAGGAATACAGTCATAACTAATAGGCAGCCCTGCATAGCCAAGGTCGACCATTGGAAGCATATTAATTAATAAAACACAGTTTAGATGGAAATCAACTGATGTAATTTAAGAGAACATTTGATTAAATTAGAAACGCATCAAATGGAACAATTAATTGCAGAGTGTTCGCGCTGCTGAATACAGCTAAAGAAAGGATGGAAACATGGGCAAAAATTAATACTGCCTGATACCAACAGTGTTGTATTAGAGATCAACAGGACAAAGAAATTGGTGCCCTGTCATTTATACCAGCCGACTTTACTCAAAAAGACCTCTAATGAGCCTTCTACACAATTAATGGCGTCCATGAAAATATGAATATTACCTGCCCGTACTTCTTTTCTGATCCATTTTTTATACTGGTCGTCATCATAATATCTGCGCTCGATATTGTTAACTTTCTCCAGCTCCTCAATAGTTTCCTTCACTAGCGCTCTATCTTCGTCATCATCAACCGTTAACTGCCCGAGTAATTCGATAGAACCTCGCCCAATACTCGCTACTCTGTAAATGACATATCCGTCGTCAGTTCCAATACCTTGAATCATTTTGAGATTACCTAACAGTTTTTGTAAGATATCATGGTTATCCATTAGCTTATTTTTTCTAGTATGCTGATTCTATCGTGTACCTGATTTACAAAATTTGCTGAATCAATATTCAAACAAGGTATGCGGCTTAACTCAGTTACAGTCACGCCAACACCGCCGTAAGATCCGGGAGTATAAACTTGTCTGATAATAAATTCTGCTGGTGATAGCCACTCAGGGATTTCAGCGTTTGACAAATCGACTTTACAACTTATCAATTTTATATTTTCATTCCCTTCCTCATGGGTTACGGAATATAATATAGGAATAGATGTATGTTCGCCGTTCTCAAGTTGAAAAGAAATATTAAGAGGTCTGTTCATAAAATCACTAAGACTGCAATTTAGGTATTTTCAACCGACTGAAAACGACTGTGTAAAACTTTCAATTCTTGTACGAATTAAATTACCTGCAAAATTTCATAAGATTATAATGGTGACTGCTTTTTTCAAAACAGTAATAGAAGTATTGAACTTAGCTTGGTACGCAAGATCCGAACAGCATTGTTGACCTGTTTGGAAACGTTGTTTTCCGAAGTACTAAGGCGTTCGGCGATCTCTTTATAGCTGAGCTGTTCCTTTCGGCTCAACTCAAATACTTGCCTCATTTTAGGCGGAAGTTCTGCTATTTGTTTGTTGATATAGGCTTGGAAATCCCTTTCCCTGGTTTGCTGGTCGGTCGGAAAGACTGAATTCTCGCTAAGAAATATTTGCAGGGAATTGTAGTGCTTCTGTTCCACTTTTTCATGTGCGAAAAGATCGAACACCTTGTTTCTGGCAGCGGTGAACAGGTAGGCCCCCAGGTCATTCACCTGGGCGATGTGCTGTCTTTTGAACCATAGGTAAGCAAAAACATCGTGAACAACGTCTTTGGCGAGTTCCGTGTCTTGGAATTTTTTATAAACGTGTGTATAGATTAGTTGAAAGTAACGGTTGTAAATTTCGGTATAGGCGGAGTGGTCACTATCCTTAAGGAGAGCGAGAAGTTCAACATCAGTAAATTGATTGTATTGACCCATCTGCCAGCATTCATTCTTTTGAAAGATGCAAGCCTCTGATAGGGGGCTGAGCTAATATGGCCGGAACCCACCTGTCATGTCGCTAGGCTCTGGTAAGCCAACCTCTTTCGAGGCATCACCATGACATAAGCGAGCTCCGGCCCTATTTATATAGGGAACGGATGCTACACTTACCATCGCTGATTAATTTACCAGATTTAGCGGCGAGGCTCGTAAGCAGTTCCTTTAGTATCTATGAAGAACTGCAAAAATATGATTATAAATCTATTAAGCTAAGATAGTAATGAAATGGTATACATGTATACCACCGTGCGGTTTTTTTTTGTATTCTTTTATAGCTGATGTCTTTAGAAAGGAATAATTCAGCTATTGAGCAACATGTGATAGATTTTGTTTCTAACCTACGGGCTAAAAACAATCTGAGACAAGAGGATATCGCTACGATCGTTGGCGTAAGCCGTTCATTTATCAAAAGTGTTGAAAGTGGTAGAAGTAGAGCAAAGTATAATTTGAACCACATCGATAAACTTGCAGATCACTTCGGGCTATCACCTAAAGATTTTCTTCCGGAAAAAGCAAATAAGCATTTATAACTCGGGCGTTGCCGTCGGCCCAGGCTTTTCTTTACAAGTCCTCACTAACGCTGCGGGCTTTCCAATGCAATCCTTAACGCAGTTTATAAAAGTTGATGGAGCTTATACTACTGATACCTTAACATCCTATATTAGGATTATTAAAAACATGCCACATGATGAATGATCTTTATGGGTCCAAAGCATACTTTACAGGATTCGATTATCTGATCATTAATTCGCGAAAAAAAAAAGATAAGTATATTGCTGAAGTTGAGCGAAGTTTTAAAATCTTGTTGCTTACAAAAAATCATGTTATCTGCCCGCTTTCGCACTTTTACACTCCTGAAATGTTCCGGTTTCTTAAGCGTAATTTATCTATTCTCACGGAAAAGCTAATTGTCCCAGCCGTTGGAAGTCATGTCAGGTCGCCGGAAGAATATTTAAAGGCATACGAAATAGGGACTAAACATAATCTTCCTCTTCCATTAAAAAGCGAAATATTAAGTTTTTATAGTGAATATTTGAAAAATCCTGTCATATGGAACTCAATAGGGTTAATGGGTGATTTCAAAAATTCTCTACTTACTGCTTTAGATTCGCCAGACAGTATACTGTCCACTAATTTGCATCACACAACAGCATTACCTCGAGCACAACTAATTAGAACTATAGGCGGGAAAGATGCCGTTACCAGGTACGATGTTAATCAGTTAATTAAGAATTGGCAGGCAGCAGATAAACTTATTTTAAAGAATTATTGCAATCTTTTATATCACCGTATCGGTGCCAGGCATTTTCAATTAGAATGTAGCTTGCCGATCACCTCTTATGTAGATTACTCGAAAGATCAATTGCTGAACAAAAAGGTCCTGCTTTCTGAGCAACAAGTATTTTTGAAATTGTTGTTCGAACGGATGTATAGTTTGTTAACAGGAAAACTATTGAACGTTTCGTTATTGGATAGCATATCCTATAAAAGCCTCGCTGAGGTTAAAGTAAGATTGAATCATTCGGACTTTACAACCGCATATAATGATCTGATTGAAAAAACTCTTCATGCTTTCAGTATAGAAGATCCAGATTTCGAATTTGACTATATAGCTGATCCTCTATTGTTACTTCAAAAATTAAATGACCAGTTTGAACAACTTGCTAATGAAGAAATTAAACGGATACCCAAAATAAAATCAGCTGAAGGCTTGGGAGGTAAAGCCTATAGTTTCTCACTGGATGCCGTTGGATTTTCTCCCGCGGGCCCATTTCTAACAGGTGCCAAAATGCTTTCAGATATTCCTGATATCGTTAATCTGTTTAGATTTTTTAGGTCTAAGAGAGAACTGGGAATATCTGATTGGCTAAATGAATACAATGATCGCGAGATCATGAGTTACGTATCGAAATTTAAAATTCGGGATAAGACGTTATATTACGACGCCCTTAAACTAATTCAATCAGTTGCTCAGAAGAGCACTGCCATTTAAAATCGAAGTTCCGTTGCTGACCTTCATTGCAATTGTTAACGCGTTTTATAATAGTTCTTTACATCCATTTTACGAAACAGATTTGTCTCAGTGGTGTTAAAGTTAAAACATTTACCAATAAATAAATTATGGCAACAAAGGGAGCAAAAGTGGAAAGACGTTCGGTGTCCGAACAACCACACGAATTAGCTTACGAAGCTAAAAAGGAAGGTACTACTACTAAGAAAGTAGAAGCCGCCAAAAAATCAACCGGTTCAAATCAGCGCAGTGCCGTTGAAAGCAAACTTACCGGTAAAAAGTAAGCCGAAACTGGCCGTTTATAAATAGCCCCGCAAGGGGCTTTGTTGTCTCCGGATTTTATGAAAATCGCTACTTACAATATCAATGGCATTAACGGCCGTTTAGAAATACTGCTGCGCTGGCTTAAAGAAGCGCAACCGGATATTGTATGTTTACAGGAACTTAAGTCAGAGAATCATAAATTCCCGGAAAAGGCGATTAATGAAGCCGGCTATCAGGCGATCTGGCTTGGTCAGAAAAGCTGGAACGGTGTGGCCATATTGTCTAAAACAGAGATCAGGGAATTGCGCAATGATCTGCCCGGTGAGGATGATGAGTTTACACATAGTCGTTATATAGAAGCTTTTATCAGCGGCATCGTTATCGGTTGTATCTATCTGCCTAACGGCAATCCGTGGCCGGGGCCAAAATTCGATTATAAACTACGTTGGTTCCAAAGATTAGCAGATCATGCGAAAGAACTGGTTGACCGTGAACTGCCGGTAATTCTGATTGGTGATTATAATGTAATGCCGACGGATTTAGACACCTATAAGCCTGAAAAATATAAGGAGAATGCTTTGTTTCGTCCTGAGAGCAGAAAGGCATATAAAGATCTTCTAGATCAGGGCTGGACGGATGCAATCAGAGCGCTTTATCCCACTCAACGTATTTATACTTTTTGGGACTATTTGCGGGACGCTTACGGCCGGAATGCCGGCCTGCGTCTTGATCATTTCTTATTAAACAAAAATATAGCTCCCAGGCTTGCAGCCGCTGATGTGGATAAGCATGTACGGGGATGGCAGGGGGCAAGTGACCATGCGCCCGTTTGGATAGAATTATCTAATGATAACGTATCGAAGCCGAACAAGCAGAACATCTCCGTTACAGCAAAGGATCAGGGTACGGAAATGTTAGCTAAGCTACCGGCACAATCGGAGCCAAAAGGCTTGGCAACCTTGCTGAAGGATTTGCCAATAACCGAGATTCCAGATAGAATCTTGCCGATGAAAGCAACGTTAGTTGATAGTCCATTCAATGAACCAGGATGGATCTATGAAATTAAATGGGATGGCTATCGGGTAATTGCAACGCTGAATAAAGGCAAATCCACTTTAGTTTCAAGGAAGAATTTGGTTTTTGATCAGTTTGAGCCAATAAATAAGCTGTTAGAAGCATGGGATTTTAATGTGGTTCTTGACGGAGAGATCGTAGCGCTGAATGACCAGGGTACGGCCGATTTCGGAGCTTTGCAGAACTGGAAAAATACAAAAAGCGCACACTTGGCCTATTATGTTTTTGATATCTTATGGTACAACGGAAGGGATCTGACAGGTTTACCACTTCAGCAAAGGCGGGAAATTCTCGACGCTGTGCTGCCGAAGGATGATGAAATGATCCGGCCAAGCCAAATATTTGAAGTAAACGGCATCGACTTTTTTGAAGCGGCAAAAAAAATAGGACTGGAAGGCATTATCGCGAAGCGGGCAGATAGTATCTATACTTCAGATATCCGTTCAAGGGAATGGTTAAAGGTGAAAGCCAAACGCAGACAGGAAGTAGTTATTGCCGGCTTCACAAGAAACGAAGGTATTGTTAAATCTTTCAGTGCGTTGGCTGTTGGTGTTTATGACTCAAAAGGTGTCATGCATTATATCGGCAAAGTTGGAACAGGTTTTAATGCAGCCAAACAGAAGGAAATGATGAAATTGTTTGAGCCGCTGATTATCGCTGAAAGTCCTTTTGAGATCGAACCGGATGTGGATGAGCCCTCACAGTTTCGCCGGAGGCGAATGGGCGCCAAAGCCACCTGGCTTAAGCCGGAATTGGTTTGTGAGATTGAATTTGCTGAGCTTACCAGTGACGGCAAAGTTCGCCATGCCTCATTTAAAGGCATGCGCGATGATAAAAATCCTAAAGAGGTGGGCATGGAAATAGAGGCTGAGACCGAAACATTAATTGAGGATGCTAAATTAAAAACTGATGTTTCTGCCGCAAAAGATAAACAAACGAAGGTTGCCAACCCTGTAAAGGCCAAGGCAAATAAGCAGCCGGCTGATCTTCTACTAACCTCAACAAATGATACGGAAGAAAAAAAGGTTGAAGGGCATTTAATCAAATTCACACATTTGAATAAGCTCTACTGGCCCGAAGATGGTATTACAAAAAGGGAAATGTTCAATTATTATCACCAGGTAGCACCGTTCATGGTGCCATACCTAAAAGACCGGCCAATGTCCTTGAACCGGTTTCCCGGCGGAATTCATGGTGAAAGTTTCTACCAGAAAAATGTCAAAGATAAGGCACCTGATTGGGCCGAAACGATGCCGCACATCAATGGCGAAGGCGTGGACAAAGATTATCTGCTGGGCAATAATGAGGCAACCTTACTTTGGATGGCGACGTTAGGCTGTATTGAAATGAACCCTTGGTTCAGCCGGGTACAATCACCCGATAATCCGGACTATTGCGTCATCGATCTCGACCCGGACAAGCAGCATTTCGACCAGGTCATACAGGCTGCACTGGAAGTCAAAAAAGTGCTGGATGCCATTGACGTACCGGGCTACCCAAAAACTTCAGGTTCCACGGGAATGCATATCTATATCCCGTTGGGCGCACAATATACATATGACCAAAGCCAGTTGTTCGCCAATATCATTGTCAAACTGGTACATAAACAGATACCCGATTTCACTACGCTCGAACGCATGATTTCCAACCGCAATGGTAAGATGTACCTGGACTTTTTACAGAACCGTCCCGGAGCTACAATTGCGGGTGTTTACTCGCTAAGACCTAAACCGGGAGCAACGGTATCAATGCCCGTGACTTGGGATGAGGTTAGGCCGGGTTTAACTATGAGAGATTTCACCATCCATAATGCCATTGACCGTTTAAAAGAAACAGGCGACCTGTTTACAGGCATATTGGGCGATGGAATTGATCTGATGAATACGATACAAAAAGCGCAAAGTGTTTTTAGTTAAACCTTATATTAGCGTCATCATGGCAAAACTATTCATTGTCGGCTTCCCTAAAGATTTCCAACAGATCGCGCTTGTTGAATTGTTCAGTATTCATGGAACTGTAAACACGGTTACACTGGTAACTGACCAGGCTACCGGCCTGCCAAAAGGGTATGGCTTCATTACGATGAATGATGACGCCGGAGCGCTACGGGCAATAGATGCGTTAAACGGCACTACGATGCAGGGACGCACAATCAGCGTTCGCTTTGCGGATGAAAAGCCGGGAAATGAACCCGCAACCACAAAACCAATTTACTCAAAACAGAATAACAGGGTTCAGGGCAAGCGTCCAAGGCGTAATTAGACGGCGAACGCTCATTTGATTATTCTGTCAGGCTTCAAGACCCCTGATGCCTCCCTTTAATATAAAAACAGCCAGTTGTTCCTGCTCTCCGGGTGTGAACGTATTTCCGTCATAGATCCAGTTTTCGTCTTCATCAAAAAGGATGCGACCTTGGTAGTAAGGACTTTCGTTGTCAGGCAGGTCATCAGGATTGATATAACCGGCCGGCCTTACTTCTTCGCGGATGTAAAAATAGCCCGGAAAGCTGTTGAATAAATTGAAAACCAACGGATCATCGTTAGCCGGCCGAACACTGACATAATTTTCCCCACCGCCGTCAGCTGTGATTTTGGCTATTTCATTCTCGTTTAAATAGTTCATATCACAAAGGTGCAAAACTATTTTTTCATAGATGAACAATTTGCTAATAATTTTAGTATTAGTTTTGTAGTCCTTTAATTTTTGTAGCATGGTACCATTCAATTTAGACTTAGAAATGGCTGGCGGGCACGTGTTGCTCACTGTCGAACAGTTGGAACGTTTTGCCGATATCGACGGCTTTAGCCGGTATGATATCAGGGCGGGCGAACGCCGTTCCGTGGTGCAGATCAATGTTACCTATGAACCTGCAATTTTGACCCCGCAAGATGCTGAAGCCTATTTTGAAGCGGTGAATTACCCGGAACAGCTGCCGGCTTACGATGAACAGGACGTGTTTTCGGCGGAAGAACTATGGGATATCGCAGCTGCTATCCGCCAGCATAACCGGGAAACGAAGGTGGTTTTCGCACAGTTTTTACTGGACTTTTAATTGTGATGCTATGAAGACATTAAAAGAAGAAATTATTGGCAAACTTCGCCAGGACATTCTGCGCTGGGAAGGGTTCCGTCCGCGCAAACCGGGAGAATCAGACAGTTTTGGTCTTGGGCCAATTGAGAGTGCATTTCCTAACGGCGACTTTCCGACTGGCGCGATCCACGAGTTTATCAGCAGCTGCCCGGAAGACACTGCAGCTACCGGTGGATTTATTGCCGGCCTGGTTCAAAAGTTGTTAAGCGGTGGTGGCGCCTGTTTGTGGATCAGCTATACCCGCCGCATTTATCCGCCGGCGCTGAAACTCTTTGGAGTAGACCCTGACCGAGTGATTTTTGTGGATGTGCCCGTTCAAAAGGATGTGCTTTGGGTAACGGAGGAAGCGCTCAAATGCGAAGGGGTGGCTACGGTGATCTGCGAAACCAAAGATCTCAGCTTTACCGAGTCCCAGCGCTTGCAACTGGCGGTTGAAAAAAGCCATGTGACCGGATTTGTGTTGCGAAAGGATGTCAAAAAGGTGAACACGACTGCCTGTGTGACCCGCTGGCAAGTCCGCCCTGTCCGCAGCCAGCTTAAACGCGGCATGCCGGGTGTTGGCCATCCCCGCTGGCAGGTCGAGCTACTTAAGGTCAAGAACGGCAAGCCAGGCAATTGGATCGTCGAATGGAAAATGCAAAATTTCCAGGCCATTATTACACCGCAAATTCCTGAACCGGCGCGCCAATATGCCTAAACGTTTTGCATCCATATGGTTCAGAAATTTACTGACAGACTGGAAGGCTATCCGCCAGCCCAGTCTGAAGGGCACGCCCTATGTGTTTGCCGAACCGGATCATGGCCGCATGCTGATAACGGCACTGACGGATGAAGCCCGTAAATATGGGGTCATTGAAGGCATGACAGTTGCGGATGCCCGCATTATCGCACCTGACCTCCAGGTTTTTGACGGTAAACCGGGGCGCAACACTAAGTTACTGACGGGCTTGGCGGAATGGTGCCTGCGCTATACGCCGCTGGTTCAGCTTGATCCGCCGGATGGCTTATTGCTGGACGTAACCGGCTGCACCTATTTGAAAGGTGGGGAAAAGGCTTACCTTCAAGAGATCGTTTCCCGGCTCAAAAAGATTGGTTATACGGTTCGTCCGGCGATTGCAGATACCATCGGCACAGCCTGGGGTGTAGCCCGTTGTGCTACCAAAGGCCTCATTGTATCCGAAGGAATGCATCGGAATGCCTTAATGCCTTTGCGGCCGTACGCATTACGCCTACCTGCTGACCTTTTGGTCAAACTGCAAAACCTGGGCTTACACCAGATCAGCAGTTTTATTTATATGCCTGATTCCGTATTGCGCCGCCGGTTCGGGAAGAATATGGTTCTGCGTTTACACCAGGCACTGGGCCAGGAAGTGGAATACCTCTTTCCGCTGAAAGAACCGGTTCCCTATACCGAGCGATTGGCTTGCCTCGAACCGGTTAAAACCAGGCCGGCAATAGAGTTTGCTCTGAACGATTTGCTCGAACGATTGTGTAAGCGGCTATATGGTGAGGGACTGGGTCTTCGCGCTGCGATGCTGACTTGGTACCGGATAGACGGGAAAAATGGCAACATCACGATTGGCACCAACCATCCCAGCAACCGTGTGCCGCACTTGTTCAAGTTGTTCTTCATCAAACTCGATACGGTTGCTCCCGGCATGGGAATCGAACTGTTTATACTGGATGGATTGAAAACTGAACCCGTCAGTGACAAGCAAAGTGAACTCTGGTCGGCGAAAAGTAGTGCGGAAAGCGAAGAAGTGGCCGAATTGCTGGACCGGGTAGCGGGTCGGATAGGCACTGCGCATATTAATCGTTACCTGCCCGGTGAACATTACTGGCCAGAACGTACGCCGAAACCTGATGCCGATATTAAGAAAGCACCTGAAAGCGAATGGCGCACGGATAAACCGCGTCCTATGCAGATGTTGGACAAACCAGAACCGATAGAGGCCATGGCGCTGACACCGGACTACCCACCCAAGCTCTTCATCTGGAAAGGTGTGCAGCATGTGATTATCGGTGCCGACGGTCCTGAGCGAATCGAACGTGAATGGTGGCTGGAACCGGGGGAACACCGTGATTATTATATTGCTGAAGACGAAGCAGGCCGCCGTTACTGGCTCTTCCGTTCCGGGCACTATAATGCCGAAAATAATCAGCACTGGTTCTTACATGGCTTTTTCGCATGAGTTACGTCGAACTACAGGTCACCAGCAATTTTAGCTTCCGGCGCGGCGGCAGTCATCCGGAGGAGCTTGTCGACCTGGCAGCCGACTTGGGCTATGATGCCATCGGTATCACAGACCGGAATACTTTTGCCGGTGTGGTACGTGCGTATCAAGTGGCTAAAGACAGGAACATCAGACTGATCCCCGGTGTGCGGCTCGACCTGCTGGACGGACCCAGCCTGCTGGCCTATCCGACCGATAAAGAAGCCTATGCACGGCTTTCCGCCTTATTGACGCTCGGCAATCTGCGAGCGGAAAAGGAAAAATGCTATATCTCTAAAAGGGATGTCTACCAGCATGCCGACGGCTGCTACTTCATTATCATTCCGCCTGATAAGCTTACACAAGATTTCGAATTTGAGTTCGTTTTTCAAACGCATGTTCGCGATTACCAGCAGAACCTGCCCAACCTTTACCTTGCAGCCACCAAGTATTATACCGGAGATGACGCCAAGCGATTGTTTTTGCTGGCGGAGTTAGGTATCCCTTTGGTGGCGACCAATGATGTGCATTATCATGATACTTCACGCCGCGAACTGCAGGACATACTCACCTGTATTCGCGAAAAATGCACCATTTTTAACGCCGGTTACAAACTGCATCAGAATGCAGAACGGCATCTCAAAGAAAAGGCAGAAATGCAGCGGTTGTTCCGCCATTACCCTGAAGCGATCAGTAATGCGAGGATCATTGCGGATGCCTGTCGGTTCGACCTGAAGTCGCTTAAATACAAGTATCCCAGTGAGCTGACGACAAATGGCCGTACGCCTCAGCAGCAATTGGAATATCTGACCTGGAAAGGTGCCAGCAGCTTTTATTATAATAATATACCGCCGAAAGTTAAAAAAGCGATTGAAGACGAGTTGGAGATTATTGCTGAACTGGACGTTCCCGATTATTTTTTGACCGTTGAAGACTATGTAACTTGGGCACGCGGACAGGGTATTCTCTGCCAGGGCCGGGGTTCAGCCGCTAATTCCGCGGTTTGCTTTGTATTGGGCATTACCTCGGTTGCTCCGGACAAATCTAATCTGCTATTCGCCCGCTTCCTGTCTAAGGAACGCAACGAACCACCCGATATCGATGTGGACTTTGAACATGAGCGGCGGGAAGAGGTAATCCAGTATGTATACAACCGCTTTGGGCGGGACCGTGCAGCCATCCTGCCCACGGTGTTTATGTTGCATTATAAAGGCGCGGTTAATGATGTCGGCCGTGCCATGGGACTTTCGGTAGATGTGGTCAAACAGTTATCTGATGCTTACGGCGATCTTTCTGATGAGGAAATTACATCTGAACAGGTCGCGGCGCTTGGGCTGAATCATAAAGATCCCCATCTGCTCAAAGTGCTGGAATTGACCTCCCAGTTAATTGGCTTTCCCCGTCAGTTGGGGCAGCATACTGGTGGTTTTGTCATCACGGACGGCAAGCTCAGTGACCTGTGCCCGATCTTCCACGCGAGGATGGAAAACCGCACCAATATCGAATGGAATAAGGATGACATCGACGCGCTCGGTTTTATGAAGGTGGATATCCTGGCTTTAGGAATGCTGACCTGCATCCGTAAGGCTTTTGATCTGGTGCAGAGCCATTATGGCAAAACACTTACCCTGGCCAACATCCCGCAGGACGATCCGACAGTTTACGACATGATCACCGAGGCGGATACACTGGGTGTGTTCCAGATCGAGAGTCGGGCGCAGATGTCAATGCTGCCGCGCATGAAACCGACCTGTTTTTATGACTTGGTGATTGAGGTGGCCATCGTGAGGCCGGGTCCGATCCAGGGCGATATGGTGCACCCTTATATCCGGCGGAGGAATGGCGAAGAGGCCGTAGAGTATCCATCTGAAGAGATCAGGTCCATACTGGAACGTACGCTTGGGGTGCCGCTGTTCCAGGAGCAGGCGATGGAACTCGCCATTGTCGCCGCCGGCTTTACGCCGGGTGAAGCCGACCTGCTTCGCCGGACTATGGCGACTTTTAAATTCAACGGTATGGTCAGCAAGTTCGAGCAGAAGCTGATCAATGGGATGACCTCCCGAGGCTATAGCGACGAGTATGCCCGGCGTATTTTCAGGCAATTGGAAGGTTTCGGCAGTTATGGTTTTCCGGAAAGCCATGCCGCCAGTTTCGCTCTATTGGTTTACGTTTCCTGCTGGCTGAAGTACTATTATCCGGAAGTTTTTGCTACAGCCTTACTCAACAGCCAGCCCATGGGTTTTTACCAGCCTGCACAGATTGTGCGTAATGCGCGCGAACATGGCGTCCAGATTTTACCCATCGATGTTAACCGCTCACAATGGGATAATACATTGGAAGCCAAGCAAGGCCGGTACTTTGCGCTGCGCTTAGGTCTACGGGAGATCAATGGCATCAAACAGGATGAAATGGATAAGCTGGTGTACGGTAGGATTAAAACCTATACTGCACCACACCAGATTTGCGATGCCGGGGTGAGCGTAGCTACGATGGAAAAGCTAGCTAATGCTGATGCTTTCCGTTCCATGGATCTCGACCGCCGCAGGGCGCTTTGGGAAGTTTCCGCCCTGCATGACCGCCCGGTACAACTCATGCAAGGACAGCCTTCACAAAGCGATTATGAACCGGAGGTCAATCTGCCTACCTTGCGTTTATCGGAACATGTGGTACAGGACTATGCGACCACAGGTCTTTCCATTAAAGGGCATCCGCTCAGTTTTATACGGCAAACTTTGAATTTGCTGCATATTAGAACAGCTAAGGAAACCAATCAAACAGAAAATAAAACGGTCATTAAAACCGCTGGCCTGATACTCATCAGGCAGCGCCCGGGAACTGCCAAAGGCGTTTGCTTTATTACGCTGGAAGACGAGACCGGTACCACTAATCTGGTCGTATTTCCTAAGTTGTTCGATAAGTACCGAAAAGAAATTTTGCACGCACGCTTACTGATGGTGGAAGGGATGGTCGAACGCACGGATGTTACGCATGTGATCGTCAGGCGGATATTCAACATCACCAAACTTTTAGGCGATTTGACCGCTATCCGGAACGAGCAGCAGCCTGTGCTTACGCTTTCCCGGGCCGACGAAAAGGCTTCACCGTTCATACCAATGGATAAGCCATTGAAAACCCAGCAGCAGCCGGAAGACAGCTTCCATAAGGGGAGGAATTTTAAGTAAATTATTAACCCCAGCCAACCAAAATGGCACTATCGGAGATAGCATAATCAAAAAATTGTATATTAGTTTAAAACAGTATCACATGACCCTTGACCAATTAAATTATTTCCAAAATTACAATTCAATTCAAGCTCGAAATATGAACTCTGGAGTTGCGTTGGACTTTTACAAAATAGATGAGCGTTTTACTGCCGCTGATTTAGTTGACCGTGCCGTAAATGACCTTTCACTGCCTCCCTTAAACCAGCTGCCATTAAGAGCAGATGCTCTTACCTTCTTGTACATTAATACTGGTGTAATGATCCTGAATGCGCTTAACGTAGCCAATCGTGACACTAATATCCGGCAAGAAATTGTTAGCGACCTGAAAGCGATTATTACTTCAGCTTCCGAAAATGCACTTCAGCGCCGTGAAAGCTCTATCAGTAGTCACGAAATCTTAATGGCAGTAGTACGTAACTGGAACAATATGAAAACACTTAAATCTGATAGTTGGTAAAGATGGCAGGGACAATAGACGATAATCGCAATGCAGTAAGCATTCATACAGGAATAAGCGGCCAGTTAATGGCCGCTTCTCTGGTTCTAATAGGTGTTTTATTAGGGTATTTTGATATTCGGAATATTGAAGCCTGGAGTGTCAAAGGATGTTGCTTGTTGCTTGCAATCGTTTGCTTGTTATTAAGCATTATTATTGGCGCAATCGGCCTAAAAAGGCTCCGTGATAGCGGTAATAACGGTACTTGGGATTATTCATTGACACACGTAAATTTCCGATTGCAAACTTTGCTATCGTTTATCGCGCTGGTTCTGTTTTTTATTATCTTTTTCCTTAAAAGTGAACCTTCTTCACAGGATAAACAGTTAAACAGACTAAACTCTGCAATTGAGAGACTGATCCATATTGACTCCGCTCAACAGGTTAATTTAGAGCGTAGCCAGCTTTTAATAGATTCATTGCTGAAAGCGAAGAAAATGAGTGCTAAGCCGCCAACTAATTCTTTCAAAAAGCCGTAGGAAATATAATTTACGGGTTGCTACTTCCATATAGGACGTCAGCATAGAGAAATGGAAGTATAGTAAAGAAAGGATTTAAGGAAAATGTTAACTAAATAGCTCGCCTTGCGCAGCCGTTGAACGAGGTTGATGACTTTTCGCAGTTTCTTCTACCACTACAATTTCATCGCTTTGATGGGTAGACTTTGTAACTGCCGGCCAATGATTATACTGCAATTCTTCTGTGTCGATGAAACTCGTATCAATAGCCGCCAATTCCGGATAGTCTAACGGTGTTGCTTCCAGCGTCGTACGATAATTGCGGTCAACCGTACAGAACTCCAGTAATCCTGATGGAATCTGAGTACGAGCAATTTGCGAAAGACGTTCCTCGCTTGGTTTCTCCATTAGCCATTCCCAGGCCAGATCTTCCGTTAATATTGAAGGCATTCTTTTTTTAGAATTATGGATTTGAGACATGACGGCGTTGGAATCTGTAATTCCAAAGGCAACGGTGTTGACGAAGTTGCTGGTTTCTGGATCGAGCCATTCGTTGTATAAGCCGGGCAAGAAGAAGTATTCCAGGCCTTTTACACTGACCTGATAAGGGTATTTGATCATTTCTTTAAGCTCCTGCCCCTTTTTGCCGATCTTCGGCACATGGCGGCTTTCCACAATCCCTGAAGAAAGTACCAGGCAACGGCGATTTTTAGCTGCAGAGCTCCACATAGACGGCTTGCCATCCTCCTTTACAAAAAGATTTTCGGATTTAAAATTCAGCGTAGTGTATTTAGCCCGAAAGATATTTGCTTCGGCCCGTGTCTTCACAAAGCCGGGAACATATCCCCATTCGGCCTGTACAATGTCGAAGTCTTTACCATCCGCTGATGGGATGAGGATCGCGCATGGCGCATAATTGAAACCATTGTGTACTCCAACGTTCAGAAAATTGTATTTTTTGATCGCTTTTTCAATTCCTTTTAACCGAATAGATTCGGCGCGGGTAACTTTTTGTCCGTTGTAGTAACACATAATGGGTTCCTTCTGTATGCACGAATATACGCAGCAATAATCCTGCCCGCAAATTCTGCTTCCTCCTGACGTCCCTCAGGCACAGATGTCCAAAATTTCTCTCCGTCAGAATTTTCAGCGATCGTGATATTTAGTGGCGTTTTACTGTCGGGATAAACAACATGAAAAACACGGGCAGATTTAATCTCATGACTGCTTACGGAAATTACCTGTCCGTTAAGTTCAATATCAAATATTTTAGGGTCATCCATCAAAGCAAATATTGCTAAATAAATTAGCATCTCAAAATTTCTACAGTAAGCTTTGACAGGATGATGTTGATAAAGTATCTGGTCACTTCTAATCCTGCAATGACTTTTTCAGGAAAACTGAAATAAATTATCCCGTTGCTTCGGTCTGGGCGTTTCTGGCAAGGCTTTTCATGGAATTCTTATCGATCATATTTTGATTGCGCTGCTTATTATTCTATCGTATCTTAGATCAATGGCCGAACTAACCGATTTTCAGAAAGAATATTTCGAGTCTTTCAGGCTGGAAGAAGAAGAACAGCTGGCAGAAAATGCAACTGCCATAGATGCCTTTAAAGCCAATCTTAAGAATGCCGTGGGGCATGATAACGACGTACATTTTAATTACTATACTACCTCCGGGATTATTGCGACCTGTGCGAACCTGTTACAATGTTTAGATGGAAATTTATCTCCTGATAAAGAAGGACTTTATAGGTTAGATGTGCTGCTGGAATCGTATGAGCAAAGAATCTTTTCTCCTGGCTATCTTTTTGGGAAAAGTTTTGCGCTTATGGCTCACCATAATTTTCGACGTAGCTTTCACCAGATTAACAGTTTTGCGCCTCGGTTCATAGAATTATTCTGGAATTTAAACGATAATAATATAGAGCGGTTCATCCGGTTGGATGATGATAAGGTTAAAGTCGACGTTGATAACTACGGATACAGCGAAAAAGATTTTTGGTTTGGTGCTCGGTTCATAGACGAAATAGCGAAAATTGCTGATGGAACTATTAAATTAAGGCCGCCCTTAGATATTAAAGATCATCACATAAGTTTCTTTTTCGCTGATACTTATGCACTCGACATTAAGTGGTCGACTTTTAAGGGTATTAAAACTTTCTATGCGGAAGAAATTAAAACAATTTCGGTAAAAATTTCTATGAACGGAGCGGAATTTTATCCAGTTCGCTATTTACACGCGGAATATCTTTTGGATGAAGGTTATTTTCGCCATTTTGATGGCGCTATTCATTTCTATACAGAAGAGGAATACTTTATGCGACGGGATACGGACCTTAATTTCAATGAAAAGAATGAAAGCCACATTAAGACAAGATCAGAGAAGCTTTTTAAAATGAACGGAAAGATAAGTATCGATACATTTATGCTATTCACCAGCCACTTTTTGGCGGGCAATCCATTGGTGTTTGAGTATTTCGAAGGTAAATACCCGGATTATTTGGTCGACAAACTGCAGTTAATACGTGAGACTAACAAGTAATACTTCCATAATCTTTCATTGATAGGCAGACTTCTAATTTGAGAACATCACTTATGAGATTGGTAACCTAGCCAAGATAATGTTCAGTTATCCCTTATTGACTTAAATAACTATGTTACTTTATAAGTCAGCGAAGTCGATATTTTTCATATTGTTGCTTGATTCGAGTCTCGTTTCCGGTAATTCTATGCCGTCGCATTTCCAGTCGCCTAAATTGTCTTCTTTAAGCTTTAACTCGCCCAGGTAATAAGGGTTATCTGTTGTGTCTTTCCCCTGATTCTGTAGATATGAATCATGTTCCCGATATGTTTGCTCGTTTTCGGAGTTTACAGGATAAAATTTGTAAAGACGAATATTATCTGTAGCTAGAAAGCATGCGGCGTTTCTTGGTAAATAGGTATTAAATTCAACGTTTGTAATTCGCTATTATCACGAACGATGTCAATACTTATGAGGTTATAGCAGCGCCATTTATTCAAAAATACTCCAAATAACTTCTTAAGTGGAAGTTATATTTTATCGATTTGGAATTTAAAACTGCTTTTTAAAATGACTTAAAGTCTTTAGCTTTATGATTTCGGTGATATATAAATACATTAATATTGGGTAGCTTTAATTCTTGTAAGCTATTGTTAACCTAAATATATTCACCATGAGGGGATCGCAGTGGAATAAATGGAATATCCACGTACATACTAAAGGAACAAACAAGAATGATCAATTTGTTTCAGTCGATATGGATCAGTTTTTCGAATACTTTTTCAAAAAAGCAATCGAAAATAATATATGCGCGATAGGTATAACTGACTATTTTTCTATTGATACCTACCTCAAGGCCAAACAATACGTCTCTCTTATACATCATAAACTGAACGAGAAAGGCGAAAAAGTCTTTAACGAGGATGAAATTCTCTTTATAAATAACATATTTCTTTTCCCGAATATTGAATTAAGAATGCTTCCTTCTACCGACTCGGGGCGGTTAATTAATATTCACTGTCTGATAAATCCAACATATGTTTCCGAGTTAGAAAATGATTTCTTTAATAGCATTGAAAATCAGGATCGCTATAAAATGAACAGGGCCGGTCTGATTGCCTACGGAAGGTCTTTAAAGCCATCTTTAAACGACGACCGTTTGTTTTATATTGAGGGCATCAATAACTTCACAGTCGATCCGAAATCCATCAAAGAATTATTAGACAAAAGTCCTAATTTTAAAAACAACGCACTGGTTATAGTAAGCAATTCGAACAAGGACGGAAACTCTGGATTGCAAAAACATTACGACATGTTTGAAGGCGATCCTAGTGCACTAGATGGAGTTAGGAGAACCATTTACTTTCTTTCAAATGCAATTTTCTCGGGAAATGCAAAAGATGTGGCTTATTTCCTTGGCAAACGTCTTGATAGTAAACCTGACGTAACCAGTGAGGAAAAAATTGCGGAAAGGATAAAAGTGCTCGCTGAAAGAGGATCTTTCAAGGCTTGCCTTGTAGGTTGTGATGCTCATACCGAAGCGGATCTTTTCAAGAAATTTACCTGGATTAAAGGCAGCTTAGATTTTGATGGCTTAAGACAAATAATCTTCGAACCTGAGCAACGAGCAGATATCGGCATCAATGAACCAGATATTAAAGAAGACAAATTAATTATAGACGAGGTGAAATTTATTGCCAAGGGTAATAAATTCAATCCTCAACCTATAAAGCTTAATAGAAATCTCAATGTCATCATTGGTGGCAAATCATCGGGAAAATCCATATTGCTCTACAATATTGCCAAAACGCTATTAGCGGATAGAACGATTTTGAAAGATCATAAATATGACTTTGGAGATGATTTTAATTTCGAGGTAAAAATTGCTTCAGGCCACATGCAAGATGTCAAAAGGCCGGATGATGTTCCAAGTATTTTGTCTGAGATTAAATATATACCTCAAAATTACCTATCTAAATTAGCCGAGCCAGAGAATAAAAAAGGGAACGATCTTTTAAAGCTAGTCCGAGGTCTATTACTTGAGGATGATGATTATAAAGATAAATATCAAAGCTTTGTTGCCAAGGCCAAGTCAAATGACCTTAATCGGGAAGCTATTATAAACAACTACTTTGAGCTTAGAAGTAAAATAGCTGATTTAAAAAAGTCATTAACCCTCAAAGGTGATGAAAACGTACTAGCTGGTAACGTTTCTATTAATGAAGAAAAAATAAAAAAACTGAAAGAGTCGGCTGGCCTCAATGAACAGCAGATAGCTAAATATAATGAACACAATTCAGCGCTGGAAAAAATTGAAATCGAGTTATCAAGAGTTCGTTCAGATTATTCTAAAATTACCACCTTTCACACCGATACGCTTAACCTTCTAAAAGAGCTTGTGCAGAAAAAAAATTTGTTGCTTAGTACATTGGAGGATGACTTAATAAGGAAGCATTACACCACGGAGTATTCAATAATCGACAATGTTGTCCAGCAAATAAACAACCTATCGATTGCAATTGAATTGGACGAGAAGAGAAACTTTAAGCAAGAAAATATTTTTAAAGAACAATTTAAAGACCGCGCTGTAAAATTCAAGGATTTAAAAGAACTACTTAAACCTTTTGTAGAAAATCAGGAAACCAAGAAACAAATCGAAGATTTAGAAAAGCTTGTAACTGATGACAAACAAAAATTAAGTTCAATTGCCCAGGTAAAATTGGAGATTAAAAATAACGAGGACGCGCTTCGCGCCGAAAAAGATAAATTGTTTACCACCTACGAAGAAAACTTTAATGAATATCTCAAAGTCATTACAGAGCTTGCAGGACGAACAGATCTATTGAAAAGTGATAACCTAAATATCGTAGGTCGGCCATGTTTTAATTTTCCCAAACTAAGAAATAAGATACTAGAAATCAGTGATGGGCGTACCGCCAGCTACAACAGTTTTAAAGTTTTTGAGGAAAAGAAAGTCGCGACAACCCCTTTCGTTCTTTCTGAATTATTAAAGGAGTTAAAGTCTTTGTTTGATGCATTCATCTCAAAATCATACGCTCTGAACTCTCGCATTGAAATCAAAGCTGCTGTTAAGACATTATTGGATGATTATTTCTTCGATTACTGGGATGTAATTTACGACAATGACGAACTAGATAAGATGTCCACGGGTAAGGCAAGTTTTGTAATCTTAATGCTTATCGTGGGATTAAGCAAATCTAAAGCACCGATATTGATCGACCAACCTGAAGACAATCTGGATAACCGTTCAATTACCAAAGACTTAGTTGAATATTTACGCAGTAAAAAATTGGAAAGACAAATCATTCTAGTAACCCATAATGCAAATGTGGTAGTTAATGCAGATGCCGAAAATGTTATTGTCGCGAATCAGAAAGGTCAAAATGACAAGCTAACTACAAGTCCATATCAGTTTGATTATATCAACGGAGCAATTGAAAATACCAAAGCTTACGACAATAATGAGTCAGATTTGCTAAAAAGTATGGGTATTAGAGAACATATCGCTGAAATTTTAGAAGGTGGCAAAGAAGCTTTCAAAAAAAGAGAAAAAAAATACGGGTTTGAAGATTAATAATTATTTGCAAAATGAGTGAATGGCTTCCGGAAATTGAGACAAGGCTGGGAAAAAGTAAAATTTATAATACGCTTATTAAGAAAACAAAGGCGGAAGGAGATGCCATTGATGGGCAAATAAAAAACATAGTAAATGAAGGTGTGAAGGACGCTTATGAAAAATCTAAGCTGATTTTAAAATACATGCCGGAGTATACATTGCATGATGGCGAGCATCTTTTTCGAGTGCTTTACAATATGGAGAAACTTATCCCGGAAGCGAACATGGATTTGCTTTCTGTTCCTGATTTGATGCTTTTAATATTGACTGCATTTTTTCATGATTTAGGGATGGCTCCCTATGAGGATGAGATCAAGGCGTGGAAAAAAATATGGAAAGATGCCACGCCAAGCCCTAACGAATTGAAAGCGCATTCTGAATACGAGCGGTTTTCCAAAACTTATCCTGATAAGAAAGATGAGATTTATAGGTTACTATCAAAAAAAGAATATTCAAAAGCTCAATTACTTGAAGACTATCTGATTTCAGAATATATAAGAGTGACTCATTCACAAAGAGCTAAGGGTATTATTGCAAAGGAATGGAAAAGTCGAATAAAATATCGTGATGTTGATTTAACGCAAGAACTGGCACAACTTTGTTTCAGCCATAATGAGGATTCATTAGAATTGCTTAAAATGGATACCGCATTACTTTGCGGAGAAGACTCAATTACCAATTTGCAATTTATAGGAGTGATTCTGAGATTATCGGATCTTCTTGATTTTGACGCAAAACGAACGCCATCAGTTCTTTTTTCGCATTTAGCTGTGCGTAATGCGGTTTCCCTTGCTGAATGGCAAAAACACCGATCAGTTCAGGCATGGAAAATATCAAAGGATGAAATTAGTTTTTTTGCCAAATGTTCCCATCCAGCTATCGAGGCGAGCATTCGGAAGTTTTGTGACTATATAGATGATGAATTAAAAAATTGTGGGATTATCATTGGTAAAATGCCCTCATATACCAATGATGTTACTAATCCATATAAAATTTCTTTACCCGTTCGGGTTACAAGGGATAAAATTGAAGCTGAAAAAGACATTGCTACCGGAGAGCCAAGCTATTATTATGAAAACACTTCGTTTGAACTGAATAAAAACCAGGTCATTGAGTTGCTAATGGGTACTAAACTCTATGGCAATCCAGAAGTTGCTCTTAGAGAATTATTACAAAATTCTAGAGATGCTTGCAAACTTAGTATGGCTTTGCATGAAAAGTGGGGGTCGCCTTACATTCCTGAAGTAACCGTTCGATACTATACTGTAGACGATGATGACTTTTTGGAAGTAAACGATAACGGCATCGGCATGAATAAAGAAATTGTCGATAAGTATTACTCCAAGATTGGTTCATCTTTTTATAAGTCCAGAGATTTTTACGAATTAAAAGCAAATTCCGAACTTAAATTCGAGCCTGTCTCGGAGTTCGGGATAGGTATTTTAAGTTGTTTCATGGTAGCCGACTCTATCGAGGTTGAGACTAAAAGATTGAAAGATCAATTTGATTATGATAAACCTTTAAAAATAATAATCGAAGGTCATGATAGTATTTTCACGGTTTTGAAGAGCGAAAAAAAGGCCCCTGGAACTTCTACAAAATTGTTGCTCAGAGAAAAAAATCCATGGGAAAAGATGACGGAGGAAGAATTTATACAATCTGTAAAAAAGGTTTTTCCAAATCCACCCTTCAAAGTGAATATCGAAACCGATAAAGAAAAAATTACTTATTCGCACGATGACTTTAAAACTATCGAAGTAGAAGAACTAAAAGATTACTCTTGGAGAGATGACGAAAATATTCGTGAAATAAAATTACCGATAGATCACGAGGGCTATTTTGGCAATGCAATGGTCGCTGTTCTTGAGAAAGACAATATTCCAATAAAAACAATTAGTAAGCTGTCTAAGGAAATAGAAATTGATGATGAGGTATTTGATTTAAACATGGAAATCCATTTGGGGGTAAATGAAATTAATAAAAGCAGTTCAACTATAGATATCAATGATGAGGGTCATATTAGATCAAGTGCCCACCAAAGCACGTTAGCTAAGTCTAAATCAAGGTTTTCTTTACATGGAATAAATTATGCCGGCAACCTTTTCCCTGATTATTATTCCAGGGATCACAAAGCCAAACTTAAATGGCCACTTCCAATATTATTGATTTTGGACGTACAAGGTATGTAACCCCTCCCAAAAACCGGACTGTGTAAAGGACGAAAAGTCTTAACTTTAAACAGTCAAACGATGAAGAACTCAATTATTACCGAAGCACAGATTGTAAAAGCCATCAAAGAGTATGAAGGTGG
>Ga0247812_10000096_pt1 | contig 118536 bp, 113 predicted proteins | sample UWRJL149409B1_FD_178011 | JGI IMG/M metagenome (GOLD analysis project Ga0247812, IMG submission 178011) | Plant litter microbial communities from Arlington Agricultural Research Station in Wisconsin, United States - UWRJ-L149-409B-1 | ecosystem: Environmental > Terrestrial > Plant litter >... | reverse complement strand
CAGGCGTCGGACATCGAGATCCAGGCCGCCGAGATCCTCCGCATGCGCGGCTGGCTCGAGTCGACCCTGTCGCACCACTCGAACCGCACGCCCGAGCAGGTGAACAAGGACATCGACCGCGACAAGATCCTCAGCGCGGCCGAGGCCCTCGAGTACGGTCTCATCGACCAGGTGCTCGAGAGCCGCAAGAACGTGCCGGCGATCACCGCCTAGGCACAAGCTCCAGACAAGGGCCGCCCACCGTGCGAACGGTGGGCGGCCCTTTGCCGTCGCTGTGCTACTCGGCCGGCGTCTCCGCCTTCTTCTTCGGACGCACGAAGAACAGCGTCGCGCCGATCGCCGCGACCACGGCCGCTGCCGCGCCGCCCAACCAGAGCAGCGTGCCGGTGGTGTCGGCGGCTGCCTCGGGCTCGGCGGTCGCCGTCGCACTCGGCTCGACCTGCGGTTCCTCGGCCTGGGTCGTCATCTCGGGATCGGGCTCCTCGACCGTTTCGCCGCAGACCGGCGCCGTGGCGGAGCCGTTGCTCGGCACGGCGTCGGCGGGCGGCTGCCACTCGAACGTGATCGGGCTGTACCCCGGATCGTTGCTGCCGACCGGGTGGGAGTCGGCCGAGACGATCTGCCAGATCATCGTGTACTGGCCCGCCGTTCCGAGGGAGGCCGGCATACTCATCGTGTCGTCGACGAGAGAGATGCAGCCGTCGCCGTAGAACCGGCCGGCCGCATCCGTCACCTGGATATCGAAGTTGGTTCCCGACCCGGTGCCCGTGCCGAGGTCGACGAGTGTCTGGTTCATCGTGATCGAGAACTCGGCGGGCAGCGCGGTGAGCACGGCGCCCTGGGCCGGATTCGACGCGACGAGCGCGTCGTGCGCTTGCGCGGGGGCCGCGAAGCCCAGCACGGCGCCGACGGCCACCGTCGCCCCGAGGGTGACGACGGCGAGGGGGCGGCGGTGGCCGGCCACGGTCAGTTCACCGTCTTGCCGGTCGCGGAGCGGCGGGCCGTGACCGCGAGCACGATGCCCACGGCGCCGACGACGAGGCCGGCGATGCCGAGCACACGCGCGAGCACGTCGTCGGCGGGCGCGGCGTCGGCCGGGGCGGGTGCCGCCTCGGCGTCGACCGTGGCCGCACCGTGGTGGTCGGCCGCCGGAGCGTCGTTGATGTAGAGCACCGGCGCGGGGTGGGCCGCGTCGGCCTCGGTCTCGTTCCAGCTGACGACCGAGCCGTCGGTGTAGCCCTGGTCGGCGGGCAGCGTCACCGAGCCGGTATCGGGCACCGGCCCGACAGACAACGGGAACAGCTGCAGCGAGCCCTCCGCGATCTCCGACCCGGCGTCGGCGGTCCAGACGACGCTCGTGACGGCCTCGGTGATCGTGGATTCGCCGACCGTGACGGGCTCGGGCAGCGTCGTGGTGACGAGCTCGGCCGACCAGCCGGGCACGGGCACGAAGCGCACCGAGGTGAACGGGGTGTCGGTCGGCAGCGAGAGCTCGACCCGGTCGGTGCTGGCCGTCTCCGACTCGTTCGGGACCTTGACGGTCACGACCGTGTACGAACCGGCCTCGGCCTGGCCGGGATCGATGGTGACGTGCGCACTCGCCGAGAGGGGGGCGGCGAGGGCGAGCAGCAGGCCCGCGCCGATCGCTACGGGCACGCCGATGGTGGTTTTCTTCATGGTGGTTCTTTCTGTGGTGCTGTACGTGGGTGGTGTGGTCTCAGTGAAAAGACGGCACGGGTGGTCCACGCAGACCGAGAGAAGAACGCAGGATCCGCCGGATGTGCGGAACGAAGAGGTGCCCGACAGCACGCGGCCGACGGATGACACGGGGCAGCAGCGGCACGACGGGCTGTGCGGCGATCACGGTGCGCACGAACAGGGCGGCGATCTCGCGCAACCGCCAGAACGCGCCCTCGCCGTAGCGCAGCGCCAGGACGGTGACGAGCGCGGCGACCGCGTGCCCGAGCCACATCCAGCCGTCGGTGTGGTGCGCGGCGCCGGGGGTGCCCGCGAGCAGGACGGCGGTGGTGCCGTGGTCGTGGGCAGTGCCGTCGACGACGTGCACCGGCACGGCCGAGGTGCTGATCGTGCTGAACAGGGTGTGGAACGCGACCTGGCTGAGCGCCACCGACGCGGCGAGACGCACGAGCGACACCGATTTGCCGGTGAGGGCGATGCAGGTGATGCCGGCGAAGGCCAGCGCGATCGCGAGCGACACGATGCTCGGCCCGTCGCCGCCGGCGAGAGTGTGCGAGACGGCCGCGACCAGGGTGGAGAAGAGGGCAGCGAGCCAGCCGCGCGCGAATCGCGCCCACCGTGTCGTCATGCCTCACCCCGTGTCATCCGGAAAATCCCGTACTGCCTTCAGACTACTTCGTGCCTCCCTGTACGGTTGATTCACCGGCCCGGCCCCGTGTCGACCGCCGCTGCGACGCGCTGGGTATCGCCGAGTGCCAGCGGCTGTCGGCGGCACAGGTTAGGCTCGGTGCACGTAGCACACGGTGATTGAGGGAGGCTGCACATGGCTCGCATCGGAGAGAGCGCCGACCTGCTCAAGTGTTCCTTCTGTGGAAAGAGCCAGAAGCAGGTGCAGCAGCTCATCGCCGGACCCGGCGTGTACATCTGCGACGAGTGCGTCGAGCTGTGCAACGAGATCATCGAAGAGCGTCTCGCCGAGGCGGGCGAAGAGGCCTCGACCGAGTTCGAGCTGCCCAAGCCCCGCGAGATCTACTCGTTCCTCGAAGAGTACGTGATCGGCCAGGAGGCGGCGAAGAAGGCCCTCTCGGTCGCGGTCTACAACCACTACAAGCGCGTGCGCGCCCGGTCCACCATCGCCTCGGTCGACACGGTGCTCGACGACATCGAGATCTCGAAGTCGAACATCCTGCTCATCGGGCCCACCGGGTGTGGCAAGACCTACCTCGCGCAGACGCTCGCGAAGCGCCTCAACGTGCCGTTCGCCGTTGCCGACGCCACCGCGCTCACCGAGGCGGGCTACGTCGGCGAAGACGTCGAGAACATCCTGCTCAAGCTGATCCAGGCCGCCGACTACGACGTCAAGCGCGCCGAGACCGGCATCATCTACATCGACGAGATCGACAAGATCGCCCGCAAGGCCGAGAACCCGTCGATCACCCGCGACGTCTCGGGCGAGGGCGTGCAGCAGGCGCTGCTGAAGATCCTCGAGGGCACCGTCGCCTCCGTGCCGCCGCAGGGCGGGCGCAAGCACCCGCACCAGGAGTTCATCCAGGTCGACACCACCAACGTGCTGTTCATCGTGGCCGGCGCTTTCGCCGGGCTCGAAGAGATCATCTCGCAGCGTGCCGGCAAAAAGGGCATCGGCTTCGGCGCCCCGCTGCACAGCAAGGGCGACGAGCGCAATCTCTTCAGCGAGGTGCTGCCCGAAGACCTGCACAAGTTCGGCCTGATCCCCGAGTTCATCGGTCGCCTCCCGGTCGTCGCGACGGTCACGCCGCTCGACCAGATCGCCCTCATGGACATCCTCACCAAGCCGAAGAACGCGCTGATCCGCCAGTACCAGCGCATGTTCGAGCTCGACGGTGTCGAACTCGACTTCGACGAAGACGCCCTCGAGGCGATCGCCGACCTGGCCGTGCTGCGCCAGACCGGCGCCCGCGGCCTGCGCGCCATCATGGAAGAGGTCCTCGGGCCGATCATGTTCGAGGTGCCGAGCGACGACCAGGTGGCCCGCGTCATCGTCACCCGCGACGCCGTGCTGAACAACGCCGCGCCCACCATCGTGCCGCGCGCCGAACCGCGCCAGGAGAAGTCGGCGTAACCCGCCGCCGCGCGTTCGCCGGCGGCCCATGCCGCCCGCGTGTTGCGCCGCCTGCGCATTGCGCCGAATGGGGCAGTCCGAGCGCGTTAGTGCCCCGAACGGCGCAACCGGGCGCCAAGTTCGTGTCGGCGGCGGTCGCCGCGCGGCCCGGAACACCTCAGTGGCGGCAAACTGCTCTTCCCGGCCTCCCCGAGCAGCACTATGCCGCCGATGAGCGCGACGAGCGTCCCGCGTCGAGCTGGCCGCGCCCGCGCCGCGCCGCGCCGCGCCGCGCCGCGCGCGGCGCCCGCCCCGCCCGAGCCGCGGGCCGCCCCGCCCGAGCCGCGGGCCGCCCCGCCCGAGCCGCGGGCCGCCCCGCCCGAGCCGCGGGCCGCCCCGCCCGAGCCGCGGGCCGAGCCGCCCGAGCCGCGGGCTGAACCGCCCGCGCCTCCCACGCTGCGCGCGTCGCCCGCGCCGCTACTCCGCGGCGGTGAAGCGCAGCGACAGCCAGTTGTCGCGCACGAGGCGCGCGGCGCGCTCGGCGTCTCCGGCCCGCGTCGCCGCGATGATCGCGTCGTGCTGCGCGACCGAGCCGCGCCCGGCGAACGATGCGAACCGCATGCGTTCGACCCGGTGCAGCAGGGGAGTGGTCTGCTCGAGCACGTCGGCGACGAGCTGGTTGCCGCTCGCCTCGACGAACACCGAGTGGAAGGCGTGGTCGGCGTCGAGGGCCGAGTCGGCATCGACGACGTCGAGCGCGAGCGCGAACGACGTGTTCGCCGCGACCATCGCGTCGATCTGTGCCGCGGTGATGACCGGCACCGCGAGTTGTGCGGCGAGCTCGTGCATCGACGCCGCGACCTGCTGGGCGCTGATCGTCGACGCGAGGTCGTAGGGCGCGACGGTCGTCGCCTTGCCCGGCTGCGTCACGACGAGCCCGGCGCGCTCGAGCCGCAGCAGCGCCTCGCGGATCGGCGTTCGGCTGACCCCGAGCCACTCTTCCAACTGCGGATCCTTGAGCCGCTCGCCCGGCGCGAACGTGCCGTCGACGATCGCGTCACGCAGCGACTCGTAGACGTCGTCGCGCAACAACTGACGCTTGTGCAGGCCCTGTTGGCTCGGAATCGGCATAAGGCCATGTTAGCGTTCCAGAACGCAATATATTGCATATAGATCGGATGACACGGACCTCGCGGTACTCCGCCCCGTGTCATCCGCCCGCCGCCTCACCAGACAGGAACCGCCATGGCCATCACCGATTTCGAGCGCTACCCCCTGACGTTCGGCCCGAGCCCGATCCACCCGTTGCCGCGACTCACCGAACACCTCGGCGGTGCCACGGTCTGGGCCAAGCGGGAAGACGTCAACAGCGGGCTGGCCTATGGCGGCAACAAGACGCGCAAGCTCGAGTACCTCGTTCCCGACGCGATCGCCTCGGGCGCCGACACCCTGGTGTCGATCGGCGGCTACCAGTCGAACCACACCCGGCAGGTGGCCGCGGTCGCCGCGAAGATCGGCATGAAGGCCGTGCTCGTGCAGGAGAACTGGGTCGACTGGCCCGACTCGGTCAACGACCGGGTGGGCAACATCATGCTCTCGCGCATCATGGGCGCCGAGGTGCGGCTCGACCCGGCGGGCTTCGGCATCGGGTTCAAGTCGAGCTGGGAGAAGGCGCTGGAAGACGTGAAAGCGCGGGGTGGCACTCCGTACGCGATCCCGGCTGGCGCATCCGACCACCGTCTCGGCGGTCTGGGCTTCGCCAACTGGGCGTACGAGGTCGAGAAGCAGGAGCAGGAGCTCGGTGTCTTCTTCGACACGATCGTCGTCTGCAGCGTGACCGGCTCGACCCACGCCGGCATGATCGCCGGGTTCGCCGGGCAGAGCCGCCCACGCCGCGTCATCGGAATCGACGCGTCGGCGAAGATCCAGGAGACGCGCGACCAGGTCGAACGCATCGCCCGCAACACCGCGCGGCTGATCGGTCTCGAGCGCGAGCTGCGCGACGACGAGATCACCGTGCTCGAGGGCTGGGCGGGCGACCTATACGGCATCCCGGTCGAGTCGACGCTCGACGCGATCCGCCTCACCGGACGCCTCGAGGGCATGATCATCGACCCGGTCTACGAGGGCATGATCATCGACCCGGTCTACGAGGGCAAGTCGATGGCCGGGCTCATCGACCTGGTGACGACCCGCGACATCCCGGCGACGAGCAACGTGCTCTACGCGCACCTCGGCGGTCAGCCGGCGATCAACGCCTACAGCGCGCTCTTCCGCTAGCCACGCCGTAGTGCGGCGTCACCGTCGGGTTCGGCCGGCGTGCGCGTGATGCAATAGAACAGACGCGGATGCTTCGCGCGAGTTCACGAGGGAGATCACTTTGGCAGAGACGACGGTTGTGCAGTACTCGCGGATCGGTGGACCGGAGGTGCTCGAGTTCGTCGATGTGCCGCGACCGGTGCCGGCACCCGGAGAGGTGCTCGTGGAGGTGCTCGCGATCGGTGTGAACCCGATCGACGGCAAGCTGCGCTCGGGTTTCCGCAAGACGCCGCCGATCACCACGCCGCGCGGCACCGGGTCGGACGCGTCCGGCGTGATCGTCGAACTCGGCGACGGCGTCGTCGACTGGGCGGTGGGCGACGAGGTGATCGTGAGCACGAGCGGTGCCTACGCGACGTTCCTCGCCGTGCCGGTCGACAGACTCGACCGCAAGCCCGACGAGTGGTCGTTCGAGCAGGCCGCGGCCGTGGGCATCCCGGTCGCCACCGCGTACCAGGCGCTCAAGTCGCTCGATCTCACGGCGGGGCAGACCCTGCTCGTGCACGGCGGGTCGGGCGCGGTCGGCCAGGCCGCCATCCAGTTCGCGGTCGCGTGGGGTGCGACGGTCGTCGCCACGGCGTCGGCGGAACGACAGGAGCGGGTGCGCGAGCTGGGCGGCATCCCGGTCGAGTACGGCCCCGGGCTGGTCGAGCGCGTGCGCGAGGTCGCGCCCGACGGCATCGACATCGTGCTGGACGGCGCCGGAACCGACGAGGCCCTCGCCGCCTCGTTCGAGCTCGTCAGCGACCGCAGCAACATCGGCACGATCGTCGTGGGGGCGCGGGCCGCCGAACTCGGCATCCGCGCGTGGTCGGGCGGAAACCCGGTGCCACTCAGCGATGAAGAGAAGCGGTTGCGTCGCGAGGGAGTGGCGGTCGCGTCCGGACTCGCGCTGGAGGGCCGGTTCGACGTCGAGGTGACCGAGACGCTGCCGTTCGACCAGGCGGCCGAGGCCCAGCGCCGCATAGAAGCGGGGGAGTCGCGCGGCAAGATCGTGTTGCTGCCGTAAGAGCGGTCTGCGGAGGGCCGGGCCGTCATCCGGTCCTCCACAGCGGCGCCCGTGCGGCACCGGCGCACAGACGTGCGCTCCGTGTCATCCGTTCGTCTGACACTCTCGGCATGACATACAACGACCTGACCATCGACCGCTTTCTCACCCCGTTCGTCGCCGCGTATTCGGCGGGCAAACCGATCGTGACCGTCCTGCGTATCGATCGGCTCGACACGCTCTTGCGCGCGTGCGTCGAAGACCAAGACCGCACCGTGCAGTGCGTCGAGTGCCGTGCCGTGCTCTCGATCGAGAAGGTCTTCAACGAGGTGAACCCGTTCGCGGCGTCGATGACGCTCGACCGGCTGCTCTACGCGCTCGGGTTCTTCGTGCACTCCCCGTGGCTGCGGTCCGATCCCGAGATGCAGGCGGAGCAGTGGCGCTTCGTGCGCGCGATCGTCGACGCGGTCGAGCGCACGCCGCGGTTCCACGAGCGGCTCATTACGCCGAACCTCGAGCGCCAGATCACGATGCTGCGCGAGCACATCACGCACGGGTTGCGGCGCTCGTCGCAGGCGCGGCGGCGGACGTAGCGGCTCTGCCTGAAGACGTGCCCGCGTGCCGGGCTGCCCGCCCGGCCCGCGTTCCGCGGCTGCGTGCCCCGCCTGTGCGCCCGGCCTGTGCGCCGGGCCTGTGCGCCGGGCCTGCGCGCCCGGCCTGCGTGCGGAGCCTACGTACCGCGCGTGCCCGTCTGCCCGGCCTGTGCGCCGGGCCTGCCCGGCCGGCTGCCCACCCGCTCACCGTCCGCGCCCCCGTGCCTGACAGCTCGGTGCAGGCCACCGGCGTAGCATTCTGTGCATGCGACTCAGTACGACGACGACGGGTTCCGGACCTCGACGGGTGGGGCTCGTCCACGGGCTCGGAGCGGACGGCAGCACGTGGGCGCCGTTCATCGAGCGGATGACGGCGACCGGGCGCTACACGGTGACGACCGTCGACCTGCGCGGTCACGGCTCGAGCGCGCGATCCGATTCGTACCGTGTCGACGACATGGCCGACGATCTCGTGGAATCGCTACCGACCGGGTTGCACAGCGTCGTCGGACACTCGTTGGGCGGCGCGGTTCTCGTGCGCGCGGTCGCGCGTCTCGCTCCCGAGCGGGCGATCTACCTCGATCCGGGGTTCGCCCTCCCGCTTCCGACGACCGGTCTTGCCGGTCGCCTGTTCTGGGCGGCACCCCTCGTGCCGCTCGGTATCGCGCAGCTCAGGCAGTCCCGGCACAGTGCGGCGGCCCGCGCGGCGTACAGTCCCGACGTGCGGCGGCTTCTCGACGAAGCCCAGAAGAAGTTCGATCGGCGTATGGCCGTCGGTGTCTTCCGGGATGTCGCGTTCCACCCGGTCGCGGTCGGACCACCCGCCGTCGCCTCGACGATCGTGCTGTCGGACCAGTCGCCCGCAGTGTTACCGGATGCTCTCGCTGCTCGTCTGGCAGACGTCGGGTGGGACGTGCGACGCATCCCCGGTGTGCAGCACGACATGCAGCTCGAAAATCCCGACCGCGTCTTCGCCGAGATCGGCGCGATTCTCTGACCGCACGCGGTGTGTTCGCCGATGTTGTGGTGATCGCTGTGACGTCGTCCGCACTGCGCTTGGGGGGTGCGCCCGGCTCTCCGACCGCGTTCGACGCCGCGCGGGCTCTATTCGTTCCCTGACATCGCCCGGCTCGATGCCGGCACTTCGGCCGCGCTTCTTTCGCGTCACTTCCCCTCTGTATTCGCGCGCCCGGCCGCCGGCGCGTCTGGCGGCCGGCGCGTTTGGCCGCCGCGGTCTCTACGCCGCTGCGGCTTCACTCCTGCCGCTTCTGTAGCGCGGTGATCATCTGCGTGCGGGCCCCGCCCAACCTGCGCCATTTCTGATCGGGGTCGAGCCAGGGCGGAGCGAGGATGTGCGGCCGACCATCGATCATCTTCAGTGCGTAGGCGTGCTGGTGGATGAGCCGGTGGCACTCCGCGCAGAGAAGCACGCCGTTGTCGATGTCGGTCGCTCCGTCGTCGCGCTCCCACTCGTCGACGTGGTGAGCGTCGCACCAGCCCGGCGGGGCCCCGCAGTTGACGCAGCCGCCGTCTCGCACCCGCAAGGCGCGCACCTGGGCAGGGGAGAACCTGCGACGGGTCTGCCCGAGCATCAGGACTTCGCCGGCGTCGCCGAGCAGGATCGGTGCGAAGCCGTTCGCGCAGACGAGCTGCCGCACGGTCGCGGCCGACACGGGCTCGTCGACGGTGTCGACGAAGCCGACGCCTGTGCCGTTGCGCAGGTCGTCGAGCGTGATGATGGCGGTGACCTCGGCCTTCGACCGCATGCCGCCCGGCTCGGCGCCGGTCGAGCGCACCCCGGTTCCCAGAAGGCCGGTCACGACGTCGTAGTGGCGTTGCTCGCGCGTGCGCGGGTCGACGAACTCGATCGTCGTCTCCCCGTTCGCATCGGTGACGAGGGCGGTGCCGCTCGCACGGTCGACCTCGCTCACGAAGCGCGGAGCATTGCCGGGCTTGTCGGCCTCGTCGAACGCCGACCGCAGCAGCGCAGCATCGACCGGCGTGAGCACGCCCGAGAACGGCGTGAGCCCGTCGACCTCGCGACCGAGACGGAACGCGCGCTTGCGGTAGATGCGGTCGTCGCGTGGTTCGGCGCCGTCGGGGTCGAGGGCCTCGCGCCACGCCCTGGCCTGCACGCCGACCTCGTCGGCTGTGCCCTGCGCCGCGGCCTCGACCAGCGCTACCTCGGCGACCTCGATGTCTTCCGCCGTCGCGGTCGCCTTGGCCTGGTCGAGGCAGCGCACGATCACGGCGGCCGCGTCGATGCCGATCTGCCCGTCGGCCATGGCGACGGCGAGCGGCGCGTGTTCTGGAGGCAGCGGCGTTCCGTCGAGGTGGGTACGCGACCGCACGGCGGCCCCGACACGCACCCGGCGCGCGGCCTCGGCCGGTGTGACCCGGGTGAGGCGTTCGACCAGCTGCGCCGCCCGCCTGAGGCCGAACTTCACGGGAAGCGCGTCGCTGCCGAGGCCGTAGCGGGACCGGTCGTCGATCTCGCCCGCAGCGGCCACGCGCAGCCCGTCGACCAGGCGGCCCGCATCTTCGATCGCGACGGTAAGGGCGCACAGCTCTTTGTCGCCGACGGCGTCGAGCGGCGCGCCGGAGACCGCGGCGAGCTGCTCGCGCACCTGCCGGATCGCCTGCGTGATCGCCGCCGTCGGGTTCATGCCGGAATAGTCACTCGACCCACCGACATTCGTGTTACCCCTGATCAGACGTGCTATTTTCGGTGGATAACCCCGGACAGAGGGCCCGTGTGGAGGAGAGGTGGGGCGCACGGTCGACAGGAAGGAACGGCCGAGACGACCGGTGTGCAGGATGATTCGGAGCGCTCGGGCCGGGGCATCCTGTCGAGCGGCGGGCGGCATGTTGTGCCCGCGCCCGCAGTCGCGCCCGGATCCGCAGCCGCGCCCGTGCCTGCGCCAGCGCCTGTGCCCGCGCCCGCGCCAGCCGGCCCTAGCCCTCCAGCCCGCGCCGCTTCAGCAGCGGTTCGAGCTCGGCGTCGCGGCCCCGGAACTCGCGGAACGCCTCGAGCGGATCCTTCGACCCGCCCACCCCGAGAAGCAGCGCGCGGAACCGGTCGCCGTTCTCACGCGTCAGTCCGCCGTTCGCCTTGAACCACTCGACGGTGTCGGCGTCGAGCACCTCGCTCCAGATGTAGGAGTAGTAGCCGGCGTCGTATCCGCCCGAGAAGGTGTGCGCGAAGTACGTGCTGGAATACCGGGTCGGCACCGCGGGGTTGTCGAGGCCGACGGCGGCCAGGGCCGCAGACTCGAAGCCCGCGACATCCGACACCGGGTTGTCGACCGAGAGCGCGTGCCAGGCCTGGTCGAGCAGTGCGGCGGCGAGGTATTCGCTCGTCAGGAAGCCCTCGTTGAAGGCCGACGACGCCTGCAGCTTCTCGACCAGCTGCTGCGGCATGGGCTCGCCGGTCTCGTAGTGCACGGCGTAGTTCGCCAGCACCTCGGGCCAGAGCATCCACATCTCGTTCACCTGGCTCGGAAACTCGACGAAGTCGCGGAATACGTTCGTTCCGGCGAACTTCGGGTAGGTGACCCGCGCGAACAGTCCGTGCAGCGCGTGCCCGAACTCGTGGAACAGCGTGTTCAGCTCGTCGTAGCTCAGCAGCGTGGGGGAGCCGGCGGCGGGCTTCGGCACGTTGAGGTTGTTCACGACCACGGTCGGCGTGCCGAGCAGCGAACTCTGCGACACGAGCGGGTTCATCCAGGCGCCGCCGCGCTTCGAGTCGCGCGTGTACAGGTCGTAGACGTAGAGCCCGAGCGGCGAACCGTCGTCGTTCGACACCTCGAACACCCGCGCGTCGGGGTGATAGGCGACGAGGTCGGGGCGCTCTTCGAAGGTGATGCCGTAGAGCGCGGTCGCCGCGAAGAAGACGCCGTCGTGCAGCGCGCGTTCCGCCTCGAAGTACGGGCGCATCGCCGCCGTGTCGACGTCGTACTGGGCCTTGCGCACCTTCTCGCTGTAGAACGCCCAGTCCCAGGCCTCGATCGGTTCGTCGGCGAGCTTCTGCAGCTCGGCCTGCTCGGTGCGTGCGTTGGAGGCTGCGACCGGGGCGAGGCGGTCGAGCAGGTCGGTCACGTTCTGCGGCGTCTTCGCCGTCTCGTCGGCGGTGACCCAGGCGGCGTGGCTCTCGAAGCCGAGCAGCCGGGCGCGTTCGGCGCGGAGCCGGGTGATCTGCAGCACGAGGTCGCGGTTGTCGAACTCGTTGTCGCGACCGCCGCGGGCCCGCGACGCGGTCATGATGCGTTCGCGCAGCGGGCGGTGGGTGAGGGAGGAGAGATACGGATGCCCCGTCGGCAGCACCAACGTCACGAGGTATCGCCCCTCGAGTCCGCGCTCGGACGCGGCGAGGGCGGCCGCCGAGATCTCGCCCTCGCTCAGGCCGTCGAGCTCGGCCACATCGTCGACGACCACGGCCAGTGCGTTGGTGTCGGCGAGCAGGTTCTTCTCGAACCGGGTCGTGAGGCTCGAGAGCTGCGTGTTGTACTCGCGCAGCGCTGCCTTGTCGTCGTCGCCGAGTGCGGCGCCGGCGATCGTGAACTCGGCGTGGTACCGCTCGACGAGGTAGCGCGACTCGGGGTCGAGGTCGAGGTCGTCGAGCTGCCGGTGGACCGCGTCGATGCGGGCGAACAGCCGCGCGTCGAGACGGATAGCGTCGCTGTGCGCGGCGTAGAGCGGCGCGATCTCTTCTTCGAGCTCGTTGGTGAACTCGGTGCTGTCGGACGAGCTCTTGTTGTAGAACACCGCCGAGACCCGGGATAGCACCTGGCCGCTGCGCTCGAGCGGGATGAAGGTGTTCTCGAACGTGGGAGCCTCGTCGTTCGCGACGATGCGCTCGATCTCGGCCAACTGCTCGGTGAAACCCTTGTCGAATCCGGGGCGGTAGTGCTCGTCGGAGATCTCGGCGAACGGCGGGAGCTCGAACGGCAGGGTACTGGCGCTGAAAAACGGATTCGTCATGATTTCAGACTAGGCCGCGACATCCGCGCCCGGCTGGCGACAACCCGAGAGCCAGGCAGGCACTGTCCACGGCGAAGCTCTGCAAAGAAATGCTTGCAAAGAACTCTTTGCAACAGTATCTTTGCACTATGCCCAGCCCCAAGCGTCCGTCCGAGGGAATCCGCGTACTCGACATGACGAGCCTCAAGGCGCTCGCGCATCCGCTGCGCGTGCAGATCGTCGACACCCTGACGACCTACGGCGCGCACACCGCGAGCGGCCTGGCGGCACGGCTGGGGGAGTCGAGCGGTGCGACCAGCTACCACCTGCGCCAGCTCGAGAAGCACGGCTTCGTGGTCGAGGACACGACGCGGGGGTCGGCGCGCGAACGCTGGTGGACCCGCACGCCCGACGGCATCAGCGTGATGCCGATCGAATACCCGCCCGGTCCGGCGGAGCGGTCGGCGTCAGAACTGGTCACCCGCGAGTGGCAGGCCAATCGCGACGCGCTGCTGAACGACTTCATCGCGCACGGCAGCGAATTGGAGCAGCGCTGGTTCGAGGCGTCGACGCTCAACACGCTCAACCTCCGGGTGACGTCGGACCAGTTGGCCGAGCTCGTCGCCGAGATCGAGACGATCACCGAGCGCTATTCGGCGCTCTACAAAGCGGAGGGCGTCGCGGGCACCCGGCCGGTGCAGATCCACTTCAACGCGTTCCCCGTGATGGACGCCGACGAGGTACCAGGAGCCCCTGACGATGTCAGTGGTAACCGCTAATTTCGACAACAGAGGGATGGTGAAATCATGAACGCAGTCGGCACGATGGGGCGCAGCGAATCACACTCGGGCGCCCTCGACAAAGCAGCACTCGCGGTGGGTTCGGCGCTCGTCGCCTGGAGCCAGCGCCGCTCGGCCCGAGCGGTCGAACCGGTCGACATCGAAGAACTGATGATCCGGCGGGCGGCCGAGCGCGAGGCCCAGGCCGTGCTCGCCGAACGGCACGCGGGCGCGAACTACCCGCTGTACCGCATGTTCTGAACGCTTGGTGCTCGACCTCAGTGGTCGTACGCGTCGTCGGCGCCGTTGAAGCTGGTCGTGACCTCGCCGCTGTGGTCGACGCGGATGGTCGTGCCGTCGTCGAGTTCGACGACCGGGCGGCTCTCGAGCCAGGTGAGCGTCCAGCGCCACTGGCTCGTGTCGACCTCGGCGAGCTGCGACTCCACGTCGCGGATCGCGAGCACGACGGCGGGCGGCAGCCGGTCGGGTGTCGCGGCGCCGACGTTCCAGCGGGTTCCCATCTGCATGATCAGGTCTTCCGTTCGTAGGTCACCCAGGTCGCACGAGTGGCGACCCGGTCGTACACGCGCTGGGCGGTGTGGTTGTTCTCGGCGGTGATCCAGCGCAGGGTCCCGCCGCCGTTCTGTGCGGCCCGCTCGGCGACGGCGTCGATCAACGCGGTCGCCGCACCCGCGCCCCGTGCCGACGGGTCGACGTAGAGGTCGTCGAGGTTCCAGCCGGGCCCGGCAGTGAAGGTGTCGGCCAACCGGCGGTAGTGCGCGAATCCGACGAGGTCGCCGGAGTCGCCGACCGCCACCAGCGCGCTCACCTCGTGCGTGTCATCCGTCAACCAGGTGAAGACGCCGTCGAGAACGGCGGCATCGAACGATGTCTCGTAGAACTCCCCGTAGGCGACGAAGAGCCGCTCCCATGCGGGGCGGTCCTCCGTCGTTACGGGGCGCACTACGAGGGGCATCAGGCTTCCGCGGGCTGCTCGGTGAGCACGATGTCGCTGACCGCCACCGTGTCGGACTCGACGAACGTCACGGTCGCGATGCGGCCGACGCCCTTGAGGTCGTCGAGACCGAGCTCGAGCAACGCGGGGCCGGAGATCGTGGCCGAGGTGACCTCGGTCTTCTGCGAGGCCTTCGCGTCGGTCTTCGCGCGGCGGATGCTGATGAGCGCCTCGGAGACGAGCGGCAGCAGCCCGGTGGGCGCCTCGCCGTCGGCGGCGAGCGGCCACGGCGCGGTGTGCACCGAGCCGTCGTGCGTCCAGCTCCAGACCTCTTCGGTCGCGAACGGGATGAACGGCGCGAACAGGCGCAGCAGCACGTCGACGGCGGTGCGCAGCGTCACCGCGGCGCTCGCCTGGCCCTCGGGCGTCGACGAGCCGTAGGCGCGCTCCTTGACCAGCTCGAGGTAGTCGTCGCAGAACACCCAGAAGAAGTGCTCGGTGGTCTCGAGGGCTCGGGCGTGGTCGAACTCGTCGAACGCCTTGGTCGCTACCTCGACGACGCGGTCCAGCTCGGCGAGCAGGTCGAGGTCGAGCGCCTCGGTCGCGACGGCGCCCTCCGCGGGCTGCGGGAACGAGTAGACGAACTTCGCCGCGTTGAGCACCTTGATGGCGAGTCGGCGGCCGATCTTGATCTGCTTCGGGTTCTGCGGGTCGAACGCCGCGTCGGTTCCGAGCCTGCTCGAGGCGGCCCAGTAGCGCACCGCGTCGGAGCCGTGGTCGTCGAGCATGCCCTTGGGCGTGACGACGTTGCCCTTCGACTTCGACATCTTCTTGCGGTCGGGGTCGACGATGAAGCCGGAGATGCCCGCGTTCTTCCACGGGGCGACGCCCTGCTCCTGCTCGGCACGGAGGACCGTCGAGAACAGCCAGGTGCGGATGATGTCCTGGCCCTGGCTGCGCAGCGAGTACGGGAAGACCAGGTCGAACAGCTCGGGGTCGCTCTCCCAGCCGCCGGCGATCTGCGGGGTGAGCGACGAGGTCGCCCAGGTGTCCATGATGTCGACCTCGCCGGCGAATCCGCCGGGCTGGCCGCGCTGGCCCTCGATGAAACCGGGGGCGGTGTGCGAGGCGGGGTCGACCGGCAGCATGTCTTCGGTCGGAACGATCACCGCGCCCTTGTCGCCGTTCTCGTCGAGCTCGTACCAGACGGGGATCGGCACGCCGAAGAAGCGCTGGCGCGAGATGAGCCAGTCGCCGGTGAGGCCGCCGACCCAGTTCTCGTAGCGCACGCGCATGAACTCGGGCACGAAGTTCACGTCTTTGCCGCGCTGCAGCAGGCGGGCCTTGAGGTCGGCGTCGCGCGCGCCGTTGGAGACGTACCACTGGTGCGTCGAGATGATCTCGAGCGGCTTGTCGCCCTTCTCGAAGAACTTGACCGAGTGGGTGATGGGCTTCGCGTCGCCGATCATCTCGCCGCTCGCCTTGAGCAGCTCGACCATCTTCGCCTTGGCGCTGAACACGGTCTTGCCGGCGATCTCGGCGTAGGCCGCCTTCGCGGCGTCGGTCGCGATGGCCTCGGGCGCATCCGCGACGATGCGTCCGTCGGCACCGATGATGGTGCGGTTCGGCAGGTCGAGTTCGCGCCACCAGACCACGTCGGTCACGTCGCCGAAGGTGCAGATCATGGCGATGCCCGAGCCCTTGTCGATCTGGGCGAGGTGGTGGGCGACCACGGGGACCTCGACGCCGAAGACCGGGGTCGTCACGTTGGTGCCGAACAGGTGCTTGTAGCGGTCGTCGTCGGGATGCGCGACGAGCGCCACACAGGCGGCGAGCAATTCGGGTCGGGTCGTCTCGATGAAGACGTCGTCGCCGTCGGCCTTGTGGAACGCCAGGCGGTGGTAGGCGGCCGGCATCTCTTTGTCTTCGAGCTCGGCCTGCGCCACGGCGGTGCGGAAGGTGACGTCCCAGAGGGTGGGCGCGTCGGCCTGGTAGGCCTCGCCTCGCTCGATGTTGCGCAGGAAGGCGCGCTGGGCGGCGGTCTGTGCCTCGTCGCCGATGGTGCGGTAGGTCTGGGTCCAGTCGACGCTGAGGCCGAGCTGGCGCCAGAGCAGTTCGAACTGCTTCTCGTCTTCGGCGGTCAGCTTCTCGCACAGTTCGATGAAGTTGCGGCGCGAGACGGGAACCTGGTCGGCCGCCTTGCTGCTGGCGTTGTCGCCGCCCTCGAGCGGGGGCACGTAGCCGTCGATGTAGGGCAGCGTGGGGTCGCAGCGCACGCCGTAGTAGTTCTGCACACGGCGCTCGGTGGGGAGGCCGTTGTCGTCCCAGCCCATCGGGTAGAAGATGTCTTTTCCGCGCATGCGCTGGTAGCGCGCGATGAGGTCCATGTGGGTGTAGCTGAAGACGTGGCCGATGTGCAGCGATCCCGACGCCGTGGGCGGGGGAGTGTCGATCGAGAACACGTTCTCTTTGGTCGCGGAGGCGCGGTCGAACAGGTAGGTGCCCTGCTGCTCCCACGCCGAGCCCCACTTGTCTTCGAGCCCTTCGAGGGCGGGCTTGTCAGGCATGGGATTGGGCATGGTGCGCTCCGGTTCTATAGACGGCACCGTGTCGGTGGTGAGGTGCCTGGAATGGTGGAACCGATTCTACCCGGGCTACCTCGTGATGGTGACGGTGCGGCTGGTGAGGGCGCCGGCCTCGTCTTCGAGCGTGACCGTGTACACCTCCGACGCGACCGAGCAGTCGTACGGCAGGTCGCTGTAGGTGGCTGTCGGGGGCAGGTCGCTCACGGTCGGGTCGAACGCGGCGTTCTGGGTGCCGACGCCGAGGTAGGCCGTGACGGCGTCTTCGCTCGACCAGGAGAAGGTCAGCGGGGCCTCCTCTTCGCCCTCGACGCACTCGGCGGAGTTCGGTGCGGTGAAGGTCGCGAACGTGGGTCCGGTCGCGGGCGGCGGTGTCGGGCTGGCCGTCGGTTCCGGCTCCTCGGTCGGCTCGGGCGTCGGTGTCGGCGTCGCGCTCGGCGCCTGCGACTCGGTCGGTGTCGGGGTGGGCTGCGGGGCGGTGTCGCCGGTGCCGAAGAGCATCACGAGCAGCACGATCACGGCGACGAGCAGCGCAGCGCCGATGCCGATGAGCCAGTAGAGAAGCGTGCGGCTCTTTTTCGCGGGAGAGCTGCCGCCGGGCGGCGGGGTGGCGGATGTCGCGGGGCGCACCGGTGCCGCGGGCGGCGTGCTGGCGGGCAGGCGGGTGGTCGCGGCGGTGGGCGGGTAGTACGGTGCCGGTGTCACGTGGCCGTCGGTCGGCAGGATCTTGGTCGCGGCGTCGGTGTCGGGCGCGGGCGTCTGGAACCGGTCGGTGGGTGTGGCGTCGACGATCGGGTCGAACCGTTCGGTCGGGGTGTCGGCGGAGCCGGTGGCGCTGGCGTCGTCGGTCGCGGTCGCGTCGTCCGCGTCGGAGCCGGCCGCCGCGGCTGCCGCGTCGAACCGTTCGGTCGGGGTGCCGTCGGTCGGGGCGCCGCCTGTCGGGGTGGCGGGAGCCGCGTCATCCGCTGTTCCGTCGGGCCGGATGTTCGTCGGCTTCTCGTCGTGCGGGCCGGTCGGTGTGTCGTTGCTCATCGCATTCCTCCGTCGGTCGGCGCGGGACTGCTCGCCCCCGGTACGCCCAGCAGTCTAAGACGGCGGCGTCGGAGCCCGCCAGCCGCCGATGCGCGGCGCGGACGCGAACAGCGCCCGGGTGTACGGGTCGCGCGGGTCGGCGAACACACGCTCGGTCGGCCCGCTCTCGACGACCCGGCCGTGCTGCATCACGAGCACGTCGTCGCTCACGTGCCGCACGACACCGAGGTCGTGGGTGATGAAGAGATAGCTGATGCCGAGGTCGCGCTGCAGCTCGTCGAGCAGGTCGAGCACCTGGGCCTGCACCGAGACGTCGAGGCTCGACACCGGCTCGTCGCAGACGATGACGTCGGGTTTCGCGGCGATCGCGCGGGCGATGGCGACGCGCTGCTGCTGCCCGCCCGAGAGGTGCAGCGGGCGGCGGGCGGCGACGGCGGGGTCGAGCCCGACCCTGCGCAGCAGCGCGGCGACCTCGTCGCCCGCGCGGGTCGAGCGGCCGTGGCTGACCGCGTCGGCGAGGATGCGCCCCACCGTGAACCGCGGATCGAACGAACTCAACGCGTCCTGGTAGATCGCGCCGATGCGCGGGCGCAGGGCGCGGCGTTCGCGTTCGGTCGCGGTGGTCCACGGCTCGCCGAGCACGTGTACGTCGCCCGCGTCGGGGCGGTCGAGCGCGAGCACGAGCCGCGCGACGGTGGTCTTTCCGCTCCCGCTCTCGCCGACGACGCCGAGTGTGCGGCCGCGTTCGAGCGTGAAACTCACGTCGTCGACCGCGAGCCGCGCGCCGAACCGGCGGCTCAGCCGGCTGGCCGCGACGACGACCGCGCGCCCGCCCGCGTCGCCCGGTGTTTTCGGAAATTCAGGAGTCGCGGTCGCACCGGGTGTCGAAACGCTCGATTCCGTGTCCTCCGCGACCGCCGTTCCTGAATTTCCGACAGGGGCGGCGACAGGGGCGGCGACAGGGGCGGCGACAGAAGCGGCGACAGGGGCGGCGGCGGCGGTGGAGACAGCCGCGGGAGCAGCCGCGACGGCGGGCGTCAGGCGGGTGCCGCGGGGGCGGTCGGTGGGCACGGCCGCGATGAGGCGCCGGGTGTAGGGATGCCGCGGCTCGCCCAACACCCGCGCGGTCGGGCCGCTCTCCACGATGGTGCCCGCGTTCATCACGAGCACGCGCGTGGCGAGCCTCGACACCACGGCGAGATCGTGGCTGATGAGGATCACCGCGGTTCCCGCGTCGCGCAGCCGCTCGAGCAGGTCGAGGATTCCCGCCTGCACGGTGGAGTCGAGCGCCGTCGTCGGCTCGTCGGCGATGAGCAGGCGCGGGCGCAGCGCGATCGCCGACGCGATCACGGCGCGCTGGCGCAGTCCGCCGGAGAGCTCGTCGGGGCGCTGCCCCGCGCGGAGCGACGGCTCGGGAACACCCACGTCGGCGAGCAGCTCGAGCACCCGCGCGCGTCGCTCGACCGGGGTCATCGTCGTGTGCAGCCGCAGCGAGTCGGAGATCTCGCGGCCGACCGGACGCAACGGGTCGAGCGCCACGAGCGCTCCCTGCGAGACGTAGCCGATCTCGCGGCCGCGCAGCGCGCGCAGCTGCCGGGGCGACGCGGTGCGGATGTCGGTGCCGTCGACGTCGAGCGCCGCCGCCGAGACGACGGCCCGCCGCCCCGCGAGGCCCAGCAGTGCGCGGGCCGTCACGCTCTTGCCCGACCCGCTCTCGCCGACGATGCCGATGCATTCGCCCTCCTCGACCGAGAACGAGACGCCGGAGACGACGGTGGTCGCGCCGAACCGCACGCTCAGGTCGTCGACGGTCACCAGGCTCACGATTCGCGCCCTCTCTGTTGGATGGCGCGCCCGAGCAGGGTCGTCGCGGCCGCGCTGAGCACGATGAACAGGCCGGGGAAGAAGGTCATCCACCAGAACGACGCGATGTAGGTGCGGCCGGCGGAGAGCATGGCGCCCCACTCCGCGGCCGGGGGCACCGCGCCGAGACCGAGGTAGCTGAGCGACGACGCCCAGACGATCGACTGCCCGATGCCGAGGGTGGCGAGCACGAACAGCGAGCCGGCCACGTTCGGCAGCACGTGCCGCACGATGCGCGTCGTGCGTCCGCGCCCGAGCACGACGGCCGCCTCGAGATACGGCGAGGTACGCACCTGGATGACCCGGCTGCGGATGATGCGCGCGTATCCCGGAGCGGTCGACAGGCCGACGGCGATCGTCGAGGTGACCACCCCCGGCCCGTAGATCACGATGAACAGCAGGGCGAACAGCAGCCCCGGGAACGCGAAGAGCACCTCGAGCAGGCGGGTGGTGCCGAAGTCGAGCCAGCGCGGGCCGAAACCGGCGAGCAACCCGAACACGACGGCGAGCCCGAGGCCGATGGCCGTCGCGGCGATACCGATGAGCAGCGAGGCGCCCGTGCCGTGGACCACGCGCGTGTAGATGTCGCGCCCCGATTCGTCCGTACCGAAGATGTGCGCGAGAGACGGCGGCTGGAAGGCGTCGAGCGGCGCGATCGCGAGCGGGTCGCCCGGGGCGAGCGCCGACGGGGCGAGGGCGGCGATCGCGAGGAAGGCGACGACGGCCAGTGCGAGAACGGAGGGGAGCCTCATGCGCGCATCAACCGTGGGTCCACGAGCCGGTCGGCGAGGTCGGTCAGGGTGGTGACGACCATGTAGGCGAGCGCGACGACGAGCACGACGCCGATCACGAGCGGCACGTCGCGGCTCTGAACGGCCGAGAGCAGGCTGCGGCCGAGCCCGGCGCGCGCGAAGATCGTCTCGACCACGACCGCGCCGCTGATCAGCGAGCCGAACGCCCAGCCGACGAGTCCGATCGCGGGGATCGCCGCGTGCCGCAGCGCGTGCCGCCAGAACACCCCGGCGTCGCCCTCGCCGCGGGCGCGCGCCGACAGCACGAACGGCGAGTCCATCGCGTCGAGCAGCGCCTCACGCATCACCTGGCCGAGAAATCCGGCGAGCGGGATCGCGAGCGTCAACACCGGCAGCACGAGGCCGAGCGGCCCCGGAACGCTCACCGGCGGCAGCCAGCCGAGAAACGTCGAGAACAGCAGGATGAGCGAGATCGCCAGCCAGAAGTGCGGCACGGCGGCGGCGACCACCTCGAGCGTCGACCCGACGCCCGCCGCGAGCCGTCCGCCCCTCGTCGACCAGACGGCGAGCCCCAGGGCGATTCCGAGCGCCACGACGAGCGACAGCACCGCGAGCAGCAGGGTCGGCCAGACGGCGGTGACCATGACGGATGCCACGGACTCGCGCAGCGCGTACGAGTCGCCCAGGTCGCCCACCGCGAGGTGTCCGAGGTAGACGAGGTACTGCGTGACGAGCGGCTGGTCGAGCCCGTAGTCGGCCCGCGCCTGCGCGAGCGCCTCGGCGCTCGCCTGCGACCCCGGGCCCCCGAGGACGGCCTCGGCGGGGTCGCCCGGAATCAGGCGCAGCGCGAAGAAGGTCACCGTGGCGACCGCCCAGAGCACGAACAGCACCCCGCCGAGCCGCAGCAGCGCCCACCGGATCAGGCGGCCACGGGCCCCGGCTCGCGGGGGAGCGCCGACGAGGTCGACGCTCAGCGATCCAGCCATGTGTCGTAGAGCGTGGGAGTCGACACCGTCGGCATGGCCCTCAGTCCCTTCACGTCGGAACGCAGCAGGTAGTGGTTCTGCTGGTCGTAGAGCGGCAGGATGTAGAACCCGCCGAGGATGATCTCCTGCGCCTGAGCATAGAGGTCGGCGCGCTCGGCGTCGTCGGTGGTCTCGTTCGCGCCGCGCAACAGGGCGTCGAGGGCCGGGTCCTTGACCTGCGAGTGGTTGGCGAAGTACCCGCTCGGCGCGGGCACGGTGCCGTCGGAGTCGAACAGGATGCGCAGCACGTCGGCGCCCACCTTCGTGTACGGGGCGCTGACCAGGTCGTAGTCGTTCTCGCCGAGTACGGTGTACCAGCTCGAGAGGTCGAGCGGTTCGAGGTTCACCTTGAACCCGGCCTCCTTCGCCGTCGCCTGCAGCTGCTCGAACAGCGACACCTCGGCGGGGATCGACTGGTTCGTGCTCACCGGGAAGTCGAGCTCGAGGCGCTCGCCGTTCTTCACCCGGTAGCCCTCGGCGTCGGTCTCGGTCCAGCCGGCCCGGTCGAGCAGGTCGGCCGCGGTGGCCTGGTCGTATTCGAAGAGCGAAGGATCGGATGTACCGAACGCCTCGACACTCGACAGGGCGGAGTACGAGCGCTCGGCCGTGCCGAAGAACAGGCTGGTCACCGAGTCGTCGACGTTCGACGCGCGCACGAACGCCTCGCGCACGAGCACGTCGTCGAACGGCGCCTTGCCCGAGTTGAGCTCGATGCGGTTGGAGGCGCCGGGGCGCGGGGCGTTGAGCTCTTCGATGGCGTCTTCGCCCTCGGCCGCGACGATGGTGTCGGGCTGCACGTTGTCGATCACGTCGACGGTGCCGGACTGCAGGGCCGCGTAGCGGGAGGCCGAGTCGGGCAGGAAGCGCCACTCGATCGTGTCGAGGTAGGCGACACCCTCGTGCGCGGCGTCGGCGGGGGGCGACGTGTAGTCGTCGTTGCGCTCGAGGGTGATCGACTCCTGGCGGTCCCACGCGGTGACGACGAACGGGCCGGTGCCCACGGGGCTCGCGCAGTTCTCGTCGGCGGTGCGCTCGAGGGCGGTCGGCGACTCGATCGCGAGCCACGGCTGGCTGAGCGAATCGAGGAGTCCGCTGTCGGGCTGGCTGAGCGTGATGCGTGCGGTCGTGTCATCCAGAGCCTCGACACCGGTCACATGCTGCACCGCGAGGTATCCGGTCGACGACCCGGTCTCGGGGTCTTGCAGGTGGGCGATGTTGGCGGCGACGGCCTCGGCGGTCAGCGGGGTGCCGTCGGTGAAGGTCACGTCGTCGCGGAGGGTGAAGTCCCAGCTGAGGCCGTCGTCGGCGACGCTCCACTCGCTCGCGAGCCAGGGGATGATCTCGCCGACGGAGTCCTTCGAGACGAGCGACTCGAGATACTGCGTCGCCACGAGGGCCTGCGGGTAGTTGCCGCCGACGTGCGGGTCGAGGCAGGTGGGCTCGGCGTCGCCCGTGGCGTAGACGAGGGTGCCGCCCGACACCGGCTCGGTGTTGGCCGGTGCGGTAGCGGAGCACCCCGCAATCAGCACGAGCGCGGATGCTGCGGCGACGAGGGAGGGTAAAGTGCGGTTCACGGCGGTCTTTCTCGGAGGGGTTTCGAGGGGGTGGCCTAGTTCTTGGACTCAGTACAGTATTCAATCATGGCGGGGAGCATCGTGCAGATCAGTGCAGGGCCGGGCGTCGGACGCCCCAAGGTGTCGTCGCGGCAGATGATCGAGGATGCCGCGGCGGAGCTGTTCATCGAGAACACCTACGCCCGCACGACCATCGACCAGATCACCACGCGCGCCGGTGTCAGCCGGGCGACGTTCTTCAACTACTTCGGCGCGAAGAGCGACCTGCTCTGGTTCGAGGTCGACCGCGTCATCGACTCGCTGCGTGACGACTGCGCCGCCGCCGCCGTGTCGGGCGACCTCGACTCGGTGCGCGACGTGGTGCTCGCGCTCGCCGCGGGCTTCGACGAACGGCGTGTGCCGCTCGCGCTCACCCAGACCGAGGTCATGGGCGCCGCCGACGAGATCGTGCAGTCGGGCCTGCTGCGTGTGGCCGCCCAGGCGCAGATCTTCTCGGCGTTCTTCGCCGCCCGCAGCGCGCGCCACCCCGGCGACCTGATCGTGCGCACGGCAGCGAACGCGCTCGCGGGGGCCGTCTCGGCGGCGTGGATCACCTGGGCGCGCGCCGGCATCGGCCGCTCGCCGCTGCAGGGCTACATGGCCGAGAGCGTCGACGTGGTCTTCCCCGGGATCCGCGCGGCGTTCGAAGACGTGCGGCGCGGCAACAGCTTCTAGAGCGACGCGTCGGTCGGCGTCGACAGGGTGAGGATCGCCTCTTCGATGTGGTCGTCGCGCTCGAGGTCCTTCTCGATGCGGCGCAGCACGACCGCGACATCCGACTCCGTCTCGTCGCCGCGCAGGTCGACGGCCGCGACGAGGAAGACCCGTTCGGGCCCGACGAACTCGAGGTGGATGTAGGTGACGCGGTCGATCTCTGCGCGTTCGAGCATGAGGTCGACGACCGTGCGGGTGAGCTCGTCGCCCGCGCCCTGGCCGACGAGGAACCGCCGGTTGCGGTCGATCAGCACGATCGCGACGACGCCGAGCAGCAGGCCGACGAGGATCGAGCCGATCGCGTCGAACACCGGGGAGCCGGTGACCTGGTGCAACAGGATGCCGAGGAACGCGATCGCGAGGCCGACGAGCGCGGCGGAGTCTTCGGCGAACACGGCCCGCAGCGTCGGGTTCGAGCTGTTCAACACGAAGCGGAGCGTGCGCACACCGCGCTGCTTGGCACCGGCACGCGACTGCCGGAGGGCCTGCAGGAACGAGACGCCCTCGAGCATCGCCGAGACGCCGAGCACGAGGTAGGCGATCCAGAAGTCGGTGGCGGGCTCGGGGTCGATCAGCTCCTGGATGCCGTGCCAGATCGAGACGACCGCACCCGCGGTGAACAGGCCGAACGCGGCGATCGTCGACCAGAAATAGGCTTCGCGGCCGTAGCCGAGCGGGTGGCGTCTGTCGGCGCGCCCGCTGCCGCGCCGGTCGGCCACGAGCAGGAAGACCTCGTTGCCGACGTCGGCCCACGAGTGCGCGGCCTCCGCGGTCATGGAGGCCGAGCCGGTGAGGGCCGCGGCGAACGACTTCGCGAGGGCGACGACGAGATTGGCGAAGAACGCCAGCACCACGGTGAGGGAGACGTTGGCCATTCGTCAATGATGCACCCGGGAGGCCGCCCGCCGGGGCGCCGTGTGAGAGACCTCTCATCCGACCCCCGTTCGGGGGTGCGCGGCTCGCGCGACGCTCCATACTTGGACGATGAGACGACCGCGGCAGGCCCTCGCGCCACGCTGGTCGGTGCGCTCGCGCATTCTCGCGTCGATCCTCTTGGTCGCGCTCGTCGGTATGACGGTGGCCGGCCTCACCGCCTTTCTCGTGCAGCGCGACCGCATCGTCGACCAGATCGACGATCTGCTCGCCGCCCACGTCGAATCGGCACGGTTCGTCGTGACCGGGGAGTCGGCGGCGGTGACGACCGGGCCGGGCGGATCCGCCCCGCCGGCCGGGGTCGCCTTCACGACCACGGCGGAGGCGCTCGAGGCGATCCTCGCCCGGGTGATCCCGGGGCGCAACGAGAGCGCGCTCGGCATCGTCGGGGGAGAGGCGACCCTCGTGCCCGGCGTCGACGTCGCGTTCCACCTCGAAGACGACCCGGGCTTCGTGCAGCGCGTCGTCGACGAGACCGCCGACGGCGGTGTGCACCTCGGCACCGCGCTGTCGAGCGTCGGCGCGGTGCGCTACATCGCCAGCCCGATCGCCGTCGAGGGCGACCCGCGGTCGGCGGTGTACGTCGCAGCGGTCGACGTCGAAGCCGAACTCGACGAACTGCGCGCGGCCTTCGCGACCTACGCGGTCGTCGCGGCGGTCACTCTCGTGGCCATCGGCCTGGTCGGCTGGTTCGTGGCCGGGCGGCTGCTGCGGCCGTTGCGCCAGCTGAGGGTCGCGGCCTCGCGCATCACCGCGAGCGACCGGGGCGAGCGCATCCCCGTCGTCGGCCACGACGACATCTCGGCGCTCACCGAGACGGTGAACGGCATGCTCGGCCGCCTCGACCGGGCCATGACCAGCCAGCGGCAACTGCTCGACGACGTGCGGCACGAGCTGAAGACCCCGATCACGATCGTGCGCGGGCATCTCGAACTGCTCGAGGTCGCGAACGTCGACGAGGTCGAGGCGACCCGCGCCCTCGCGATCGACGAGCTCGACCGCATGACGCGACTGGTCGACGACATCGAATCGCTCGCCGAGGCGCAGCAGATGACCCTCGCCAGAACGCCCACCGACGTGGCCGATCTCACCTCCGACGTCTTCGCGAAGGCGAGCGTGATCGCCGACCACGAGTGGGTGCTCTCCGGGGTCGCTCACCTGCGCACCAGCCTCGACGCGGGGCGCATCACCCAGGCGATGCTGCAGCTCGTCGACAACGCGGCCAAGTACTCGCCGCCGGGGTCGCGTATCGACATCGGCAGTGTGGGCGGCGGGTCGACCGTCGAATTCTGGGTGGCCGACCGCGGCCCCGGAATCCCGCACGACGCGCAGGAACGCGTCTTCGAGCGGTTCGGCCGCGTCGACACCGGGCGCGGCATCGAGGGCTCGGGTCTCGGACTCCCGATCGTCAAGACCATAGCCACGGCGCACGGCGGCCGGGTGAGCCTCACGTCGTCGCCCGCGGGCTCGCGGTTCGGCATCGTGATCCCGCTCGCCGTCGCGCCGCCGACCGAGAGAAGCGAGGGCCCGTGAGCAACATACTGATCGCAGAAGACGAAGAGCGCATCTCGGTCTTCGTCGACAAGGGGCTCCGCGCCGCGGGCTACACCACCACGGTCGTCGCCGACGGCGACGGCGCCCTCGAGCACGCCCGTACCGGCAACCACGCCCTCGTCTTGCTCGACGTCGGCCTCGGCGGCATCGACGGCTTCGAGGTGCTGCGCCGCATCCGCGCCGAGAACCTCGCGCTGCCGGTGATCATGCTCACCGCGCGCACCGGGGTGGACGACACGGTCGCCGGCCTCGACGGCGGGGCGAACGACTACATCCCGAAGCCGTTCCGGTTCGACGAGCTGCTGGCCCGCGTGCGCCTCCGCCTGCGCGACGCCACGGCACAGGCGACCACCACGCTCAGCCGCGGCGACCTCACGCTCGACGCGCTCACCCGGCGGGCCCGGTTCGGCGACACCGAGATCGACCTGTCGGCACGCGAGTTCGCCCTCGCCGAGGAGTTCCTCAGCCATCCCGACGAGGTGCTCAGCCGCGAACAGCTGCTCAGCCGGGTCTGGGGGCTCGACTTCGACCCCGGCTCGAACGTGGTCGACGTCTACGTGCGGTACCTGCGGGCCAAGTTCGGTGCAGACCGCATCGAGACGGTGCGTGGCCTGGGCTACCGGCTGAGATAGCAGGCGGTAGGCGGATGATCCGGGGCGCGGGGTCGCGCCCGGGTCGCGGCATCCGCCTAGCGGCGCCCGTCGGTGTCGTCGGTGTCGTCGCCGGACGAGCGGTCACGGCCGTCGCCCCACCGGTCGGCGGACCCGTCGTCGTCGCTGCCGGGGTCGTGGCCCCGGTGGTCGTCGCCCCGGCCGTCGTCGCCCCACGCATCGTCGCCCCAGGTGTCGTCACCCCAGGCATCGTCGCCCTGGACGTCGCCATCCTGGACGTCGCCATCCTGGACGTCGCCACCACGGTCGTCGTCGTCTCCGCCGTCACGGTCGTCGCCGCCGCCGCCGGAGTCGTCGTCGCGGCCGGAGTCGTCGTCGCCCCGACCGCTTCCCCAGACGTCGCCGCGGTCGCCGACCGTGTGCGGCTGCTGGGGCGCGACCTCGACCGGAGCGGCGGTGTCGGCGGACGGCGCCGGAACCGGCGAACCGGGAGCCACCGGCTGCGGCGCGGGAGCGGTGGACGGCGCGGGCCCGGGTGCATCCGGAACCGGAGCATCGGCAACCGTGCCGTCGGAAGGCACCGCGGCGTCGGGTCGCGTCGTCCCGGTCGGCTGCGCGACGATCGGCTCGACGGCCCGCAACTCGACGGAGTGCTCGCCCGGCGTGATCGCGTAGGCGACGCCGATCGTACCCAGGGCGACGGCGGCGAGCACGGCCGTGGCCGTCGTCGCACCCATCACGAATCTGCGCATACCCTCCAGTCTCGCGCGCCCGCGGCGGGCAAACGAACGGATGAGAGACTTCTCATCGGCGGCCGGCCACGGCGCGACGGCCCGATGGCCGGTAGGATGGGGCGCACAGACACCGATCCGGCCATCACCGGGGAGTCGACGGAAGAACGGGCCTCACGGCCCAAGTAGAACCGTCCGGGACTGGCCCGTCACAGCCAAAGAACAAGCGGCGGGTGCTCACACACCGGCAAGCGGGGTGGTACCGCGCGATTCGCGAGAGCGAACCGCGTCCTCGTTCAGATGACTAACCGATCTGGAGTGAGATGTCGTACCCCCGCAAGTCCGTGTCAGGCGCAGCCGAGAAGGCGGGCGTCCCCGCCTCCCCGAACTTCCCGTCGATCGAAGAGGGCATGCTCGCCTACTGGGCGAGCGACGAGACCTTCCTCGCCTCGGTCGAGAACCGTGAAGGCGCCGACGAGTGGGTCTTCTACGACGGCCCGCCCTTCGCCAACGGCCTCCCGCACTACGGGCACCTGCTCACCGGGTACGCGAAAGACCTCTTCCCGCGTTTCCAGACGATGCGTGGCAAGCAGGTGCACCGCCGCTTCGGCTGGGACACCCACGGGCTCCCCGCCGAACTCGAGGCGATGCGGCAGCTCGGCATCACCGAGAAGAGCGAGATCGAAGACATGGGTATCGCGGCCTTCAACGCGAAGGCCCGCGAGTCGGTGCTCAAGTACACCGACGAATGGCAGCAGTACGTCACCCGCCAGGCGCGTTGGGTCGACTTCGAGAACGACTACAAGACCCTCGACGTGAGCTTCATGGAGAGCGTCATCTGGGCGTTCAAGCAGCTGCACACCAAGAACCTCGCCTACGAGGGCTTCCGCGTGCTGCCCTACTGCTGGCACGACGAGACGCCGCTGTCGAACCACGAGCTGCGTATGGACGACGACGTCTACAAGATGCGCCAAGACCAGACCGTCACGGTCACCTTCCCGCTCGACGGTGTGAAGGCCGAGGCCCTCGGCCTCACCGCCGTGCGCGCCCTCGCCTGGACGACCACCCCCTGGACCCTGCCGACCAACCTGGCCCTCGCGGTCGGTCCGTCCATCGACTACGCGGTCGTCGCATCCGGTCCCCTCGGTGCCGGAGACGGCGCGGCAGAGGGAGTCGCCGAGTACCTGCTCGCCGCCGACACGGTCGCCGCCTACTACAAAGAGCTCGGATACGAGAGTGCGGATGCCGCGAAAGCCGCCGTATCCCGCACCGTCACCGGCGCAGAGCTGAACGGCGTCACCTACGACCGGCTCTGGGACTACTACGCCGACGCCGACGAGTACGGCACCGAGAACGCCTGGCAGATCCTCGTCGCCGACTACGTCGCCACCGGCGAGGGAACCGGCATCGTGCACCAGGCTCCCGCCTACGGCGAAGACGACCAGTTGGTCTGTGCCGCCGCCGGCATCCCGGTCATCATCTCCGTCGACGACGGCGGAAAGTTCCTCTCCAACATCGAGGGCGTCGCGGGCCTGCAGGTGTTCGACGCGAACAAGCCGCTCACCCAGCAGCTGCGCGCCGCCGGACGCCTCGTGAAGGTCGCGAGCTACGAGCACAGCTACCCGCACTGCTGGCGCTGCCGCAACCCGCTGATCTACAAGGCCGTGTCGAGCTGGTTCGTGCGGGTTCCCGAGTTCCGCGACCGTATGGGCGAGCTCAACCAGGAGATCAACTGGGTTCCCGACAACGTCAAAGACGGCCAGTTCGGCAAGTGGGTGGGCAACGCCCGCGACTGGTCGATCTCGCGCAACCGCTACTGGGGCAGCCCGATCCCGATCTGGAAGAGCGACGACCCCGAGTACCCGCGCGTCGACGTCTACGGTTCGCTCGAAGAGATCCAGGCCGACTTCGGCCGCCTGCCGCTGAACGCGGAGGGCGAGCCCGACCTGCACCGCCCGTTCATCGACGAGCTGACGCGGCCGAACCCCGACGACCCCACGGGACGCTCGACGATGCGCCGCATCGAAGACGTGCTCGACGTCTGGTTCGACTCCGGTTCGATGCCGTTCGCCCAGGTGCACTACCCGTTCGAGAACCGCGAGTTCTTCGAGGCGCACAACCCGGCCGACTTCATCGTCGAGTACATCGGGCAGACCCGCGGCTGGTTCTACACGCTGCACACGCTGTCGACCGCGCTGTTCGACCGTCCCGCGTTCAAGAACGTCATCAGCCACGGGATCGTGCTCGGCAGCGACGGACAGAAGATGTCGAAGTCGCTGCGTAACTATCCGGATGTCTCGGAGGTCTTCGACCGCGACGGCGCCGACGCCATGCGCTGGTTCCTCATGTCGTCGTCGGTCATCCGCGGCGGCAACCTCATCGTCACCGAGGAGGCGATCCGCGAGGGCACGCGGCAGTTCCTGCTGCCGTTGTGGAGCACGTACTACTTCTTCACGCTGTACGCCAACGCGTCGTCGGCCGAGGGGTACGAGGCCACCTGGCGCACCGACTCGACCAACGTGCTCGACCGCTACCTGCTGGCAAAGACGCGCCAGTTGATCCTCGACGTGACCACCGAGCTCGAGGCCCTCGACAGCCCGACGGCCGCGCTCAAGCTGCGTGACTTCGGAGACGTGCTCACCAACTGGTACGTGCGTCGCAGCCGCGACCGCTTCTGGACGGGCGACGACACCGAGTCGTTCGACACGCTCTTCACCGTGCTCGAGACGCTCACCCGCGTCGCCGCGCCGCTCATCCCGCTCGTCGGCGACGAGATCTGGCAGGGCCTCACCGGCGGCCGCAGCGTGCACCTCGAAGACTGGCCCGACGCCGAGGCCTTCCCGGCCGACGACGAGCTCGTCACCGTGATGGACCGGGTGCGCGCGATCGCGAGCGCCGGTCTCTCGCTGCGCAAGGCGAAGAGCCTGCGCGTGCGCCTCCCGCTCGCGAAGCTCACCGTGGTGAGCGACGACGGAGCGGCCCTCGGCGAGTTCGGCGACATCCTGCTGCAGGAGCTCAACGTGAAAGACGTCGTCTTCAGCGCCCTCGAAGCCGACAGCTTCGAGCGCTTCGGCATCTCGCAGAAGCTCACCGTCAACTCGCGGGCCGCAGGCCCGCGCATCGGCAAGCAGGTGCAGGGCGTCATCAAGGCCGCCCGCGAGGGCGACTGGCAGGCCACGGGCGACACCGTCGTGGTCGGCGGCGTCGAGCTGCTTGCCGCCGAGTTCGAGCTCGAGCTGCAGTCGGCCGACGCGTCGAACGCGATCGCGTTCCTCGCCGACGGCGGCTTCGTCATCCTCGACACCGAGACGACGCCGGAGCTCGAGGCCGAGGGTCTCGCCCGCGACATCATCCGCGCCGTGCAAGACACCCGCAAGGCCGCCGGGCTCGACGTGAGCGACCGCATCACGCTCGCGATCCGCGGCGACCGTGACGACGACATCGCGGCGCTCACCGAGTACAAGGCGACCATCGCGGCCGACACGCTGGCCCCGGCGTTCGAGCTCGTGCTCACCGACGATCCCGCGCTCTCGGCGGCGACCGAGGTGCAGGCCGGCTCGCAGCGCACGACTCTGACTCCCGACCAGTACGCGAACACCGGCGTACTGGTCATCGATCTGTGGAAGGCGGCATCAGTAGATGTCTAAGAGAAAAGACGAGAACCCCGGCGACAACGACTATCAGGGTTTTGACGGGGGGTACGAGGAAGAGCCGGAAGAGGAGCCCGATTTCGTCGACGACGGCAGCGGCCTCCCCGACTTCCTGCAGGGCGGCAACGAGGGAACCAACCTCGACGACGACTCCGAGTACGACTTCGACGACAACGAGTTCCAGTCGGGCGCCGACGACGTCTACGCCGAACTGCTCGCCCGCATCGGCGAGGGCAACCCGCAGCCGCGCCTCGAGCCGACCCGCCGCGCGGTCGAACTGCTGGGAGACCCGCACCGCGCCTACCCGGTGATCCACATCGCCGGCACCAACGGCAAGACGTCGACGAGCCGCATCACGGAGAGCATCCTGCGCGCCTACGGGCTGAAGACGGGTCTCCTCACCAGCCCGCACCTCACCCGCGTGAACGAGCGCATCGTGATCGACGGCCAGCCCATTTCGAACCGGGCCCTCGTCGAGAATTGGGCAGACATCCGCCCCTATCTCCTTCTCATCGATGCCGAACTGCAGGCCGCGGGGGAGTCGGAACTCACGTTCTTCGAGGCGCTCACCGTGCTCGCCTTCGCGAGCTTCGCCGACGCGCCGGTCGACGTCGCGGTGATCGAGGTCGGCATGGGCGGCGAATGGGACTCCACCAACGTCGCCGACGGCCAGGTCGCCGTGTTCACGCCGATCGCGCTCGACCACACCCAGCGTCTCGGCAACACGGTCGCCGAGATCGCGAAGACCAAGTCGGGCATCGTCAAGCCGGTCGCGAACGTCGTGTCTGCGACGCAGACCCCGGATGCCCTGGCCGAGTTGCAGAGAGCGGCCGAGCTCACCGAGTCCACCTTCGCCGTGCAGGGCGACCAGTTCGCGCTCGAGTCGACGACGGTCGCCGTGGGCGGTCAGGTCATCTCGGTGAAGGGACTCGCCGCGAGCTACCCCGACCTGTTCCTGCCGATGTTCGGCGACCACCAGGCGCAGAACGCCGCGCTCGCGATCGCCGCGGTCGAGTCGTTCCTCGGCGGAGGCAGCCAGCCGCTCGTCGGCGACGTGCTCGCCGAGGGACTGCAGACCGCGACCTCGCCGGGCCGCCTGCAGATCGTCGGAACCGAGCCCACCGTGCTCGTCGACGCCGCGCACAACCCGCACGGCGCCGCGGCCCTCGCTGCGGCCATCGGCAGCTACTTCACCTTCGACGAGGTGGCGGTCGTCGTCGGTGTGCTGCAAGACAAAGACGCCGACGGCATCGTCGCGGCGCTCGCACCCGTCGCCACGCGGTTCTACGTGACACAGTCGGAGTCCGACCGCGCCGTCGCCGCCGACGACCTCGCGTACATCGTGCGCGAGTACACCGAAGAGGTCTACACCGACGAGTCGGCCGAGACCGCGCTCGAGGCCGCCCGCGAGTGGGCATCCGAGGGCGAGAAGCGCGCCGTGCTCGTCACCGGCTCGATCACGCTCGTCGGGGATGCGATCACCCTCGCCGCTGCGGGAAAATGGAAGCGATGACCGACCAGCGACCCGCACGACAGCCGCGCGCGCGGCGGCAGCGCTCGGTGACCGAGATGCTGCTGTCGATCGTGCTCGCGCTCGAGGCGATCCTCGTCTTCTTCGTCACCCTCGTCGTCTACGGCCTGAAGTCGCTCGAGCCCGCCCTCGCGTTCGGCGGGGGAGCCGCGCTCATCCTCGCGCTCTTCCTCACCAGCGGCATCCTCGGCCGACCCGGCGGGATCTGGGTGGGCTGGGCGTTGCAGGTCGTGCTGCTCGCCACCGGATTCCTCGTTCCGCTGATGTTCTTCATCGCGGCCTGCTTCGTCGCGATCTGGATCTTCTGCTTCGTGCGCGGCCGCCAAATCGACCACCAGAAGGCCGCATTCGCAGCCGACCACCCCAACCCAGGAGATAACACGTGAGCGTCGAAGAAACACTCGTACTCGTCAAGCCCGACGGCGTAGCCCGCAACCTGACCGGCGAGATCCTGCGCCGCATCGAGGCGAAGGGCTACCAGCTCGTCGACCTCAAGCTCGTCGAGGCCGACCGCGAACTGCTCGCCGCGCACTACGCGGAGCACGAGGGAAAGCCGTTCTACGAGCCCCTCGTCGAATTTATGGAGAGCGGCCCTATCGTCGCGATCCGCGTCGCCGGCAACGGGGTCATCGAGGGCTTCCGCTCGCTCGCGGGTGCCACCAACCCGACGAGCGCCGCCCCCGGAACCATCCGCGGCGACCTCGGCCGCGACTGGGGCCTCAAGGTGCAGCAGAACCTCGTGCACGGCAGCGACTCGGTCGAGTCGGCCGAGCGCGAACTCGCCCTCTGGTTCTAGGAGCACCCGCTGGTCGAGCGCGGTGGAGCTATGGAATCGCGCCAGCGATTTCGCGACCCCAGCGCCGACTGAGCCTGCGGAGGAGGGTGTGAAACCCTCGAAACCACAGAACGCCCGCACGGTAGTCCGTGCGGGCGTTCTCGCGTTGCGGGGTTTCGATACGGGCGCTGAGCGACCTACTCAACCGGCCGTGCTGCCCTCGGCCGCCACCTGCGCCACGAACGACGCGAACGCGTCGGCGTCGTCGACGGCACCCTGGTAGAGCTGTCCGTTGACGAGCACGGTCGGGGTTCCGACGAACTCGGTCACGGTGTCGCTCGCGAGTTCGCCGTCGGTGACCCGGTCGGTCGCCGCCGTCACCCAGTCGCCGAAGGTCTTATCGCCGATGCACGAGGACACTTCCTCGCTGTCGGCTCCCGCGTCGGAGACGAGCGCCTTGAGCGCGGCAGTGTCGAGGCCGCTCGTGTTCTCGGCGGGCTGCTGCGCGAACAGGGCGTCGTTGACCGCCATGTAGTCGTCGGGGGCGTAGTTCGCGACGCAGACCGCGGCATTGGCCGCCCGCGACGAGTACTTGGTGCCGAGGGAGACACGGTCGAGGATCGAGATCGGGTGGATCTCGAGCGACGCGTCGCCCGATGCGACGAGGCCGTCGATCTGCTCGGCGTTCGTGGTCTCGAAGACCTGGCAGATGGGGCACGCGTAGTCGATGTAGGTCACGATGTTCACCACCGAGTCGAGCGTCGACGTGTCGGTCGGCACGGGATCGTCGCCGATCGGGAGCGCCTTCGTCGTCACCGGCGAGACGGTCGTGCCGTCGCCGGTGAACAGGATGCCGTCGCTCGCCATGTTCTTCGGGTTGATCGCGCTCGAGGTGGTCGAGTTGACGATCACGAGGGTCACGACCGCGACGACGGCGAGGATCGCGACGATGACGCCGCCCTGCACGAACAGCCGGTTGCGCTTTTTGCGGCGCTGGGCGGCCTCGCGTTCCTGCCTGGCCAGCTCGCGGGCGTGTTCGCGGCGGGCCTTCTTGCCGGTGTCTGCGGTATTGCTCATGGCTTCCTCTCGACGGCGCCGATCGACGGCGCCGATCGCGCCGTCAACAGGATGCTCCCGTCGACTATGACGAAGCTGGGAGTCGCCCGCGCGACGGGTCAGAGGCTGCCGAGCACGTCGAGGCGCAGCTGGGCGACGACCGCCACGACCAGGTCGCTCGCGAGGGTGATGACCGCGACCCAGCTGTAGAGCGAACCGGCGACGCGACGCGCGCGCTCGGGCACGGGGATGTTGCCCTCGCGCAGGTTGTACAGCGTGAGAGCCCAGAACAACGGGATCGTCACCGACCAGGTCACCATGCACCACGGGCAGAGTGTTCCGAGCACGAAGACGCTCTGGCTGATCAGCCAGAGCACGAAGGCGAGCGCGGCGACCACGCCGAGGTTGAACAGCACCCAGAACCAGCGGGCGAACCGGGCGCCGGAGAGCAACGCGACGCCGACCACGATCGGCGCGATCCAGGCCGCGAGCCCGATCACCGGGTTGGGGAAGCCGAACAGCGACCCCTGCCACGACTCGAGGTTCGCGCGGCACTGCACGAGCACGCTGAAGTCGCAGCCCAACGCCTCGGTCGGATTCGTCAGCGTGACGAACTTCTCGATCGTGAGGGCGAACGCCGCGTACCAGCCGATCACGCCGGCGACGATGAAGAAGATCCCGAGTGCGACGGGGCGCTTGGCGACTGGGGTCTCTGGCACTCTCGGATTATGGCACGCGTCGAATCACGTCTAACTGAGAATGCGTGCGATAATCGGTTATAGCCAGCCGAGCCGCGCTCGAACTGGCGCCAAAGAAGGCTTACCGGGCGACAATCCGGGCCAGTGCCGGGCATCCGACTTCGAGTGGATGCGGGCCGAGTCGGATAGCGAGTTCCGAGAAGTGCCGGGTGACAGTCGGCGCGGTACACACGACAGCAGTAGAGACCAGAGCAGACAGTGGTCGACCAGAGGATGGTCGTGACCACACCATGCCGGTTTTAGACCTGAAGAATTTGCAGCGTGATCGCTGAGGCGTAGCGCGAACGAGAGAGTACCCGGTGGGCGGCGCGGTTTCCCACCAGGGCCTAGGAGTACACCGCCAGTGGTGAATGAAAAAGAAACAAACGAACCCAAACGACGCAAGGGACTCTTCGGTAGCCGCAAGACAGCCGTGACCCCGCCGCCCGCACCGGTCGCAGAGCCCGTGCAGCAGCCCGTCGTCGAGAAGCCGGTCGAGGCCGCAGCGCTCATTTCGACCCCGATCGACGACATCATCGTCGACGAGGTCGTCGTGAAGGCCGCACCCCGCACCCGCACCCGCAAGGCCGTCGTGGCAGAGTCCGCGACAGACGAGACGCCGGCGGATGACGCGGCCGACGCCGCACCCGCCGAGACGGCCACGCGTGCCGTGCGCCCCACCACCTCGCTGCTGTTCCAGGCACCGCCGGAGAGCGCCGCGCTTCCCGAGCGCGCGCCTGCCCGCCAGCCGCGCCAGCCCCGCAACGCCGACGCTTCGGCCGAGCGCACCGGCGACCTCAGCAACGACCTCGGCGACGAGTCGGGCACCGTGCGCCGCCGTTCGCGCCGCCGCCCCGGAGAGGAGGCCCGCGACGGCGACGACGCTCCCGGCACCGTTGTGCGCGTGCGCCAGCCCCGCCCCGAGCCCGTGCTCAGCAACGAGCCCACCCGCGTCAAGGGTTCCACCCGCCTGGAGGCCAAGAAGCAGCGCCGCCGTGACGGCCGCGATGCCGGCCGCCGCCGTCCCGTGATCACCGAGAGCGAGTTCCTCGCCCGCCGTGAGAGCGTCGACCGCGTGATGGTGGTGCGTTCGAAGTTCGGGCGCATCCAGATCGCCGTATTGGAAGACGGCGTCCTCGTCGAGCACTACGTGGCCAAGAGCCAGGACATGTCGCTCATCGGCAACGTCTACCTCGGCCGGGTGCAGAACGTGCTTCCGAGCATGGAAGCCGCCTTCGTCGACATCGGACGCGGCCGCAACGCGGTGCTGTACTCGGGCGAGGTCGACTGGGACGCAGCCGCCGAGAACTCCGCGGAGGGCAAGACCCAGGCGCGTCGTATCGAGCTCGCGCTCAAGCCCGGCGACAAGGTCCTCGTGCAGGTCACGAAAGACCCGATCGGCCACAAGGGCGCCCGCCTCACCAGCCAGGTCTCGCTGCCCGGCCGCTACCTCGTCTACGTGCCCAACGGCTCGATGAGCGGCATCAGCCGCAAGCTGCCCGACACCGAGCGCGCGCGACTGAAGAAGATCCTCAAAGAGGTGCTGCCCGAGAACGTCGGCGTCATCGTGCGCACGGCCGCCGAGGGTGCCACCGAAGAGCAGCTCACGCTCGACGTCAGCCGCCTCACCAACCAGTGGGCCGAGATCAGCCGCCTCATCGAGACGGCCAACGCTCCCGCGCTGCTTCACTCCGAGCCCGACCTGCTGGTCAAGATCATCCGCGACGTCTTCAACGAGGACTTCCACAAGCTCGTCATCGACGGCGACGACGCGCAGGAGATCATCCAGAGCTACCTCAACGGCGTCGCCCCCGACCTCATCGACCGCGTCGAGCGCTTCGAGGGAACCAACGACCCGTTCGACGTCTACCGCGTCAACGAGCAGATCGAGAAGGCGCTCGACCGCAAGGTCTGGCTGCCCTCGGGTGGTTCGCTCGTCATCGACCGCACCGAGGCGATGACCGTCGTCGACGTCAACACCGGCAAGTTCGTCGGCTCCGGCGGAAACCTCGAAGAGACCGTCACCAAGAACAACCTCGAGGCGGCCGAAGAGATCGTGCGCCAGCTGCGCCTGCGCGACATCGGCGGCATCATCGTCGTCGACTTCATCGACATGGTGCTCGAGTCGAACCGCGACCTCGTGCTGCGCCGACTCGTCGAGTGCCTGAGCCGCGACCGCACCAAGCACCAGGTCGCCGAGGTCACCAGCCTCGGCCTCGTGCAGATGACGCGCAAGAAGCTCGGTCTCGGCCTGCTCGAGACGTTCAGCGAGCCGTGCGAGCAGTGCGCGGGCCGCGGCGTGATCGTGCACCACGACCCCGTGACCAAGCACCGCATCCAGCAGGCGCCGCAGCCCGAGGTCAACAACGGCCGTCGCAGCCGCGGCGGCAAGGGCAACGGCTCGTCGGGCAACAACGGCGGCGGCAACGGCGGCAACGGCGGAAACGGCGGCCAGAACTCGGGCGGCCAGAACCAGCAGCCCCCGGTGTCGAGCACGCCGAAGGCCGTCGGCAGCGGAACCCACGCCATCACCGACGACGCCCGCAACGCGCTCGCCCAGATCGCAGCACGCACCGTCTCGGCGCAGTCCACGGCCACCGGGGCGATCCAGACCGTTCCGTCGACGCCGGCGGCAGCGGCACCGGCAGTCGACCAGGCCACGGCCGAGTCCACGGCGCCCGCCCAGGCGACCACGGCCGCCGAGCCCGTCGAGGCGAAGCAGCCCGCCGAAGCCAAGCAGTCCGGTACCTCGCGCCGCTCCGGCCGCGGCCGTGCGTCCTCGGAGGCCAAGGCCCCCGAGGCAGTGCCAGCAGAGCCCGCAGCCGCCGCGCCCGCAGCAACCGAGACCGCGGCGCCCGCCGAGGCCAAGGCGACTCTCGCGGCAGACGCCCCGTCGGTCGACGCGCCGCTCGAGGCCCAGATCGCCGAAGCCGCCTCGGAGCCGAAGACCGACGACACCGTCGCGATCCTCGACATCCCGGTGACCAAGGCAGCGCGCTCGGGCCGTCGTATGAACAACCGTGACGCCGAGCAGATCCTCGACTCGGTGCTCGAGGCTCTCCCCGAGCCGAAGCAGCCCGGACAGGGCCGTTCGCGCACCTCGCGTCGCGCCGGCAGCGCCGGTGCCGTCGTGAGCGCACCCGTCACCGAGGACTGACCCTCGAGCGACGAACACGACACACGAACCCCGTCGGCTCCGGCCGGCGGGGTTTCGCGCGTCGCGGGGAGTCACCGGTCACTGCCAGCCGGCGCTGGGTAGGCTTCTCGGGTGAGTAGCCAGCTTGAGGACCGCCGTCGCGACCGCGACCGGTCTCCCGGCCACGAGCATCCGCACGACGACGGCGGCCCCTCGCGGGCGCGACGTCGCCAGTTCACCTGGCTCGCCGTCGGAATCCTGGGCATCACCGCGTTGTTCGTCGTGCGCGCTATCACCGCGGAGTCGAGCGCGCTCGCCCTGCCCGACAAGGCTCAGGACTTCCTCACCCTCAGCATCAGCGTCATCGTCGAGTCGATGCCGTTCGTCATCCTCGGCATCGTGCTCTCGATCGCCGTGCAGGTCTGGGTCCCCGACACGTGGATCATGCGGGTGCTGCCGCGCAACCCGTTCCTGCGACGCGCGGCCATCTCGTTCATCGGCGTCTTCCTGCCGGTCTGCGAGTGCGGCAACGTGCCCCTCGCGCGTGGGCTCATGGTCAAGGGCTTCACCGTCTCCGAGTCGATGACCTTCCTGCTCGCGGCGCCGATCATCAACCCGATCACCATCATCACCACGCACCAGGCCTTCGGCTGGGACGACGGCATCCTCGTCGGCCGAATCGTCGGCGGCTTCGTGATCGCGAACCTCATCGGCTGGCTGTTCAGCCGGCACCCGAACCAGGACTCGCTGCTGACCGACAAATTCGCCCGCGAATGCCGGGTGCCTGATGCGCACGCGCACGGCACGACCCGCTGGCAGGAGAGCGTCGCGCTCTTCCGCCGCGAATCGAGCGTCATCCTGCCCGCCCTCTTCATCGGCGCGGTCGCGGCCGGAGCCATCCAGTCGTTCGTGCCGCGCTCGGTTCTCGTGAGCCTCGGCAGCAACCCGCTCTGGTCGATCCTCGCGATGATGCTGCTCGCCTTCGTGATCTCGGTGTGCTCGAACGTCGACGCGTTCTTCATCCTGCCGTTCGCCTCGACCTTCATGCCGGGGTCGATCGTGAGCTTCCTCGTCTTCGGGCCGATCATCGACATCAAGATGCTCGCCCTGCTGCGCACCACCTTCACCGTGAAGACGCTCGTGCAGCTCACCGTCGTCGTCGCCCTGCTGAGCGCGCTCATCGGATTGGTCGTGAACTATGTCGCCTAGCCTCCTTCGGTTCGTCCAGCGCTGGCGCGGTGTCGCCCTCATGAGCGTCGTCGTGGTCGCCACGATCTGGCTCGCCGTCACGAACCAGCTGATCCTCTACATCCACCCCCGCTACGTCGTGTTCACCGTCATCATGGCCGTCGTCGCCCTAGTCTTCGTCGCGTCGAGCGCATTCCTGCGCGAGCCGCACGATCACGACGCCCCGCCGACCCGGCGGCAGAACATCGTGTCGGGCGCGGCCGCCGTGCTGTCCGTCGCGATCGCGGTGGGCCTCATCGTGGTGCCGCCCGCCACCCTCACCAGCGCGACGCTCGAGCAGCGCGCGATCAACGACGGCGGCCTCACCGCAGACCAGGGTCCGTCGGTCGAAGCGGTCGCATCGACGACCGACGCCGCGTTCGCGTCGTTCACCGTGCTCGACTGGTCGTCGCTGTTGCGCCAGACCAGCGAGCTCGACGTGTTCAGCGACAAGCCAGTCGACGTGGTCGGTTTTGTGAGCGCCGATCCGGATGACCCGGAGAACATGTTCTTCGTCTCGCGGTTCATCATCACCTGCTGCGCGGTCGACGCCCAGCCGGTCGGCGTGCCGGTCTACGCGCCCGGGTGGGCCGACGACCTCGCGGTCGACCAGTGGGTGCGGGTCACGGGTGGCTTCGAGACGAACCCGAGCAGCGCGAGCGCCCAGCCCGTGGTCGTCGTCCCCGACGCCGTGGAGGTCGTCGAGCAGCCGGGAGAGCCCTATCTCTACTGACTACCTCCCCATCGACTACTCGCCCCGACCGACGGCCGCCGCGTTCCGGCGCACGTTGGTCGCGGTCGTCACCGTGCTCGCGCTGCTCTGCGGCGTGTTCGCCGTGCTCGGCTACGTGCAGGGTCCGAAGCTGTCGAGCGCGCAGGTCGACACCGAGCAGGTGACCACCCGCAGCGGCCAGCAGCTGCGCCTGTTCGCGAACCAGCCGCTGGCGACCGTGGACGCCGCCGACGTCACGATCACCCCCGCGGCCGAATTCACGGTGACCACCTCAGGGGCGGTCGTCGCCGTGCAGTTCGAGCAGCCGCTGCACTACGCCGTCCGCTACGTCGTCGAGGTCGACGGTGTCACGAGCGAGTTCGACGACCAGGCGTCGACCCTGAGCTACGAGTTCACCACCGGCTCGCCGCCGCTCTACTACCTCGACCGCGGCGAAGCGGCCCCCGGTCAGCCCGCCGGCGAGGTCGTCGACGAGATCGTCAGAACCGAGACGCGCACGAACGAGCGCACCGTCGTCTACTCGGCCCCCGGCATCCAGGAATTCGCCCTTCTCGGAACGACGGCTGCCGTCTCGAGCATCGCCCCCGACGGCACCAGCGCGCTCAGCCTCGTCAGTTTCGACGACGGGGGAGCCGAGCCGTTGAACCTCCCCGCGGCGGGCGTGGTCGAGAACCTGCACGCCGCCGACGACGGCGTCACGATCGGCTTCGGCTTCTCGACCGCCGACCGAGCGTTCGACGACACGCTGCTGACCCTCGATCTCGACGCGGGCCGCGACTTCGTGCCCGTCGCCGCCCTGGACGGCAGCCCGCTGGCGGTCAAGAACTGGTTCTTCATCCCCGGGGGAGTCAGTCTCGCCGCCCAGGACCGCGACGACGACGCCATCGTCGTCGTCGACACCGCCACCGGGGCGGCCCTGCCGCTCGGTACCTTCTCGAGCCTCGAGTCGCTGTCGACCGACGGCACCCGGCTCGGCGTCACCAACCCGTTCGGCCCGGTGGTGCTGAGTATCGCCGACCTCGCCGACACCGAGTTCGCCCCGTCGCCGATCGACGGTGTCACGCCGTTCGCCGGAGAGTTCCAGTTGATGCGCGGCGACGACCTGGTGCAGCACGTCGTGCTCGTCGACTACTCGTCGAGCGCGTTCGAGAACCTGCTCGTCGCCGACGACGGAACCACCTCGCGCGAACTGCTGCGCACCGTCGACGATGCGGGAAGCATCGGCGATTTCTCCATCTCGCCGAACGACCAGTACGTCGCGGTCGAGGTCGTGCCGAACGTGGCGTCGAGTGTGAGCGACGGCTACCCGGTGAACGACCGGGCGACGAGCATCACGACGGTCATCATCGACATCGAGACAGGGGCGCAGGTCAAGAGCGTCGCCGGCCTCGGTCTGCAGTGGTGACGCCGTAGCCGGTCAGACCGGCTGCAGCAGGGCCTCCGAGTTGTTCTTCACGTTCGCGACGTCTTTGCTGACCTCGTAGAACTCGACCTCGTCGGCCAGGTCGGCCGCGGCCTCCGACACCGCCTCGAGCAGCTCGGGCGAGCCGGGGGTGCGCGGGTCGAGCCAGTCTTCGAGCAGCCCCGGTTCGAGCAGCAACGGCATGCGCTCGTGGATCAGGGCGAGCGGGCCCGCTGCGGCGCGGGTCAGGATCGTCGTCGAGAGCAGCCACCGGGCGGGATCGCCGGGGGCGGCGGCCTCGTTCTTCCACCACTCGTACAGGCCCGCGAGCAGCAGCGGCTCGCCGTCGGGCGAGTGCACGAACTGGGCCGACGAGCTGCCGTCGTCGCCCTTGTGCCAGACGTAGTAGCCGGTGGCGGGGATGGCCGCGCGGCGTGACCGGGCCGCGGGAGCGAACGCCGGGTCGGCCAGCACCTGCTCGACCGGGGCGTTGAACATCGTCGCGCCGACGCTCGCGTCGGGCGCACCGCCGGGCACGAGGCCCCAGCTCGCCGACTCGAGGCGACGCAGCACGGCCGGGTTCTCGGGGTCGTAGCCCTCGGTCGAGGCGTCTTTGTTGACGGCGTCGATGATGACGACCACCCGGTCGGCCGGCGCGATGTTGTACGACGCGGGCGGCAGGTCGCCCGCCGGACGGTCGACATCGAGCATGGCCACGAGCTCGTCGGGGTCAGTGGTGAAAACGAAACGACCGGGCATGCGTCCATTCTGTACCGCGCCGCCGACGCCGGATGCCGCTACAGCCCGCGTTTCTGCTTCTGGCTGATGCGCAGGCCGCTTCCCTGCAGCCGGGTGACGAGCTGACGCACCGTCACCGGCAGTGCGCCGAGCGCGACGAGTTCGTCGTACTTGTGCGCGGGCACGTCGTAGTGGTCGCCGTCGAATCCGCGCCGGGGGATTCCCGCCATGGCCGCGAACGCGTGCAGTTCGTCGAGCGAGTGGTCGCTGACGAGGTGTGCCCATAGAGTGTCGTGTGCCGGCCAGATGGGTTGGTCGATCAGCACGGTCATGGGCTGATTCTAAACACAACGGGGGACAGCGGATGGCGCAGCCGATCAAAGAGAACGCGACGAGAGCGAACGCGGTTCCCGCGGGAGTCGCGGCGGGCATCGTCTTCGCGGTGATGGTCGTGCAGGCGATCCTGCGATCCATCGTGGGCGTCTTCAGCACTCTCACGTTGTCGGGCGGCCGGGGCAGCTTCTACCCGGGCGACGTGTTCGCCCCTGTGGGCGGGTTCTTCACCGAGTTCGCCACCAACATCCTGCCCGTCACGATCGGTGTCTTCGCCGCGTTCTGGCTCCTGGTGCCCCTCACCTCCGACCTGCGCGTCGTGCGGGTGGCCCTCCGGTCGCTCGTGGCGGCGGGCGTGGCGGCCCTGCTCGTGCTCGTCTTCACGTCGGTGTATTCCGGCTGGGGTGTGATCTTCGGGGGAGGCGACTTCTTCTACGGGGTGTTCGGCACGGTGCAGTCGGTGCTGTACACCTTCATCGGAGTCACACCGCTCGTGATGCTGGCCGGGTTCCTCGCCTGGTTCTGGGTCTCGAAGGGCCGACCCAAGGCATCCGCTCTCTAGGATCCGCGACCCGCGAATCACAAGAATTTCGCAACACGGCGTGTGTCTGCGCGGCACGGGGCAGCGGTCGGGGCTAGTGTTGCTAATCAGTTCGGCCACGATTCTCGAGTCTGAAACCCGGCGATGATTCGCCGCCATAACCACGGTTTGACCGCGGCTATAAAGATCGAGTAGTCTTGGCCCTTGGTGTGCGCTGGCCTGAGGCCGCGAAAGATCGCCATAAGCTTCCGAAAGTAAGGGTTACCAAGTGGTTTACGCAGTTGTGCGCGCCGGTGGTCGGCAGGAAAAGGTAGAGGTCGGCACGATTGTCGTCCTCGACCGCATCCAGGCCGACAAAGACGGCAATGTCGAGCTCGCCCCGGTGCTGCTCGTTGATGGCGACAAGATCACGCACGACGCGAAAGCGCTTGCGGACGTCAAGGTCATCGCCGAGGTCCTGAACGACCTCCGCGGCCCGAAGATCGTCATCCAGAAGTTCAAGAACAAGACCGGATACAAGAAGCGTCAGGGCCACCGCCAGGAGCAGACTCGTATCAAGATCACTTCGATTAACTAAGGGGCTGACAACTCATGGCACATAAAAAGGGCGCAAGCTCCTCCCGTAACGGTCGCGACTCCAACGCGCAGTACCTCGGCGTCAAGCGCTTCGGCGGCCAGGTCGTCAAGTCCGGCGAGATCATCCTCCGCCAGCGCGGCACGCACTTCCACCCCGGCGTCAACGTCGGCCGTGGCGGCGACGACACGCTTTTCGCCCTCGCCGCCGGTGCGGTCGAGTTCGGCGTGAAGGGTGGCCGCAAGGTCGTCAACATCGTGGTGGCTGCGTAGTCAGCTGCATCAGCATTTCGTGCATATTCGCACAGCGTGAGGGGCGGGCTTCGGCTCGCCCCTTGCGTGGTTTATCAAGGAAAAACATCTCATGGCATCGTTCGTCGACCAGGTAACCCTGCACCTCCGCGCAGGGCACGGCGGCAACGGCTGTGTGTCGGTCAAGCGCGAGAAGTTCAAGCCCCTCGCCGGTCCTGACGGCGGCAACGGCGGCAACGGTGGCGACATCGTGCTCGTCAGCGACGTGCAGACGACTACGCTGCTGAACTACCACCGCTCGCCCCACCGCAAGTCCGACCACGGTCAGCCCGGACAGGGCGACCACAAGGCCGGCATCTCCGGTGCCGAGATGATCCTGCTCGTTCCCGTCGGAACCGTCGTCAAAGACACCGAGGGCAACGAGATCCTCGACATGAACGAACACGGCATGCGCTACGTCGCTGCCGCGGGCGGAATGGGCGGTCTCGGCAACGCGGCCCTCGCCTCCACCAAGCGCAAGGCCCCCGGGTTCGCCCTTCTCGGAACCCTCGGTTTCGAGGGCGACGTGCGTCTCGAACTCAAGGTCGTGGCGGATGTCGCGTTCGTCGGTTACCCGTCGGCCGGCAAATCCAGCCTGGTCGCCGCGATGAGCGCGGCCAAGCCGAAGATCGCCGACTACCCCTTCACCACCCTGCACCCCAACCTCGGCGTCGTCGAGTCGGGGGAGACCCGCTACACGGTCGCCGACGTGCCCGGCCTGATCGAGGGCGCGAGCGAGGGCAAGGGCCTGGGGCTCGAGTTCCTGCGCCATGTCGAACGCTGCTCGGCCCTGCTGCACGTTCTCGACTGCGGAACGCTCGACCCGGGCCGCGACCCGCTCAGCGACCTCGACATCATCCTCGGCGAACTCGCCGCGTACCCCGTGCCCGAGGGCCAGGTTCCGCTGCTCGACCGCCCCCAGTTCATTGCGCTCAACAAGACCGACGTGCCCGAGGGCAAAGACCTCGCCGACCTCGTGCGCCCCGAGCTCGAAGAACGCGGCTACCGCGTCTTCGACGTGTCGGCCGTGTCGCGTGCCGGGCTCCGCGAGCTCTCGTTCGCCCTCGCCGAGCTCGTCGAGGCCGACCGCGTCGAGAAGGCGAAGGAGATCGCGAAGCCGCGCATCGTCATCCGCCCGCGCGCCGTCAACGAGATCGACTTCGTCATCAAGGTCGAGGGTGGAACCCACGGCAACGTCTACCGCGTCATCGGCGTCAAGCCCGAGCGCTGGGTGCAGCAGACCGACTTCACCAACGACGAGGCCGTCGGCTTCCTCGCCGACCGCCTGGCCAAGCTGGGCGTCGAGACCGAGCTGTTCAAGTCGGGCGCCGTTCCCGGCTCGACCGTCATGATCGGCCCAGACGGCGGAGTGGTATTCGACTGGGAGCCCACCGTGGCCTCGGCCGCCGAGCTCGTCGCGAGCCCCCGCGGAACCGACCCGCGCCTCGAAGAGGGACGCCGCCTGACGAGCAAGACCCGTCGCGCGAACTACCTCGAGCGCATGGACGCGAAGACGGCCGCCCGCGCGGAGCTCGACCGCGAGCGTGCCGGCGGCGTCTGGAACGACGACGAGGGCTTCGCCATCGAGCGTGACTCCGCGGACGACCGTGACTAACCAGATCCACTCCCGTTCGCAGATCGTCGGCGCGAAGCGCATCGTCGTCAAGGTCGGCTCCTCGTCGATCAGCGGCGAAAACGTCGGCCAGATCGCGCCGCTCGTCGACGCGCTTGCCGCCGCGCACGCGCGCGGCTGCGAGGTCATTCTGGTGTCGTCCGGAGCAATCGCCACCGGCATCCCGTTTCTCAACCTCGACGCGCGACCGACCGACCTCGCCACCCAGCAGGCCGCGGCGGCGGTGGGGCAGAACCTGCTCATCTACCGCTACCAGGACAGCCTGCGCCGGTTCAAGATCGTGGCCGGCCAGGTGCTGTTGACGGCGGGCGACCTCGAGAACCCCACGCACCGTGGCAACGCGCAGCGCGCGATGGAACGACTGCTCGACCTGCGCATCCTGCCCATCGTCAACGAGAACGACACCGTGGCGACCCACGAGATCCGCTTCGGCGACAACGACCGGCTCGCCGCGCTCGTCTCCGAGCTCGTGCACGCCGACCTGCTCGTGCTGCTCTCCGACATCGACGCGCTCTACACGCGCCCGCCGCTCGACCCCGGAGCCGTGAAGATCACCGAGGTGGCGTTCGACGACGACCTCGCGGCCGTCGAGTTCGGCGACATCGGGGCCGCGGGCGTCGGCACCGGGGGAGCGGGTACCAAAGTCGCCGCGGCCAAACTCGCCGCGGCAGCGGGCACACCCGTGCTTCTCGCCTCGACGGGCGACGTCGCGGCCGCGCTGTCGGGCGCCGACATCGGCACCTGGTTCGCGGCCCGACCGCGCTGACCGACCCGGTCGTAAGCTTGACGGTATGACCGATACCGCCGTTGCCACGCCGTCAGCCACGCCGTCAGTCGCCGGGGCGCCCGACGCGTTCACCCAGAAGCTCGAGGCCGCCCGCCGCGCCTCCGTCGCCCTCGCGACCACGAAGACCGACCTCAAGAACGCCGGCCTCGAAGCGATCGCCCGCGCCGTCGTCGCGCACGCCGAGCGAATCATCGAAGCGAACGCCCTCGACCTGGCCAACGGCCGGGAGAACGGCCTCTCCGCCGGGCTGCAAGACCGCCTGCGCCTCGACACCGCGCGGCTGGAGTCGCTCGCCGACGCCGTGCGCGACATCGTCGGCCTGGCCGACCCGGTCGGCGTCGTGGTGCGCGGCAGCTCGCTGCCCAACGGACTCTCCCTCAGCCAGGTACGGGTGCCGTTCGGCGTCATCGGCGCGATCTACGAGGCCCGCCCCAACGTCACGATCGACATCGCGGCGCTCGCGCTGAAGAGCGGCAACGCCGTCGTGCTGCGCGGCGGATCCGCCGCCGAGAACACCAACCGGGTGCTCGTCGACGTCATCCAGGGCGCCCTCGCCGAGGCCGGCCTGCCGGTCGACGCGGTGCAGACGATCGACGAGTTCGGCCGCGACGGCGCGAGACAGCTCATGCAGGCGCGCGGCTACGTCGACGTGCTCATCCCGCGCGGCAGCGCCGATCTCATCGCCGCGGTCGTCGCCGAGTCGACGGTGCCGGTGATCGAGACCGGAGCGGGCGTCGTGCACGTCTACCTCGACGAGAGCGCCGACGAGGCCATGGCCGTGGAGATCGTGCACAACGCGAAGGTGCAACGCCCCAGCGTGTGCAACGCCCTCGAGACGTTGCTCGTGCACGCGTCATCCGCCCCTCGCCTCCTTCCCCCTGTGCTCGCGAAGCTGCGCGCATCCGGCGTCACCATCCACGCCGACGAGCGCACCGCCGCCATCGTCGCCGACACCGTGCCGGCCACCGAGGCCGACTGGGCGACCGAGTACATGTCGCTCGACCTCGCCGTGCGCGTCGTCGACGACCTCGACCAGGCCATGCGGCACATCCGCGACTATTCGACCCACCACACCGAGTCGATCATCACGAACGACGTCGCGAACGCCGAACGGTTCCTGGCCGAGGTCGACTCGGCGGTGGTGATGGTGAACGCCTCCACCCGGTTCACCGACGGCGGCGAGTTCGGGTTCGGCGCCGAGGTCGGCATCTCGACGCAGAAGCTGCACGCGCGCGGTCCGATGGGGCTCGACGAATTGACCAGCACCAAGTGGGTTGTGCGCGGCAGCGGTCAGGCACGCGGCTAAGCTTTAGAACGTCTTTGAATGGAGAACCACATGTCGCTTATCACCAGCCTGATCACCGCTGTCGAAGAGGTGCACCACGAGCTGCCCATGAGCCCGTTCGCGTACGGCGGCATCGCCGCTGCCGCGTTCATCGCGCTCGGCGTGGTCGTCTGGAGCTACCGCGACGTGGCGAACCGCCACAGCGACAAGGTCGGCCAGTCGCACGACGACCACCACACTCCCGGCCACTAGGGCCCGCGCGTGGTCGAGGGCGCCCAGCGCCGCGCTCGTGTCGGTGTGATGGGCGGAACGTTCGATCCCATCCACAACGGTCACCTCGTCGCCGCGAGCGAGGTGCAGCAGAAGTTCGACCTCGACGAGGTGATCTTCGTGCCGACGGGTATGCCGTGGATGAAGTCGGAGTCGGTCGTCACCGAGGGCGAACACCGCTATCTGATGACCGTGATCGCCACGGCGGCGAACCCGCGGTTCACCGTCAGCCGGGTCGACATCGACCGCACGGGGCCGACGTACACGATCGACACCCTGCGCGATATCCACACCGCGCGGCCCGACGCCGACATCTTCTTCATCAGCGGCGCCGACGCGATCGCGCAGATCCTCGACTGGAAAGACGTCGAGCAGGTGTGGCCGCTGGCGCATTTCGTCGCCGTGACGCGTCCGGGCCACCCGCTGACCATTTCCGGTTTACCTGAGCAGGGCGTAAGCTTGTTAGAAGTTCCGGCGCTAGCGATCTCTTCTACAGACTGCAGAAGCCGGGTGAGCCGGGGATTCCCGGTCTGGTATTTGGTTCCCGATGGTGTAGTTCAATACATCTCCAAACACCACTTGTATCGGAGTATTTGATGACGACCTCCCAGGATCAGCCCCCTCTTTCGCGGCGTGAGCTGCGCGAACGCGCCCGCGCCCGAGCGGAAGAGTTCGACGACTCGGCCGAAGCCGACCGTGTGTCGTCGGGCCGCCGTGCCCGAGCCGCCGACGGCGACGGCCTGGTAGAGGTCGGCAACACCGGAGCGATCGGCACCGTCACGAGCGACCCCTCCGGCGACGACGCCCGGGTCGCCACAGACCCCGCAGACGCTTCCTCGAGCGAGTCGACCGAGACCGACGATTCGTCGACGGTCGTCACCGAGTCGGCGATCGCCAAGCCGTTCCCGTTCGCCGACCAGGTCGAGGCGACCAGCGACGACGAGGGCCACACGGCATTCCGCCTGAACGATTTCACACCCGAACCCGCGGCCGCCCCCGCCGAGGAGCCGTCGTTCGACGCCCTGTTCTCCGACCTCCTCGAGCCCGAGGCCGATGCGGAGAACGACACCGCCTCCGAGAAGACGGGCGACACCGGGCAGCCCGGCGACACGACGGGCGACGATGCAGCCGTGTCCGACAGCGCCGTGTCCGACAGCGCCTCGTCAGACGTCCCGGTCGGTGAGCCGATCGACGTGCACGAGCCCGTCGCGCCGGTCGCCCCCGTCGAACTTCCCCAGGAAGAGCGCACGCTCAGCCGCCGTGAATGGCGCGCCATGCGCGCCGCCGCGGCCGCCGCGGCCGCAGCGAGCGAATCGCCCGACACCGAGACATCCGTCACCGAGACATCCGACACCGCGACATCCGTCACCGAGACGTCCGACACTGCGACGTCCGACTCCGAGGCGTCCGACGCCGCGGCGTCCGCCTCTGAATCTTCCGACTCCGACGAGCCGAAAGCCCCCGAGGCCCACGAGCCGCAGGCGTCCGACGTCGAGATCGTCTTCCAGGAGCCCGCGACCGACGAGCGCGACGCAGATCAGACCGGCGCCGATCAGGCCGACGAGCGCGAGGCCGAGCGCCCCGCGCCGCAGACCACCCCGAGCGGTTCGGTCTTCATCCCGCCGCTCGTCGAGCCGACCGCCGCCCCGCACTCCGCTCTCTCCGACGCCATGGCCGAGTTCGAGGCCCTCACCCGGGCCACCGAGAACGAGGCAGCGGCCAAGGCGCCGTCCGACGACGACGCACCCGTCGACATCGAACGACCGGCACCCGCCGTCGCCGCGCCTGCCGCCGCGGCCGCAGCAGCCCCTGTCGCGGGCGAGCAGTCCAAGCCGGCCGTCGAGAGCACGCCGTTCTCGTTTCTGGTGAACCCGCCCGCCTCGGCCCAGCCCGCACCCTCGGCCGCTGCTGCCGACGACGCCGACGCGTACACGCCGCCGATCGGCCACTGGTCGCGCCAGGCAGAGCTCGACGACGAGAACCAGCCGTTCGAGAACACCCTCAGCCGCGACGTCGGCGGCGGAAACGTCGCGACGACCACCAACGCGCTCGTGCTGCCGATGATCCCGCAGCGCGACGACTTCTCCTCGGTGCTCAACGCCACGGGCGAGATCATGGTGACCGGCACGATCAACCTGCCGGGCAGCGTCGGCACCACCGGTCGCGACTCCCGCCACTACGACGATCCCGAGGTCGACCACCTCTTCGACGCGTTCGACAACGAGATCCCGAACACCGACTCTGCTCCCGTGCGTGCGATCACCGCGGTCAGCAGCCACACCGCCACGCGCGGTGGCATCGAACCCGGACGCAAGCAGAGCAACCGCATGCTCAACGTGCTCCTGGTCACCGCATCCGTCATGGCGGTCGCCGTCGTCGGCCTGCTCGTCGCCGGATTCGTCTTCAACATCTTCTAACCGTGAATCACCTTTCACACACTTATCTCTTAAGGACCCAGTGACTGCTTCTCCTCGTGCCCTCGAGCTCGTCAACGTGGCGGCCGTCGCCGCCGACTCCAAGCAGGCCGAAGACATCGTCGCCCTCGACGTCTCCGGACCGCTTCCCCTCACCGACGTCTTCCTCATCGCCACCGGCCGCAACGAGCGCAACGTCGTCGCCATCGCCGGCGAGATCGAAGACAAGATGCTCGAGGCCGGGGCGAAGACCCTGCGTCGCGAAGGCCGTGCCGAGGGCCGCTGGATCCTCCTCGACTTCGGCGACATCATCGCCCACGTCTTCCACGAGGAAGACCGCATGTACTACTCGCTCGAGCGCCTCTGGAAGGACTGCCCGTCGATCCCGCTCGACGTCGCCGGTGCCGCCCCGATCGTCGACGAGCCCGAGTCCGAGTCCGTCGCGGAGATCGTCGAGTAGCCACCCGGGTTACCGGAGGTTGCGCTTTTCGACACACGGCGTAACACAACTTGGTTCGGCCCGGCCGGACACGCCACACTGACCTTTTCCGTCGCTCGAAGGTGCGTGACGTTTCTCCGCACGTTCGAACCCGGGTAGTCCATGATCTCGATCAGCCACGTCAGCAAGTCCTTCGGCACGGGCCCCGGCCGCACGCTCGCCCTCGACGATGTCAGTCTCGAGGTGGGCCGCGGCGAGATCTTCGGGGTCGTCGGGCAGAGCGGCGCGGGCAAGAGCACCCTCATCCGCACCGTCAACCTGTTGGAGAGACCGGATGCCGGAACGATAACGGTCGACGGCAGGGTCGTCACGAGCCTCGCCGACCGTGATCTGCGCATCGCGCGGCAGGGCATCGGCATGGTGTTCCAGCACTTCAACCTGCTCTCCAGCCGCACGGTACGCGGAAACGTCGAACTCGCCCTCGAGGTCATCGGCGTCGACGGCAAGGAACGGCGTTCGCGTGCGGGCGAGATCCTCGAGCTCGTCGGCCTGTCGTCGAAGGCCGACGCGTACCCGGCCCAGCTCTCCGGCGGACAGAAGCAGCGCGTGGGCATCGCCCGGTCGCTCGCCGGCCGGCCCAGCGTGCTGCTCTCCGACGAAGCCACGAGCGCGCTCGACCCGGAGACAACCCGCTCGATCCTCGAGCTGCTGAAGACCATCAACCGCGAACTCGACCTCACCGTGCTGCTGATCACCCACGAGATGGACGTCGTCAAGACGATCTGCGACTCCGCCGCGCTGATCGAAGGCGGCCGCATCGCCGAACAGGGGAGACTCGTCGAGTTGATCTCGACGCCGGGGTCGCGACTCGCGCGCGACCTGTTCCCGCTCGGCGACGTGCCGGCCGGCACCACCGGAACCGTGATCGACATCACCTTCAGCGGCGGGTCGGCCGACCGCCCGGTCATCGCGCAACTCGCCCGCGACCACGCGATCGACGTCAGCATCCTCGGTGCCACCATCGAGACCATCGCCGGCAACCAGGCCGGACGCACCCGGCTCGAACTCCCGGGAACCCCCACGACGAACGCGGCGGCCATCGCCGACCTCCGGGCTCAGGGACTTCTCGTCGAACTCGTAGGAGACGCAGCATGAACGACACCTCCGACCCGAAGTTCTGGAGCGATCTCGTCGACGTGCTGATCCTCGGCACCGGCCAGACGCTCTACATGGTCTCCATCGCGCTGCTCGTGACGATCATCGTGGGCCTGCCGCTCGGCATACTGCTCGTCGGCACCGAGCGCGGCGGCCTGTTCGCGAGCCCCTTCGGTTCGCGCACCGCCGGGCGGGTAATCAACCGCGTGCTCGACTTCATCGTCAACCTCGGCCGGTCGATCCCGTTCATCATCCTGATGATCGCCGTGATCCCGTTCACCCGGCTCGTGGTCGGCACGTTCATCGGGTCGACCGCAGCGATCGTGCCGCTCTCGCTCGTCGCCATCCCGTTCTTCGCCCGCATGGTCGAGATCGCGCTCAAGGAGGTCGACCCGGGCCTCACCGAGGCGGCGAACTCCCTGGGTGCGACCCGCTGGCAGATCGTGCGCAAGGTGCTCGTGCCCGAGGCGCTGCCGAGCATGCTGCTCGGACTCGCCACCACCGTGACATCCATCATCAACTTCTCGGCCATGGTGGGCACGGTCGCCGGCGGCGGACTCGGCGACGTCGCCTTCCGCTACGGCTACCAGCGCTACTCGACCATCCACATCGTGGCCGTCATCATCATCATCTTCATCATCGTGCAGTCGCTCGCGGCGATCGCCACCCACTTCGCGAAGAAGTACGCGAGAACCTCGTCGGATTCGGGCCGCATCAAGGCCGTCGAGTCGCTCGAGCTCAAGGCCGCGACCGAGTCGCGATAGAAACAGGTTTTCCCCGCGGCCGAAGTCAGCATCACGGCCGCACCCGCATCACCCACACCCAAGAGAAGAGAATCACATGCGTATCAATCTCCGTAGCGCGCGCCTTGCTGGTGCCGCCGCTGCCGTGGCCGTCTTGAGCATCGGCCTGTCGGCCTGCGCCTCGAGCGAGCCGGCCGCCACGAACCCCGACGTCGCCGACCTCGGCACGATCAAGGTGGGCGCGCTGCAGACCCCCGCCGGCGACATCCTGACCTGGGTGCAGGACAACCTCGCCGCCGACGCCGGACTCACCATCGAGTTCGTGCCGTTCACCGACTACAACACGCCGAACCTCTCGGTGAGCGACGGGTCGACCGACGCCAACCTCTTCCAGAACACCACCTTCCTCGAGACCTACAACGAGTCGGCGGGCGACAGCCTCGTCAGCGCGGGCGACGTCTACCTGCCGAGCGCCGCGTTCTACAGCGACAAGGTCGACAGCCTCGACGAGCTCGAGGACGGCGCGAAGATCGCGATCCCGAACGACCCGACCAACGAGGGCCGCGCGCTCAAGATCCTCGCCGCCGAGGGCCTCATCGAGACCACCGAGGAGCCCACCGGGCTCGCCGACATCACCGAGAACCCGAACGACTACGAGTTCGTCGAGATCGAGAACGCCACGCTCGCCCAGTCGGTTCCCGACGTCGACACCGCGTTCGTCACGATCGCCTTCGCGCTGCCCGCCGGCCTCACCGGTGACGACGCCATCCTGATCGAGGGCAGCGACAGCCCCTACGTCAACGTGCTCGCCACCACCGAGGAGCTCGAGAACGACCCGCGCATCGAGAAGCTGCTCGAGCTACTGACCTCCGCCGAGACCGCCGACTACATCGACGAGACCTGGGGCGGCCTGGTCGTGCCCGTCACGAACTAGGTTCTTGTCAGACGGATGCCCGTCCCGCTTCGGTGGGGCGGGCATCCGTCGTTCCGGGGCCGGGTCGTCACGGCTCGATCTGGAAGGCGATCGCGTAGATGACCGGGTCGCCCGCGAGGGTGATCTCGGTGCTGAAGCCCGCCGCCGGAACCGTCGCGGGGAACGACCTGGTGGTGGCGTTCGCGCAGTCGATCGACTGGGTCGCGATCGGGGCCGGATCGTCGGCGAACAGGGCGACGTCGATCGCCGCGGCCCCGTTGCAGGCGAGGGTCACCGTGTAGTCGCCGGCGGGCAGGGTGCCCGCGAACTCCGTCAGCGACGGCGAGGTCTGCGGGCTGACCCAGCCCGAGTACCCGTCGACGTAGCCCGGATCACCGGGCTGCGGCACCGCCTGCGCGGCCCAGGTCGGGATGTCGTCGACGTCGATGGGAAGGTCTTCCGAGCCGTCGGCGGTGGGCGTGGGCGTCGGCCCCGGATCGCTCGTCAGGGTGCCGGGGGTGCAGCCGGCCAGGCCGACGGCGGCGCCGAGAACGAGGGCGGCGACGGCGAGAGGAGATGGTCTCAGCTTCTGAGTCATCCCTCCACACTAATCAGCGCGCTGGGTGTCTCCTCCGAGAAGCCACGGGCGCAGCGCCCTGGTGACCGCGGGAAGGGCGAAATAGGTCATGACCGGGGTCACGACCACCGTGAGCACAAAAACGCGCAGGACGAGCGGCCAGTCGCCGGCGACGAACGACAGCGACCAGTTGGCGAGGAGACTCAGCGGGAAGAACCCGATGAAGATCGCGATCATCTGCTTCCAGCGCGGGGGAGTGGCCGCGGCGGGCGCGATCGCCTCGACCGAGGCCGGCTGGTCGAACCAGCCCTCGATGCCGGTGCGGCGCTCCTCGTTCGAGTGCTCGACCAATCCGACGGCGCTCTGCACCCACCACGCGCGTTCCGGGGATTTCTCCCACGCCGACAGACTCGCCTCGTCGGCGAACCGGTAGAGCATGTGCCATTCGGATGACGCGGGGTCGGGGCGGATCCAGCCGGATCCGAGATACCCGGGGCTGACGCTGGCCAGCTCCTGCCCCGCGCGCGCCCACGCGGCGGCCTCTTTCGCGCGTTCCGGAGCGACGGTGCGGGTGACGGAGACGGTGATCGGTGTGGGGCGCATGCGACCAGTTTGCACCGACTTTGTTTCGGAAATACGTCGGTGCGGTTTGGAGTGCTCGAGTTATGTAGTAATCTTTACAAGTTGCCTTTTCGAGTCACTGAAAAGGCGAAGCACAACGAATGGGTCCATGGCGCAGCCCGGTAGCGCACCTGCATGGCATGCAGGGGGTCAGGGGTTCGAATCCCCTTGGATCCACAGAAATGACGAAAGCCCCGCTCGAAAGAGCGGGGCTTTCGTCGTTCTCCGACAGATCTGCGATCCGGTGTGGTGGGTCAGGCTGCGGTGAGCTCCTCGACGGCGTCCCACAGTTCGCTCTCGCGGGCGCGGTCGTAGGACTCGTCCGATGACCGCTCGACGGTTGCGCGGTCGACGTACGAGCCGGTGGTCGCCTGGGTCCTGCCGAGGACGACGTCGGCGAGGTAGCGGCCGGCGTCCTTCTGGCTGGTCGCCATCGAGGTGAGTGCCATCAGCGGCATAACACGGCTCATCATGAATCTCGAGACCGGGTCGGCGTTGCGGGCCAGGCCGGTTCCGGGAACGAAACCGGGGTTGTACGACACGACGTCGATGCCGGCAGGGAGGCGACGGGCGTACTCGTGCACAAGGTAGATCGCCGCCAGCTTGCTGGTCGAGTATGCAGTGCGGCCCGCTGCCGTCGTGGCGGGTCTGTCGAACGCCGCCGTCTTCGCGAGCTTCTGCGGCGCCTGCCACACCGGTCCGGGGACCATGCCCATGTTGTGTTTGAAGTCGCCGAAATGGGTATCGCTGACCGTGATGGTGATCCGCGAGTCGGCGGCGAAGTGCTTCTCCAGGGCGCGGATGAGGATGTGGTTCGCCAGCACGTTGACGGTGAACGTCGCCTCGTGGCCTTCGGCGCTCTTCGTGAGCGCGTTCGTGTACTGGATTCCGGCGTTGCCGACGAAGCCCCGCAGGGGCGGAAGCTGCCCGCTCTGCAGCCGGGCCACGATCTCGGACGCCGCGGACCGGACACTCTCGAGCGAGCCGAGGTCGGCCGACACCGACGACACCGCCCGCCCGCCCGCGCTGAGCTCGGAGGCGACAGCGCGGCCGCTGTCGCCTCGCGCCACGACGACGAGGTGCGCGGTGGGGTCGTTCTGGAGGATGGTCTCGGCGGCAATGCGCCCGATGCCGCGGCTTGCGCCGGTCATGACGAGTGTGTGGGTGGCAGCCATGTCAGGCCCTTTCAATGGAATGCGATGCACCGGTCGGTGCTCGAACGAGATTTCCAGAGCGGGAGGGGGTCAACCAGTGCCCCGCACGACAGTGGGACCAGCGGTACCAGTCGGAGAGCCACCCGTTGGACGAGGATAGGATCGTGGATACAAGTACCGACACCCTCGGCGGGCTGCTGCGCGCGTGGCGCGATCGCCTCTCTCCCGCCGACGCCGGCATCACTGCCGGCCGTTCCCGTCGCGCGGCAGGCCTCCGCCGCGAAGAGCTGGCCGACCTTGCGGGGCTGTCGGTCGATTACATCGTGCGGCTCGAGCAAGGTCGTGCCACCAACCCGTCCGCGCAGGTCATCGGCGCGCTCGCCCGGGCGCTCCATCTGAGCGACGCGGAACGGGATCACCTCTATCGTGCAGCGAACCTCCTTCCGCCCGCGAAAAGCCACATCAGCACCCACATTCCGCCCGGTGTGCAACGCCTCATCGCCCGCCTCGGCGACAACCCTCTGGCCGCGTTCACGGCCGACTGGAACCTGTTGTCCTGGAATCCGCTCTGGTCAGCCCTCCAGGGTGACCCGATCGTCATGCCTGCGGCGCAACGGAATCTCGCGCGGATGATCTTCGGGGACGGAGAAAACCGCCGGTACCTGCGACCGTCCGTCTCGGCCAACGGCCCGCACCAGTTCGAAGCAGCGATCGTCGCCGACCTCCGCACCGCGTCCGGCACCTACCCCGACGACCCCGGCCTGCGGAGCCTCATCCGTGAACTGAGACGGACAAGCCCTGTCTTCGACGAGCAGTGGACCCTGGCGGTGGTCGGCCACCACACGACTGACCATAAGACGATCACCCATCCCGACGTCGGAACGATCACCCTCGACTGCGATGTGCTGACCGTTCCCGGATCGGATCTCAAACTCGTCGTCTACTCCGCGCCGTCCGGCGGACTGGACGCCGAGAAACTCGAATTCCTCCGCATCACCCGCGGTGTTGCTCCGGCCAAGATTTCCTGAGCACCGCTGCCGGCGTGCGACCGATCGCGTCGACGACCAGAGCCGCAACGCGCGTATGGGCACGGGTTTCACGTACCGCTCCCGTCGACGTTCACCGCCGGGCGACCCGTCAGCTCGTGTGGCCGGGACCGCGGCTGAGCGAGGAGTAGGCGCCACGCAGATGCGATTCCATGAGGCTGCGCGCATACTCGGCGTCGCCGTGGTCGATCGCGTCGACGAGCATCCGGTGCTCGTTCATGCTGCGCTCCAACTCCGTGGGCGAGTAGTACTGGAATGATCCGGACATGAGCGGCGCCACGACCAGGTCTTTCGCGGAGTTGTAGAGCCGCGGCGAGGCGGCGCTCTCCAGCACGGCCAGATGGAACTCGTGGTTGAGTACCGCGATCGAGTTGCGGAACCCCTCTGGCTCACTGTGCCAGAGATCCTCCATCTGGTCTCGGAGGTCTTTCAGGCGCACGCGTTGGGCGGGGGTCGAGCGTTGGGCGGCGAGGCCCGCGGCGCGCGACTCGAGCAGGGCGCGGATCGCCATAACCTCGGCCGCGTCGTCGCCGATCCATTCCGCGACGAACGCCCCGCGGTTGGGTTCGACCGTGACGAGCCCCTCGTTCGCCAGTTGACGCAGGATCCATCGGATGGGGGTGCGGCTGAGTTCGTAGGTCTCGGCGAGCCCGGCTTCGGTGAGATGCCCACCGGGCGCGATGCGCCCGGTGGTGATGTCATGCCGGAGCTCGCCGAGAACCTCGGTGCGGTTCAGTTTCGCCATGTCGGTCTCCCCGTGTGTGCAGGGCGAGTCTACCGATGGGCGTATGCGCGACGACTCAGGGCCGGCCGAGACCGAGGAGGTCGAGGGTCGTCGCGCCCGCGAGGATGTCGGTGCGCATCGCATCCTCCTTCGCCAGCCGGGCCTCGGACGAGGCGACGGCAGAGTCCACGTCCTCGGCGCGCACCCGAACGAGGCCGTCCGCATCGCCGACGAGCACGTCGCCGGGTTCGATCAGCACACCGCCGATGGTCACCGGCACGTTGATGCGTCCCAGCTGGCGCTTCGTGGTCTTGCGGATGCAGACACCGCGGGTGAACACGGGGAAGCCCGCCGCCACGATGTCACGGCTGTCGCGCACGGCCCCGTCGATGACCAGTGCGACGACCCCGCGCTGCTGCGCGGCGAGCGTGAGCACGTCGCCCCACGGTCCGGCGTCGACGTAGCCCTTCGCGTCGACGACGAGGATGTCGCCGGCTCCGGCCTCGAGCAGGGCGAGGTGGATGAACCAGTTGTCGCCCGGTTCGAGCTCGACCGTGACGGCGCGCCCCGCGATGCGGGTCTCCGGGTCGAGGGGTTTGAGCGCGGGGTCGAGCGCGTCGCGCTGGCCGTTCGCCTCGTAGACGGTCGCGGCACCCAGCTGGGCGAGGCGATCGATGGCGGTCGTCGTGTCGGTCATGGGGTGTTCTCCTTTACGGTGCTGCGTCGGTCGGTCTCTGCCTCGCGCGCGGTGTTCTCGGCGATCTTCACGAACCGCAGGCAGGTCACGAGTGCGGCCGCGATGAGCAGCACGGCGGCGACGCAGATCAGGCCGATGGTGTTGTCGCCGGTCGACTCCTGTAGGAGCCCGAACCCGAATGGGCCGATGAAGCCGCCGAGGTTTGCGAGGGAGTTGATCGACGCCAGGCCGACGGCGGCTGCGGGGCCGGTGAGGAACAGGTTGGGCAGCGACCAGAACGGTCCGTAGGTGGCGTAGACCGCGACGGTGACGATGGTGAGCGCCAGCAGCGACAGGACGATGTTGTCGCCCACGAGCGGCATCGCGAGCAGCCCGCCCGCCGCGGCGAGCAGCGGGATGCCGACGTGCCAGCGGCGCTCCATCTTCTTGTCGGAGTGGCGTGCCCACCAGACCATGAACACCGCCGCGACTCCGTACGGGCCGGCGGTGATGAAGCCGATCTGCGTCTCGGTGAAGCTGGAGCTCAGCCCGGCCACGATCTGCGGGGTGAAGAACGCGAGCACGTAGATCGCCACGGACTTGCTGTAGTAGATCAGGGCGAGCAGCAGCACGCGAGCGCCGGCGAGACTGCGCCAGAAGCCGATGTGGCCGTGGCGCTTGTCCTTTGCGAGCCGCTCGGCCTCGAGGGTGTCCGACAGCCAGAGCTTCTCGGCCGGGCTGAGCCACTTCGCCTTGTCGGGATCGTCGACCAACACCTTGAGCACGACCACGGAGAGCAACACGGCCGGGAGGCCCTGCAGGATGAACACCCAGCGCCAGCTCTCGATGCCGAACCAGGTGACGTTGTCGAGGATCAGGCCGGAGAGAGGTGCGGCGATCACCGTGGCCAAAGGCAGGGCGACCATGAACAGCGCGACGACCCGGGCCCTCTCGCGTTCCGGGAACCAGTAGGTGAGGTACAGGATGACGCAGGGGAAGAACCCTGCCTCGGCGACGCCCAACAGGGTGCGGATGATCGCGAGCTGTACGAAATCCTGAACGAAGCCGGTGGCGACCGCGACGATGCCCCAGGTGACGAGGATGCGGGCGATCCACTTCCGGGCGCCGACCTTGCGCATCAGGATGTTGCTCGGCACCTCGAAGAGGAAGTAGCCGATGGAGAACAGGCCGGCCACGAGGCCGAACTGGGCCGCGTTGATGCCCAGATCGGCGTTCATCTGCAGCGCGGCGAAGCCGACGTTGGCGCGGTCGATGAACGCGATGATGTAGAGGACGACGAGGAGCGGGATGACCCGGAACTTGATCTTGCGGATCAGCGCCTCGCTGTCGACGGTGCTCGTGTCGATGGTGCTCATGCCTCCGCCCCCTTTCCGACCAGCGCGCTCCGGCCGGCCGCGGTGTCGAGCCAGTCCACGGTAGCCGCGAACGTGCGCTCCGCCGGGCCGCCCGACTCGGCGATCCGGTCGACGGTCGCGGCGTAGCGCAGGGCGACCTGGTCCGTCAGCTCGTGCGGGTAGCCGATGTCGTCGAGCTGGGCCACCGCCTCGAGCACCTCTGCGTGGCGGCGCTGCGCGTGGGCGGGGTGGCTGGTCACCATGCTCTGCAGCAGGGTGCTGAACGGGGATCGGTCCACGTCGCCGAGGGCCGCGAACAACTGGTCGAGTACGCCGTACTCCCGTGCCGCGGGGATCGATTCCAGGGCCAGCGCCTCGAGCCCCTTCATCAGCACGGATCGGAGCAGCTTGACGGTGACCGCGTCGCCTGCGGTGCTGTCGGCGAGGTACGTGACCGGTGCGCCCACGGCATCCAAGGCCGTGCGCAGCCGCTCGTCGGTGGGTCCGGAGTAGAGCAAAGGGGTGCGCACTCCGTGCACCGCGACCGCGCCGGTGATCGCGATGTCGACATAGCCGACCTGCGCGGTTTCGGCCGCCTCGGCGCCGTCGCGCTTGACCTGGGCCGCGGCCGTCGACATGTCGACGATGGTCGCGCCCTCGGCCAGCGCGTCGAGCAGTGCCGCTGTGACCCCGGGGACGATCGCTCCGGGAATGCAGAGGAGCACGAGGTCCGCATCCGCGATCCACGGTCCCACGGCGGGGGCGATGGTCAGTCCGTGTGTGGCGGCCCAGTCCTGGGCGCGCGGTGACGGTGCGGGATCGCACACGCTCACCTCGATGCCGGTCTGCGCTATCAGCGCATCCGACCAGACGAGCCCGACCTGGCCCGTACCGATGACAGAAATTTTCACGACGTCCTCCTTCATTGCAGTGCGTGGAGAACACCATACAACTTCAGTACAATCACGGCAAGAGTCTGCGATAAGCAGCCTGATATCTCCTCTGTTGTATTGTTTTGGTTCTTCTATCATGCGGGATGGTCCGGCAGGATCGCTTACGGCGGCCCGACCACAGTCGACTCCCGCGAGCGGGGCTTTCGTCGTCGACCGCCGTGACGCTCCGGGTAACATCGGCGAAATATCCGCGGCGTACGCTCGGGCCTCGGAAGACCGCGAGAGACAGCGAGGCGACAGTGGGCCACATCGGGACAACGGGGCGTATCACCGAGGAGTCGACGGAACACGCGATGCTCCAGGCGCTCGGAGCGCTGCTCAAGGTGGAGCTCGTGCCGCGCACGTTGCTGCTGCCCGGCAACCTGCGCGTCGAAGTCGAGGGCATCGATGCCGCGGAGAGCGTGCTCGTGCAACTCGTGCCATACCTCGGCGAGGCCAGGTCGACGCACCGGATGGGCGCGCTCGCCGACATGTTCAAGTTGACGTGGCTGCGCGGTGTGCTGCCGACACGGCCGCGCCTGGTGATCTGCGTCGCCGAGCCCCAGGCCCGGTTCTTCACGCCGGCGTCGTGGCCGCTGAGCGCGGCGAGGGCGCAGCAGGTCGACATCTACGTCTTCCGGGCCGACGGGTCGCTCGAACTGCTCACCGCCTAGGCAGACGTTAACGTGAACGAAACAGAATCCGTCGCTTTCGCGTAACACGGGTTCTGTACTGTCTCATTTACGGACCTCCGCGGGCCATTAGCTTCCACTCTCGAGTCGGAACCTCTTCACCCGTTCGCTCTCCTTCTCTCGTATCGACAGATGTGATCTGAGCCTTGGAGGCACAAGTGAATTTCCTGATCAGCGGACTCGTGGGAAACCCCCGGGCCGGATCGAAGACTTTGGCGGCCACCCGGTCGCTCGTCGACGCCCTCGCGCTCGACCTCGGGGCCGAGGTCGGAGAGGTGGTCGACCTCGCCGAGTTCGGCGGCCGGGTTCTCGACTACTCCGACCCCGGGGTCGCCGAGCTGCGCGCACGGCTCGCCCGCGTGCAGCTGCTCGTGGTCGCCACCCCGGTCTACAAGGGGTCGTACACCGGCCTGTTGAAGGGGTTCCTCGACGGCTACGGTCCCGGCTCCCTCGACCTGACCTTCGCCGTGCCGCTGACGATCGCGGCGTCGCCCGCTCACTCTCTCGCCGGGCCGACGCACCTGGTGCCGCTTCTCGACGAGTTGGGCGCGCTGAGCCCGCTCGGCGGACTGTTCCTCTCCGACGCGGTCGCGTCCCAGCCGGACGAACGCGACGCGGCGATCGCGGCGTGGATCGACCGCCGGTCGGTCGTGCTCGGATCGCTCGCGGCGGTGGCAGCATGACGAACCTCGACACCGCGACCGTCGACACCGCCGTGCCGCCGCTCGACACGCTTCCCGGGTTCGACGCGGGAGAACTGCGTCGCGCCCTCGCCGGCATGGCGACCTCGGTGACCCTCGTCACCACCAAGATCGACGGCACGCCGTTCGGCTTTACCGCCAACAGCTTCACCAGCGTCTCGGTCTCGCCGCCGCTCGTCGCGGTGTTCCTCGCCGAGACGGCCGAGAGCTACCCGGCGTTCGCCCGCACGACCCACCTCGCGGTGAACATCCTCGCCGACGGTCAGGGCGACATCGCCAAGCACTTCGCCACGAAGGGCGTCGACAAATTCGCCGCGGTCGAACTGCACCACGAGTACGACCACGTTCCCGTCGTCACCGGCGCCGCGGCATCCATCGTCGGCCGCGTGCACGAACGCTGGACCGTCGGCGACCATCTCATGATCATCGTGCACGTCGACGACGTGACACGCACCGGCGCCGAGCCGCTCGTCTATCAGAACCGCGAGTTCAGGAAGTTGGTCTGACCATGTCACTCGAGACCCCCGTCGCCCCCATCGACACCATCAGCATCGACCGGGCGGTGAAGATCTACGGCGCCGGCGCCGGGCAGCACGTCGCGCTCAACGGCGTCGACGTGACGATCGAGCGCGGACAGTTCGTGAGCATCATCGGCCCGTCGGGCTGCGGCAAGTCCACCCTGCTCCGGCTGATCGCCGGGCTCGAGGAGGCCGACTCCGGCGACGTGAGCGTCTTCGGCGTCACGCCCGAACGCGCCTGTGCCGCGAAGATGATCGGCCTCGTGCCGCAGACCCCGGCGTTGCTGCCCTGGCTCGACGTGCTGAAGAACGTGAGCCTGCCCGCGAAGGTCAACCGCGGAGCCGACCGGCGCCGGCAGAAGATCGGCGGACACAAGGCGAAGACGGCTCCCGACATGCGCGACCTGCTCGAGAAGGCGGGCCTCGGCGACGCGGTGCACAAGCTGCCCGCGCAACTGAGCGGCGGTATGCAGCAGCGCACCGCCATCGTGCGGGCGTTCGGCGTGCAGCCCGACGTGCTGCTGATGGACGAACCGTTCTCGGCCCTCGACGAGTTCACCCGCGAGGCGATCCAGGGCCAGCTGCTCGACATCTGGGACCAGATGAACACGACCGTGGTCTTCGTCACCCACTCGGTGACCGAGGCGGTGCGCCTCTCCGACAAGGTGCTCGTGATGTCGGCCGGCCCCGGTCGGGTCACGGCGTCGGTCGACATCACCCTCGACCGCCCGCGCAGCGAGGCGATGCTGAAGACCCCCGAATTCCACCATTTCGAAGACACGATCCGCGACCACCTGCAGTCGGCCTGGCGCCAGACCCCGACGACCGCATCGACCGCGACCGCATCGACCGCGGCCTAGAGACCGGAATCCAGACATGGCAATCATGACCCCGACCGAATCCGTGCCACACGTCGACACGACGCCGGCCCCGCTGCCGCAGAAGAAGACCTCGGCACTGCCCGCCCGGCTCGCCTTCGTGCGGCCCGCGTTCTGGCTCCCCGTCGTCGTGCTCGTCGTGGTTCTCGGCTTCGCCTGGAACTACGTCGCGAGCGGCAACCCCTACCTGCTCCCGCCGCTCTCCAGCGTCGGGGAAGCCCTCGCGAGCAACCCCGGCTACTACCTGCACAACGCCTGGGTCACCCTGTCGGTCGCCCTGATCGGGCTCGCGATCGGATTCGTCGCGTCGTACGTGCTGGCGATCCTCATCTCGGAACTGCCGATCGCGCGGCGGGCCATCATGCCGGTGGCCGTCGTGCTCAACGTCACACCGCTCGTGGCGATCGCACCCGCACTCGTGGTCGCGTTCGGATTCGGACCGGAGCCGAAGCTCATCGTGACGGCCCTGATCTGCTTCTTCCCGATCCTCATCAACGTGTCGACGGGCCTGCGCTCGGTGCCGCAATCGGTCGTGCAGGTCTTCTCGACCCTGCACGCCTCGCGGCTCGAGATGCTCTGGCGCGTGCGTATGCCGAGTGCGCTGCCGTTCCTGTTCACCTCGCTGCGCATCGTCTTCCCGCTGTCGATCATCGGCGCGGTCGTCGCCGAGCTCGCCGCCCCCGGAGCGGCGGAAGGCCTCGGCACCGTGATCAGCATCGCCTCGTCGAACAACCGGCTGCCCGTCGTCTACGCCGCGATCTTCTGCCTCGCCATCCTCGGGTCGGTGCTGCTCGCGATCATCACCGCGATCGAGCGCCGTGCCCTGCACTGGCACGAGTCGATGATCGGCGAGAAGAACTGACGCCGGCCCCTACGATCCCACCCGCACCACAGAGCGCATCCCTTCACACCCATTTCAAGGAGACAGCTATGCCCGCACGCACCAGACTGGCCATCGCCGCGACGGTGATCGCCACCCTCGCGATCGGCCTCACGGCCTGCAGCCCGACCGAACCCGCCGCCGCACCTTCGGCAGACGCCGCCGCCGAGGGGAGCGCGATCTCCGAGGAACGCTGCGAGTCGAACAAGGCGGCCGGAACGATCAACTTCCTCACCGGGTACTTCTACCAGGCGTCCGCGTCGATCCTCAACACCGTCGCGGCGGAGGAACTCGGCTACTTCGACGCCCTGTGCCTCGACGTCGAGATCCAGCCGGGAACCGGCGACACGGGCGAGAACGCCCAGCTGCTCGCTTCCGGACAGGTCACCTTCACCGGCGTCGGCGAGCAGAACCTCATCCAGGCGCAAGACAACGGAATCGACATCCTCGGCATCTCCACGCTGTCGAACGTGGGCCTCGAGATCCTGATGACCAACTCCGACGTCGACGATCTCACCGAGCTCGACGGCACCATCCTCGGCCAGAAGGGCAACATGCCGCCCGCCGTCGAGGCGATGCTCACGAACGCCGGCGTCGACGTCGCCTCGATCCAGCAGGTCGTGGTCGGCTACGACCCGACGATCCTGCCGCGCGGCCAGGTCGACTCCCTCACCGGCTTCATCTCGAACGAGCCCAACCTGCTCGAGGCGGCCGACTTCGACGTGACCGTCTGGCGTCCGTTCGACTTCGGCGTTCCGAGCTCGCTCGGCACCGTGGCCGTCAACCCCGCCTTCGCGGAGGCGAACCCCACCGCGGTCGAGGACTTCATGCGCGCCAGCCTGCACGCCATCGACTACTGCGACGAGAACGTCGACGAGTGCGTCGAATTCGCGTCGGTGCTGTCGGGCGAAGGCTACGACGTCGCCCACAACGTGAAGATCTGGCAGACCGAGTCGGAGATCATCACCGAGAACCAGCCCGACGGTCGCCCCGTCGGCCTCGTCGACACCGCCAATGTCGACGCGATCAGCGAGTTCCTCGTCGAGACCGACCAGATCGCTAAGGCCCCGGCCGACGTGCAGTCGTACTTCGACAACAGCTTCATCGAGAACATCTACGACGGCACCGAACTCATCTGGCCCGCCCCGTAACACCTCGACCGCCCTTCGACGGGCCCGCCCGCGGTCGCTGAACCCGCGGTCCCGGGCCCGTCGGAGGGCACCCTGCCCCACCAGACACAGAAAGCGCACACATGTCCGAACGCGAATACGGCATCTTCCTCCCCATCGCCAACGGCGGCTGGCTCGTCTCCGAGACGGCGCCGCACCCCGACGGCAGCTACGACTACAACAAGAAGGCGGCCATCATGGCCGAAGACGCCGGCATGGACTTCGTGATGTCGATGGGCAAGTGGAAGGGGTTCGGCGGCTCGACCGACCACTGGGGTCGCACCCTCGAGTCGATGACCATGATGGCCGGCATCGCCGAGGCCACATCGCGCGTCAAGATCTGGGCGACGGTGCACGCGAACGTGCACAACCCTGTCGTCGCGGCGAAGATGTTCACCACGATCGACCAGATCTCCGGCGGCCGCGCCGGCATGAACATCGTCTCCGGCGCCTACGCCGACGAGTTCATCCAGATGGGGGAGTGGGACGCGTCGCTCTCGAAAGAGGCGCGCTACCGCATGGTCGACGAGTGGACGGAGGCGGTCACCCGCCTTTGGACGGAAGACTCGGTGACGATGGACGGCGAGTTCTTCACCCTCACCGACGCCGAATCGCGCCCACACCCGGTGAAGCCGCCCACGATCATCAGCGCCGGCAACTCGCCCGCCGGCCGTGACTTCCAGGCCCGCCGCAGCGACGGCGCCTTCCTCTCCGGCGCCACCATGGAAGAGCTGCGTGATTCGTCGCGCGACGTGCACGAGCGCGCCGCGGCGCTCGGCCGCGAAGTGAAGACCTACGGCATGCTCACCGTCGTGATGGCCGAGACCGACGCCCTGGCCGAGAAGCGGGTCGACGAGATCGGCGTCGGTGTCGACCGCGAGGCACTCGCCAACATGCGGGTGTCGTGGGGGATGCCCCGCGACCGGGTCAGCTCGTGGACCGAGTCGGCCACCGGCCACGACGCCTTCCAGACCCCCTACGTGTTCGGTTCGCCCGACACCGTCGTCGGCCACATCAACACGGTCGTCGAGGGCGCAGAACTCGACGGGCTGATGATCATCTTCCCCGACTACCTCGACGACCTGCCGCCCTTCGGCGAGAGCGTGCTGCCCGTGCTGCGCGCCCAGAACGCGGCGCCCGCGGGAGAGCAGTCGTGACCGGCGCGACCTCGCTCGCGGCACTCGAGAACCTCCCCGGCGCCCTGCTCGTCGTCGACGTGCAGCGCTCCTTCGCCGACCCCGCCTACCTGGGCGACTACGGTCTCGACGAGGCGGCATCCGCCTCGGTCGTCGACGCGATCGCGACCATCGCGCGCCTGGTCGACACCGCGCGCTCCCTCGGCGTGCCCGTCGTCTGGATCGAACTCGGTTCGCAGCCCGGCCGCGTGTGGCGGTCGAGCGGCTGGCTCCGTGGGGCGCCGCTCGACGCCGCCATGTCGCCCGACGAGCCGTGCGTCGTCGGTACCCCCGGCGCCGAGTGGTACGGCCTAGAACCGGCCGACGGCGAGATCCGCGTGGTCAAACGCGTCTACAGCGGATTCTTCGAAACCGGCCTCGAACAGCAGCTGCGCGACGCGGGCGTGGAGTGGGTCGCCGTCACCGGCCTCACCAGCGAGTGCTGCGTCGCGGCGACCGCGACCGACGCCATGCAGCTCGACTTCCCGGTCGTGATCCCCTCCGACGCGACCGCGGCCTACGACGTGCGCATCAACACGAACGCGCTCGAACAGCTCGCCCTCAACGTCGGCCGAATCGTCACCAGCACCGACCTCGAACATCTCCTCGCGTCATCCGCCCCCGCTTCGGCGGCAGCGCGATCCGCCATCACCGGAAAGCCCGTGCACGCATGACCCACCCCGAGTCCGACCCCACGCACATGCACCTCGCGTTCGACCTGTCGTTCACCCACACCGAAGGCCGCTGGGCCCGCGACGGATCGTGGGCGGGCCGCACCTTCCCCGACGTGCGGATGTTCCAGGAGCTCGCCATCACCGCCGAACGGGGCGGCATCGACATGCTGTTCTTCGGCGACGGCACGGGCCTGCCCGACACCTGGCGTGGCAGCACCGACGCCGCCGTCGAGTGGGGTGTGCAGTGGCCCCGCCACGACATGAGCCCGTTCATCGCCGCGATGTCGGCCGTCACCGAGCACATCGGTTTCGGGCTCACCTACTCGTCGACGTTTATGCACCCGTTCTACGTCGCCCGCCTGCTCAACTCGCTCGACCACGTCACGAACGGACGCATAGCGTTCAACGTCGTCGCGTCGACGAGGGTGTCGGATGCTGCGAACTACGGTTACGACAGACTGCCCGAACACGGCCAACGGTACGAGCGTATGGACGAGTTCATCGACGTGTGCCAGCGGCTGTGGAACTCGGTCGAGCCCGACGCGATCGTCATGGACCGCGCGACCGGCCGGTTCGCCGACCCGGCGAAGGTGCACCCGATCGACCACCACGGCGCGTTCTTCGACGTCAAGGGGCCGCTCACGAGCGTGCCCAGCCCGCAAGGCCACCCGGTGCTCGTGCAGGCGGGCAACTCGCCGCGCGGCATCGCCACGAGCGCCAAGTTCGCCGACCTGATCTTCGGGTTCGGCGGCAATCTCGCCTCGCAGACCCGGCACCGCAGCATGCTCGACGCCGAACTGGCCGCCAACGGCCGCGACCCCGCCGGCGTGGGAATCCTCTGGGCCACGCAGCTCGTCATCGGGCGCACCGAAGAGGAAGCGGCCGCCCGCAAGCGGGAGATGCTCGCCTACTGGGGCGACGAGGCGGTCGGCGCCTACCTGTCGTACAACTCCGGCTACGACTTCTCGACCGTGGGCTCGACCGTGAACCTCGGCGAGCTCAACGAGACGATCGTCGCGACCGGCGCCTCTCCCTCGGGCCTGGTGGGCCAGCTCGTCGCCGAACTCGGCGCCGACCACGACATGAGCCGCACCGAGTTCTTCGAACGCGGCTGGAAGCACGCCGTGGGCTTCGACACCACCATGTCGGGCACGGCCGCGCAGCTCGCCGACCAGCTCGAAGAGAACTTCGCCGCGACCGGATCGCGGGGCGGGTACATGATCGGCAATCCGCTCAGCATGCCCAGCTCGTACGTCGACATCATCGAACTGCTCGTCCCCGAGCTGCGCCGTCGCGGCACCATGGGACCGGCCTACCCCGGCCGTACCCTGCGCGAGAACCTGGCGTCGTGAGGCGGAGGGGCGCGGAGACGGCGCCGCGCCCCGCCCCGCCGTCCCGGACGTCGACGGTCTGGGAGCAGACGGTGTTGCTCTGCTGCCTGATCGGCAGCACGCAGATGACCTGGGGCACGATCGTGCCGGCGCTCCCGCTCTACGTCGACCGCTACGGTGTGACCGCGGCGATGCTCGGGGTGATCATCGCCTCGTTCGGAGTCGGGCGGGTGATCGCGAACATCCCCGCCGGCCTCGCACTGCGCTGGTGGCGCCCGCGGCCGTATCTGCGCGTGGTCTGCGTGTTGCTGGTCGCGGTGACCGCGCTGACCGGATTCAGTGCGGATGCCGGCACGCTCGTCGCGGCCAGGGTCGTTGCCGGAGTGCTCGGGGGAGCGGCTGTGACCATCGGCTTCGCTGTGCTCGTCGCGGGAGCGCCAGCCGACCGGCGCGGGCGCGTGATGGCGACCGCGACGGCGGTGCAGATGTCGGCGGGCGCTCTCGGCGCGTTCGTGGGCGGTCTCGCGCTCACCTGGTTCCCGCTCGAGGTGGCCTTCGTCGTCGCGAGTGTGCCGCTCGCGCTCTGCCTGCTCTGGGACGCCGTGCGGCCGGCCGCGCACTACTGGCAGCCGCTGCGCGCACCGGGCTCACCGGGCTCACCGGGCTCGCCGCGCTCGTCGCGCGTGCGGCTTCCCGGCGGCCGGCGGGCCTCGTCGGGACCGGCCTCGTCGGGGCGGGCCTCGTCGGGCCTGGCGGTCGTCGTGGTGGCGCTCGCCCTCGGATCGTTCGCCGCGTTCTTCGCCCGGTTCGGCGGCGAGCAGGGGCTGATCCCGCTGCTCGGCTACGAGCAGGGCGGCCTCACCCCGCTCACGCTCGGCGTCGCCCTCGCCGTCGCCACGCTCGCCTCGCTCGCCGCCATGCCGGTGGTCGGCGCGGTCATCGACCGCGGACGCCGCGTCTCGGTGCTCGTGCCGTCGACGATCGCCGCCGCGCTCGCCCTGCTGCTGTTCGCGGTCGCGGAGGGCCCGTGGTTCTTCGCCGCCGCGATCGTCGTCTACGGTCTCGCCTCGAGCATCGCGGGCGTCGTTCCCTCGGTCGTGATGAGCGAGCGGGTGCCCGCCCGACTGAGCGGGCTCGTCGTCGGCGTCACCCGCACCGCGGGCGACATCGGTGCGGTCGTCGGGCCGTTGCTGGTCTTCGCCGTGTTCGACCTCTCGGGCGTCTGGCCCGCGGTCGCGGTGATCGCCGCGGTGCTCGTGATCGCCAACCTGCTGATCGTGCGGGTGGCGGCCGCGTCACGTCGTGAGACGACGCTCCCGACCGGCTAGCGTTGCAGCATGCCCCACCTCCTGCACCTCGATTCCTCCGCCGATCTCGTCTCGTCGCGGTCGCGTGCGATCGGCGCCACGTTCGTCGAGGCCTTCCTCGCGGCCGACCCGCAGAACACGGTGACGCACCGCGACCTGCACACCGATCCGTTGCCGCACCTTGCCGACTCGTCGCTGCACTGGCCGAAGCACGCCCGCGCCGAGGGGGCGAACCCGCCCGCCGAGGCGGAGGCCCTGCAGGAGTCGCTGCTCGTCGAACTGTTCGCCGCCGACGTGCTGCTGGTCGGAGCTCCGCTCTACAACTACTCGATGGCCTCGACGCTCAAGGCCTGGATCGACTACATCCACGTTCCGGGCGTGACCGCGGGCGAGGAACAGCCGATGGCCGGCCGCCCCGCCGTCATCGTCACGAGCCGCGGCGTCTCCTACGACGAGGGATCGCCCACCGCCGGGTGGGACCACGCCGTGCCCGCCCTGCAGCTCATCCTCGGCACGGCGCTCGGTATGCCGGTCACGGTCATCACCACGAGCCTCACGCTCGCCGAGGTCATCCCCGATCTGGCCGACCAGGTCGACCGCAGCCGCGAAGAGCTGGCCCTCGCCCACGACGAGGCCGCCTCGGCCGGCCGACGCCTCGGCGGTATGACCCGGCTCGAGTAGCCGCGCGTTGCGCCGTTCGGGGCACTCTGCCGCGCCCGGTGCCCCGAACGGCGCAACCGGTAGTCCTCGATCAGACGCCCATCGCGATCTCTGCTGAATAGCGACTGATGAACAGAGCAGTCACGACTGCAGCCAGTCCGGCCGTCGGGATCCACCAGGTCAGTAGGCGGGATCGCCGGAAACGCAGCACGCCCAACCCGACGACCACGACGACGAAGGCCGTCAGCGCGACTATGGGCGTCAGCGCAAATGCGAACCACTTCAGGTCGTAGTCGCAGGTCGAGACGCAGGGTCCGACGCTCAAGCCGTCCAAGAAAGTCACGGCGACCGCGAACAGGCTGACCAGCGCTTGGAGCACCAGCAACACCGTGGTCGTGGCGAAATCGGCCCCCGACTTCGACTCACCGCGCGTGTCGGTGGTCACCGCGGGGCGCCGCCCGTGCGGCGCAGGTCGGCGACGAGGGCCGCGCCGTCGATCTCGTGTGGCGTGATGCCGGTGCTGCGGCCGGCGTCGGTGAACTCGTCGGTGGAGAACACCCCCGCCGTGATCTGCGCCGCGATGCGTTCGTCCGACGGGTCATCCGCCACCAACCACTCGGCGAGACCGGCCGTCATAAAACGGTTCGCGCGGTCGAACGCGTGCCAGGCGTCGGCCGCCGCGTAGCCGGTGAGGGAGCGGATGTCGCGGGCCACCGTCGCCCGCTGCGCGGTGCGCAGCGCGAGGGCCACGTGCAGGATGCGGTCGCACTCGTTCCGGCCCGCCGTCAGCACACCCTCGACGGCCAGGCTCTCGCCGGGCTGCAACGACAGCGCCTCGTAGAGCTGCGGCAGCGGGTCGTCGGCCGAGCGCGCCGAGAATTCCTTGTGCGCACGGAACACCGCACGGAAGGTGAGCCAGTCGAGCACGACGCTCTCCGCGTTCGGGCCGAGGCAGCGGTCGCGCAACCAGCCGGGCAGGCCCGCGTCGGCGACGGCGTTGCGGCCGAGCGTCGACCACTGCGTGATCGGGTCGGCCTCGTCGAGCTCGGTGCTGATCGACCGCAGCGTCGTCGGCTCGAACTTCGCGACGGCGTCGAGGGCGAGCTCGAGCTCGCGTTCGTTCTGCTCGACCGTGCGGACGAGCGCGACGCGCGCGCTCTCGCCGGCGCGCTTGGCGGCACGCCGCGACTCCGCGGATTCCTTCGCCTGCGCCGCCCGGGCGCGCGCGGCTATGCGCTCCGCGGGCGAGACCTCTGCCGCGCTCGTCGTCGAGCGCGTGCCGAAGAGGCCCATGTCAGCGGTTCACCGCTTGCAGGCCCGCCCAGAGCTGGGCCGCCGAGTTCTTCCAGCTCCAGGTGGCCGCCTGCGCGACACCCGCCTCGGAACGCGCGAGCCACGCGCCGGGCGCCTCGAGGGATTCGACGGCCGTGACGAAAGCCGCGGCATCCGTCGGTGTGAAGAACAGCCCGGCACCGCCGGCGATCTCGTGGAAGATCGTGATGTCGGAGACGACCACGGGCACACCGAACGCCATCGCCTCGACCAACGGGATGCCGAAGCCCTCGTCGAGCGAGGCGCTCACCAGCGCGGTCGACGACTGCAGCAGCTCGACGTACTCGGCGTCGGTCGCCCCGTCGTGGATGACCAGGTTGTCGGCCGGGTTGAGGGCGCGCAGCCGGGACTGGGTCTCCGCCGACATCGGGCTCATCAGGTGCAGCGTGTAGTCGGGCAGCGCATTCATCGCCGTGACGAGGGTCTCGACGTTCTTGTACGGCATGAACGAGCCCATGTAGACGAGGCTTTTTTCGCGCGGGCGGGTGGCCGCGGGCTCGGCCGACGCCGCCTCGAGCGAGCTCGCGTTCGGGGCGAGGATGAGCGGCTTCGTGGTGAGCTTCTTGCGGGTGATCAGGTCCATCGTGGTGCGTGACACCGCGGCGACCGCGTCGGCCCGGTTCAGCAGCAAGCGCTGCGGCCACCAGACCAGGTGGTACAGCCGCCAGAGCACACGCACGGCCTGCGGCAGGTTGCGCGGCGGGGTGCGGTGCGTGTAGTAGATCAGGTCGTGCACGGTGAGCACGAGTTTGTAGTTGCGCCCCAGGGACCCCATGGTCTGCATGGGGGAGAAGACGACATCCGGATGCAACGGATTGAGGTAGCGCGACATCAGCGAGTCCTTCGGACTCGTCATCGCCGGTGCCATGATCCACGGCAGGTCGGGCAGCATCTCGAGCTGGCGTTCGTCGTTGATGATCATCGTGACGGGGGTCAGCTCGGCGAGTTCGCGCACGAGGTTGGCGGAGTAGCGGCTGATGCCGTCGTGGGTGCCCCAGCGCACGGCCCGGCAGTCGAAAAACAGCTTCACCGGTCACACGGTATCAGCCCCTGCGCCGGGGTCGGCCCACGCCGCGGCGGCTCAGACCCCGAACACCTCGCGCAGTTTCGCCTCTTCGTCGTGGCTGAGGTTGGTCTCGATCAGCTCGAGCTTCTGGTCTTTGAACGCGTCGGCCACCCGGTCGATCACCGCGCCGCTCGAGAGCAGGAACAGCGCGGAGGTTCCGGGGGTGACCTTGTCGCGCACGTCGTCGATGAACTTGTCGTCGATGCCCACGTCGGCGAGCGACCCCGACAGGGCGCCGGTCACCGCTCCGATCGCCGCGCCCAGCAGGGGGACGAAGAAGATCAACCCGAACAGGAACCCCCAGAAACTGCCGCCGAGCGCTCCCGCCCCCGCCGTGGAGTTGAGCTGGCGCGTCTTCGGCCGTTTCGCGCCCTCCTCCCAATAGACGATGGCCGCGTCGTCGACGACGATGAGGCTCTCGGTCTGCAGGTCGAGGAGTGTCTTCTCCGCCTCCTCGGCCCCGCCCGCGGTCTCGTACTTCCACACGGTCAGTGTGCTTGCCATGGTGCGCTCGCTTTCTCTCGGTCGGACTGTCGGTCGGGTGTCGGTGGGAATGGTTCAGATGAGTCCGAGACGCTCGGCCTCGGCGATGGCGCTGCGCCGCGACGAGACGCCGAGCTTGCGGTAGATGCCGCGCATGTGGGTCTTCACGGTGTTGATCGAGAGCAGCATGTCGTCGCTGATCTCGCCGACGGTGCGCAGGGTCTTGAGTTCGCCGAGAAGCTCGCGCTCCTTCGGGGTGAGCGCCCCGCCGTGCTGCTCGCTCGGGTGCGACTCGCGGTTCTGCGCGAGGATCTGCACGGCCACCTCGTCGTGCCGGCCGAAGCGGTGCAGCCCGCGCGCCAGCACGGCGCGCACCGAGTCGCCGCCCGGCCGTGTCACCTCGGCGAGCGCTCCCGTGTCGTCGGCGCGCTCGAGCGCACGGTACATCGCGGCGTGCGCCCGGAACGCGTTGCCGCTCTCGTGTTCGAACACCGACTCGAGCGACCACTCGACGATCTCGGAGACCGGGGTGCGCGGGCGGCGGTATTCGTGCAGCAGGGGAGTGAGGATGCCACGGGCCGACGCCTGCCGCCCGGTCGCGTGCAGCAGCAGCGCGTACGCCACGTGCCAGTCGTGTCCCTCGCCGATGAGCTGGCGCGCCCGGTCGAGCAGCCGCTCGCTCCAGCGGTGCTCGCCGAGGGTCAGCGACATGCGGATGCCGAAGTGCAGCGACGACACCACGATCGAGGTCGGCGCGCCGAGCAGGTAGGGCGGGGGCCAGGCCGTCGTGAAATCCTGCGCGGCCCGTCGTTTGTCGGGGAGCTCGTCGAACGTCACCGCCTGCAGCGCGTGCCTGGTCTGGTCGCCGACGTCGCCGAGCGACTGGCTTCCCGCGTGACGGGTCGCGGCGAGCATGTGCTCGCGCGCGGCGCAGTCGTCGAGCAGCTCGTGGTCGGCCCAGCCCGCCAGCGTGTGCGCGTAGGCGAGGGCGGTCTGGGAGGTGCGGTCGGGAGCCCGCTCGGCGATGTCGAGGGCCGCCCTGGCGTAGCGACGGCACTCGCGGAGGTCGGTGGCGGCGAGCCGGGTGGCCGCGAGCCCGATGGCGCTCATGGCCCGCACGGAGTCGTCGCCGATGTTCTCGGCGATCGCGCGCGACGCCTCGAGTTCTTCCACGGCGCGCACGATCACGCCGATACGGGCCTCGGCGAGCCCGCGGCCCAGGTGCACGGCCTCCCGCAGCGGGTCGGGCAGCGACAGCATGGTGCTGTCGGCCCAGCCCGAGGCGAGTCCGTCGATGCGTTCCCCCCGCAGCAGCGCGATGCGTACCTGCACGAGGTAGAGCAGCCAGTCCCACTCGAACAGGTCGTCGACCCCCAGGCCCGTCGGCCGCACCCGCGCGACCGCGTCGGCGGCACGGTCGGCCTCGCCCACGTCGACGGCGGCCCAGGCGAGCATCAGCGTCGCGAACGGTCCGGCGATCGTGTGGCCCGGCGCGGCCGCACTCAGCGCGAGGGCGTCGCCGGCGTGTCCTTCGCCGACGAGGGCGTACCCGGTCTGCCGCAGGACGGTGTCGACGAGCACACCGTCTTCCGACTCGAGCGCGAGCTGCAGGGCGACGAGCGGGTCGCCGTGCTGCATGTGCCAGCGTGCGGCGCGGTCGGTCATCCGCGGGAGGGCGTCGGGCGACAGTTCGACGAGCTTCTCGCGCAGGAACGCCCGGAACAGCGGCTGCACCCGGTACCAGGTGCGCCCCTCGGCATCGGTGGACGCGCGGCGCAGCATGGGGTTGTTGGTGGCCAGCCTGCGCAGGGCGTGCGCGCTGTCGAGCGCGACGCCGATCGCGTTGGCGAGACTCGCGGTGATCAGCGGGCACACGGCGGCGGTGAGCATCGTCGACTTGTCGGTCGGGCTGAGATCGGCGTAGACCTCGCGCTGCAGGTACTGGTGCAGCACGTCGGGATCGAGCACGCCGAGCCGCGCGTCGAGGGTTCCCGTGGAACGCGCGACTCCCGAGTGGGCGAGGCTGAGCGCCGCCGGCCAGCCCTCGGCCGCCGCGAACAGCGACTCGACGTTCGCGTCGTCGAGCGGGTCGTCTTCGAACAGCGCCGAGGCTTCCGCCCGGGTGAACGACAGGGAGTCGGCCGTCAGCTCGCGCAGCCGGTTGGTCAGGCGTGTGCGCTGCTGCGGCAACGACGACCGTGTCGCGAAGACGACGTAGACGCTCGGCGGCACCAGTCGCAGCAGCCGGATGAACTCCGCCTCGGCCGCGCTCTCGGCGATCTGGTGGGCGTCGTCGAAGACCAGCGCCGCACGCGGCCCGAGCAGGTCGAGCGAGCGGGCGAGCCCGGAGAGGAACCCGCTGTGCCCGAGCGGTTCCATCCGCACCTCGAGCGAGGCGAGAGCGCGGGTCGCCGCGTGGTTGTCGGCCGCCGCGACACCCAGGGCGGCGATCACCGACGCCCAGAACACCAGCGGATCGCGGTCGTCGTCGTCGAGGTCGCACCAGGCGACCGCCACCCCGTCGTGTGCGGCCAGTGCGGCCCACTGGGCGAGCAGCGCGGTCTTGCCGTACCCGGCGGGTGCGCTCACCACCATGAAGGTGGCGTCGGGGGCGTCGAGCCCGGTGAACAGCGCGTCGCAGAGCCGGGGGCGCGCGACGAGTGTTCCGACGGGCGTGGGTACCGAGGTCTTGAACGCCGGGGTGGGGGGAGTCTGTCGTGCGCCGGTCGCGGTCAACATGCGACGAACTATACGACCGCCCGCGAAGACCGTTCAAGAGGGCCCGACCCACTCACCCTCAGCGGGTGAGCCTCACCCCGCACGGGTCTATCCGCCGAGCACCTGCTGTTTCGCCCTGGCGAATTCCTCGTCGCTGATGGCGCCGGATGCCTTGAGCGAACTCAGCGTGGCGAGCTGCGAGGTGATCGATTCCGCCGCCACCGGTGCGGCGGCTGGCACGGTCTGCTCGGTCTCGTAGGCCTGCGCCTCCGCGTCGGTGCGCGCCCGGTCGTCCATCCCGCGGTTGATGGCCCGCGCCGTCATCGTCGCGGTGCCGGCGACCACCGCCGTGCGGGCGACGGCACCGAGCAACCCCGGCCGGCCGAACCTTCTGAACAGGGGCATCGGATACTCCTAACTGTCGACGAGAGCCGCCGCCTCGACGGTGCCGGGGTCGACCCTGACGTGCAGCTCGAGCACACCCCCCGCGTCCGACGCGATACGGGCGATCGAATCGGCCCACGTGTGTTCGATCGCGAGGAGGAGGGCGGTGCCGTCCTGGCCGAGTTCTTCGACGATCAGTTCGGCGTCGGCGCTGCTGAGCAACGGCCGTGGCTCGGGGCTGATGGCCGACCACCGCGGCAGGATGTCGTCTTCGAGATCGGTCACCGTGACGGTGCCGTCGGCTTCTTCGGTGGCGATCACGGCGTCGACGATGCGCAGGGTGCCGGTGGCGGTGAGTTCTTCGAGCAGCGGCGCGACACCCGACATCAGTCCGGCTTCGGGAAACGAGATGACGACGACTTCGATGGGCCCCATGCGCGGTGCTCCCTGCTGCTGGACGATTCTGACCCGCACAGTGTGCGTCGGGGCGCTCGCCGGCTCCATCACCCGGGCGGGGTGACGGTCAGAACGGGGGCGCCGGGCTGAGCGGGGGAGGCGGCACCGTCCAGATGACGCTGGCCGCGGCATCCGATCTCTCGAAGGCGTCGACCAGGGAGCAGACGCACGCCGACCGCGTCTCGGCGCGATGCACGGGCGGATGCCAGAACCGCACCCGGAAGGTCATCGCCCCGGGGGAGTGGGCCGCGAGCAGCACCTGCACGCTCGGCACGGAGCGCACGTGCTCGGTCGCGCGCACGGCGTCGGCGGCGATCTGCTGCACCTCCCGGTAGGGCAGCGCGGTGCGCACCCGCAGCTCGAGCTCGCTGCGCGCGAGGCCCCGCTCGGTGTCGCTCGTCACGGGCGACTGCAGCAGGTCGGTGTTGGGCACGTGCACCGTCTTGCCGTCGACGGTGTGCAGCACCGCGGCCCGGCCGTTCAGCTCTTTCACGACCCCGGTGTAGCCGAGCACCTCGATCTCGTCGCCGACCTTGACCGAGCGCCTGGCCTGGATGACGAGTCCGGCACCGAAGTTCTCGGCGATGCCGCGCAAGGCGAGAAAACAGACCGCGGCGACGATGATCACCGCGGCCAGCACGGGCTGCAGCGGGGCGCCGAGCACGGTGAGCGCGATACCCAGGGTGAGCAGCAACAGCGCGTACCGCAGTACCCGCGCGGCGAGGCTGGCGGCGGCCTCGCTCAGCCCCTGCACCTTGCGCAGCAGGGTGAGCGCCCAACGCTTGGCGAGACCCGACACGATCCAGCCGGCGATCACGACGAGAACCGCGATGACCGCGTCGACGGGGGTGATCGTGCCCGAGCTCAGGAAGGCGGAGATGTCCACGCCGCGACGGTACGTGCCGCGCGCGCCCGCGCCGTTCGCCCCGTACGGGTGAATACCCGGGCAGGAGCGGCCGGTGCAATGGGGCATGCGCGTTCTCCCCGGGCTGACCCGGCACAACCTGGTGCGCGAGTCGGCGGCGGGCGTCACGTTGCTCGCCATCGCCGTGCCGCTCAACATCGGGTACGCCCAGATCGCGGGCCTCCCGCCCACGGCCGGACTGTATGCGCTCGTGCTGCCGGGCATCGCCTTCGCGCTCCTCGCGTCGAGCAGGCAGTTGGTCGCGTCGCCGGATGCTGCGGCGGCAGCCCTCGTCGCGTCGTCGATCGGCGGTCTGGCCGTCGCCGGAAGCGACGACTACCTCACGATGGCGCTCGCCCAAGCGCTCATCGGCGGAGCGATCTTCCTCGTCTGCGCGTTCTTCAAGCTCGGGTTTCTCGCGAACTTCCTCTCCGAGCCGATCCTGATCGGGTTCGTCGGCGGTCTCGCCCTCGACATCCTGGTCAGCCAGGTCGCCAAGATGCTCGGCGTCTCGATCGACAGCGGTGCGGAGTTCACCACGAAGGTCGGCCAGCTGGTCGCGGGACTCGGCACGACCAACCCTTGGTCGCTCGCGCTCGCCGCGGCGGCCGTGGTCCTGCTGATGGGCGGGCGGGCGATCGCACGCCAAGTGCCGTGGGCGCTCGTCGTGCTCGTGGTCGGCACGCTCACGGTCGTGCTCGCGGGGCTCGAAGACCGCGGGGTGAAGGTGCTCGGGCCGGTGGACGCCGGCGCCCCGCAGCTCGTCTGGCCGGCGCTGTCGTGGGGCGAGTGGGCGGCGCTGGTGCCGAGCGCGGCCGCCCTCACCCTCGTCGCGATGGCCGAGGGACTTCTCGTGTCGCGCAAGTACGGGCAGAAGCGCGGGTACAGCACGAACCCCGACCGCGACCTGTTCGGGTTCGGCATCGCGAACCTCGCATCGGGCATCACCGGCGGGTTCACCGTCGGGTCGTCGACGTCGCGCACGGCCGCGACCGACCAGCTGGGCTCCCGCACGCAGGTGCCGACGCTCGTCGCCGCGGTGGGCACCCTGCTGCTGCTGGTCTTCGGCACGGGCCTGCTCGAACACATCCCGTCTCCGGCGATCGGCGCCATCGTCGCCGTCGCCGTGCTTCCGCTGCTCGGCTTCGTCGAACTCGCGGAGCTCTGGCGGTTGCGCCGGTTCGAATTCGGGGTGGGCGCCGTCTGCTTCCTCGGCACGCTGCTGCTCGGTCCGATCGTGGGCATCGTGCTCGCGTTCGTGCTCTCGCTCGTCAACCTCGCCCTGCGCGCGTCACGCCCGCCGGTCGACCTGCTGAGCCGCAACGACGTCCCCGACGGCTCGCTGCTGCCGCTCGACCCCGGCACGTACCTCACCGCGCCGGGGGTCGTGGTCGTGCGGTTCGCCGCACCGCTGTTCTTCGCCAACGCCGCGGTGTTCGACGACGCCGTGCGCAAGGCGGTGACCGGCGGCAAGGCGCTCGGCCTCACCGACCTCGTGCTCGACTGCGAGGCGATCACCGACATCGACGTGACCGGCGCCAAGACGTTCCGCGAGGTGACCGCGTGGCTCGCCGAGCAGCAGGTGACACTGCACCTGAGCCGGGTGCGTCCCGACCTGCTCGCGGTGCTGCAGCGGTTCGACCTGCGCGGCGATCTCGAGATCCACGGCACGAACCGGCAGGCGCTCGCGGCCCTGGCGCGCGACGGCTAGGCGTCGCGCGCGCAGCGGAACCCGATGTGGGTGGTCGAGGTGTCGTCGGACTGGGGCGACCGCGCCGCCGGACGGTAGCGCAGGCAGTACTCGGGCGCGCACAGGTGCGAGCCGCCCTTGAGCACGCGCCGCCCGTCGCGCGGGTCGCCGACGGCGCAGCACGACTCCTCGCCGACCGCGTGCCGCTGGGCGTAGGGCGTGCTGGTCCACTCCCAGACATTGCCGATCATGTCGACGAGATCGAAACCGTTGGGCGGGAACGAACCGACCGCGCTGGTACCGCGCCATCCGTCTGCCCCCTCGTTGCGATAGGGGAAGGCGCCCTGCCAGGTGTTGGCCATGAGCCGCCCGCCCGGTCGCGGGTCGTCGCCCCACGCGAACGTCGCCCCCTCGAGTCCGCCGCGGGCCGCGAACTCCCACTCGGCCTCGGTCGGCAGGCGTCCGCCGGCCCACACCGCGTACGCCGAGGCGTCGTCGAACGACACCTGCACGACCGGGTGGTCGACGGGGGCCTCGTCGTGGCCGAACGGGCGCCGCCAATCCGCGCCGACGACCCAGGTCCACCACTGCCGCCAGTCGCGCAGCGCGACCGGGCCGGCGGTCGGCCGGAAGGCGAGCGACCCGGCCGCCCGCTCGTCGGCGGGCAGGTCGGGGAAGTCGGCCGCGGGCAGCTCGCGCTCGGCGGTCGTGACGTAGCCGGTGTCGGCCACGAAGGCGGCGAACTGCCGGGTGGTCACCGGGTGTTCGTCGATGAGGAACGGGTCGACGGATGTCGCGTGTACGGGCCCCTCGTCGGCGTAGAACTGCTCCGACCCCATCAGGAAGGTGCCACCCTCGATCGCCCGCATGCCCCGCCTCCCGTCAGCGGTCAGCTTCGGGCCGTGCGCCCGCGGCGGCCTCACCCGCGAGAGGCGAGACGACCGGGGCTGGCGAAACCCTAGCCTTGCTGCGGACGGGAGGTGCGGGCATGGGTGAGGCGATCGGCGCGGTCCTCCCGCTCGCGCTCGGTGTCGCCGTCAGCCCGATCCCCATCATTGCGGCGATCCTCATGCTGCTGTCGCCGCACGCGCGCAGCACCGGCCTCGGCTTCCTCGGCGGCTGGGTCGGCGGCATCACCGTGGCGGTCGTGCTGTTCACCCTGGTGTCGACGCTCATCCCGGCGGGCGATGCCGACGAGCCGAAGCCGGTGGCCGGGGTGATCACGATCGTGCTCGGTCTCGGGCTGCTCGCGCTCGCGATACGGCAGTGGCGCTCCCGCCCGAAGCCGGGCGAGACGGCGGCGCTTCCGACGTGGATGTCGGCGATCGACAGCATGACGCCGGTGCGGGCGCTCGCCATCGGCTTTCTGCTCTCGGCAGTCAATCCGAAGAACCTGCTGATGGCGGTCGGCGCCGGAGTCGACATCGGCGCCAGCGGTCTCGGTGCGGGCGGGGCGACGGTCGTGATCGTGATCTTCGTTCTGCTCGCCTCGGCGAGTGTCGCCGTTCCGGTGGTCGGCTACCTCGCGGCATCCGACCGCATGCGCTCCCCGCTCGAGTCGATGCGCGCGTGGCTGGGGCAGAACAACGCGGCCGTGATGACCGTGCTGCTGACCGTCATCGGCGTCGTGATGATCGGCAAGGGCATCGGCAGATTCTGATGGCCGGCCCGACCGCCGTGCTGGCACCCACGCTGCGCGGGTACCGCGCCGGGTGGATCGGCGCCGACCTGGTGGCCGGGGTGTCGGCAGGCGCCGTGGTGATCCCGCAGGCGATGGCGTACGCGACGATCGCGAACCTGCCGGTGGAGTACGGCCTGTACACCTGCATCACGCCGATGGTCGCCTACGCGCTGCTCGGCGGGTCGCGGGCGATGAGCGTGTCGACGACCTCGACGATCGCGACGCTGACGGCCACGACCCTGGTGAGCGCGGGGGTGGCCGCATCCGCACCGGCCGACGACGTGGCACGCGACCTCGCCGCGCTCACCCTGCTGGTCGGGGTGATCCTGCTGCTGGCGCGGGTCTTCCGGCTGGGGTCGCTGGTCGAGAACATCAACGAGGCGACGCTGATCGGCCTCAAGGTGGGGCTCGGTGCGACCGTGGCGCTCGGCCAGGTGCCCAAGCTGCTCGGCGTCGATGTCGAGCCGACCGGGCGCGGGTTCGTGCGCACTCTCGTCGCGACGGTCGAGGCGGTGCCCGCCCTCGACCTCGCGACGGTGATACTGTCGCTCGGGTCGATCGGGGTGCTGCTGGTGTTGCGGCGGGTGGCGCCGCGCGTGCCGGGGCAGCTCGTGATCGTCGTGGTCGGCATCGTGCTGGTGGCGGCGACCCCGCTCGTCGACGCGGGAGTGCGGGTCATCGATCCCGTGCCGGGCGGGCTGCCGGCGCCCGCGCTGCCCGGGTTCGACCACGTCGTGGCGCTCGTGCCGGGGGCGCTGGCGATCGCGGTGATGGCGTTCCTCGAATCGGCGTCGGTGGCGCGCGGCATCCGGCAGACCGACGAACCGCAGGTCGACAGCGACCGCGAGCTGCTCGCGACGGGAGCCGCGAACCTGGTCGGGGCGTTCTTCCACACGCTGCCCGCGGCCGGGGGATTCTCGCAGAGCGCCGTGAACCAACGGGCGGGCGCACGGTCGCAGCTCGCCTCGATCGTCACGGCGACGCTCGCCGTGCTCGTCGCGCTGTTTCTCGGACCGGTGCTCGACGACCTGCCGCAGGCCACGCTCGCGGCGATGGTGTTCGTCGCGGTGATCGGGCTCATCGACGTGCGCGGGCTGGTGCGGCTCGCGCGCATCAGCCGGCTCGAGTTCTGGATCGCCGTCGTCACCGCGCTCATCGGGCTCGCCGCGGGTCTGCTGCCGGCCGTCGCCGCCGGGGTGCTGTTCACGCTCGGCAGCGTGCTGCACGAGCTGAACAAGCCGCGCATCAGCGTGCAGCGCGCGCCGGGCGCCATGTGGGTGACGCTCGACGTGCCGCTCTACACCGCGAACGTGCTCGGGGTGCAGCGCGCGGTAGAGAGCGCCGTCGAGCCGGACACCGCGGTCGTGGTGGTCGACGCGACGGTCATGCGGGTGACGTCGGTCACGGTGCTCGACGCGCTGGCCGACCTCGACCGCTCGCTCGCCGCCCGCGGGGTGCGCCTCGAGTTGACGGGGCTGGCGGGCGACGCGCTCGCGATGGCCCGCCGCACCGAGTGGTGGCAGGCGCTGGAGAACGAGGGACGGGTGCGGGAGTAGCGGGTCGCGTTCGTGATTCAGGATGAACCGGGGCGCGCGGGCCCGCCGGCCGCGCCGACACGCGGGGTGCTGGCGGGCCCGGGCGCATCCGTCCTGAATCATGGACGCACCGCGCCCGCGCTAGTCGGCGAGCAGTTCGCGCACGCGCGGGATGACCTTCGTGCCGTACAGCTCGATGCTCTTCATCAGCTTGTCGTGCCCCAGTCCGCCGTTGCTGTACTTCAGTTCGAAGCGCGACAGGCCGAGGCCCTTCGCGGCATAGGCGATCTTGGTGGCCACGGTCTCGGGCGAGCCGACGAACAGCGCGCCCGTGGGCGAGGCGGCGGCATCGAACTGCGCGCGCGACATGGGCGGCCAGCCGCGCTCGGCGCCGATGCGCGCCATCAGCGCCTGGTAGTGCGGCCAGAGCTCTTCGCGCGCCTGCTCGTCGGTCTCGGCGACGTGGCCGGGCGAGTGCTCGCCCACGGGCTGCGTCGGCTGCTCGAGCTGGTCGAGGGCGCGGTGGTAGAGGTCGACGAGCGGGGCGAACCGCAGCGGTTCGCCGCCGATGATCGCGAGCATCAGGGGGAGGCCGTACCGTGCCGCGCGGATGACCGACTCGGGGCTTCCGCCCACGCCGACCCAGGTCTTCAGCAGGCCGTTCTCGACGGGAGGGTAGACCGACTGGTCGACGAGCGGCGGGCGCGTAGTGCCCTGCCAGGTGACGGGCTGCTGCTGGCGTACCGCGGCGAACAGGTCGAGCTTCTCGTCGAACAGCTCTTCGTACTGGCTCAGGTCGAATCCGAACAGCGGGAACGACTCGGTGAACGAGCCGCGCCCGAGGATGACCTCGGCGCGACCGTTCGAGAGCCCGTCGAGCGTCGCGAACCGCTGGAACACCCGGATCGGGTCATCCGAACTGAGGACCGTCACCGCGGAGCCGAGCCTGATGCGTTCGGTGCGCGCGGCGATCGCGGCGAGCACGACCTCGGGTGCCGACACGGCGAAGTCGCGGCGGTGGTGCTCGCCGATGGCGATGAAGTCGATGCCGACCTGGTCGGCGAGCACGCCCTGGTCGACGAGGTTGCGCAGCACCTGCGCGTGGGGCAGCGGTGCGCCGTCCGCGTCGTCGGTCACGTCACCGAAGGTGTCGAGTCCGAGTTCGATGCTGGTGAGGTCGATGTCGGGCATGGTGTCCGTCTCCTAAGTCAATTCAAACGTATGGACTCTGCAACTCCGCCACGACGCCCGCTATTCCCGTGAGCGGGGTCGGGGCGCGGGTGGCGGCGGAACCTCTTTCGCCGCGATGACGTCGGCGAACGCGATCGTCGTCAGGCCGCGCACCGTCGCGATCACGCAGTGGGTGTCGTCGGTGCCGCTGAGATAGCCGAGCGCGTCGGTCGCCGAACCCTCGGGATCGCCGTGCAACGCGTACCGGATGACCACGCGGGTGCCGTCGCCCGCGCCCTTGAGGAATTCGACGGGGGTCACCATGAGCTGGGCTTGTAGTCCTTGAGGAAGATGCCGAACAGGTCTTCGCCGTCTTCGCCGCGCACGATCGGGTCGTAGACGCGGGCGGCGCCGTCGACGAGGTCGAGCGGGGCGTGGAAGCCCTCCTCGGCGAGGCGCACCTTGGTGGGGTGCGGGCGCTCGTCGGTGATCCAGCCGGTGTCGACGCTCGTCATGAGGATGCCGTCGGTCTCGAGCATCTCGCGCGCGCTGGTGCGGGTGAGCATGTTGACGGCCGCCTTGGCCATGTTGGTGTGCGGATGACCCGGGCCCTTGTAACCCCGACCGAACACGCCCTCCATCGCCGAGACGTTCACGATGTACTTGCGGTGCGCGGAGGACGCGGCCATCGACGGCCGCAACTTCGAGATGAGGATGAAGGGGGCGGTGGTGTTGGCCAGCTGCACCTCGAGCATCTCGAGCGGGTCTACCTCGTCGACGTGCTGCGTCCACGAGTTCGCGTCGTGCAGGTCGGGCACGAGGCCGCCCGCGTCGATCGCGGTGCCGGCGGCGAGGCGTTCGAGCGACGACGACCCGGCCGTCATCGCGAGTTCGGTGAGCTGTTCGGCGCGGGAGGCGGCCGCGGCGAGGATCGGGTGCGCGGTCACCGACTGGGCGAGCGCCTGCGGGTGCGGGTCGTTCGTGTGGCCGAATGTGACCAGCTCGGGGAGCTTGCCGTCGGGCAGCGGCGCGAGTTCGCCGTCGACGAGCGGCTGGTAGGCGCCGGGCGAGCGGCGCACGGTCTGCGTCGCGTTGTTGATGAGGATGTCGAGCGGACCCTGCTCGGCGACCGACTCGGCGAGCCCGATCACCTGGGCGGGGTCGCGCAGGTCGATGCCGACGACGCGCAGGCGGTCGATCCAGTCGGCGGAGTCGGGCAGGCTCGTGAAGCGTCGCACCGCGTCGCGCGGGAAGCGCGTGGTGATCGTCGTGTGCGCACCGTCGCGCAGCAGGCGCAGGGCGATGTACATGCCGATCTTGGCCCGGCCGCCGGTGAGCAGCGCGCGCTTGCCGGTGAGGTCGGTGCGGGCGTCGCGTTTCTCGTGGCTCATCGCCGCGCAGTCGGGGCAGAGCTGGTGGTAGAACGCGTCGACCTGCGTGTAGGGCTGCTTGCAGATGTAGCAGTTGCGCGGCTTGATCAGGGTGCCGGCCGTGGGGGCGGTCGTCGACGCCGCGATCGGCACCCCGCGGGTCTCGTCGTCGATGCGGTCGGGCGCCCCGGTGGCGGTGGCCGCGACGACGGCGCGGTCGGCGTCGGCGATGGTCGCGCGCTTGTCGAGACGACGCTCCTTCTTGACCGACTTGAACATCTTGGCCGTCGCGCGGCGCACGGTGATGAAGTCGGGGTGCTCCTCATCGATCGCGGCCATCGACTCGAGCACACGCAGCGTCACGGCGAGATCGGCCGGATCGATGGCGGCGGCGGGAGCGGCGACGTCGGACGCGGCGTCGACGGTGTCGTCGGAGGCGGCGTCGACGGTGTCGTCGGAGGCGGGGGAGTCAGGCAGGGAAGGCACACACGATTCTAAACGATTGCTACTCCCAGCTGCCGAGCGCGCGGTCGAGGCCGGCCACCATGGCCGCGAAGCTGCCGGTGACATCGATCGGCAGCATAAAACCGCCGCCCGACTCGATGGCGACGAACCCGTGCAGGCTCGACCGCACGGCGCGGGTCGCGTCGATCGTCGCGCGTTCCGACAGCCCGTAGCCGGCGAGGGCGGCGAAGATCACCTGCACGAGGCGCGTGCTCGCCCGCACGTCGTCGGGATCGTTCGGGTCGGCGGCCCGCTGCGTGGTCTCGTAGCGGCCCGGATGCGCCCCGGCCCACGCGCGGTAGGCGTCGGCGAGGGCGGCGACCGCCTCGCCGCGCGAGCGTCCGATGGCCGCCGCGCCCACGGCATCCGCCAGATCGTCTTTCGCGCGCACGGAGATCGCCTGCCGCACCGCGTCGAGCGACGCGACGTGTTTGTAGAGGCTCGGCACCTTCACCCCGAGGCGGTCGGCGAGCGCGGCGAAGCTGAGGCCCGCGATGCCGGTCTCGTCGGCGAGGGTACCGGCCGTGTCGATGACGACGTCGGGGGTGAGGCCGGCCCTAGCCACGGGCGACGCCCGTCAGGAACGAGGCGACGGCGGGCACGACGAGGTCGGGGCGCTGCGACTGCGGGTAGTGGCCGGCGTCGGGAATCATCACGGCGCTGCCGCCGAGCGTCTCGGCGAGCCACTCGGCCTCGGCGCGCGGGTCGGGGAAGTCGGGGTCGAGCGCGCCCATCAGCACGAGCGTCGGGGTGTGCACGGTGGGAAGCACCCGTTCGACGGCGTCGTGGTTCAGGCGCGTGGTGCGCGAGAAGGCGGCGGCGTATCCGGGGCGGCGGAGGGCGGCGAGCACGCTCGCGACGTATTCGGCCTGGTCGGCGGGCTTGGTTCCCGCGTAGAGCGAGGGCAGGTAGGTCTTCCAGATGGTGGCGACCCACGGTGCGGCGGTCGCGGCGCGCATGATCAGCGCCATCGCGCGTGACATCTTCGGGTTGCGGCCGAAGGGACCGAGCAGCACGAGCCCGGTGACGAGTTCGGGGCGGTGGGCGGCGGCGATGATCGCGGCCGAGGCGCCCATCGAGTTGCCGACGACCACGGCGGGGGAGCCGAGGTGGTCGATCAGCGCCTCGATGTCGCTCGCGGTCTCCTCGTCGCCGTACGAGGCGAAGCCGGTCGAGCTGTCTCCGTGTCCGCGCAGGTCGGTGGTGACGACGCGGTATCCCGCGGCGACCAGGGCCGGCACGAGGTGGCGGTAGCTGGAGCGCAGGTCGCCCATGCCGGGTACGCAGAGCACGAGCGGACCGGTGCCCGCGGATTCGTAGGCGATCGTGTCATCCGCCCGCTGGAGGTGGTGGATCTCTGTGGTCATGAGGTACTCGCTTTCGGAGTGGCTAGTTTGCATAGCACTGAAGCTAGTGCCACTAGCTTTAGATGTCAAGAAATTCGTCGACACGGGTTCGTAGGGGATGATCGAAGCATCATGCCTGAGGATGTCGCCACCACCGCCCCCGCGACGCTGCTCGAGCGCGCCCCCGCCCCGTACGACGCCGACGCGGCGTTCGAGAACTTCTCGGAGTGGGCCGAGTCGCGCGGACTGAGGCTGTACCCGGCGCAGGAAGAGGCGCTCATCGAGATCGTCTCGGGCGCGAACCTGATCCTGTCGACCCCGACCGGCACCGGGAAGTCGCTCGTCGCGATCGGCGCGCACTTCGCCGCGCTCGCGCAGGGCAAGCGCAGCTACTACACCGCGCCGATCAAGGCGCTCGTGTCGGAGAAGTTCTTCGCGCTCGTCGACATCTTCGGTGCGGAGAACGTCGGCATGGTCACCGGCGACTCGTCGGTCAACCCCGACGCGCCCATCATCTGCTGCACCGCCGAGATCCTCGCCAACGTCGCGCTGCGTGGCGGCGACCGGAGCGACGTCGACCAGGTCGTGATGGACGAGTTCCACTTCTATGCCGACCCCGACCGGGGCTGGGCGTGGCAGGTGCCGCTGCTGACCCTGCCGGGCGTGCAGTTCGTGCTGATGTCGGCGACCCTCGGCGACGTGTCGCGCATCGCCGACGACCTCACCATCCGCACCGGGCGCGAGACCGCCGTCGTCACCGGCGTCGAACGGCCCGTGCCGCTCAGCTACAGCTACGCCACGACGCCCGTGCACGAGACGATCGAAGACCTGCTCGCGACCGGCCAGGCGCCGATCTACATCGTGCACTTCTCCCAGCTGGCCGCCCTCGAGCGCGCCCAAGCCATGACGAGCATCAAGATCGTGAGCCGCGAGCAGCGCGACGAGATCGCGGAGGCGATCGGCGACTTCCGGTTCACGACCGTGTTCGGGCAGACCCTGTCGCGGCTCATCCGTTCGGGCATCGGCGTGCACCACGCGGGCATGCTGCCCAAGTACCGCCGGCTCGTCGAACAGCTGGCGCAGCAGGGGCTGATGCGGGTGATCTGCGGCACCGACACCCTGGGCGTCGGCATCAACGTCCCGATCCGCACGGTGCTCTTCACCGCGCTGACGAAGTACGACGGGGTGCGCACCCGCCAGCTGACCGCGCGCGAGTTCCACCAGATCGCCGGTCGCGCGGGACGCGCCGGCTACGACACCGCGGGAACCGTCGTCGCCCAGGCCCCCGAGCACGAGAGCGAGAACGCCCGGCTCGTGGCGAAAGCCGGCGACGACCCGAAGAAGATCAAGAAGATCGTGCGCAAGAAGGCGCCCGACGGCTTCGTGTCGTGGGGCGAGCCGAGCTTCAACCGCCTCATCGCGGCCGAGCCGGAGACGCTGAACTCGAGCATGCAGGTCAGCCACTCGATGATCTTGAACGTCATCGCGCGCGAGGGCGACGCCTTCCAGGAGATGCGCGACCTCATCTTCGAGAGCCACGACCCGTGGCCGAAGCAGCTCGCCATGGCGCGCAAGGCCCTCGCGATCTACCGCACGCTTCGCGCGGCCGATGTCGTCACGCAGATCGCGCGGGTCGAGAAGCCGGTCACCTCGCCCGCCCTCAAGTCGGCGCTCGAGGGGGTCGACGGGTTCGACGACGGCGACTACGAAGACTGGAATGCCGAGCCGTCGGCGGAACCCGTGCACTACGACATCCGGCTCACGGTCGACCTGCAGCCCAACTTCGCGCTCAACCAGCCGCTGTCTCCCTTCGCCCTCGCGGTGTTCGAGCTGCTCGACCCCGAGTCGCCGAGCTACGCGCTCGACATGATCTCGATCCTCGAGGCGACGCTCGACGACCCGCGGCCGATCCTCTCGCAGCAGCAGTTCCTCGCCAGGGGCGAGGCCGTCGCGGCGATGAAGGCCGAGGGCATCGAGTACGACCAGCGCATGGAGCTGCTCGAGCAGGTGACCTGGCCGAAGCCGCTCGAAGAGCTGCTCGACGCCTCGTTCGAGCAGTACAGCGCGACCCAGCCGTGGATCGGCGACTTCGAACTCAGCCCGAAGTCGGTCGTGCGCGACATGTACGAGCGCGCGATGACGTTCGCCGACTACGTGGGCTACTACAAGCTCGCGCGCAGCGAGGGGCTCGTGCTGCGTTATCTCAGCGACGCGTACCGCGCCGTGCGACAGACCGTGCCCGACGAGGCCAAGACCGAAGAGCTGCTCGACCTGATCGAGTGGCTCGGAGAACTGGTGCGGCAGGTCGACTCGAGCCTCGTCGACGAGTGGGAGCAGCTGATCAATCCGACGGCACCGGGCGAGAAGCCGGTTCTACCGCCCGCGCCGCCTTCGATCCTCACCAACCCGCGCGCATTCCGGGTTCTCGTGCGCAATGAGCTGTTCCGCCGGGTACAACTGGCCGCGCTGGACAAGTACGAGGAGCTCGGTGCTCTGGATGCCGCGTCGGGATTCACCGCCGACGTGTGGGGTGACGCCATGGACGCCTTCTTCGACGTGCACGACGATCTCGCGACCGACAGCGACGCCCGCAGCTCGGCGATGCTCATCGTCGACGAGGGCGCCGAGACCTGGACCGTGCGGCAGATCTTCGCCGATCCGGCCGGCGACCACGACTGGGGCATCAGCGCGACGGTCGACCTGGCCGAGTCGGCCGAGGTCGGTGTCGCGGTCGTGAAGGTGACGGCGGTGGGCAGGCTCGACGCCTTCGCGGCACCCGCTGGTTGAGCGCGGTGGAGCTATGGAAATCGCGTCAGCGATTTCGCGACCCCAGCGCCGACTGAGCCTGCGAAGGAGGAAAGCGATAGCTGTGGTGACCGGGTGTCGTTGCGGGCCGTAGCCGGCCCCGCTCACCCGGCAGGAGCGGCGTCAGTAGACCGTGCGCTCGAGGAACGCGTTGCCGAACTTGCGCTCGGGATCGAGCCGGGCGGCCAGCTCGCGGAAGTCGGCGAGTCGCGGGTAGACCCCCTCGAGCCGGTCGACCCCTGCCGTGAACACCTTGCCCCAGTGCGGCCGGGTTCCGAGCGGGAGCAGCTGCGCCTCGATCTCGGGCAGCAGGGCGCGCACCTCGGTCTCGAGCGGCTTCCAGGTGAAGTGGATGCCTACGGCGTCGGTCTCGTAGGCGCCGCTCAGCCAGAGAGAGTCGGCCGCCATCGTGCGTAGCTCGGTGACGAGCAGCAGCGGGGCGACCTTCTCTCCGAGCGAGCGGACGGCCTCGATCGCCGCGACCGCGTTGCGGCGGGGCACGAGGTATTCGCTCTGGATCTCGTCGCCGTTCGAGGGCGTGAATCCGAGTTTGAAGTGGGCGAGCCTGTCGCTCCACGGTCCGGGGATGCCGCCCTGCTGGGTGACGTTCTCCTTCGGCTGGTCGGGCAGCATGTGGCGGCCGGCCGGTTGCTGCACGGCACCGAGCAGCCGGGCGGGGGGCGCCGCGGCATCCATTCTGCTCTTGAGCCAGGTGGTTCCGATCGTGTCGCCGAGCCAGTCGGTGAACAGGCTCACGCTGTAAGCGCTCGAGGTGACGGCGTCGAAGTTCTGCAGCAGGTCGTCGAAGGAGAGGCCGTCGTAGAGGTCCTGTCGCACGTCGAAGGTGGGCTGGATGTCGAGGGTCACGCGCGTGACGATGCCGAGCGCGCCGAGCGAGACGACGGCGCCGTCGAAGTCGGGGTCGCCGCGGCGCAGCGCGAGCAGTTCGCCCGACGCGGTGACGATCTCGAGAGCGGCCACGGCCGCGGCGAGGGTTCCGTTGCGGTCGCCCGAACCGTGGGTGCCCGTCGCGATGGCGCCGGCGATCGAGATGTGCGGAAGCGACGCGAGGTTGTGCAGCGCCCAGCCGGAGAGCTGCAGCACGGTGGCGACGTCGCCGTAGCGGGCGCCGCCGGGCACGGTGACGGTGGCGGATGACTCGTCGACGACCGTCTCCACGTCGAGGGCCTCGAGGCTGACGAGGGTGCCGTCGGTGTCGGCGAGGTCGCTGAACGAGTGCCTGCTGCCGAGGGCCCGCACGCGGCTCGACGACGCGACCAGCTGTTGCAGCTCCTCGACCGTGCGCGGACGCGCGAGCGATGCGGCGCGGTAGGTGTAATTGCGGGCCCAGTTCTCACCGACGTTGGTAGACATTGCTCCATTCTGCACTGGCCCGCATCCATCCGCGCGCCGTCCGACACTCGTAGACTGGCGGCATGCTCGGTCGTGCCAGGGTCTGGCTCCTCGATTACGCCTACGCGGTGCGGGTGAACCTCGGCGCCACCCTGCGGCACCGGTCGGTGCCCACGCCGCGCGGACACCTCGCCCCCGTGCTGCTCATCCCGGGCGTCTACGAACGCTGGCAGTTTCTCCGCGCCGCCGGCGGGAGGCTCGCCCGGATGGGACACCCCGTGCACGTCGTCGAGATGCTGGGGCGCAACATCGACGAGATCCCGCGGGCGGCGGCGGTCGCCCAGGCCTACCTCGACGAGCACGACCTCCGCGGTGTGGTGATCGTGGCGCACAGCAAGGGCGGACTCATCGGCAAACACATGATGCTGTTCGACGACGTCGAGAACCGCATCGACCGCCTGGTGGCGATCGCGTCGCCGTTCTCCGGGTCGACGCTCGCCAAGTACGTGCCCGTGCGGCCCCTGCGGGCGTTCATCCCCACCGCGACCACGCTGACGCTGCTCGCGGCCAACGCCGAGGTGAACTCGCGCATCATCTCGATCTTCGGCGGCTACGACCCGCACATCCCGGGCGGCAGCGAACTGCCAGGCGCCACCAACGTGCGTGTGCCCGCCGACGGACACTTCCATCTGCTCGTCGACGACCGGGTGCTCGACGAAGTGGAGGCCGCGGTGGCCGCGCCGCCCGCTCCGGCCCCGGGGTCGGTGCCGCCCGAGACCGAGCCTCCGGTGGCGCCCGTTCCGCCGCCCTCGACAATCGTCGCGGAATGAATCGCCCGGCCGGGTGTTGACTATGGGCATGACGCGTAATCAACGACTGGTTCTCTCGATCGCGGTACTCGCGTCTTTCGTCACCTTCCTCGACGGCTCGGTGATCAACGTCGCGCTGCCCGCGATCGAAGAAGAACTCGGCGGCGGGATCACCACGCAGCAGTGGGTGGTCGACGCCTACGCCATCACGCTCGGAACGCTGATCCTGCTCGCCGGTTCGCTGTCGGACACGTTCGGCCGCTGGGTCGTGCTCAAGGTGGGCCTGTACGGCTTCGCCGTGACATCCGTGCTCATCGCGCTCGCGCCGACGGCGGAAACGCTGGTCATCCTGCGCGGAGCCCAGGGAATCGCGGGAGCGCTGCTCGTGCCGAGCTCGCTCGCGATCATCATCGCTACGTTCCGAGGCGCTCCCCAGGCGAAGGCCATCGGTACCTGGACCGGATTCACGAGCGCCGCCTTCCTCGTCGGCCCGCTGCTCGGCGGCCTGTTCGTCGACTACCTCGACTGGCGGCTCGTCTTCGCGATCAACATCCTGCCGATCGCGGTCACCCTCGTGCTCATCGCGCGTCTCGGCGAGAAGAACGTGCGGCCCGAGGGCGGCGGAATCGACTGGTTCGGTGCCGTGCTCGGAATCCTCGGCCTGGGCGGACCGGTGTTCGCGCTCATCGAGCAGGCGAACTTCGGCTGGTCGAGCCCCGCGATCTACCTGCCGTTCGTGCTCGGGCTCGTCGCGCTGCTCGCCTTCATCCTGCGCCAGCGCACCACGAAGCATCCGATGGTGCCGCTCGGCCTGTTCTCCGTGCGCAACTTCTCGATCGGCAACGTCTCGACGACCCTCGTCTACGCGGCCCTCTCGCTGGGCGGCTTCCTCATCACCGTCTTCCTGCAGGAAGTCGGCGGGTTCTCTGCGACCGCCGCGGGACTCGCGTTCCTGCCGATGACGCTGATCAGCATCGCGCTCTCGTCGTGGTTCGGCGCCCTCGCCGGCAAATACGGCCCGCGCCTGTTTATGGGCTTCGGCCCGATCGTCGGCGGAATCGGGTATCTGCTGCTGCTCGGAATCGACGAAGACGTGAACTACTGGACACAGGTGTTCCCGGGTGTCGTGATCTTCGCCCTGGGGCTGACCATGACGGTCGCGCCGCTCACCGCCGCCATTCTCGGCTCGATCTCGCCCGAGCAGTCGGGCATCGGTTCGGCGATCAACAATGCGATCTCGCGCATCGCCGGTCTCATCGCGATCGCGTTCGTCGGAGTGATCGTGGGATCGCAGTTGACGGTCGGCTCGTTCCACCGCGGGCTGCTGGTGACTGCCATGCTGCTCATCCTCGGCGGGATCGTGTCGCTCATCGGAATCCGCAATCCCGTGCTGGAGAAGGTTCCGGCCAAGAAGTAGCGGCCCGCCGGCTGGCGCAGCACTGACGCGGTGGCGCGCTCGCGCGCCGGCGTCGTGGGTCTCGTGCGGGCGTTCGACCGCGCCGTGGGGGTGTCGTGCGGTCGTTCGTCGGCGCATGGCGAGTCTCGCGGTCGTGCGGTGGGTGATCATGTGGTCGCCGCCGCGAGTTCGCGTTTGAGGTCGTGCATGGCCGCGCTCTTCGACGGCATGAGCCTCGGGGTGCGTGTGGGGTCGATGTCGGGTGGTGGGAGCAGGTGGTAGTCGGTGCCCACTCGGTAGATTTCCCAGCCGTTGTTGTGGATGAGGAGGTGGTGGAATCTGCAGAGCAGGATGCCGTTGGCGAGGTCGGTTCTGCCGCCTTCGGCCCAGGGGATGATGTGGTGGGCTTCGGTCATCGACGGTTCTTTGTCGCAGTCGCCGAACATGCAGGCCCCGTCGCGGACGGCGAGGGCGACGCGTTGTTTCGGTGTGAAGGTGCGCTGTTCCCGTCCGACGTCGAGGGGACGGCCGAAGCTGTCGAGGGTGATCTCGGTGGTGGTCCCGTCACAGGAGAGCCGTTGCACGGTCGCCGCGGAGATCGGGGTCGTTAGGCCCTCGATACGACCGATACCGGTGCCGCTATAGGTGGCGCCCTTAGGCCCGTGGCTGGCGCCGTCAGTCTTGCCGCCGCCAGTACCGGTGCCGCCCAAAGTCGCTTTCGAGACGAGTACCCGGATGGAGGCGCCGCCGGTGCCGAGGAGGTGGGAGCTGTCGGCGTCGGATCCGGCCTGCAGCAGGCCGAGGAAGGTGTCGGAGGCCAGTTGGCCGATGCTGCGTGGGTCGTTGAGGATGCGTTCGGCGGTGTCTTTGTTCGGACCGTCGACGAATCTGACCCCGCGTTTCGGGGAGGTGGCCCGGTTGTAGAGCTCTTTCGCGATCGCGTAGTTCTCGGGGTCGAGGTCCCAGACGAACCTACCCATCCCGTTGCTCAGTTCGAAGTGTCTGAGGGAGCGCTTGTCGAACCGTTCCCGTTCCCGGTCGGCGACACCGGCCGCGTCGAGGTCGTCACGCAGTTCCCGGGCCCGGGTCCGCAACCGGTCGACATCGAGCGTGGTGGCGAGCGCGCAGAGAGACGCCGCCGCAGATTCCAGCGCCGAGACAGGAACGTTGTCGCTCGGCACCCCGAGGCCGGCCCGGATCGCGTCCGCCGCCCCGACCGACACCGCCCCGGCGGCGACGGCGGCGGCGACCGGTGCCAGCCACGGCTCGGCGGCCTCGAACATGATGCCGGTGTCGGGGTCGGTCGACCCGTCGACGGCCGCTTCCCGCACCAGCGTCCCCACCCGCACCGCGGTGACCGCCTCCCGCCCGGATGCCCCGGTCGTTCCTTTAAGCAGTTCTTCCGCGCTCCGGAAACCCTCCCGCTGCGCCAACCCGGCGTGCCCCATCTCCCGGGTCGACCGGGCCGCGATCTCCCCGGCGATCAGCGCGAGGTGTGCTTCGGCCAACTGCTTCTCCCGGGCGGCCAGCTTCAAGAGGGAGACGAGAGTCGCGTCATCCGCGGTCTGGAAATCGGCGACATCGTTCGAGACCGCGCTCAGCGAGGCGACGGCGGAAGCCATCTGCTGTGTCAGATCGGTCGAGGAGGTCATGCATCAAGCCAACCAGTTTCGAACATACATTCGAGAAAAGCGGGGCAAAATGTGGAAAGAAACTCCGCCCCTGTGGAGAACCCGAACGCCTACAGCGCGAGAGCCAGCAACACCACGTCGACCAGCGCCGCGACCATGATCAGCTGGAACAGCAGCCGCGCCGGCGGCCGGGCGACAGCGAGCACTCCGCACACGACGGCCAGCGTCAGCGTGATCGCGAGACCTATCCACTGCAGGGCGCCGGGCGACCCCGCGCCGACCACGACGAGAACGGATGCCGCGGCCAACGCGACGGCGATGGTGAGTCCGCTCGCGCGGAGTCCGAGGCGGTGGGGGAGTCCGGAGACGCCAGTCGCGGCGTCGTCGGCGAGATCGGGCAGCACGTTCGCGAAGTGCGCGGCGATGCCGAGCAGCGCTCCCGCGGCGAGCATCCACCACGGAGCGAACCGGGGTTCGGTCGCGGCCAGGGTCACGATCGCGGGCAACAACCCGAAGCTCACCACGAAGGGGAGCACTGAGAGGGCGGAGCGTTTGAGCCAGAGGTTGTAGGCCCAGGCCGAGGCGATGAAGACCACGTGGGCGAGCGTCGCGGCCCAGCCGAGCGGAAGGGTGAGCACGACGGCGAGCACGAGCGTCACGAGCGAGGCGGCGCGCACGGCACCGACGCCGATCCACCCCCGGGCGATCGGCTTGTCGGACCGGCCCACAGCGGCGTCGCGAGCGGCATCGATCCAGTCGTTCGAGAGTCCGACCGACACCTGGTTGAAGAACACGGCCGCCGTGACCAGAAGGAGCCGGCCGATGTCGAGACCGACCCCGAGGGCGAGCACGGCCGTGACCGCGGTGACCGCGACCGTCGGACCGGGATGTGTGGATAACGCGAGCGCTATCGGGCGCGCTGGCGCGTTATCGGGCATAACGCCATGCTATTCGGATAGCGTGGCCGAATGCCCACCACGCCGCAGTACGACGAACTCGCCAAAATCCTCCCCGGCGTGTGGAACGTGCGCTCCACCAACTTTCCGATGTGGCTCACGCGCGAACGCAAGTCGCCGCGCTTCAGCTACGACCTCGTGAGCGAGAACCCGCTGACCCTCCGCGACGACGTGAGCTACTTCACCGCAGACAATGCCGAGAAGCACATCGTGGGCACCGACAAGTGGGCACACGACCACTTCATCTGGCGCGGCAAAGGGCTGCTGAAGATCGCGCGCAGCCGCTGGTCGATAGCCGGCGGCAACGACGACCACACGGCACTCGCGATTCGGTTCGAGAAGACCATGTTCACCCCCGCCGGCCTCGACATCATCGTTCGCGAGGGCGTCGAGATCGCCGAGCTGCGCAGCCTCGTCGCCCGCAACGCCGAGCAGTTCGGCCTGACCCCCGAAGACTTCGCCTCGCTCACCTGGCTCGACTAGCCGCCGAGCGGTACCCGGGCACGATCACGCACAAGCGCGACAGGCGGACGCATGGACCTCGAGGTGACGCCGGCTCTGACGATCCCGGCATCCGAACTCGGTTGGCGGTTCTCCCGCTCGTCGGGGCCGGGCGGTCAGCACGTCAATACGTCTGACAGCCGCGTCGAACTGTTCTGGAACGTCGTCGCCTCCAGCACGCTCACCGACGACCAACGCGTGCGAATCATCGCGCGCCTCGACCGCCGCCTCGTCGCCGGCATAGTCACCGTGGTCGTGTCGGAGCAGCGTTCGCAACTGCGCAATCGCGAGATCGCGCTCGACAAACTCGCCGACCTCGTGGCGTCGGCGCTCGCCCCCGACGGTCCGCGGCGCCGCCCGACGAAGCCGACGAAGGGGTCGGGCAGACGCCACCTCGCCGCCAAGCAACAGCGGTCGGCGACGAAACGCCAACGGCAGCGGCCCAGCGCCGAATAGAACGGCGCCGATATGAACGGCGCCGATCACAACGGCGCCGATTAGAACGGCGCCGACGAGACGAGATCCCCGCCCGCTCAGTACTCCAGCGCCGCCAGCGTCGCCGCCGGCTGCTCGATGTTGCCGAAGTGCCCGCAGTCGGCGATGACCGTCGTCGTGACCCGCCGCACGACCCGCGTCAGCCGCTCGAGCTCGCGGTCGGTGACGAAGACGTCGCGGTCGCCCTTCGTCGCGTGCACCTCGCACTCGATGCGCGACCACATCGCGTCGGCGTCGTATCCCCGGGTCACGTCGCCCGCCGTGACGAAGGAGCGCGGGCGCAGTTCGGTCGCGAGCGCACGGATGACGGTGTCGTCGATGCCCGCGAGATGCCGGAACAACGGCGACGACGCCAGCCGCAGAATTCCGACGGCGCGCAGGCCGCGCACGGCGGTGAGGGCCGCGGGCTGGATCGGGGCCATCAGCCGCATAAAGAAGCGGAGGAGCACGAAGCCGGGGATGACACGCAGACCGTGCCACGGACGCTCGACGCTCTCGATCACCGACCACGTCGTGCCGGAGACGAGCGCCACCGACAGCACGCTCTGCGGCCAGATCGACGCCATGTGCAGGGCGATGAACCCGCCCAGCGAGTGGCCGACGAGATCCCACTCGGTGTAGCCGAGCTCGAGCGCCACGTCTTTCACCAGTTCGCTGACGATGTCGAGGGTGAGCGGCGGGCTGCCCGGCTCGGGGGTCGCGTCGCCCCACCCGGGCAGGTCGAGCAGTACCGGGTTGACGATCGTGATGCCGGCGTCCTCGGCCGCCGCGAGCATCGGGGTCCAGGTCGTCCACGATCCGGCGGCGCCGTGCAGGAAGATGGTCGCCCGGGTCGACGTGCGTTGCGGCCGGTGACGTGCGACGATCCGCGGCGCCGGATGGGCGGGGCCCGATCCCGTGGCCGGCAGATCGGGCCGCTCCCGCAAGAAGACGGTGGTCTCGACCATGCCGAGGGCCGCCGCATCCGCCTCGAGCGGATACGGCGCGTAGGCCGGCGTGGTGGTGAGCATCCGCGCCAGCCTAGCGAATGATTCTCAGATCGCGACCCCCGTAAAGCGGGGTCATTCGTGCGGTAGGGCCCGGTCGGGCTCGTCGCTACGCCGGCGGGAGCAGCGGGCGCTCGAGAAACGCGGCGTAGCGCGCCACGGCCGCGTCGAACGCCCGGCCCCGTGTGGCCGACAGCGGGGCGAACGGACGCGCCTCGACGCTCACGCCCTTCGCCGACAACGTGCGGCGCCACGTGCCGACGACCTCACCGTCGGCGACGATGGTCGGCAGGAACAGGCCGTTCTTGCCCGGCACGATGGTCTCGGCGTGCTCGGGAGCGAGGGCGGCGCCGCGGTCCTGGTAACCGAGCAGGTGCTCGTCGAAACCGGGGAGGGCGAGAGTAGCGGATGCCGCGGCCGCCGCATCCCGCGGCAGGAAGTAGGCCGTTCCGTCGCGATCGAGCTCGTCGAGCAGGTCGCGGGCGACCGCGAGCCCGACGCGGGCGTCGGTCAGGGTGAGCGACGACCACCAGGCGAAGTCGCGCACCGTCGCCGGGCCGTGCCCGGTGAAGTAGCGCAGGGCGAACTCGCCGAGCGCCTCGTCGCGGTCGAGCACGCGCGGCGACCGCACCCACTCGTCGAGCAGCACGAAGGTCTGCTGGTCGGCCTTGCCCGGGGCTCCGGCCTGCAGCGGGCCGAAGACGAGCACGCCCCACAAGGCCAGCCGCTGCACGATGTGGATGCCGCGTTGACCGGTGACCGGGATGCCCGCGGCCACGAACGCTCCGAGCAGGGCGTCGCGTGTGAGTGCCCGCCCGCCGGAGAGCGCCGCGGTCGCGACCTCGCGCGCGAGCTCGAGCTGCGGTTCGGTGAGCCCCAGGTCGCGGTGCCGTCCGGCCGCGCTCTGGATGGTGCGGGCGGAGGTGAGCCGCAGCATCCAGCCGAGGTCTTCCGGGGCGACGAAGTGCAGCGTGCCGCGCATCGGCCAGGAGCGCACGATCTCGCCGGCCGCGAGGGCGGCGTCGATCGCGGCATCCGTACTGCCGGGGCTGCGCACCCCGACCGACCACTTGGCGCCCGCGAAGTCTTGCGCCTGCACGGCGAGCAGGTGCCGCACGGTGTCGGCGGGCGTCGCGCCCTCGGGAGGCGCGACGAGCCGCTGGCCGGCGAGCCGCAGCGTGGCCAGTTCGCGGCGTGCGGCCGTGTAGGAGCGCGTCATGGCCCCAGTATGGCGCCCGCCTACGACGAGGCCGTGCTGACCCGCGCGATGGCGTCGGCCGCGCGCACGAGCGACAGGTGCGAGAACGCCTGCGGGGTGTTGCCCGCCTGCCGCGATCCGCGCACGTCGTACTCTTCGCTGAGGAGTCCGACGTCGTTGCAGTACCCCACCAGGCGGTCCATGAGCTCCGTGGCATCCGACAGCCGACCCGACAACGCGTACTGCTCGACCAGCCAGAACGAGCAGGCGAGAAACGGGTTCTCGCCCGCGGGCAGTCCGTCGACGCCCGACTCCGATCGGTAGCGCAGCAGCAGCCCGTTCTCGAGCAGGTCGGCTTCGATCGCGGCGACCGTGCCGAGCATGCGCGGGTCGTCGGCCGCGATATAGCCCGCCTGCACCATCTGCAGCAGCGAGGCGTCGACGGTGCTGCCGCCGTAGTACTGCGTGTAGGTGTTGCGCTCGACGTCGAAGCCCTTCGATTCGATCTCGGCGCGCACCTCGTCGCGCATACGCTCCCAGCGTTCGACCGGACCGTCGAGCCCGAACTCGCGCACGGCCCGCGCCGCGCAGTCGAAGGCCGCCCAGAGCATCACGCGCGAGTGGGTGAAGTGGCGCAACGGGCCGCGGATCTCCCAGATGCCGTTGTCGGGCCGCTGCCAGTTCTCTTCGACATAGCTCATGATCGCGCGCTGCACCGGCCAGGAGAAGTCCTTCTCCTCGCCGTGGGTCTCGCGCGCGCGTTCGAGCGCGAGCATCACCTCGCCGAAGACGTCGCCCTGGTACTGGGTGAACGCGCCGTTGCCGATGCGTACGGGCGCCGCGCCGTCGTAGCCGGGCAGGCTCGCGACCTCGTACTCGATCAGCCGGCGCTCGCCCGACAGCCCGTACATGATCTGCACGTCGGCCGGGTCGCCGGCGATCGCCCGCAGCAGCCAGTTGCGCCACGGGTCGGCCTCGCCGTCGAATCCGTGGTCGAGCAGCACGTGCAGGGTGAGCGACGCGTCGCGCAGCCAGACGTAGCGGTAGTCCCAGTTGCGGGTGCCGCCGAACTGTTCGGGCAGGCTGGTCGTCGCCGCGGCGACGATGCCGCCGGTGTCTTCGTGGCTGAGGGCGCGCAAGACGAGCAGCGAGCGGCGCACGGCCTGGGCGTACTGCGGGGCGACGGTGGTGGCCGAGGCCCAGGTCTTCCACCATTTCTCGGTGTCCCGGATGCGGCCGCTCACGTTCAACGCCGGGGGAGCCGCGCGGTGGGCGGGATACCAGGTCAGCACGATGTCGACGGTCTCGCCCGCGGCGACCGTGAAGTCGGAGACGTGGGCGTGGTCGGCGGCGTGCAACTCCGGCCCGCGCACGACGATGGCGTCGGGCCCCGCGACGGCGACCACGGCGTTGCCGCCGTGCTCGGGCATCTGCCGCATCCACGGCATCGCCGCGCCGTAGTCGAAGCGGATGCGCAGTTCCTGCCGCATGTCGACGCTGCCCGAGACGCCGGTCACCCGGCGGATGACGTCGGCGCGCCGGTCGCCGTGCGGCATCAGGTCGACGACGTCGACCTCGCCGGTCGGGGTCACCCAGCGGGTGACGAGTGTGAAGGTGTCGTCGATGTACGAGCGGCTGGTGCTGACGCCGGGCGAACCGTCGAGCGAGGCGACGGGGGCGACGAGCCAGCGGCCGTGGTCTTCTGTGCCGAGCAGCGCGCCGAAGGTCGACGCCGAGTCGAATCGGGGGAGGCAGAGCCAGTCGATGCTCCCGTCGTTGCCGACGAGGGCCCCCGTGTGGCAGTCACCGATCAGGGCATAGTCTTCGACGCGCAGAGCCATTGGGCAATGCTAGGCGGTGAGAACGGCCTTCGCGTTCACCAGCTGGGCGAACTGCCGGGGCGAGAGTTCGGAGATCAGTCCGGCGTTCGAGACCGCCCACCGATCGCGGGCCGGCACGACGGCGCGCAGCTCGTCGACCGCGTCGGGGTCGTCGGTGCGGGCGAGCAGCCACGCGCCGATAGCCGCGTAACGCACGGCGTCGCTGGGATGCCCGCGCACGATCTGCAGCTGGGTATCGCGCCACCCGGTGCCGGCGATCCAGGCGATCATCTGGGCGGCCCGGGCCTGCAGCATCCAGTCGGTCGCGGCGAAACCGATCCAGAGCACCGACCGGCTCGGCAGCACCTTGTCGGGAGCGAGCCAGGCGAAGCGCTCGAGAATCGGAAGCGACTCGGTCTGTCCGAGCTCGCCGAGCACGCAGATGAGCGCGCGGTGGCGGTAGACGTCGAACACCGGCAGCCGCATGAGCTCGCGGTGCAGCACGTCGGCGCATTCCGCGCGGTCGGTGATGCGCGCGATGGTCGCGACCACGTCTGCCGCCGTTCCTTCGTGCCCCGTGGGGATGCGGGCGACGAAGTCGGTGATGCTGTCGGCGTCGGGATAGTCGAACATGCCCCGACGCTATGACAGCCCTGTAAGCGTTTCAACGCCCGCGTCGACAACCGGGTAGTAGTCCCGGTAGTCGGCGTCGGTCAGACGTCGTCTCCCAGTATCCCGGTCTCGGTAAGTTGCTCGAGCAGGCCCGCGCCGTCGGGTGCGAACACCCACGGCGTGCCGGTTCCCTGTTCGTTGTCGGCGGCGCGTGAACGGCCTCCGGCGAGCACGGCCTCGCTCGTCGACAGCTGGCGGATCGCGACGGCCGCGACGTTCTCGGGGTGCGAGGCGGCGAACTCCCCGTAGAGCTGTTCGTCGTGCTGGCCGTCGTCGCCGACCAGCAGCCACTTCATTCCTGGCAGCTCCTGCGCGATGCGTTCGAGGCTCGACGCCTTGTGCTCGCGACCGCTGCGGAACCAGCGGTCGTGGGTGGGGCCCCAGTCGGTCAGCAGCAGTGCGCCGGCGGGGTAGAGGTTGCGGTCGAGGAAGCGCGAGAGGGTGGGCGCCACGTTCCAGGCGCCGGTCGACAGGTAGATGACCGGGGCGCCGGTGTTCGCGCGGATGATGCGCTCGTACAAGACGGCCATGCCAGGCACGGGCCGGCGGGCGTGCTCGTCGAGCACGAAGGTGTTCCAGGCCGCGAGCAGCGGGCGGGGGAGCGCCGTGACCATCACGGTGTCGTCGACGTCGGAGATGATGCCGAACGGCGCGTTCGGATCGATGACGAAGATCGGAGCGCTGACGTCTTCCGTGTCATCCGTTCTGATCGTTATCGTGTGCCAGCCCGGAGCGAGCGCGACATTGATCTTGGTGTCGACGACGCCGCCGCGGTCGGCGAGCACGCGCTGCTCGACTCCGCCTGCGATGATCGTGACCTCGACGTCGTCGACGGGGATGCTGAAGAAGCTGCGCCAGCCGCGCACCTTCGCGGCCCGTTGGCTCGCGCCGTCGCCGCCGCGGGTGAGCACGACGCGGCAGAGCACGCGCACCCATCCGGTCGAGCCGTACCCGGTATAGGGGATGACGGTGGTCTTCAGGCCGCGCTTGCGACCGCGTTTCTCGCGCCACGCGTGCATGGAGTCTTCGAGTCGCGCGGCGAAGTGCAGGATCGGGACGCCGGCGCCGGTCGACCCGTCTTCGTGGTTCGCGAGAACGTTTCTGGGGCGGGCCATGTTCCCAGTCTGACATGACCCCCGACCGGCCCCGATTTCGACACTCAGGAAACGACCAGTGACCACTCAGCAGAAATGGAATACTGTTTCACCCACGACTACGCATTTCGTGAAAGTTTTACGCAAATAGTGAGATTCGCTCCTACCCCCGGTTCGGGGGCGGGGTTACGATTGCGGTCTAAGTTGATCCGAGGAGACACAGTGTCGACACCATCCGTCATTGACGCAACAATCGCTGGCCAGGTCGCGCTCCGAAACGAGCCGGTGCAGGCCCGCAGCACCGCCCGACTCGCCGCTCTGATGGACGCCGCCGCAGCCGTTGTCGACGAGATCGGCTACGAGCGCCTCACCACCGCCATGGTCGCCGAGCGCGCAGGCGCCTCCATCGGCACCGTCTACCGCTACTTCCCCGACCGCATCGCGGTTCTGCAGGCGCTCGGTGCCCGCAACCTCGAGCGTGCGCTGACCCGGGTGACGGATGAAGCGGCCAACGTCAAGCACGACGACTGGATCGCCGCGCTGTCCGCATCGATGGAGATCCTCATCCAGGCCTTCCGAACCGAACCGGGCTTCCGCTCGCTCCGTGTCGGAGACGTCATCGACCTGCGCCCGGCCCCGAACGAGACGCCGTTCAAGTCGGTACTCGCCGCGGCGCTCCTCGACAGCCTCATCCAGCGCTTCGGTGTGCCCGACAACGAGGACGTGCGGTTCGCCTTCGAGACGAGCATCGAGGTCTCCGACGCTCTCGCCGCCCGCGCGTTCGCACGCAACCCCGACGGCGACGTCAGCTTCCTCGAAGCGGGCGCCTCGATCGTCGCGTCGCTGCTCGTGCCGCACTTCGGAATGCCGGAAAAGGCCTGATTCTCCGCACGGCATGATCCCCGGCCGGCTCTCACGAGCCGGCCGGGGATTTCTCGTTTTGTGCACCGCTCATCCGGCCTCAAAACGCAAGGCCCAAACGACGTCGGTGGTTCGACATAATCTGCAATCCGGAATGACAGGCGTTCCGAATGATGTTTAGCTTTGTGTCTGGACTCAAGAGTTGTCTGGCGCGTGTCGATTCGTGATGATCACGAGGAATGAGCCCGAAGCATGATCGAATTCCGTTCGGTGACCAAGAAGTTCGGCGATGGAACCCTCGCTGTCGAAGATTTCGATCTGATCATCCCGTCACGCAAGACCACCGTGCTCGTCGGCTCCTCGGGCAGCGGCAAGACGACTCTGCTCCGCATGATCAACCGCATGGTCGATCCGACCGCCGGGGTCATCGAGATCGACGGCGAGAGCGTGCTCGACCGCAAACCGGTGGCGCTGCGCCGCAGCATCGGTTACGTCATGCAGAACTCCGGACTCCTGCCGCACTTCACGGTAGTCAACAACGTCGCGACGGTTCCCGTTCTCAACGGTGTACCGAAGAAAGAGGCACGCTCGCAGGCTCTCGACCTGCTCGAGACCGTCGGCCTGTCGCGGGAGATCGCCGACCGCTACCCGAGCCAGCTCTCCGGCGGCCAGCAGCAGCGCGTCGGGGTGGCGCGCGGGCTCGCCGCGAATCCGAACATCCTGCTGATGGACGAACCGTTCGGCGCCGTCGACCCCATCGTGCGGGCAGAACTGCAGCAGGAGGTCATCCGGCTGCAGCGCGAACTCGACAAGACCGTCGTCTTCGTCACCCACGACATCGACGAGGCGTTCCTCCTCGGCGACCAGGTCGTCATCCTCGAGAAGGGCGCGAAGATCGCGCAGATCGGCAGCCCGAGCGAGATCCTCGCGAACCCCGCGAGCGACTTCGTGGCCGACTTCATCGGGGCCGAGCGGGGCAAGCGCGCGTTGTCTATCCGCAAGACGGCCACCGGTTCGGTGCTGATCGACGGCGACGGCCGCACGGCCGGCGTGCTGGTCGAGCCCGCCGAGACCCCCGCGGAGCTCCGAGCGTGAACTGGGTCGTCAACAACCTCGACCTCATCGCCGACCTGTCGGTCGAGCACATCCGGCTCGCCATACCGCCGATCCTGCTCGGTTTCGTGATCTCGATCCCGATCGGCTGGCTCGCGTTCCGCTTCAAACTCACCCGTGGCCTGCTGCTCACCCTCGCCGGTCTGCTCTTCACCATCCCGTCGCTCGCGCTGCTCGTGATCCTTCCCCCGCTGCTCGGCATCAGCGCGCTCAGCGACGCGAACCTCACGATCGCGCTCACGATCTACGCCGTCGCGATCATGGCGCGCTCGGTCGCCGACGCCCTGGGTTCCGTCGACCCGGCCGTGCGCCAGTCGGCCACCGCCGTGGGCTACGGCAGCTGGCGGCTGTTCTGGGCGGTCGAGTTCCCGCTCGCCGGACCGGTGATCCTCGCCGGGCTGCGCGTCGCTGCGGTCAGCACGATCAGCCTGGTCACCGTGGGCATCCTGATCGGCACCGAGAGCCTGGGCTACCTCTTCACCAACGGCTACCAGCGCGGCATCGTCGCCGAGATCTTCGCCGGTGTCGTGATGGTCGTGGTGATCGCGCTCGTGGTCGACTACCTGCTCGTGCTGGTCGGCCGGCTGCTGATGCCGTGGACCCGCAAGCAGAAGACGGTGCGGCCACAGCTCGAGCCCATGCCGTTGCCGACCGTGAGAGGCGCAGCATGAATCTCTTCTCCGAGGCCATGGCCTGGCTCTTCGCACCCGAGCGCTACACCGGTGCCGACGCGCTGCAGATCCGCATCGGCGAGCACCTCTTCTATACCTTCGTCTCCGTGCTCATCGCTGCCGCCATCGCGATCCCGCTCGGCTACTTCATCGGCCACACCGGCAAGGGCCGCGAGATCGCGATCGGCGTATCCGGAGCCGCACGGGCCATCCCGTCGTTCGGTCTCATCCTGCTGCTCGTGCTGCTCATCGGTGTCACCCAGAAGCCCCTCGCGGCGTTCGTGGCGTTCGTGCTGCTCGGCATCCCCTCGGTGCTCGCCGGGGCCTATTCGGGCCTCGAGGCCATCGACCGACGCGTCATCGACTCGGCGCGGGCCGTGGGCATGACCGAGTGGCAGATCCTCTGGAAGGTCGAGATCCCTCTCGGTCTGCCCCTGCTCATCGGCGGACTGCGCTCGGCGACTCTGCAGATCGTCGCCACCGTCACCCTCGCCGCCTACATCGGCCTCGGCGGCCTCGGCGGCTACATCATCGCCGGCCTCGCTCTGCGCCGGTTCGACCAGATGCTCGGCGCCGCTCTCGTGATCGTGGCGCTCGCCCTCGTGCTCGACGGGCTGTTCGCCCTGATCGAGCGGTTCGTCACGCCCCGCGGTGTCGCCGCCGGGCGGCCCTCAGATGTCCGCACGCGCTCATCCAGAGCCCGTGCGGTAGCGGAATAGTCCGCGACCTCAAGAAAAGAGAAAACAATGTTCACAGCAAAGAACAAAGGCTGGCTCGCCACTGGCGCAGTCATGGTCGGGGCGGCATTGGCCCTGTCAGGGTGCGCATCGGGTGATCCTCTGGACGCCGGTACGGATGACGCGGCCACCGGTGACACCATCGTCATCGGATCGCAGGCGTACTACTCGAACGAGATCATCGCCGAGATCTACGCCCAGGCCCTCGAAGACGCCGGATTCGAGGTCGAGCGCAAGTTCACCATCGGCCAGCGCGACGCCTACCTGCCCGAGCTCGAGGCCGGCACGGTCTCGCTCTTCCCCGAGTACACCGGCAACCTCCTCCAGTACTACGTGCCCGACACCGAAGCGACCTCGTCGGAAGACGTCTACGCCGAGCTGCAGGACAGCCTGCCCGAGGGCCTCGCGGTGCTCGACCAGTCGCCCGCGACCGACCAGGACTCGTACAACGTCACCAAAGACTTCGCCGACGAGAACAACATCACCACGATCGCCTCGCTCGCCGACGTGACCGTCCCCTTGACCCTCGGTGGCAACGCCGAGCTCGCCGAGCGTCCCTACGGACCCACCGGCCTCAAGGACCGCTACGGCGTCGACGTCGCGTTCACCGCGACCGGTGACACCACCGTCGAAGACCTCATCGCGGGCACCGTCAACATCGCGAACGTCTACAGCGCCGACCCGCGCATCCAGACCGAGAACCTCGTCACGCTCGAAGACCCCGACGGACTGTTCCTCGCCTCGAACGTCGTGCCGCTCGTGAGCAGCGACGTCGCCGACGAGATCGCCGACGTCATCAACGCCGTCAGCGCCAAGCTGACGCCCGAGGGCCTCGTCGACCTCAACGTGCAGTCGACCGTCGACGAAGAATCGTCCGACGCCATCGCCACGAAGTGGCTGACCGACAACGACCTGCTGAAGTAGGTCGCCGGCAGTGAGAGGGGCGGATGCCGCGGCATCCGCCCCTTTTCGCGCTCCGATACCGAGTTGGGGTTTTCTCACAGGAATCTGTCACTCGCCCTCGTGACAGGATGGACAGATGCACTCACGCGTCGCGCCCCGGATCGTCGCGGCAGTGCTCGCACTCGCCACGGCCGGCTCTCTCGCCGCCTGCGGAGCTACCCCCGCCGACGAACGCAACACCGGCCACGGCTCGCGCATCACCGTCGGCGCGCAGGACTCTCTCGAGAACCGCATCCTCGCCCAGGTCTACGGCCAGGTGCTCGCCGACCACGGTTATCTCGTCGACTACAACGAGGGTGTGGGGGAGCGTCCGGCATTCCTCGCCGCATTGCAGAGCGGCAGCGTCGACCTGGTGCCCGACTCGGCCGGCGAATTGCTGTACGAGGTCGACGATGCCGCTTTCGCGCGCTCGGCCGACGACATCGACGACGCGCTCCCCGACGCGATGAAGGCCCGCAAGCTGCACGTGCTCGACGAGGCGCCCGCCGACAACGCCGTCGCGTTCGTCGTCACCCAGGACTTCGCCAAGGAACGCCAGGTGGCGAGCATCGGCGAACTCGCCTACCTCGCCGACGAGATCACCATGGGCGTGAGCGAGGGTTTCGACGAGGAGCGCTACGGTAGCTCCGGGTTGCTCAGCGTCTACGGCGTGAGCGGATTCGACACGCGCGAACTCGAAGACGACGGGGGAGCGGCCACCATCGGCGCCCTCCTCACCCGCAGCGTGCAGGTCGCCGTGATCCCCTCGACGTCGCCCTCGATCATCCGCAACAACCTCCTGGTGTTGAGCGACCCGAAGAGCCTCATCACCACCCAGAACATCGTGCCGGTCGTCAACGAGCAGGCGAACACGCCCGACGTGCAGGCGATCCTCAACCCGGTCTCGGCGATGATCAGCACCGAAGAACTGCGCGTGCTCAACGAACAGGCCACGGCCGATTCGCGCCCGTCGCCGGAGAGCATCGCCCGCGACTGGCTGCTCGACAAGGGCCTGATCCGCGAGTAGCGTCTCGGCGTCAGCGGTGCGGTTCGTCGACCGGCTGCGGTTCGGCGTCGCTGCTGTCGGGCAGGCGGTGCATGTGCCGCGCCTCGAGCTTCGACAGGAGCTTCTTCGCCGCCAGCAGGAGCAGGGCGAAGCCGACGATGATCGCCACGAAGATGTAGCCGGCATAGTGCAGCTGGTCGGCCATCTGCCGGTAGCTTCCGGCGGCCAAGGCGCCGACGGAGACGTAGGCGAGCGCCCAGACGATGCACGCGGGAACGGTCCAGGTCATAAACCGCCGGTAGCGCATGCCGCTCATGCCGACCGTGAGCGGGATGAGCGAGTGCAGCACCGGGAGGAACCGGGAGACGAAGATCGCGAGCCCGCCGCGGCGGCCGAGATAGTTCTCCGCGCGCTGCCAGTTGTGTTCGCCGATGCGGCGGCCGAGACGGGATGCCCGGATGCGCGGGCCGAAATGGCGGCCGAGCGCGAATCCGATGCTCTCGCCGGCCAGGGCGCCGACGATGACGGAGATCACGAGGAAGACGAACTGTGCCGGGTTCTCTACACCGGTCGCCGCCACGATGGCGATCGTGTCGCCGGGGACGACGAGACCGACGAGGATGCTGGTCTCGAGAAGGATGCCGAATCCGGCGAGCAGGGTGCGCAGCACCGGGTCGACCGACTGCACAACGTCGAGGATCGCCGTCAGTATCTCGTTCACAGCACGACCCTATCCGCACAGTCTGGACGTAGAGATCGGGGGTTGCCCTGAGTCGACCCCGAGTGACGAAACGCGGGACTTAAGGCCCATGTGCATCCGGTCGGCGGCGAACAGAATTAGTTCAGTAGTTTTGGCGCAATTCTCAAGATCGGTTGGTGATGGACGTGGGGGAAATACTCGACCCGCTTCTGCTTTCTCGGTGGCAATTCGGTCTCACGACCCTGTACCACTTCCTCTTCATTCCCCTCACGATCGGCATGGTGCTGCTCGTCGCCATCCTGCAGACCGCCTGGGTGCGCACCGGCAAGCTGAAGTACCTGCACCTCACCCGGCTGTTCGGCAAGATCTTCCTGATCAACTTCGCCATGGGCGTCGTGACCGGAATCGTGCAGGAGTTCCAGTTCGGCATGAACTGGTCTGACTACTCCCGCTTCGTCGGCGACGTCTTCGGGGCCCCGCTCGCGATGGAGGGCCTGCTCGCCTTCTTCTTCGAGGCCACCTTCATCGGCCTGTGGATCTTCGGCTGGGACAAGCTCTCGCCCAGGCTGCACCTCGCCACCATCTGGGCGACCGCCGTCGGCAGCGTGCTCTCGGCGTACTTCATCCTCGCCGCCAACGCCTTTATGCAGAACCCGGTCGGCTACCAGATCAACGAGGCCAAGGGCCGCGCCGAGCTCACCGACATCGTCGCCGTGCTCACCAACCCCGTCGCCGTCTGGCAGTTTCCGCACACCATCTTCGCGTCGATCATGTTCGCCGCGACGGTGATGGTCGCCACCGCCGCCTACCACCTGTCGCGCAAGCGGCACGAAGACACCATGCGCACCGCGCTCAAGTTCGGTGCCTTCGCGAGCATCTTCGGTTTCGGCGGATCAGCGCTCTCGGGCGACCAGCTCGGTCTGGTGATGGTTCAGACCCAGCCGATGAAGATGGCCGCCGCCGAAGCCCTGTACAAGACGACCGAGAACGCCAGCTTCTCGATCTTCTCGCTCGGCACGCCCGACGGCGCGCACGAGATCTTCTCGATCCGCATCCCGTACCTTCTGTCGTTCCTCTCCACGCACACCTTCACCGGCGAGGTCGAGGGCATCAACGACCTGCAGGCGCAGTACGTGCAGGACTACGGCCCCGGCGACTACTCGCCGATCATCTGGATCACCTACTGGTCGTTCCGTTGGATGATCGCGCTCGGCGGCCTCGGCGCGCTCGTGTCGCTCGCCGGCCTCTGGCTCACCCGCAAGGGCCGCGACCCGAAGCCGTGGCAGTGGAAGGTCGCCATCTGGTCGGCGCCCTTGCCGCTTCTCGCCGCCCTCGTCGGCTGGATCTTCACCGAGATGGGCCGCCAGCCCTGGATCGTGTTCGGCCTGATGAAGACCGAAGACGGGGTGTCGCCCAACGTCACCGGCCTCACGGTCGCGATCTCGCTGCTCGCGTTCACCCTGGTCTACGGCACGCTCGCCGTCGTCGAATTCAAGCTCATCAAGAAGGCCGCCATCACCGGCCCCGACGAGTGGGAGAAGCACGACGACCCCGAGAACGTCGACCACTCCAAGCTCGCGACCGTCTACTAAGGGGCACACACATGGATCTCTCCTACCTCTGGTTCTTCATCGTCGGGTTCTTCTTCATCGGCTACTTCGTCCTCGACGGATTCGACTTCGGCGTGGGCATGAGCCTGCCGTTCCTCGGCAAAGACGACACCGACCGCCGCGTTCTGATCAACACCATCGGCCCGATCTGGGACATGAACGAGACCTGGCTGATCGTGGCCGGTGCGGCGATGTTCGCCGCGTTCCCCGAGTGGTACGCGAGCATGTTCAGCGGCTTCTACCTCGCGCTGCTGCTCATCCTGGTCGCGCTGATCCTGCGCGGCGTCTCGTTCGAGTACCGCCACCAGAACAAGGGCCGCGAGTGGACCAAGTGGTTCGACCGCATGATCTTCGTCGGATCGGTCGTGCCCGCCCTGCTCTGGGGCGTCGCGTTCGCGAACCTCATCCAGGGTGTGCCGATGGACGCCGACAACAACTTCACCGGCACGTTCTTCACCCTGCTGAACCCCTACGGCCTGCTCGGCGGACTCACCACGCTGCTGCTGTTCTTCACGCACGGCGTCGTGTTCGTCTCGCTGAAGACCACGGGCGACATGCGCGAGCGTGCCCAGGCGCTGGCCCGCAAGTCGGGTGCGATCGCGATCCTCGTCGCCGCGACGTTCCTCGGTTGGACGATCTTCCAGCACCTCGACTCGCCGCACTCGTGGCTGATCATCGCCCTCGCGCTGGCCGCCGCCGTAGCTCTCATCGCGTCGTGGCTGTTCAACGCGGTCGGCCGTGAAGGCTACGCGTTCGCGGCGATCGCCCTGACCATCGTGCTCGCGGTCGCGACGATCCTCTCGGCGCTGTTCCCGAACGTGATGCCGGCCAGCAACGATCCGGCGAACGGTCTGACGATCGAGAGCGCCTCGAGCTCGCCGTACACGCTCAACCTCATGACGTGGGTCGCCGGCATCAGCCTGCCGCTCATCCTCGGCTACCAGTCGTGGACGTACTGGGTCTTCCGCAAGCGCATCACGCGCGAGGCGATCATGACCTCAGCCCACTGATACGGTGTCTGAATGAGCGCGGGACCCATCGATCCGCGGCTGCTCCGCTACGCGACCGCCTCCCGGTGGTTCCTGCTCGCCGGAGGGGTCGTCGGCTTCCTCCAGACCGTGGGCATCGTCGCTGCCGCGTGGTTCGCGACGGCGCTCATCGTCGGCATCATCGACGGACGCCCGCTCGCCGCACTCGCCCCTGACCTGCTCGCGTTCGCCGCGGTGGTCGTGGCCCGGGCGGTCTTCATCTGGCTGCTCGACGTGCTCGCGGTACGCGGCGCGGCCAGGGTGAAAAGCCAGCTCCGGATGCGCGTGGTCGCCGCCATCGCGAAGCTGGGCCCGGCCTGGCTCGCCGACCGCAACTCGGCGCGGGTCACCACGGTCGTGTCGCAGGGTCTCGACGCGCTCGACGGCTACTTCGCGAAGTACCTGCCCCAGCTCATCCTCACCGCGATCGCCACCCCGGTGATCCTGCTCGTTCTGCTGCTGCAGGACTTCCCGACCGCGATCATCATCGTCATCACGCTGCCGCTCATCCCGCTGTTCATGGTGCTCATCGGCTGGGCGACGCAGGCCGTGCAGAAGAAGCAGTGGGCGGCGCTGAACAAGCTCGCCAGCGGGTTCCTCGACGTGGTCGACGGGCTCTCCACCCTCAAGATCTTCGGCCGCCAGCACCGGCAGGTCGAGCGCATCGACCGCGTCACCGAGGACTACCGCTCGCGCACGATGGCCGTGCTGCGCATCTCGTTCGTCTCGGGCTTCGTGCTCGAGCTCGCGGGCAGCCTGTCGGTGGCCGTCGTGGCCGTGTCGGTCGGACTGCGGCTCGTCGACGGAACGCTTCCGCTCACGGTCGGCCTGTTCGTGCTGCTGCTCACCCCCGAGGCGTATCTGCCGTTGCGCCAGGTCGGCCTCCAGTTCCATGCCGCGGCAGACGGCGTCGCCGCTTCGGAGGAGGTGTTCGAGATCCTCGACACGGCCGCCGTGGCGCCGGCCGCGGCATCCGCCGTCTCGACGACGGCCAGGGCAGGGGCGGTTCTCTCCGTCGACGACCTGAGTGTGCGCTACGGCGACCGGACCGTGGTCGACGGACTGAGCGTGCGGTTCGAACCCGGCGTCGTCACGGCGATCGCCGGGCCGAGCGGCGCGGGCAAGTCGTCGCTCGTCGGAGCCGTGCTGGGCTTCGTGCCGTTCACCGGAACCGTCGGCTACGGCGGCGCCGAGCTCGCCCCGGCCGACGCGCGCGAGCTCGTGGCCTGGTCGGGGCAGCGTCCGTCGCTGATGGCCGGCACGGTGGCCGAAAACATCGCGCTCGGAGCCGACTCTGTCGACGAAAACGTGCTGCGCGAGGCGATGCGGTACGCGGCCGCCGAACTCATCGACCCGTGGCAGGAACTCGGTGTCGGCGGCGTCGGCCTCTCGGGCGGCCAGGCGCAGCGCGTCTCGCTCGCGCGGGCCTTCTACCGCGCGATCGACCAGTCGTGCCCCGTGCTCATCCTCGACGAGCCCAGTTCGGCGCTCGACCAGGCGACCGAGGCCGAGCTCATCCTCGGGCTCGCGCGGTTCGCCGCCACCGGCGTCGCGGTCGTGGTCGTGAGCCACCGCACGGCACTGCTCGACGCCGCAGACAGCGTGATCGAGTTGCGCCCGCGAGTGGCGGTGACATCGTGACATCCGCCCCCGACACCGAGACGGTGCTGCGCCTCGCCCAGCCGCCCGCGAAGCGGTTCGTGCCCGGTCTGCTACTCGGCATCCTCGCCTCGGGCAGCGCCGTCGCCCTGCTCGCCACCTCGGCCTGGCTGATCACGCGGGCGTCGGAGCAGCCGCCCATCCTCTTCCTCGGCTTCGCGATCGTCGGTGTGCGTGCGTTCGCGCTCGGCCGTGCGTTCTTCCGCTACGTCGAGCGTCTCGTCACGCACGACGCAGCCTTCCGGTCGCTCGCGGTGCTGCGCACCGGCATCTTCCGGCGACTGATCCCCATCGCGCCCGACGGCCTCGGCGGCACACGCCGGGGCGACCTGCTCACCCGTCTCGTGTCCGACGTCGACCAGCTGCAAGACCTGCCGCTTCGTGTCGTGCAGCCGCTCGCCACCTCGCTCGTGGTCTCGGTGATCAGCGTCGTGACCGTGTCGATCATCCTCCCCGGCGCGGGGTTCACCCTGCTCGTCGCGCTGTTGGTCGCAGCCGTCGTCGGCACGATCGTGCACAGTGCGATCACGGGCAACGCCGACCGCAGCGTCGCGCCGCTGCGCGCCGAGCTGGCGCAGCTGGTTCTCGACTTCGTGTCGCGCCTCGACGTGCTGACCGCGTTCGGCGTCACCGCGCAGCGCGAGGCCGCGATCGCCGAGGCCGACACCCGGCTGCGCGCGGCCCAGCTGCGGCAGGCGCTCGGCGCCGGCATCGTCGCCGCCGCGGTCTCGCTGCTCAGCGGCGCGGCCATGATCGGCGCGCTCGTCGTGGCGGCGCCCGCGCACGCCTCGGGCGACCTCACCGGTCCGGCCCTCGCGCTCGTCGTGCTCGTGCCCATCGCGGTGTTCGAGGCGTTCGGGATGGTGCCGCTCGCCGTCGGGGCGTGGCGTCAGGTGCGCGTGAGCGCGCGCCGCATCGCCGAGGTGGTGCCGCCCTCCGTGCCATCCGAGATCCCGACCGCGCTCGTCGACGGCGCCGACCTGCCGACCGGACCGGTCACACTCACCCTCGACCGCGTGTCTGCCCGCTGGCCGGCGTCGCCGGCGAAGGCGCTGCGCAACGTCTCGGTGACGGTCGCCCCCGGCGACTGCCTGCTGGTCACGGGCGAGAGCGGCGCGGGCAAGACGACGCTCGCGCACGTGCTCGTGCGGTTCCTCGACCACGAGGGCGGCTACACGCTCGGCGGGGTCGACGTGCACGAGCTCGACCCCGACGCCGTGCGCACGATCGTGGGGCTCTGCGAGCAGTCGCCGCACCTGTTCGACGACACGATCCGGCAGAACCTGCTGTTCGCGCGCGAGACCGCGACCGACGACGACCTGCACGCCGTGCTCGCCTCGGTCGGACTCGACGGGTGGGTGCGCGAGCGCGGCGGACTCGACTCGCCCGTGGGCGAGCGCGGATCGCTGGTGTCGGGCGGGCAGGCGCAGCGCATCGCGTTGGCGCGGGCGCTGCTCGCCGAGTTCCCGATCCTGGTGCTCGACGAGCCGACCGCCAACGTCGACGTCGACCGCGCCGACGCCCTGATGGCCGACCTGCTGCGCGCCGCCGCCGACGCGAACCGCGCCGTGATCGTCATCTCGCACACCGCCATCGACAGCGCCTTCGTGACGGGAACCCTGCGCCTGGCCTGAGCCTGCCCGCCCCGGTCGTTTCTGCGGGGGTGATTTCGGAAATTCAGGAAGTCTGGTCGCCGGCGTTTCTGCGGCCCGCGGGATCTGGCGCATCCGTTCTGCCAGCGCGACCGCGTCTCCTGAGTTTCCGAAGGGGCGAGGGGTGGATGCCCCGGCTGACGTATTTCGGCAGGGGAGTACCCGGTCGGGCCGCACTCCGTCGGGCGCTACCCCGTCGGGCGGTACTCCGCCGGGCGCTATTTCGGAAACTCAGGAAGTCCGGTCGCCGGCGTTTCTCCGGACCGCGGCGTACGGCGCATCCGTCGTGCTCGTGCGACCGCGTTTCCTGAATTTCCGAAACACGCGACCGCGCCGAGGCGCGCTCCGCGCCGAGGCACGCGCCGCGCCGAGGCACGCTCCACGCCGAGGCACGCGCCCACGCCTCCGCACCGAGCGCGCCGTGCGGCAGAGAGCACCCCTACGCGGGCAGCGGGCGCCGCAGCACGGCCAGGCGCGTGCGCCAGAGGTCGAGGCGGCCGGGCAGGGCCGCCATCTCGGGCCCGTCGACCCACTTCGTGATGATGCGCGGGCCGTGCAGCGCGCTGAGCGCCCAGACCTCGCAGCCGTCGAGCTCGGCCGGCGTCACGGACTCCTCGTAGGTCTCCACTCCGAGCGCCGCGGCCATGCCGAGCAGCGACCGCGCGGTCACGCTGTCGATCCGTTCCAGCTCGGGCGCCGGCGCGCACAGGATCGCGCCCCGCCACCAGACCAGCGAACTGTAGGCACCCTCGACCACGTACCCGTCGGGGGAGAGGATCACCGCTTCCTCCGCGCCGAGCGGCTGCACGGCGGTGCGGATGCGCAGCATCGACTCGAGGTCGGGCCCCTTGACGGTCGGCCGGGTGCGCGGGTCGGGCCCCGTGTGCGTCGCGACGACGACCGAGCGGGTGAGCGTGGGCGCGCTGCGCAGCCGCAACACGAACAGCCGCGCGCCCCGCCGCGACTGCAGTTCGACCCGCGGAAACCAGTCGCCCTCGCGCGGGATCGCCGCGATCGCCGCGTCCCAGAACGCCTCGCCGCCCGGAGCCGCCGCGAGGAAGCGCGAGCGGTGCAGGTCGAGCGCGAGCGTGCGTCCGTCGGTCACCAGCCAGGAGTCGGCGGCCTCGACCGTGGTCTCGGTCATGTCGCAGTAGTCCAGCAGCTGCAGCGCGTCGTCGTGCCAGCGGTAGACGGCCGAGGTGGGCGCGGTCGGCGTACTCATAAACTCAGGGTATGCGCCCCGCCGAGCTTCCGCCGTCACTCGTGCTGCGGCATCCGCTCGGTCGTTGGGTCGAACCGGCACAGGCCTGGGCCGCCCTGCTCGCCGACGAACCGAACAGTTTCTGGCTCGACAGCGGCCAGAACGCGGGCGTCAGCTACCTCGGCGCCGGGTCGCGCACGATCACGGGCGCCGGAGTATTCGACGCGCTGCGGGCCGATCTGGCCACGAGACGCATGGCGGATGACACGGGCCCCGGCTTCTCGCTGGGGTGGGTCGGCTGGCTCGGGTACGGCCTGCGCGCGGTCACCCTCGGCACCCCGGTCGCCGCGGCGAGCCGCTACCCCGACGCGGCCCTGATGTTCGCCGACCGGGTCCTCGCCTTCGACCACACCACGCGCGAGGTCACGCTGCTCGCCCTCGGCACGGCGTGGGAGGGCGAGCTGGCCGACTGGCGTTCCGCGACGGTCGCAGCGCTCGACGTCGACCGGCGGCTGCCCGTGCACGTTCCAGTCGACGCGCACGCCGCGTGGGCCGTCGCCGACGACCGTTACCTCCAGCTGGTCGCCGAGTGCCAGGCGGCGATCCACGCGGGCGACGCCTACCAGCTGTGCCTGACCAACGAGGCGAGCGTCGACGTGCGCCCCGATCCGTTCGCCGCCTACCTCGCGCTGCGCGAGGCGAGCCCCGCGCACCACGGCGGACTGCTGCGCTTCGGCGACGTCGCCCTGCTGAGCAGTTCGCCCGAGCAGTTTCTGAGCGTGACCCCCGACGGAACCGTCGAGTCGAAGCCGATCAAAGGCACGCGGGCGCGGGGCGCGACCGCCGCGGCCGACGCCGCGCTGCGCGCCGAACTGCTCGCGAGCGACAAGGAGACCGCCGAGAACCTCATGATCGTCGACCTGATGCGCAACGACATCGGACGGGTCAGCGCTCTCGGCTCGGTGACCGTGCCCAGCCTGTTCGCCGTCGAGAGCTACCCGCAGGTGCACCAGCTGGTGAGCACCGTGCGCGGACGGCTGGCCCCCGGTCTCGACGCCGTCGACGCGGTCGTCGCGTGCTTCCCGGCCGGGTCGATGACCGGGGCGCCGAAACGCAACGCTACGCTCATCCTCGAGCGGCTGGAGCGACGCCCGCGCGGCGTCTACGCGGGCGCCTTCGGCTACTTCGGGCTCGACGGGCGGGTCGACCTGGCGATGGTCATCCGGTCGATCGTGCTCGACGCCGAGGGCGCCACGGTGGGTGCCGGCGGCGGTATCACAGCGCTCTCGGTTCCGGTCGAGGAACTCGCCGAGGTCAAGCTCAAAGCGGCGGCGCTGCTCGCCGTGCTCACGACTCGAGCGCCCTGACCAGGTCGTCGAGTTCGAGGTCCCAACCCTCGCGGTTGCCGTGCAGCAGCTCGCGGCGAGACTCGTCGTCGCCGGCGAGACTGCCGAAGCCGCTCTCCACCACGGTCACGACGGTGCCCTCCGGTGCATCCACCAATACGAAGCGCACGGATGTCGCGTTGTCGGCGGCCACGTCGACCCCCGGGTCCTTCGCCCAGCGGAACTCGAACAGGTACCCGTCGACCACCGCCGTGACGACGAACGCGTAGTCGCCGAAGTCGCGCCAGCCGAGCGAGCCGTCGGCGCCGACCTGCAGCTCGTCGAGCCGGGCCGTGTCGCCGAACCAGGTCGCGATGCCCGCGGCGGTGGTGATCGCCGTCCAGACCCTCTCGCGCGGTGCCCGCACGTGTACCGTGCGGCTCACCGAGAACTCCTCCTCGTC